>Ga0181534_10001222_pt1 | contig 16995 bp, 13 predicted proteins | sample PEATcosm2014_Bin_37_FD_119758 | JGI IMG/M metagenome (GOLD analysis project Ga0181534, IMG submission 119758) | Peatland microbial communities from MTU Mesocosm Facility, Houghton, MI, USA - PEATcosm2014_Bin17_10_metaG | ecosystem: Environmental > Terrestrial > Soil > Wetlands > Peat | place... | reverse complement strand
GCAAGCCCCGCGAGTTCAACTGGATCGTGGGCGTGACCATGCTCATCCTGGGCATCGTCAACGGGTTCCTCGGCTACTCGCTCCCCGACGACCTGGTCTCGGGCACCGGCATCCGCATCGCCTACTCCATCATCGAGTCCATCCCCCTGGTCGGGAGCTATCTGGGCTTCTTCGTGTTCGGGGGCAACTATCCGGGCAACGGGGTGATCCTCGAGCGGTTCTACATCCTCCACGTCCTCATCGTGCCGCTGATACTCATCGGGTTGCTCAGCGCCCACCTGGGGCTGCTGGTCAAACAGAAGCACACCCAGTTCAAGGGGAAGGGGAAGACCGAGCACAACGTGGTGGGCTCGCCGATGTTCCCCACCTTCATGGCCAAGACCACCGGCTTCCTGTTCATGACCACGGCGGTGATCTTCCTTCTGGGCGGCTTCGCCCAGATCAACCCCATCTGGCAGTTCGGCCAGTACGAGCCCTACCAGATCTCCTACGCCGTGCAGCCGGACTGGTACATGGGCTGGCTCGACGGCGCCCTGCGCATCATGCCCAGCTGGGAGTGGGTGGGCTGGGGCCACACCATCCCCCTGGAGGTCTTCCTGCCCGCGGTCATCTTCCCCGGCCTGATCTTCAACATCCTGCTGGCCTGGCCCTTCATCGAGACCAGGCACACCAAGGACCTGGCGTACCACAACCTCTTGGACCGGCCCCGCGACCGTCCCATGCGCACCGGTGCCGGAGCGGCCATGCTCACCCTGCTGGGCATGGTGTTCTTCGCCTCTTCCACCGACGTGATGGCCAACTTCTTCGATCTACCGCTCAAGTCGGTGCTGTGGTTCTTCCGGTTCGCCGTGGTCATCGCGCCGATCATCGCCTACTTCCTCACCGTCAAGATCTGTGAGGAGATGCGGGCGGCCGAGGGCATCGGCAAGCGCAAGCGGGCCCTGGTGGTCTCCCGGTCGGCCTCCGGCGAGTACACCACGGTCGAGTCGGCCCCCCGGCCCGGCGACGGCGCCGAGGAGCTCGAAGCCGTACCCGTCCCCACCTTCATCGACCTGGTCCCCCCGGACCTGGCCACCGGTGAGGGCGTGCGCCGGGTCATGCGCTGACCGGACGTCGACCGCGCGTCCCGGCTCGTCGTTCGGACCCAGGCTCGTGGACCTGATCGCCATCGTGTTCCTCGAAGGGCTGCCAATTGTCGCCGCGTCGGTGAGTCCGAGGAGCTGCTGCCGGTCGGGTGGGAGTGTGGGCGGGTGAGCTGTCGCCCAGGGCCATCGCCGCGCTACCGTGTCGAGCCGATGCGGGGGAACCGAGCCGAGGAGCGACGCCGATGGGTCAGCCCCCCGTAGCCGTCGACCCGGCCACCGTGGTGGAGCTGTCCGGGCGGTTCGAGCCGATCGACACCGAAATCGACGCTGTCGACCTGCCCGTCGAGGGCGAGCTACCCCGCGACCTCACCGGCAGCTACTTCCGCAACGGTCCCAACCCGCGTTTCACCCCCCTCGGCAGCTACACCTACCCCCTCGAAGGCGACGGCATGGTCCACGGGCTGTGGCTGGAGGAGGGTCGTGCCCGGTACGCCAACCGCTGGGTCCGCACCAGGGGCATGGAGGCCGAGGAGCGCGCCGGGCGAGCCCTGTTCGGCGGCCTGCTGACCCCCGCCTTCGTCGACGCAGCCCTGCTGGGGCCGGATCCCGACCCGGGCTGGCCGTTCCGCCTCGATCCGTTCATCCATGTCGTCCGCCACGCCGGGCGCTACCTGGCCCTCTCGGAGGGCACGCCGCCCTACGAGATCACCGCCGAGCTGGCCACCGTCGGCCGCCACGACTTCGGTGGGGTGATCCCGGGCATGTGCGCCCATCCCAAGCTCGATCCGGCCACCGGCGAGCTGGTGCTGTTCCGCTACGACGTGGAGGAGCCCTACCTCACGTGGGCGGTCGTCGGCCCCGACGGCACCGTTACCCGGCCGCCGACCCCGGTGGACGGGGTGGACCAGGGGTACCTGATCCACGACTTCGCCATCACCGAGCACTACGTGGTCCTGGTCATCGGGCCCGGTGTGCTCGACGTCGACGCCATGCTCACCGGCGGCGACGCCCTGCAGTGGCGCCCGGAGCTCGGCACCCGGGTGGCCGTCATCCGGAGAGACGGGACGGGCGGCCCCCGTTGGATCGAGACCGACGCCTTCTGGGTCTGGCACTTCGCCAATGCCTACGAGACCGGCGACGGCGCCGAGTTGCGCATCGTCGTCGACTTCCCCCGCTGGAGCCACCTGGCCTTCGCCGTCAGAGACGCTCAGCCGCTCCGAGGCGCACTGGTCCGGGCCACCATCGACCCCGAGGGGCGCCGGATCGACCTGGCCACGGTGGACGAGCGCGGCAGCGAGTTCCCCCGCATCGATGATCGCCGGGCCGGCCACCGGCACCGGTACGTCACCGTGGTCGCCAACTCGGGCAGAGCCGGACTGGTGCGGGGCGAGCACGACCAGCTCGTCCGCTACGACATGGCCGCAGGCAGCTCGGAGACCGTCGACTGCGACGCCGCCGTCGGCGAGGTGGTGTTCGCTCCCCGGGCCGGAGCCACCGACGAGCTCGACGGTTACTACCTCGCCTTCACCACCTCGCTCGACCAGAGCCGCTCCGCCCGCTTCTGCATCTGGGATGCTGCCGGCTTCCCCGGCCCACCCATGGCCGAAGTGGCGATCCCCCAACGAGTGCCCAACGGGCTGCACGGCAACTGGTTCCCTGCCCGATGAGGCTCTGACCCCAACGCTCCTGAGCCGTCAGGCCTGAGCCTCCAGGTCAGATTCGAGGCGCCAGGTCGTCACGATTCCCGCCTCGTGCGATGCGGCTGGTGAGCCGCTCGGCTGCCCCCCGGAGCACCCGAACGGGAGCGGCCACCTCAGCGGCATCGGCGCCGTCGAAGGATGTGGCGCGAATGACGAGTCGCTCCACCGCGTCTAGGCGCCGCTCGTCATGAACCGGGATTCTCAAGGTGGATAGGAGCATCTACGATGCTGGCAGTGCACCAACCAACGTGCAGAGATACGTCGTTTTACTCTAAGGATTCAGATGGCGAATGAGATAGTTGTTGGAGTGCTGATGGGCAGCCAGTCGGATTGGGCGACCATGAAGAGTGCGGCTGCTGTCCTTGACGAGCTGGACATCTCCTACGAGACAAAGATCGTCTCGGCTCACCGCACCCCGGAACGCCTCAGGTCCTACGGGATGGCTGCGGTAGGGCGAGGGTTGCGAGTCATCATTGCCGGAGCGGGAGGTGCCGCCCATCTGCCCGGCATGATGGCCTCACACACGAGGCTCCCGGTTTTGGGTGTGCCCATTCACTCGAGGGCCCTCAACGGACTCGACAGTCTGTATTCGATCGTGCAGATGCCAAAAGGTGTTCCCGTTGGCACGATGGCGATCGGAGCGACAGGCGCCGCGAATGCCGGTCTCATGGCCGCCTCTATCTTGGCCATCGACGATGCCGCCGTGGCCGCGAGACTGGATCACTGGCGAGCAGCTCAATCTGATTCTGTTGCCGAAGAACCCGTAGATGAGTAGCCCATCGACACCCGGCACTCCGGTGATCGGAATTCTCGGCGGTGGGCAGCTGGGACGGATGCTGGCGGTTTCGGCCTCCCAGTTGGGGCTGAGGACCCACGTCTTCTCACCGGAGCCATTTCCTGTTGCTGGTCAAGTAGCCAACTCGACAACTCAGGCTGAGTATTCAGATGCTGAAGCCCTGAGGGGCTTCGCCGAGTCGGTCGATGTGATCACCTACGAGTTCGAAAATATTCCGTCTGCGTCCATCGAAGGCCTGGAGTCTCAGTGCGAGGTGCTGCCTCCGCGCCATGCTCTTTCGACCAGCCAGGATCGCCTCACGGAGAAGAATTTCCTCTCGACCCTGGGGCTCGATGTGGCACCCTACGCCAACATCGAAACCGAGCAGGATCTCGAGGCTGCTGTCTCTCGGATCGGGATGCCGGCGATGCTGAAGACACGGTCATTCGGCTACGACGGCAAGGGACAAGTCCGCCTGACCCACGGCAAGGACGCCAGAGACGCGTGGAGATCCTTGGGGGATGTGCCCTGCGTCCTGGAACGACTGATTCACTTCACGTGCGAGGTCTCGGTCATCGCAGCACGATCTCGAAGTGGACAAATTGTCTGTTTCGATCCGGGAGAGAATGTTCACCGAGACGGAATCCTGCGCACGACGACCGTGCCTTCCCCGACGATCTCGGATGACCTCCGTGAGAGATTGAAGGAACTCGCCGGCACTATCGTGGGCGCCTTGTCCTACGTGGGGGTCATGGGGATAGAGACATTCATCACGGACACGGATGGGGTGCTCATAAACGAGATTGCTCCGCGGGTCCACAATTCGGGACATTGGACTCAGGACGGCTGCATAGTCGATCAATTCGAACAGCACATTCGTGCCATTGCCGGATACCCGTTAGGAAGTGGGGCACGGCATTCGGACGTTGTCATGACCAATCTCATCGGCGACGACATAGCCGCTGCAGAAGGACTTCTGAGTGCACCTGACGTAAGCCTTCACCTCTACGGGAAAGCCGACATCAGGCCCGGCCGGAAGATGGGACACGTCAATCGGATCAGTGCCAGGCGTGCACGCTGAGGCTCTCGCTCCTCGCTCGGGGTAGCTCCGGATGGCGTAGATCCACCGCGGCCTGCGGGTCAGCTGCTGGCCACCACGAACGACGGTATCTGATCGGGCCGGAACGCCACCACGGCGCACAGGCAGGTGTGCGCCACGACCACCCTGTTGAGGGCCTGGAGCCGGTCCAGATCGCTCCGGGGCAGGCCGGTGCCCGACAGCTCCTCCGCCACCTGGGCCGTCATGAGGTCGCCGGTGTCGCCGGAGTGCCCGGAGGTGGCCAGCTGGTCGGCCAGCGTGCGCTGGAGGGCCACCAGCTCGGCCTGCCGGCGGGCCGGCAGCGGGTGCGACACGGCCAGGACGCGGGCCCCCGGTGCTCGGGACAGGATGCTGTAGAGCTCGCTCTCCTCGATGACGAACCACACCGCGCCGACCTGTGACGCGGAGGCGGTGCGGAGGTAGCCGTACTCGTGGCCCAGGCCGCGGTCGACGTAGACGGGCCGGCCCTCCGCGGCCAGGTGGTCGACGACGGCATCGCCCAGGCCCCCGAGCAGGGAGCCGTAGGTCCGCACCAGCACGGCACCCCGCGGCTGGCCCCCGTGCTGCAGCTGGGTGAGGATCGAGGCCGCTACCGGCTCCATCGGCGCCACCGGACCGTCGGAGGCCGCCGCCGCCCGGGTGACGCTGACCGAGGCCATCACGGTGACCGCGGCCAGCAGGCAGCACAGTGCGGCCAGGGCCCACCGGCGTCCGCCACGGAGCGTCTCGACCACCACCACCAGGCTCAGCACCACGGTGGCGGCCCCCACGGGGATGCGCCAGAGGAACAGGTAGGGGAGGGCCTCACCGGTCAGCACCGACAGGGCCGCCGTACCGGCCACCACGGCCACGGCCAACAGCTCGGCCAGGGCGCACAGGTCGTCACGGCGGCGCCATCGGGCCAGGCCCCAGGATGCCCCGATCAGGACCACCGGGACCACCATCCAGGCCACCGACGACGGCAGGGTCAGCGAGGAGTAGGTGACGGCCGGATCGGGCCCACCCAGCCACGGCGGCCGCCACCGGAACTCGGTGGCCAGGTACCCGAGGGCCCCGTGGATGCCGAGGACCGGGCCGAGCCGGACAGTGCCGTGACCGAGGTAGTACTGGATCAGACGGACCAGGTTGCCCGGCGGGTGGACCACGGTGTCGACCACCACGGGCACGAACCAGAGGACCCCCGCCACCAGCAGGGGGAGGCGCCAGATGGACCACGTCCGCAGTGACCGGCCGGCCCGGTGCTCGGTCACGCCCAGCCGGACCAGGGCCCATGTCCCCACGGAGGCCACGGGCAGCGCGTAACCGATGTGGGTCTGGACGAGGAGGGAGGCCACGAAGGCCATGCCCACCAGCCGCCTGGTCTGGCCGGCGGCCACCAGCCACGCCTGGAGCAGGAACAGGGTGAAGAACGGGAAGGGCAGGTACGGGTTCCACAGCTGTTGGAAGATCGCCGGCCCGGTGGCCCAGTAGGCCAGGGTGATGACCGCCACCCACGGGACCATCCACCGGAGGCCGCCCCACCTCCACGACAGGCGAGCCGTCCAGGCCACGGCCAGCCCCTGGAGGACCACGTTGCCCACGATCAGGGACCAGGCCCGCTGGCGGAGCGCCCACGAGAACGGGGCCAGCAGGTAGTACAGCATGGGGCCGGGGTGGTCCCACCCGAACCGGCTGTACGGTCCGGTCAGCGGGGTGTCGGCGGAGAAGGTCCAGACGTCACGGATCCGGAGGTCCTCGACGGCCTGGTCCGCCACCGGCACGTAGGGGTGCCCCCACCGCTGCAGGAGCACGGCCAGCATGGGCAGGAGGGCCACCACGACGATGGCCACCGCCGCCGCCACCCGGCCGTGCGGCCAGCCGCGCCGCGTCCGGCGTGACTCGACCGGTTGGTCGTCGGTGGGGCGATGGGGATCGTGGGCCTCGACGTCCAGCCACACCGGACCACGATCCACCGACACCCGCCCGTCGGTGACGACGGGGAGGTGGTCTACGACGGACACGGGATCAGGTGGGCAGGGTGGTGGGCAGGGTGGTGGACAAGCAGGGGGGCAGGAGGTTGGCGACGGTCGTCGCGGGCTTCATGGGTGGACAGTAGGGGAGGGCACAATGTGGGTCAAAGGCGTCGTTGGGGCCCAGGCCGCACCCCTAGGATCACAGGCCATGAGCGCAGCCCTGCGACCCGACGATGCCCTGGCCCACGCCCGGTCCCACTGGTCGACCGACGTCCTGCCCCTCCTGCAGACCTACGCCGCCATCCCCGGGGTGTCCCCGGCCTACGACCCCGACTGGGAGGCCCACGGGCTGCTGTCCGAGACCGCCGACCTCATCGCCGCCTGGGCCCTCGACCGCCATCTGCCCGGGGCCACCGTCGAGGTGGTGCGGATCCCCGGGCTCACCCCGACGGTGGTGGTGGACGTGCCGGCCACCGACCCCGAGGCCACGGGCACGGTGCTCATCTACGGTCACTACGACAAGCAGCCGCCGTTCGACGGCTGGACGGCGGGACGGGGGCCGTGGGCGCCGGTGGTGGAGGGCGAGTGGATCTACGCCCGCGGCGTGGCCGACGACGGCTACGCCCTGCCCTCCGCGCTCCTGGCCCTCGAGGCCGTGCGGGCCGGCGGGGGCCGCCACGCCCGCTGCGTGGTCCTGGCCGAGGGCTCCGAGGAGAGCGGCAGCCCCCACCTCCGCCAGGTCCTGGCCCACCTGGCCGAGCAGATCGGTACGCCCGACGTGGTCATCGCCCTCGACTCGGGCAGCCCCACCTACGAGCGCCTGTGGGTGACCACCTCGTTGCGGGGGGCCATCGCCGGCACCCTCACGGTCCGGGTGCTCGAGCACGGGGTGCACAGCGGCTCGGCCGGGGCGGTGGTGCCCTCCTCGTTCCGGATCGCCCGACTGCTGCTCGACCGGATCGAGGACCCGGCCACCGGCGACCTGCGCCTGCCCGAGCTCTGCGTGGACCCCCCCGTGGGGTCCCTGGCCGCCGCCGAGGACCTGGCCCGGGCCCGGGCCGGCTCCGGTCTCGAGGACTCCGAGTTCCCGGTGGTGGACGGACTCGTCCTGCAGGGGGAGAGCCCGGCCGAGCAGGCGGTGCGGGTGGCGTGGCGGGGATCGGTGGCCGTGGTGGGAGCCGACGGGCTCCCGCCGACGGCTGACGCCGGCGCCGTGCTCCTGCCCTTCACCTCGCTCAAGCTGGTCGTCCGCCTGCCCCCCACCGCCCACCCCGATGCCGCCGCCGAGGCCCTCGGCCGGGCCCTGACCTCCGACCCGCCCTACGGGGCCAGCGTGGAGTGGAGTGCCGCTCCGCCCGCCGGAGGCTGGTCTGCGCCCCCGCTGGCCCCGTGGCTGGCCGCCGCCCTCGACGACGCCTCGATGGCCTGCTTCGACCATCCCTCGGGCCGGCTGGGGGAGGGGGGGACCATCCCGTTCATGGGCTGGCTGGCCGCCCAGTTCCCTGCGGCACAGATCCTGGCCCTCGGTGTGCTCGGCCCGGGCTCCAACGCCCACGGGCCCGACGAGGGCCTGCACATGCCCACCGCCGAGCGGGTCACCGCCTCGCTGGCGCTACTGGTGGACGCCCACGCCGGCCGGGACCCCGGGGTGTAGGGAGAACGAGTGGCTCAGACCGCTCCGGCTCAGACCGTTCCGCCGCGCCGGCTCTCCATGGTGCCGCCGATGGCCGCCGACAGGAGCAGGGTGGCGGCGATCGGGGCCATCCACAGCCCGAAGATGAAGGTCAGCACGGCGAACAGGGCCCCCATGCCCAACACGAAGGGCCAGATGCTCGAACCCGGGAACGACTCGATGGTGCCCGCCCCGGCGGCCACCTCGGCCGTGGGGTCGTCGTCGGGCTGCGGCTTCATCTTGTACGACCACCACAGGTAGTACGACCCCGGCAGCAGGCCCAGCAGGGCCGAGCCGATGAGCATCATGAACCCGCCGTCCTCATAGCTGAAGAACCAGTAGATGAGGCCGATGATCCCGAAGAAGACGCCGATGCCGCTCAGGAAGACGCCGTTCACCCTCATGAGGGCGCACCTACGGTCTCGGGTTCCTCGACCTCCGGCCGTGGTGGCCGTGGCTTGCGGTGGGTCACGATGGTCCGGTGCTCAGGATGGTTGGCGTCCCAGGTGGGCCGCTCCGAGCGGATCGGGGGGAGCTGGCTGTAGTTGTGGTGCGGCGGCGGGGAGGAGGTGAACCACTCGAGGGCGTGTCCGTCCCACGGGTTGTCGCCGGCGGGGATGGGATTGCGCCATGACACCCACAGGTTGGCCAGAAAGAACAAGAACGACGCCCCGATGATGAAGGCTCCCACCGTCGAGATGACGTTCAGGGTCGTCCAGCCGTTGGAGGGGAGGTAGGCGGCCACCCGTCTAGGCATCCCGTCCAGGCCCACCACGTACTGGGGCATGAACGTCACCCAGAACCCGATGAACAGGCCCCAGAAGTGGAGCTTGCCGAGGCTCTCCCGCAGCATCCGGCCGAACATCTTCGGATACCAGAAGTAGAACCCGGCGAACCCGGCGAAGACGGCGGTGCCGATCAGCACCTGGTGGAAGTGGGCCACCACGAAGTAGGTGTCATGGGTCATGAAGTCGACGGGCGGCGACGCCAGCAGCACGCCGGTCACCCCGCCCATGAGGAAGGCGAAGAGGAAGCCGATGGAGAAGAGCATGGGGGTCTGGAAGCTCAGCTGGCCTCCCCACATGGTCCCGATCCAGTTGAAGAACTTGATGCCGGTGGGGATGGCGATGGCGTAGGACAGCAGCGAGAAGAAGGGCAGCAGCACCACGCCGGTGGTGAACATGTGGTGGGCCCACACCCCGGTGGACAGGGCGGCGATGGTCATGGTGGCGAAGACCATGCCCTTGTAGCCGAACAGGGGCTTGCGGGAGAACACCGGGATGATGTCGGTGACCATGCCGAAGTAGGGCAAGGCCAGGATGTACACCTCTGGATGGCCGAAGAACCAGAACAGGTTCTGCCAGAGCACGGGCACACCACCGCCCTGCACCGTGAAGATGTGCGTCCCGAAGTGCCTATCGCAGAACAGGAGGACCACCGCCCCGAACAGCACCGGGAAGGCGATGAGGATGAGGATGGCGGTGACGAGCATGTTCCACGAGAAGATGGGCACTCGGAACATGGTCATGCCCGGGGCCCGTAGGTAGAAGATGGTGGCGCAGAGGTTGACGCCGGTGAAGATGGCCGAGAAGCCGGTGAGGGCCAGGGCCATCAGCCACAGGTCGGCGCCGGCCCCGGGGGAGTTGGTGGCGTTGGACAGCGGGGCATAGGCCACCCAGCCGAAGCTGGCGGCGCCGCCCGCCACCAGGAACCCGGACATCATGGTGATCGACCCGCCCAGGTACAGCCAGTACGACAGGGCGTTGAGGCGGGGGAAGGCCATGTCGGGGGCGCCCACCTGGAGGGGCACGATGTAGTTGGCCAGGCCGCCGAAGGCGAAGGGCCCGGCGAACAGGTAGAGCATGAGGCTGCCGTGCATGGTGAAGAGCTCGTTGTAGGTCTGGAAGGAGACCAGCGAGGAGGTGGGCGTGGCCAGTTGGGCCCGGATGACCAGGGCCATGATGCCGGCGATGAAGAACAGCACCAGCGACGTGATCATGTAGCTCTTGCCGATCACCTTGTGGTCGGTGGAGGTCAGCCAGTTGAGGATGCCCGTCGGGCCCTGGTGGTGGGCGTGGTCGTCGTGACCGTGGTCGGAGACCGGGTGGTGGCCGTCAGGCCCACCGGGCTCCTCGGGTGTGACCAGCTCGGGCGGTTCGATTGTCGTCGTCATGCGAATCCCTTTGGCGTAGACGTCGCTTGGCTAGGCATTGGATGGGTAGACCCGGGTGTCGGGCGGGGGGTTGTTCTGGGCGCTGGAGCCCGACCTCGGGAGCGTGTTGCCCGCCCGTACCTGGGCGGCGGCCCAGACACGGAAGGCGGCCGGGCTCACCGAGCGCACGCTGAAGAGCATCTCCGAATGGTAGAGCCCGCAGATCTGGGTGCACTGGCCGAGGTAGGTCCCGTTGTGCAGCACGTCGAGGTCGAACTTGTTGACCACGCCGGGCAGCGCGTACCGGCTGAAGTTGAAGTCACGCAGGTAGAAGCCGTGGATGACGTCGTCGGACTGCAGGATGACCTGGACGGTCTCGCCGGTGGGGACGACCATCTGGGGCCCGTGGTTGAGGGGGCCGTTGGTGGTCTCGCCGGCCACCCCGACGTTGAGGTTCGGGTAGTCGAAGCGCCAGCCCCACTGGAAGGCGGTCACATCGATGTCGACCACGGGATTGCCGGTGGATGTGGTGGTGGCGGCGTCCGACACGGTGGCGTCGACCTTGTTCTCGGTGATGACGGTGAAGAAGAACAGGACGGCCACGATGAGGATGGGCACCACCGTGTAGATGATCTCGATGGGCACGTTCTCATGGAACTGCCGCGGCATCTCGGTGTCCCCGGGGCGCTTCCGGTAGCGGACGATGGTCCACAGGATCAGGAGGAAGACGATGCCCCCGACGATGATGCCGGTGGTCATCATCCCCGAGTACAGCTTGAAGGTGTCCTGGCCCTGGGCGGTGGCCCCGCGGCTGGCCCCGTAGGTGGGATAGAAGTCGCAGCCACCCAGCACCACGGGGGCCGCCACGGCCAGGCCGGCGGCCCACCGTCCCCAGTGCCGACGGGGCGCCTGACCGACGGCTCCCCCGTCGGTCCCGGCCGTGGGCGCTGCCGGATGGTCTCCGCGTGGTGGGCGTGGGGTCCGGGTTGTGAATGCGTTCACGGCGATGACACTAGTGGGCACGGAGCCAGAAGTAGAAGTTCAGACGGGACTTGTTTTGGGTGCCACGAACTCCCAGTTCAGGAAGGTGGCCACCGCCGTCCGATCAGGCGTCCGGCGACCCGGCGCCGGAACGTCCTCCCCCGGACTCACGCGCGGCCCACGAGAAGACCCCGTGGGCCATGGTGGACGACGCCGCGTCGGCCCGTCGGGTGAATACGGTGCGCCGCACGTCCTGCACGGCGGGATCGTCGGGAGCGGCCAGCCAGGCCAATTCGGCCAGGTGCCCGGCCAGGCGCATCGCCTGTTCGTCCGGACCGTCCGGACCGTCCGCACCGTCCTGACCGTCCTGACCGTCCTGACCGGCGGCGGCCGGGAGCAGGGCCAGGGCCCGCTCGGCCAGGGCCCCGGCCGATCCGGCCAACTCGGCCAGTTCGAGGGCCAGGGCCCGCTCGGGTGCCGGCTTGAGCGTGGCCGGGTTCCCGTCCCACCAGCCGCCGTAGAGCCGCCAGACCGTCCGCACGACGAACTCGGGCTCGTCGTAGACCGGCCGGAGGTAGGGGCGCTCCATCAGGTGGGCCGGAGGGGTGACGGTGTGGATGACCTCGTCGAGCCGGGCACCGCCGTTCATGAGGGCCAGCGTCTGGCTCACCAGCGATTCCAGCAGGTCGGCCGTGTCGGTGAGGGCCTGGATCACCCGCCGGCGGCCCATGACGGGAAAGCCGTGACCGGGCAGCAGCACCTCGGGCCCTCCGTCCGGTCCGTCGTAGAGGGCCAGCATCTGGCGGAGGGCGTCCGCCCACTCGAGGGGATAGCGCTGGACCTTCTGGGGATTCCCGGCGTTGGGGGAGGCCCAGATGAACAGGTCGCCGCAGCAGAGCACCTTCGATCCGGGGAACCACGTCCAGGTGTGGTCGTCGGTCTCACCCTTGGCGTGGTGGAGCTCGGCCCGTGTCCCGCCGACGTCCAGCTCGAGGTGGTCCCGGTAGGTGCGATCGGGGTAGCGGTACTCGGTCGGCCACTGCAGGGACTCGATGTCGAACTGCCGACGGTTGATGATGCCGTTGTACCCGGCCGTCATGATGTAGCGGTCGAACCGGGCCGGGAGGGCCTCGTGGGCCACCACCACCGGTTCGGGCCAGCCGGCCTCGGCCGACTCGGCTGCCCACACGGGCACTCCGAAGACGTGGTCGATGTGGCCGTGGGAGTACACGGCCGTGTGCAGGCGCCCGGCGTCCCAGGCCCGCAGCGTCTCATGGATGCCGGCCGCCATGAACACGCTTCCGGTGTCCACCAGCATCAGGCCGTCCTCGGTGCTCACGGCCGAGACGTTGGCGAAGGAGGGGACGAAGCCCACCCCGTCGGCCACCTCGGCCATGCCGGCCGACGGACTGAGCGGGTGGACCTCCGAGGTGGTGACCTCGCCGGTCCAGAGGCGGTCGGCCAGGTCCAGGACGTCACGGGAGGTGGCCACGGCTCAGTCCCCGGCCGGCGCGGACGGCCCGGCGGGGCCGGCGGGGCTGGCGGGGCTGGCGGGCTGGGTGGGGCTGGCGGACTGGGCGGGGGAGGCGAGCCGGCCGCTGATGCGACCGGCACCCCGGATGGCCCGTTTGACCTGCTTCTCGGCCTCGGGCCGGTGTCTGGCCACGGCGTGGCGCCCGGAGACCGAGGCCACGCCGGTGGCCCGGCCCAACCGGCGGGCGGCGGCACCTGTGGTGGAGGTGGGGGCGGTCGCGGCCTGGTCGGGGGCGGCGGCCCGGGGGGTGACCTCCTCCACCACGGCGGCCGTGGCCTCGATGACCCTCCCGTCCGCCTGACGTGCCTTCGACCGGCGGGACGACGGGTTCACGTCCGTGAGGGTAGCCAACCGGATCAGCCCGATGGCGCCGAACTCGATGACGATGATCCCCTCGATGTCGGGGCGGGCCGCGGGCAGGAGCGGTGCCAGCGCCACCACCGCGGCCACGGCCACCACCAGGGTGAGGTGGAGGCGGGGCCGGCAGATGCGCACCATCCCGAGGGGGCCGTTCGCCGTCACCGCCAGCAGCGCGAAGGCCAGGGCCGCCGCCACCAGCAGTCCGCTGTTGTCCACGTGGACGGAGACGTCCACGAGGATGAGGGCCACCACCAGCTCCATCACCTGGAGGAGCCAGAAGGGCATCCATCGGCGGCGCCCGGCCGGCTGGTCGGCCGGTGGGGCGGAAGCCGGCCGGGCCGCCCTGCTCATCGTCCCCTACAGGGGGTGGGGCGCGAAGGGATCAGCGGGTGCAGCGACACGGAAGGAGCGCGGGACCGGTCCGGTCAGGACGCAGGTCCCGGTTGACCCTCCACGTTGACCTGTACCGCCGGCGGAGCTGCCGGCGCCGGCGCGGCCGGTGGGTTCACGGCGGCCGGTGGGGTGGCCTGGGCCACGGCCGGTGGTGAGGCGGCGGCCTCGGACGACCCTTCGTCCAGGCCCTTCTTGAACTCCTTCTGGGCCGAGCCCAGGGACCGGGCCAGCTTGGGGATCTGGGTGGATCCGAACAGGACCAGCACCACGACAACCAGGACGATGATGCCGTCTACGCCAAAGATCTCTGCGGGTGGGGCCACGTGCACGGTGTGCCTCCTTCTATGGGCTGCCTACGGGCTGCTGCGACCAGGTTAGACCTGTCTGTCCTGGTTCGCTGCACAGCGGCGCCGTTCGGCGCTCCTGGTTGTTCGGTGCCGGCGGGGCGGCCGGATGACCGGTTCACCCGGCCAGGAAGACCCCGAGGCCCAGGGCTCCCACCGAGGCCAGGGCCCCGACGGCCCCCCAGACGGCCGTGGCCCGCCTGCTCGTGGCCCGCTGGTGGAGGAAGACGGCCAGCCCGGCCACCACCACCACCACGATCTTGATGATCAGCACGGTCTTCCAGGCCGTCGAGGCATCCTTCAGGGTGAAGGAGCTGATGTTCCAGAAGCCGGTCACGACCAGCACGGCGTAGGCCGGCCACAGCAGCCTCCCGAGGGCCCGGCCCACCGCCTTCGGAGCCTCCTCGCCCAGCGTGCGGACGGTGGGCAGCAGTCCGAGCACCGTGAACTGGCCGCCCACCCAGATGGTGGCGGCGAACACGTGCAGGATCAGTCGCACCCCGCCGATCCCGTCGGACAGGGAGGGCACGTCGGGTCCGACCCGGGTGCTGGCGTAACCCACCAGCAGGGCGCTGCTCACGCCCCGGTCCGCACGGTCGTCCGGTCCTGGATCACTTCCCCGTCCAGTTGGGCTTGCGCTTCTCGGCGAAGGCGATGGGGCCCTCCATGGCGTCGGCCGAGCCGAACACCTCGGGCACGGCGGCGTTGTTGATGGCCCATCCCTCGGCGTCGGGGAGCTCGCCGGCCAGCTTCATGACCCGCTTGGAGGCCCGGACGGCCAGCGGGGCGTTCTCGGCGATGGTGCCGGCCAGGGCGAGGGCCTCCTCCATCAGCCTGTCGGCCGGGACCACCCGGTTGATCAGCCCGAGGGCCAGGGCCCGCTGGGCGTCGATGGGCTCCCCGGTGAGCGCCAGCTCGAGGGCGATGGCCGGCGGGATCCGCTTGGGCAGCCGGATGAGCCCGCCCGCCCCGGCCATCAGGCCCCGCTTGACCTCGGGGATGCCGAACTTGGCTCCCTCCACCGCCACCACGAGATCGCAGGAGAGCATGATCTCGCACCCACCGGCCAGGGCCGAGCCGTTCACCGCAGCGATGAGGGGCTTGGCGAAGTCCCGCTGGGCGATACCTCCGAAGCCGCCCTTGGCCCCCATGATGTCGCCGGACTCGCCGGCGGTGAAGGCCTTCAGGTCCATGCCGGCGCTGAAGGCCTTGTCCCCGCTCCCCGTGACGATGACCACCCAGCAGTCGTCATCTTCCTCCAACTCGTCGAAGGCGGCGGCGAAGCCCCGGGACACGGCACCGTTTATGGCGTTGCGGGCCTCGGGCCGGTTGATGGTGAGGATCTCGATGTGACCCTGGCGTTGACGAAGCAGTTCGGACATGGCGTTCTCCCCGGTGAGCGGTCAGCCTGCCGCCAGACGGTAGCGCGCCGGACCGGGCCGGACGACGACGGAGCCTCCCACCAGTCCGGGCACGTCGAGCGCGCCCATGGCCGCCACGACCTCGTCGTCCTCCGCGGCCAGGGCCATGTGCCGGCCGTCGCCCAGCCGGGCGATCACCGGCGCCGCGGTGGCGGCGCCGTCGTGGTCCCTGACGACGGTGGCGGCCACGATGGCGGCCACCTGCTCCTCGTCCACCTCCAGTGTCGTCGGCACGGCGGTCCCGTCGATGCGGGCCTGAGCGTCAGCCGTGTCCCCCCGGTGGAACCCTCCGGGAGGAGGTGAGGAGCCGTACACGCCGAGGGCGTGCTTGGTGATGAACCAGCCCACCCCGGTGGCCAGCCCGAGCCGGTCCGGCCCGCCGTCCCGGAGCAGGTCGGTGAGCGTGGCGATGCCGTGGGTGGTGTAGTTGTTCCCCGGTCCCCCGAAGTAGGGGAGCCCCCCGGTCACCGTCAGCCCCCGCTCGTCGTCCTGGGCCAGCCCCAGGGCCTCCGCGGCCAGCTCCACCGCCGAGGGGAAGCACGAATAGAGGTCGAGGAGCCCGAGGTCGTCCACGCCGATGGGCGCCGTGGGCCCGGCGGCCAGGCCCGCCGCCTCGAACAGCGCCCGCCCGGCCGCGGCGATGGCCGGGGACCGGCCCGGGTCGGGACGCTCCGCCGGGTAGCGCACGTCGGTGGCCTCGGCTCCCGACCAGACGAAGACGGCCCGGTCGTCCACCCCGGCGCGCCGGGCCGCGGCCAGCGAGCAGACCACCAGGGCGGCGCCCTGGTCCGACCCGAGGAAGGCCGTCATGAGCTTGGTGTACGGCTCACAGACGATGCGGTTCCGGGGGGAGGGCGTGGCGATCTCGGTGGCGGTCCTGGAGGTGGGGAACCAGGCGTAGGGATGGGCGGCGGCCCGGTCGGTGAACGGGGCGAACAGCCTGCCCATGGCGGCGCGGTGCTCGGTGGCGTCGTGGCCGGCCCGGGCGGCCACGACGCTCTCGAACAGCGGATAGACGTGGACCGGGGCCAACAGGCCGATGGCCGTCTCGGCCGGGCCCACCCCGGGCCGGTCGTCGCCGACCACCGTGTCGGGTGGCAGACCGGTGAGGCCGTCATCTCGGGGGAGGCCTGCGGTACGCCGCGCCCGGGACGACCGGATGGCCTCGGCCCCGGCGATCAGGGTGACCGACAGCCGGCCCGCGGCGATGTCCGAGGACGCCCGGTTGACCAACCACTGCGGGGTGTTCCCGCCGATGGTCGAGACCTCGCAGACGGTGTCGCCGGCCCTGTCGCCGGCCCTGTCCCCGGCTCTGTCGCCGGCGCCGATGCGGCGGGCCAGCTCGGTGGCCGGTGCCGGCCCGGTCCGGGTCATGATGTCGACCACGGTGAGGCGCTCGATCGCTCCCCGTAGACCGGGCACGTGGGCCAGCGCCTGCTCGCAGGCCCTCTCCATCAGGTCGACCGGACTGACCAGCTGGTCCCGCTCGATGGACTGGCCCGACGCCACCACCACGGGGATCCGCTC
>Ga0181534_10001221_pt1 | contig 17007 bp, 18 predicted proteins | sample PEATcosm2014_Bin_37_FD_119758 | JGI IMG/M metagenome (GOLD analysis project Ga0181534, IMG submission 119758) | Peatland microbial communities from MTU Mesocosm Facility, Houghton, MI, USA - PEATcosm2014_Bin17_10_metaG | ecosystem: Environmental > Terrestrial > Soil > Wetlands > Peat | place... | reverse complement strand
GCGAAGCGAAAGAGAAAGGCGCGCTAACCCATGGAGTGGGTCGAAACTACCGGAAAAACAGTTGATGAGGCGATGGACCGTGCGCTGGCGCACCTGGGTGTTCATCGCGACGACGCAGAAGTCGAAGTGTTAGAGGAGCCCAAAGCGGGGCTGTTCGGCCGAGTTCGCGGCGAGGCCCGGGTGCGAGCTCGAGTTCGCCCGAGCGGTCCGCGCCCCAAGCGTTCCCGGCGATCTGGCGAGCGGGAGCGCCCCCGCAGCGCTGGCCGCGAGGACCGACCGAGGGCCGAGAAAAAACCCGGCACCGACGTTCGCCGGGAGCGCGAGAGGTCGGCCCCCCGCACGCCCAGCGCACCGAAGACCCCACGAGTTGTGAAGAGTCCACTGAAGGAGGACAGTATGGCAGAAGGCATATCGCTTGCCGAACAAGGAGCCATCGCGAAGGAGTTCCTCGTCGGGCTCTTGGTATCGATGGAGATTAAGGCTGAGGTTTCAGTTAAGGAGTTGGATGAGGAGACCGTTGAACTTTCGGTGAACGCCGATCCCCCGACGGAACTTGGCGTGCTCGTGGGCCCTCGCGGGACCACCCTGCAAGCTCTTCAAGAAGTAACCCGGACCGTCGTGCAATCCAAGAGCCCCAGTCGCACCGATCGGATCCTGGTCGACGTCGCCCAGTACCGTGAACGTCGAGTGGCGGCTCTTGGTCGATTTGCTCAACAGGTGGCCGCGGACGTGATCGAGACGGGTGAGGAGCGTGCCTTGGAGCCCATGTCGGCCGCCGACCGTAAAGCCGTCCACGATGCCTTGTCAGAGGATGCGCGCGTTGTGACCCGCTCCGAAGGTGAAGACCCTCGACGGTTTGTGGTGGTTTCTCCTGCATAATGGCACTGTGAGTGATGATTGGTTGACCCGCGCCCTCGAGGAATCGAGGGCGCGAGGTTTTTTGGGCCCGCAGTCGATCGAGCCTCAGATTGCCCACGCGGAGGGCTTCGGCCTGTGCTGGGACGCGATTCGACCATCTCCTCCGGGATCATTCCTCGACCTCGGAAGCGGAGGGGGGCTGCCCGGGCTGGTTTTGCTGGAGCGCTGGCGGTGTCGCGCCGCCTTCCTGGATTCGATGGTGAAACGTAGCAAATTTCTCGAAGAGGTACTGGCGTGGCCCGATTCGCCCACGGGTGAGGTACTTACCGCACGGGCGGAGGAGGCGGCCCGCTGGCCCGAGTGCGACGGGGTCTTCGACCTTGTCACCGCCCGCTCGTTTGGCCCACCGGCGGTCACGGCGGAGTGCGCGGTCCGATTTCTGAAGGTCGGGGGAGTCCTGGTGGTGTCGGAGCCTCCGAACGACGAGGAGACGGGGCGTTGGAACGCCTCCGGACTGGGTCAATTGGGCTTAAGGGACCTTGGGCGAACGCGCCACGGAACTGCCTACGAAGTCCTCGTGAAAGAGAGCTCGACCAGGTCGGAGTTTCCTCGGCCCTCCGGAACCCCTAAGAAACACCCACTTTTCTGAGTGTTTCACGTGAAACGTTGGTAAATGACCAAGGTAGAGGCTGCGTCTCTCTCGGCGACCTCCCTCGACGAGACGATATCGATGCGACGATATCGGAGTGTTTCACGTGAAACATACGAGTCGACTTCGTCGGGGGGCCCGGATACGCGGTGGGGCCGCCCAGAGGGTGACGTCAGGACTCCGCCAGAGACACCCCACTGCCGGACCCCGAGCTCACGTGAGGCGAAAGGTCGAGATGTTTCACGTGAAACATTTACGGCGTGGTGCGGCATGGTTGAATCATGTTTCACGTGAAACACCCATAATTGAGGGTTGTTTGAACCTTGGGCGGCCGCGTGAAACATTAGGGCCAGCTCCACCAGGAGGAATGTTTCACGTGAAACACCGGTACTTGACGAGACCCCGAAAAGGGAGTTGAATGGCAGTGGTTCAACGACGCAGTGTCGGTTCCATCCTACGGTCGGGAAGATAGAGGCTCATGGCGGACGCCAGCACAATGAGGATTTTTGCTGTTGCCAATCAAAAAGGCGGCGTGGGCAAGACCACCACAACCATTTCTTTGGGAGCAGCGCTGGCGGAATTGGGAAAAAGAGTCCTGGTTGTGGACTTAGACCCCCAGGGGAACGCCACGACCGGATTGGGCATAGATGGCCGCCAATTTGAGCGATCAGTCTACGACGTCCTCCTCAATGATGTGCCGATGGTCGATATTGTCGAGCCCACGGGCTTCAACAATCTCTTTGTGGCGCCCGCAACGCTTGATCTTGCCGGAGTTGAGCAGGAGTTGACCTCGGTGATCTCTCGTGAGCTACGCCTAAAACGTGCCATTGCCTCGGTGGAGGGTGACTTTGACTTCATTTTTATTGACTGTCCCCCGTCCCTTGGTCTCATCACCATCAACGCCTTCGCCGCAGCCACGGAGATACTGGTGCCCGTTCAGGCCGAGTTCTACGCCCTCGAAGGGCTTACCCAGCTTCAGCGAATCGTCGACCTGGTGCAGAAGAACCTGAACCCTGATCTGCGAATCACCAAAGTGGTACTGACCATGTACGACTCGCGCAACACCCTTTCCGCGGACGTCGCCAAGGAAGTGGAGAAGCACTTCCCGGAAGAACTATGTAAGACAGTGATTCCCCGGACTGTTCGACTGGCGGAAGCCCCATCCTTCGGTCAGCCAATCACCGTCTTTGACCCCACATCCAAAGGTGCGCTCGCGTACCGCGCCTTAGCAGAGGAGATCATCAATGCCTAGAAAACCAGGACTAGGAAAGGGCCTCGGAGCCCTCATCCCCGAAGGAACATCTGTGCCCACGGAAACTCCGGTTGACGCTCCGTCGACGAGTCCACTGCGGATGGTGCCCGTGGACTCGATTCGACCTAACCAGTTTCAACCTCGCAAAACCTTCAACGACGAAAGCCTCAACACTCTCGCCGCCTCAGTCTCAGAGCTGGGTGTTCTCCAACCCATCATCGTTCGACCGGTGGAGGGGGAGCCGGACAAATATGAGCTGATCGCCGGCGAACGGCGCTGGCGAGCTGCCGGCATCGCGAAGCTTGAACTCGTGCCGGTACTCCTCCAAGACGATGTGAACGATCGACTCTCACTAGAGCAAGCGGTCGTGGAGAATCTGCACCGCGTCGATCTTCACGCGCTGGAAGAGGCCGCTGCCTATCAGCAACTGGTCGATGAGTTTGACCTCACCCACGATCAAGTCGCCAAGCGAGTGGGGAAGAGTCGAGCATATGTTACAAATACGTTACGACTTCTCCAACTCGGCGAAACCGCACAGAGCGCCTTGGCGTCGTCGCAGATCACCGCGGGTCACGCCCGAGCGCTCCTGGGGGTCAGCGACCCTAACGCCCAAGCCACCCTGGTGGCGAGGGTGATTAAGAACGAGTTATCGGTACGGGCGACGGAGGAAGCCGTCAAAGTCTTCCTGGAGCCACGACCGTTGCCGACGGCGGAGGCCGTCACCCGGGCGCCCGAGGGCGCGCCGCGGCTTCGACCGGTCCCCGACGCCAGTGTCGCGGAGTTGGAGGAGTTGCTGGAGAACTACCTCGATACGCGGGTCCACGTCGATCTAAAGGGCCGCAACGGCCGCATAATTATTGACTTTGCGGACCTCGATGACCTCGAACGGCTCTACCTCGCGATCGCGAAGCCTAAGTGACCTTCAACCTTAAACTTAACCCTCTTGTTGAAGTTTTCCCCAAGTTGTGGATGAAGTTGTGGGTTACTTCGATTTTGCCCAAAATTACGGCTTTTTACGGCCTAAACGCCCGGTTTTGAGCCGTCCGTTTCACTCCGAACTGTGGATAACCTGCTCGACCACACCTTCAAATGCGGTGACCGCCTGGTGAAGTACCTGCTCAGAGAGGTTTCCGTGCTCGATGTGGAGCGTGGTCATCTTCGTTTCTCGAAGGATCGGTAGGGCCATGCCCGTCACCTCGACCCGCGGTACGTCCGGCTGGTGAGCGAAGACCGAGGCGAGCGTGCTGGCCAGCACTTCACCGCGGTGCGAGTGATTGCGGTAGCTGGCCCAGTAGTGCAGGTGTATTCCCTCCACGTGGTTGAGGGTTTGAAACGACAGGACCAGCGCGACGTCGTGGGTGTTGGCGTTCAGCGCGGACGCTTCTTGTGAAGTCTCCCGCGAAACGAGAATGGACTCGTTGCCCTCGTAGAAGCGAGCGAGTCCCTCGAGGAGGGGACCGTCGCCACAGAGCAGTGCCGAACCGTTCGTTACGGGCTCGATGCCGGCGAGGTCGCGCGCGTCGGTGACGAGGCTCTTGACGGCGTTGGTCGCCCGCACTCGGCGAAGGACTAACAGCGTCTCTTTGGTGAGGGTGGCACTTTCCTCCAGGGCGCAGTTGCGCTGAAACTCTCCGAGGGCGACGGCCGTGTGGGAACCAAAGATCCCGTCGATTCGCCCGGGGTTGAAGCCCAACTGGGCGAGGAGCACTTGGAGTTCGGCGACGTCGTCGCCGCGCAGCATGGGTCGCGTCGCGTACAGCAAACGCTGGCCCAGCTGCCAGCGAGCTTCCCCGAGCCGCTCGTAGGTGACGGCGTCGACGACGCCGGTCAGGGGGAGTCCGCGCGAACGCTGGAACGACTCCACGAAGGCCACCGTTTCGTCATCGAAGACGTCGTTGTCGCTGGTGGGCACGAACGAGATGGCCGCCAGGCGCTCCTTGAGTTCGCGCACACGAGAACCCGTGTCGCCGATGCGAAGTGGATCGAAACTCAGGTGAACTACAGGTTCGAGGTGATCTCTTGCAGCAGCGCGCCCTTGGGCTTGGCGCCGACCAGTCGCGCAATGACTTCGCCGTCTTTAAACAGCAGCAGAGTCGGGATGCTCATCACGGAGAACTTGGTTGCCGTCGCGACGTTCGCGTCGACGTCAAGTTTGCCAATGGCGAACTTGTCGGACTGCTCGGTCGCGAACTCTTCCAGGATGGGGGCGATCATCTTGCAGGGCCCGCACCAGTCGGCCCAGAAGTCAACGAGAATGGGCTTGTCTGACGAACCGATGACCTCGTCGAACGTCGCATCCGTCAGGGTGGTGATGTTCTCGCTCATGGCTAACCTCCTCCAGCGCCTCCGTTGGCGTTGGACAACCACCTTAGCGACTGGGCTTTACATTCCCTGCGCTTCGAGCCACCGCTCGGCGTCGATCGCCGCGATGCAACCCGAGCCCGCCGAGGTGACGGCCTGGCGGTACACGTCGTCTTGGACGTCGCCGGCGGCGAAGAGTCCCTCGATGTTGGTGAACGATCCCATCGTCGTGCGCACGTAGCCGTTGTGCTCAAGGTCCACCTGGTCCGTGACGAGGGTGGTGTTGGGCACGTGGCCAATCGCCACGAAGACGCCCGTGACGAGGAGCACGCGCTCGTCCTCGGTGAGGGTGTCGCGAACCTTGAGCCCCATCACCTTGTCGTCCCCGAAGACCTCGGTGACCTGCGTGTTCCACTCGAAGCGGATCTTCTCGTGCGCGAAGGCTCGTTCCTGCATGATCTTGGACGCACGCAGCGAGTCGCGTCGATGGATGACCGTCACGGTCGAGGCGAAGCGGGTGAGGAAGAGGGCTTCTTCGAGGGCCGAGTCACCCCCGCCGACGACCGCGATGTCCTGACCGCGAAAGAAGAACCCGTCGCAGGTCGCACACGTCGAGAGTCCGTGACTCAAGTAGCGCTCCTCACCCGGGACGTTCAACATCAAAGAGCGCGCGCCGGTCGCCAGGATGACCGCGTCGGCGGTAATGCTCGGCTCCACGTCGCCGCCCAGCCAGGCGCGAAAGGGGCGTTGGGTCGTGTCGAGTTTGTGGACCTTTTCCACCCGGAGATCGGCGCCGAATCGAATGGCCTGTTCGCGCATCTTCATCATGAGATCAGGGCCGCTGATCGCCTCGGGAAAGCCCGGGAAGTTCTCGACGTCGGTGGTGAGCATTAACTGACCGCCGGGTTGGTCGGTGGTGGAGGACGGTTCGCCCTCGATCACCAGGGGGCTCAGCTGGGCGCGGGCGCTGTAGATCGCGGCCGTGAGGCCGGCCGGGCCGGAACCCACAATGAGAACACGGGTGTGCTCGGCCATTACTTCCTCAGTGCGAGTGGTCGGCGCTTACGCCAGATGATGAAGCCAGCAATCATGGAGAGGGCGCCGATGGCGACGTACGTGATCCACTGATGACTGGAAAAGACGTACACGTTGAGCAGCCGGATGGATCCGATCACCACCACGACGACGAAGACCACCGCCGCGAGCGCGATGATGAGTCCGTAGGCGATCGCCCGTCCGGCGAGCACGATGGGCCGAAGGACCTTGTCGTGCACCAGGTCGAGAACATGATCGACGCCCGCGAGGAGCCGATCAACGATGTCGGTATCGTGTTCAGAGTTCTCTGCCACGACCAGCAGACTAATGGATCGGTACTCTTCGATCCACGTGAGCCCGATGATGCCGGGACCGCCGTGGGTTCCCACCACCGGCCCGATGTCGGTCACGATAAGCGGAAACTGCGTGGGAATGTCCTTCACCAGTGCCTCGAGCGTGGCCACGTCGCTGCACGCCCCGTGAATCAGGGCGAAACGACGAAGCGGGGCGTGATCTGCCGCTAGCTTCGCGACCGCCGCGAGAGCTTTCGCGCGCGTGCGCTGACGTCCCGCCTCGGCGACCACGCCGTCCTTCACGTCAATAAGGGGCTTGATGGAGAGCACCTGGCCGAGGAGAGCCTTGGCCCCGCCAATACGGCCGCCCTTAATGAGGTGCTCGAGGGTGTCCAGCGTGGCGACCACGCCGATCTTCTTGAGCAGCTCCGCGCTGCGCGTCACGAGGTCATCGAGACTGGCGCCCTCCTTCGCCGCCTCGGCGACGTCAAGAACGATGAGTCCTTGACCCATGGAGACGTTCAGGGTGTCGACGACCCGCACGTCGATCTCGCTCGCCGCGGCCTCGGCGCCCAGGACGGCGGATCGGTGGGTGGCCGACAGCAGCGACGAGATGGTGAGGACGATGACGCCGTCGTAGCCGTCGGCCTTCGCTCGCTCGAAGGCGGCCTGAAACGCCCCGGGCGACGGGGCCGACGTCTCGGGCAAGGTCTTCGCGACTTTGCACTTGGCCCAGAAGTCTTCGGGGGAGAGGTCGGTGAACTCCTCGTCGCCGAAGCGGATGGTGAGCGGAACCACGTCGATGTCAAGTCGGTGCGCGATCTCCTGCGGCAGGTCACTCGCGCTGTCGGTGACGACTCGAATTCGGGCCATGGCTCCCCCTAGAACCTTTCAAGCCTTGCACCTTTTGCGTACGCTCGTCGAACCCGACGGCGTAACAGCACGACGACGAGGGTGTAGACGATCACCCCCACGACGAGCGCCCCGGCGAAGCGGGTGAGCAGCCCGAGCCCGCTGGTCCAGGTCGGCACGTCGTAGGCCACGGCCACCAGTGCGCTGGCGACGAGGGACGCCAGCAGGCTCCGTCGCACGTGGACGCTCCAGACGCCGGTGATGATGTTGACGTGATAGCGAGCGAGCACGATCAAAGAGACGATGGCCGTCGCGCTGTAGCCAATGGAGATGGCCGCCATCAGACCGACGATGGAGTGACGGCCCAGCACGATGCACAGCGCGATCGTTAACGAGTTATCGAGGACGTAGAGAAAGAAGACCTGGCGAGCCCGCTGCATCGACTGCAGGCCTCGCACGCAGAGTTGGAAGATGGTGAATCCCGGCAGACCCGCGGTCAGCACGGCGAGGACGGTGCCCACGGGCCAGGAGTGACCGGCGTGGAGACGCTCGACCAGTATGCCGACCAGCGGCTGGGCGAGCACGATGACCACGAGCGAGCACGGGATGATGATCACGAGCGACTGGCGAAGGGCGAAGCGGAGTCGCTCGGTGAGGCCCACGTAGTCCTCGTCGGTCGCGAAGCCGGCCAACTGGGGCGTGAGGGCGCCGAGGACCGACACCACCACCACGGCGTAGGGCATCTGCATGAACGACCAGCCGTAGGTGTAGTCACTGACCGGACCACTTCCTCCAATGCCGAAGGCGAACGCCAGGACCACGTAGAGCGAGAGCTGGTTGGTCAGCACCACCAACAGCGTCCAGCTGCCGAGGCGTCCGATGGCTCGGACCGCGTGATCCTTAAGGTCGAGGCGAAAACTGAGTCGCCAGAGATCGCTGCGCACGAGCGAGGGCACCAGGCACAGGAACTGAACGGCCACCCCCGCGGTCGTGCCCAGGCCGAGCCAGAGCAGATCGCGCGAGCCGGCGAGGTCACCCAGCACGGGGTGGGGATCGACCAGATGAAACCAGATCAGCACCGCGATGCACACGGCGTTATTAGCCACGGGCACCCAGGCCGCGACGCCGAAACGTCGACGGATGTTGAGCAGTGCCGTGGCCACCCCAATGATGCCGTAGAAGAAGATCTGGGGAACAAAGAAGCGCAGCAGGTCGGTCGCGACGGCGCGTTGTTGAACGGCGATGAGCCGTTGGCGGGCCACGTAGGCGGCGCTCTGGTGCGCCGTGGAGGTGCGCTGGAGGAACGTGAAGCCGTCGATGATGTACGGCGCGAGAAACCAGGCCAGCACCGACGCCGCCGCGAGGACGACGAGGGCGCCGGTGACGACGCTGGAAATCGATTTCCAGGCGCGACGTTCCCCGTCCACGGCGAGCCGCTCGACGAAGACCGGAATGAACGTCGCCGTGGCGATGCCGCCGAGCACCAGATCGAACAACATGTTGGGCACCGTGTTCGACAGGTTGAAGGCGTCGGCGATCGGGGTGAAGCCCAGCACCCAGGCCAGCACCAACACGCGCACGAACCCGCTGACGCGCGAGACGAGGGTTCCACTCGCCATGGCGACGACGCGTGAGGAGTGGCTAGAAGCGAGCGTCATCGAACGTGACGGCCCTTGGGTCGTCGTCGAATCGTGCGCCACCACCACAGGCCGAGCACGAAAAGAGACGCGAGGGTGAGCAGATAGCCAACCACCGACGTTCCCGCGATGTGGACCTGTACCGCCGTTCGCGCGAGGACGAGCTGGTTGTTGGGCGTGGTGAGGATGACCTGCAAGGTGAGCGAACTGCCGCGTGCGCTGGTGGCCGGGACCCGGATCGACTGGGTTGGTGAGTTCAACGTCAAGGGAACGACGCCCCCGCTCGGGAAGGTCAGACGGTCGGTCACGAGGTGCACCACGGCGTTCACCGTGTAGTGCAGGTGCGAGATGATCGTGATGGGGAGTGCCGTGCCCGATCCGGCCAGCGTGATGGTGCTCTGGTCGATGGAGAACTGGGCCAGCTGCTCGCTCAACAAGTGGTTCGCGGCGTCGATGTCGTTTTGGCGCACACTCGGGCCGCCGCCGATCTCGGACTTCGCCACGGCGACGCGAAGGACGGTGGCGATGTTGCTGGTCTTCACGCCCTGAGCGAAGGAGTTGACCGCGCCGATCAAGGTGGCGAGTGACGAGACGTTGTGCGACGACCACACGGACGGCCGGGTCACGGCCAACGTGCGGGACGCGGGTGCGCCGTTCGTGGCCACGAGGGAGGTACTAAAGGAGGGCGAGAGAGCGGCCAACCGGCTGAAGGGGTCGCGCTGCAGACCGCTCAAGAGGTCGTCGACAAAAGTGTCCGACGTCTCGTTGACGGGCAGTTCTATGACGACCGAGCGCGACTCGGGGGCGTAGGGCTCTTCGTAGTGCAAGAAGGCGAGTGTCGCGAGCACCAGCGCGGTGCGTCGTCCCGGTTCAATGGACGTGTCGTGGGTGAGCTGGGAGAGCGGGCCGTCGGTACTCAGCGCAGTGAGGTCCCCGGCGCCGGTGACGTGAAAGGGCGCGCCCCAGTTGAGCGTCGAGGAGGGCGCTTCGCTCAGGTCCTTCTCCGGCAGGACCACTTCGTTGAAGCCCGAGCGATTGAGCGCCGACAGACTTTGGGGTGATTGGGCTCCGCTCAACAACACGGGATCGTCCACGTAGTGCCCCGTCATGGTGGCGAACAGAGTGCTCGATAGCGTCATCTGCTCGCCGACTTGGGTCGTCAGATGATTGGCGGCCAGTCCCGCGAAGTCCACCGAGCTGGGCGGGGCATCGATGACGCGATGCTGGGAACTCGTGAGGGCTCGTTCCAGTGCGCTGACCCACTTCGGGCCGCGGGTCGGGTCGAGTTGGATCGCGGCCAGCACCCCATAGTTCGCGCTCAGGGTCACGGGCGACGTCGAAAACTGCGCGAAGGCGTCGAGGACGTTGATCGAGCGTTTCGGGTGTTGCAGGGCGCGCATCGTCAGCGGCATGACGAGCGACACTTGCAGAGGCTTGGCGACCGTTGCGGCCTGCACCGCGAGGAGCGACCACTTGGTGATCGCGACGCCATTGACGCTCACCACGTAGCGAATGGGGTACACGCCGCCGCACCCGAGGCTGGAGCAGTACAGCTTGAGGTGCGGCGCACTTCGCGCGCACGAACGCGGCGACGCGGGTATCGATTTGGTGTAGAGGGTGATGTTGAATGAGACGTGGCCCCCCTTCAGACAGGTGAGCGCGAACGATCCGGTCGTGGCGACCGCCGCCACTCCGGGGCCGGCCCCGTCGACAATCGGCGCGATCTCGCCGCGCGTCGTGATCACCGGGTAAATGGTCACGATGGCGCTGACGGTGGCCGTGGCCGGGGTAATGGTGAGGGTGGTTCCGAAACGGGCGGCGCCGCTGGCGGAGAGGGTCGCCACGGAGGTCTGGTGGGCGATGACGAACTGTGGCGTCGTGTTAGCCCACGAGGCCGAGGGCCACGTCACCGTCGCGAGGCTGAGGAGTACGACGCTGAGCGCCCGCCACCAGGTCGTAAATCGGTGGGACATTGCTCTCACAGGCTACCTTCGGGCGACCGCGACCTTGGGCGCCGCTACCCTTCATTCGCAATGACTTCCTTCACGAACGCCCACGATCAACTTCATGAACTGGCTCGTTCGTCACGTCCGCTCTCGGAGGCGTTCGCCCAGGCGGGCTTCTCGCTCTACGCGGTGGGGGGCTCAGTGCGCGACGCGTTGCTGGAGGTGCCGCGCCGCGAGGACTACGAGATCGACTTCACCACGAACGCGCGACCCGACGACATTGAGCGGCTGATGACGCCGCTGTGCAGCGCCCTGTGGCAACAGGGCCGGGCCTTTGGCACGATTGGCGGGACCCTTCGCGAGAACGCCATCAAGGTGGAAGTCACCACCTTTCGCTCCGAGGCCTACGTGGATCACTCGCGCAAGCCCTCCGTCGAGTGGGGCGACTCCCTGGAGGCGGACCTCTCGCGTCGCGATTTCACCATCAACGCCCTGGCCCTCGACGTGGTCGCGCTGAACGACGACGCGCCCGGAGTCCAGACTCTCTTCGATTACTTCCAGGGCTTTCACGACCTTCAGGATCGGATTCTGCGCACCCCCATCGACCCCGGCATCCTCTTTAGTGACGATCCCCTGCGGATGCTGCGCGCCGCGCGTTTCGCCGCGCGTTTCGAGATGACCATCGATCCAGCGCTCGAGGCCGCCGCGACCGCGATGGCGGAGAAACTCACCAAGGTCTCGGTGGAGCGCATTCGCGGCGAGCTGGACCTGTTGTTGATGACCGCTCGGCCGTCACTCGGACTTGACTTCATCGTGCGCACGGGACTGGCGGAGTACTTCTTGCCCGAGCTGCCCCGACTCCAACTGGAACAAGACCCCGTTCACCAGCACAAGGATGTCTTTCGCCACACCTTGGCGGTCGTCGATAAAACGTCGCCGGAGCTGGTCCTTCGCCTCGCCGCCCTCTTTCACGACATCGCCAAGCCCAACACGCGCTCGATCTCGGAGGAAGGAGTGACCTTTCGCTTTCACGACGTGGTGGGGGCGCGCATGACGCGACAGCGCATGACGGCGCTCAAGTACTCACACGACACGATCGAGAGCGTCGCCTCCCTGGTGGAGCTGCACCTTCGTTTTCACACGTACAAACTGGGCTGGAGTGATCGCGCGGTGCGCCGCTACGTGCGTGACGCGGGAGAACTACTCGATGAGCTCAATGAACTCACCCGCTGTGACTGCACCACGCGAAACGCGCGCAAGGCCCAGACGCTGGGTGCGCGCATGGACGAACTCGAAGCGCGCATCGCTGAGTTGCGCGAAGAAGAGGATTTGAGCCGTCTGCGTCCGGCGTTGGATGGGGTGCAGGTGATGGAGCTACTGGACATTCGCCCCAGCCGAGCCGTGGGCGAGGCGCTCGACTTTTTGATGGAGATTCGTCTCGACGAGGGCGAGATCGACACCGACGAGGCGGCGCGACGGTTGCGCGCGTGGTGGGCGGACCACGGTCACTAAACAAAAACCCCCCGCGGGTGCGGGGGGTTTTGTTGTGAGACGGCGCGACGTTACGGCCAGACGGGGTTCTCCGCACCGGCGGCGAAGGCGTCGATCATGTCGTGGGCCACGTCGTCGTGGAACTGCACGGGCGGCGACTTCATGAAGTACGCCGACGGTCCGAGCAGCGGTCCCCCGATGCCCCGGTCCAGGGCGATCTTGGCGCAGCGCACCGCGTCGATGATGACGCCGGCCGAGTTGGGCGAGTCCCACACCTCGAGCTTGAGCTCGATGTTGAGCGGCGCGTCACCGAAGTTACGGCCCTCCATGCGGATGTAGGCCCACTTGCGGTCGGCCAACCAGGGCACGTGGTCGCTCGGTCCGATGTGGACGTCGTCGGGATCCAGGTCGTTCAGTTCGAGTTGTGAGGTCACGGCCTGGGTCTTACTGACCTTCTTTGACTCCAGGCGGTCGCGGTCGAGCATGTTCTTGAAGTCCATGTTTCCGCCCACGTTGAGTTGGTAGGTGTGATCCAAGGTCAAACCGCGATCCTCGAACAGTCGGGTCAGGACCCGGTGGACGATGGTGGCGCCGACCTGGCTCTTGATGTCGTCTCCGATGATGGGCACGCCGGCGTCGGCGAACTTCTTCGCCCACTTGGGGTCGGAGGCGATAAACACGGGGATGGCGTTGACGAAGGCCACGCCGGCGTCGATGGCCGCCTGGGCGTAGTAGCGCTGGGCCTCTTCGGAGCCCACGGGCAGGTAGGAGACGAGAACTTCCGCTCGGGCGTCGCGCAAGGCCTGGGCCACGTCGATGGCCTCAAAGGGCGACTCCTCGATCACGGCGCGGTAGTACTTGTTAAGTCCGTCGAGCGTCGGCCCGCGCTGAACCATGACCCCGAGGGAGGGGACGTCAGCAAACTTCAGCGTGTTGTTCATTCCGCCCTCGATGGCCTTGCCCAGGTCGTTGCCGACCTTGGAGGCGTCGACGTCAAAGGCGGCGACAAACTCCAGGTCGCTGACGTGATATCCGCCGAGCTCGACGTGCATGAGGCCGGGCACGTGGTCACCCTCTCTGGCGTCGCGGTAATACGTCACGCCCTGGACGAGCGAACTGGCGCAGTTGCCCACGCCCGCGATCGCCACACGAATCTTCTTCATGGCTTCCTTTCCTACTTCGCTTCGTTCGCGAAGGTTTGGTTACTGCGTTCGGTGTTCAACATGTCGTCGATCCACGCGAGATCTAACTCGACGCCCCGCGCGGCGTGTTCCATCACGCCACGCGCGTAGTCGTCGAGTTCTTGGTTGCGCTCGCCGGCCCGTACTTCGGCCAGGCGCTCGAGCAGGTCGGCGCGACGACGCTCTAAGAGACTGACGCGCCGCGTGGGCGAGAGGTGCTTGGCGAGGGCCATGCGCAGCGAGAAGTTCTTCGCCGAGTCAAGGGTCGAGGGATCACTCAAGAGAGAGGCGAACTCCACCCGACCACTCTCGGTGATGCGATAGACCTTGCGCCCCCGTCGCCCGAGGCCGGAGGAGGCGCGAAGGGAGCGAAGCGAGGCCCGTTCTCCCGAGAGGGAACCGGTCGAGAGCGAGGTGAGACGCGGCGCGACCGGCAAGACCGCTTCCACGAATCCGTGGCGTTCTAAGCGAGCGAGGGCGGGATAGATCGAGCCGAAGGAGACGTTCGCCCAGATTCCCAGGCGGTCACGGAGCTGGGAACGAATCTCGTAGCCGTGATGATCGCGCTCCATCAGGAGGCCAAGGATGGCGATGTCCAACACGCGATCCATCATATCAGGTCGATATATCGAACGTGACGGTATGCGTACAGACCAGGTTTTTGCTGGGGGTAGCATCACCCGTAATGGATAAGCGATTCCGCTCGAGCACCGCCGACGGGGCCGTGGTCGAGTTCGGGCTCGTTCGCCACGCGCTCCTCGCCAAGGTCGCGGCCGGCCTCCTCCGCTACGAGGACATCTGCGACGCGCACCCCGAGTTGCTTCGCGCCGCGCGCAACGTGGGAAGAAAGACCGGCGAGACCTGTCCGGTCTGCGGCGACGCCGAACTGGTTGAGGTGACCTACGTCTTTGGCGCGCGTCTGCCCTCGGGGGGAACGTGTCCCGCGACGCGTTCTGAGCTGCTCAAGCTCGAGCGGCGCGAAGAGCCCGTGCAGTGCTACGCGGTTGAGGCCTGCGTGGAGTGTTCGTTCCATCACCTCGTGCGCAAGTGGGCGGCGGGAGGTCGGCGTTCGCGACGCAGTGTCGGGTTCGCCCAGGAGGCGGGCGAGTGAAGCTGTCCGCGCCCCAGATCAAGGCACGTAAACGGCGAAACGGCGCCGCGCCCCTCGTGATGGTGACCGCCTACGACGAGCCGGGCGCGCGTCTCGCCGCGGCCGCCGGCGTGGACCTCTTGTTGGTCGGTGACTCTCTGGCCAACGTGGTGCTCGGTCACGATGACACGCTGCACGTGAGTGTCGAAGATATGTGTCATCACGTGCGGGCGGTGGCGGCGGCGAAGCCGGGCGTCCACGTGGTGGCGGACATGCCCTGGTTGAGTTATCACTTGAGCGTGGCCGACAGCGTGCGCAACGCCGCGCTCTTGATTCGAAGCGGCGCCGACAGCGTGAAACTCGAGGGTGGTCGCGTGCGCCGCGACGTCGTGCGCGCGATTCTTGACGCCGAGATCCCCGTCATGGCCCACCTGGGCCTCACGCCGCAGAGCGTGATGGCCTTTGGCGGGTTCAAGGTTCAGGCGAAGACGCGCGAGGCCGCCCAGCAACTCCAACTCGACGCCAAGATCCTTCAAGACGAGGGAGTCTTCGCGATCGTGATCGAGGGCGTCCCCAGCGTGGTGGGTACCCGGATCACCGAAGCGCTCGAGATTCCCACCATCGGCATCGGCGCGGGCCCCGACACGGACGGTCAGGTCCTCGTCTTTCACGACCTTTTGGGTCTCTCGCGGACGCCGCCCGCCAAGTTTGTGCGCGGGTACGCCGATCTCAACGCGGTGATCACCGACGCCATCGGGCGCTTTGCGAGTGACGTACGGTCGGGCGAGTTTCCGGGACCGGACGAGGTCTACCCCAACCCCGAGGAGTTGGTGACCTGATTTTTTTCTCCCACTAGGTACGGAGGCCCATGTCTCTGAGGGTGGCCAACGTCAGTGTCGACCGTCTCGACCTGTGGAAAGTAGCGAACTTTTGGGCGGCCGCACTGGTCCCACCCTGATCTCGTCGTCGCGGCGCGCCGAAGTGGCCGAAAGTGACCCCAGGCGGTAGACTTTCGTCTCCCACACGCGTGGGGAAGTACCAATCAGCCCCTGCTCTGTTTTCCGCAGAGCCCGAAGACGTTTTCGGACCAGAGGGAAAGGAAATTGGCCATGAGGCCCTATGAATCCATGATCGTGTTTGACACGACTGTTGACGCCCAGGCGATCCAGATCGCTCTGGACCGAGCGTTAGAAACTATCCGAGCCAACGGCGGGACCCCGGGGAACATCGACCGTTGGGGAAAGCGTCCCTTGGCGTACGAGATCAACAAGAAAAAAGAGGGGTACTACGTCCTCGTGGAGTTCAGCGGTGAGTCGTCGACCGTCGACGAGCTGCACCGGATTCTGACCCTCTCGGACGAGGTCCTCCGCTTTAAGATCCTCCGTCGCTTCGTGAGAGCCAACGCCAGCCGTGTTACGGCCCAGGCGTAGGTTCGGGCGCGAACCGCTAAGGAGAAACTATGGCTGACAACACCATCACCGTCGTGGGGAACATCACCCGTGACCCCGAACTTAAGTTCTTGAACAGCGGTCAGGCGGCCGTGCGCCTCTCGGTCGCGGTCAACCGTCGCTGGCAGAACCGCCAGACCCAAGAGTGGGAGGAGCGCGTCTCGTACTTCGAAGTCACCGGGTACGGCGCCATGGCCGAAAACGCCGCCAACTCACTCACCAAGGGCAACCGGGTCATTGTCTCGGGCCGCCTCGAACAGCGCAGTTGGGAGACGGAGAATGGCGACAAGCGCTCCATCGTCGAGATCAACGCCGACGAGATAGCGCCCTCGCTGCGCTTCGCCACCGCCGTCGTCACCAAGACCCCGCGGGCCGAGGGATCGAACTTCTCCTCGGGAGATCGTCCGAGCGCTCCGCGCACCAGCAACGCCCCCAGCACCAATAGCTACGAATTTGATGAGGAACCCTTCTAATGCCACGTATTAACAACCCCAAGCCACCCAAGCGCGCGCCGAAAATTGACATTCGTCGCGGCGCGAAGAAGAAGCCCTGCTCGTTCTGCCAGCACGGCGTTGACCGCGTGGACTACAAGGACCTCGCGCAGCTGCGCAAGTACATCTCGGACCGCGGGAAGATTCGTGGTCGCAAGGTCTCGGGTAACTGCCAGCAGCACCAGCGTGACGTGAGCGACGCCATTAAGACGGCGCGCGAACTCGCTCTGTTGCCCTACACGCAGCGCACCGTGACCGAGCGTCGTGGGGGACGTGGTCGTGACGGGGGACGCGATGACCGCGGACCGCGCGGACCGCGCCCGAGTCGTGACAGCGTCGAGACGGCCGTCGACATCCCCGAGGTCGAGGGCGACTTGATCGATGACGCCACCATCGCCGCCGAGATTCTCGAGCCCGAGAGCGCGGAGGTCGGCGAATGAAGGTCCTGCTTCGAAGCGACGTTCGCGGCCTCGGGCGCCGGGG
>Ga0181534_10001220_pt1 | contig 17007 bp, 21 predicted proteins | sample PEATcosm2014_Bin_37_FD_119758 | JGI IMG/M metagenome (GOLD analysis project Ga0181534, IMG submission 119758) | Peatland microbial communities from MTU Mesocosm Facility, Houghton, MI, USA - PEATcosm2014_Bin17_10_metaG | ecosystem: Environmental > Terrestrial > Soil > Wetlands > Peat | place... | reverse complement strand
GTCCACCCCAAACTGCCATTGGCCGGGGCTGGCGCACGGCCACCAAATCTTCTGCCGTCCCTCGCGGGACTTTTTCATTTGATCAACGCCTGACCCAGCCATGAATGGCTATTGTCATCCCGTCGCTCCGCGCCTTGGCCTCTTTGCGTCTTTGCGTTTAATTCCATCGCCAAGTCCGGTCAAATGTTCAAACGCCGTTCGACCACCCCAAACTGCCATTGGCCGGGGCTGGCGCACGGCCACCAAATCTTCTGCCGTCCCTCGCGGGACTTTTCATTTGATTGACGCCTGACCCAGCCATGAATGGCTGGGCTAGTGTCATCGCGTCGCTCCGCGCCTTCGCCGCCTTCGCGTTCTGCGCGCGAAACGATTCCCTTCCCGCCGTTTTGGGCGGCCAAGTAATGTTCAGAAAATGACAAAATGTCGGTAGAAAACCACGGCGCGCCGGCGCTAGGATCATCGCGAATCCTAGTTCAGGCAGTTGTTGGCAAACCAACCAAAGGAAAATTATGAATGACCGCGATACACGTCGTTATGACACCTTCAAACGCGTCCAGACCTTCGGGGACGTCAATGGGGCGGATTTTGCCGCCGGCAGCGAGGCGCAAAAAAATTTCGCCATCATTGATCAAGTCATCAAGGACTTGGAGGCGGCCAAGGCCGGCCAGGTCAGCAATCCCCACACCAGCAAGGAAACCTTGGTGGATGCCGTGCGGTTGGACATCCAAAATATCACCCGCACGGCCACTGTGATTGACTACAAGCAGCCGGGTTTCGCGGAGAATTTCCGTCCGCCGAAAGCCTACAATCCCGCCGCCGTGCTCACGACGGCGGATGCGTATCTGCTGCAACTGGCCGTCCTGCCGGCCGATGACGCGGCGACCAAGGCCGCCAAAGCGGCGTTGGTGGCGCAATTTGTGGCCCATGAGATGAACCCGGCTTTCGTCACGACCTTGCAAGGCGACCGCCAGGCCATCACCGACAAGGAAAAAGAAATCGAAGGCGACGACGAAGACCGCATCGGCGACACGGCGATCATCGGCCCGCTGATTCAAAAGGGCATGGAAGCAGTGCATACGCTCGACGCCATCATGCACAACAAATATGGCGGGCAGCCGGATAAAATGGCGGCGTGGACCAGTGCCAGCCATGTTGAACGCGGCCCGCAGCGGAATAATCCGCCGCCGACGCCAGCCACGACACCGCAAAACACCCCGCCGGCGAAATAATCAGCCGGTTGGTTTTAGTCCTCAAGCCGCATTCGTTCGAGTGCGGCTTTTAATTTACCCACCACGACAGTCTTGCCTAGTGGGTTCCGTTTTAACCGGAAACATTTTCCCACACGCGCCGGGGGGTGCGTGAAATCCCCTGATTTTCCGGCCTTTCTTGCCGCTGGCATCATCGTTGCTTTGCATCTGCTGGAATTTTATGATCGAAGCCCTGTTTAACCAGCCAAACTACCTCGCGGCGAAAAAAACGCTGGACGCCGTGGCGCTCCGTCAGGAAGCGATCAACAACAACCTCGCCAACCTCGAAACGCCCGGCTACAAGCGCGTGGACCTGGCGCCGAGCTTCGAAAAAGCGCTGGAACAGGCGTCCGCCTCCGGCGACGCGCAGTCCCTTTCGTCCCTTTCGCCGTCGTTGCAGGTGGACACCACGGCCACCGCCGCCAGCAAGGACGGCAACACGGTCCAGCTCGAACAGGAACTCATGCGCATGAACCAGAACGCCATGACCCATTCGCTGGAAACCCAGATGGTGAGCGGCATGTTGCAAAAAATGCGCCTGGCGATCACCGGCCATTGATTTTGGGTTATGATTCAAATCCTCACCGGCATTCAGAACACGTCCGCCGCGCTCGACGCGGAGCACACGCGGCTGGAGGTCATCTCGCAAAACATCGCCAACGCGCACACCACGCGTGACGTGGACGGCAAGCCGTATCAGCGCCGCGTCGTGGTGTTCGAAACCGCGCTGCAAAACGCCATGAACGGCACCGGCGAAAATGGCGGTCTGCCGGCGATCCAGGTCGCGAAAATCGAGCGCGACAACCGGCCGCCGCTGCTCGTTCCCGACCCGGGCAATCCCGAAGCCGACGCGCACGGCATGGTGGCGCTGCCCAACATCAACATCCACGAGGAAATGGCCGACCTGATTTCGGCCTCGCGCACGTTTGAAGCCAATTTGGCCGTCGTCAAAAACGCCCGTTCCATGGCCATGCAAACGCTGTCCATTGGCAAACATTAAAAATAATTTAACGAACTTTTGCGATGTCTCCGCTCTCCGCCATCCCGGCCTTTTCGCCCAGCCTGCTGCCGCCCATCCAGCGGTTGCCGACGGGCGACGTGGCGGGGGTGCCGTCCGCGCTGCCGGCCGCCGCGCCGGCGCAGGGCAATTCCTTTTCGTCGCTGCTTGGAAAAATGGTTTCGGAAGTCAACGCCCAGCAGCAGGCTTCCGCGCAATCCGTCAGCGCGCTCCAAAGCGGACAAAACGTGCCGCTGCATCAGGCCGTCATTTCCATGGAGGAGGCCAGCGTCTCGTTCCAGCTCATGGTCGAGGTGCGCAACCGGCTGCTCGAGTCGTATCAGGAAATCATGAAGATGCAGGTGTGAACTAAATGAACAACAACTTTTCCAAGCTCGGCCAGCAGCTCCTCACCATCTGGGGACAGCTCGGCGCGAGCCAGCGCGTCAGCGTCATCGCAGCCACGTTCGTGCTGGTCGCCGGGCTTACGGCCACGGCGCTCTGGTCCTCGCACGCCGAATACGGATTGCTCTACGGCGGCCTCTCGGACACCGAATCGGCCAAGGTCATTGCCGCGCTTGACGACGCGAAAGTCACCTACAAAGTCGGCAGCGGCGGCGCGATCATGGTGCCGAGCGACAAGGTTTACACGATGCGGATGCAGCTAGCGAGCAAGGGCATTCCGCAGGGCGACGGCGTGGGCTTCGAGATTTTCGACAAGCCGAATTTCGGCATCAGCGATTTTGTGCAGCGCGCCAATTATCTCCGCGCGTTGCAGGGCGAGCTGGCCCGCACCATCGGCCAGCTCGATGACGTGAAGGCGGCGCGCGTGATGATCGTGCTGCCGGAAAACCGGCTGCTGCTCGACAAGGACAAATATCCCACCGCCTCAGTTTTCGTCCGCGTGCGCGGCAATTCCCAGCTTCCGCCGCAGACGATCAATTCCATCCGCTTTCTCGTGGCAAATTCCGTGGAAGGCCTGAAAGCCAATCACGTCGCGGTGGTGGACAATCTCGGCAACACCGAGGAAATGTCCGACAACGAAACGCTCGCCGGGCTTTCCACTTCGCAGCTCGCCGCGCGCCGCAGCCTCGAACAATACCTTTCCAAAAAAGCGCAGGACATGCTGGAAACCGTGCTCGGCCCCGGCCAGGCGATTGTGCGCGTGTCGGCGGAGGTCAATTACGACACGATCACCAAGACCGAGGAAAAATTTGATCCGGACGGTCAGGTCGTGAAGACGCAGACCAAAAACGACGAAAACAACGACACGGCCACTTCGGCCAACACAACTCCGACCGGCATTAGCGCCAACACCGTGACGGAGACGAACGGCACGCAGGCTTCGGCCGCGCCGGTCAACAGCAGCAAAAATCACAAGACCCTGACCACCACGGAATATGAAATCGGCAAGACCACCAGCGAAATGACGCAGTCCGCCGGCGGCATCAAGCGCATCACCGCCGCCATCACGGTGGCGCAGCAGTTTGACGGCACCGGCGCGGACCGCAAACCCATCGTCCGCTCGCCGGAGGAAATTGCCAAGCTCCAGCGCATCGTCAGCAACGCGCTGGGCGCCGATCCGTCGCGCGGCGACACGATTGAGCTGGCGGAACTGCCGTTCAACGACCAGTTCGCCACCGACATGACCACACAGCTGGACCAGCAGGTGAAACGCGATTTCTGGTGGAACCTCGCGCGCAACTCAGTTTATCCCGCGCTCGGCCTGGTGGCGTTCATGGTTTTGCTCCAGTCCTTCAAGAAAACGCCGGTGCAGGAAATTCAGCTCGGCATTCCGGTCGGCCGCCTCGGCTACAAAAATGGCAATGGGAACGGGAACGGCCACAGCTACGGTTCGCGTTTTGGCGAACACAATTTTGAACCGCAACCCGGCGTCGTCACCGTGGACGTGCTGAACCGGCTCATCAAGGACAACCCCAACAACATGACGCAGGCCATCCGCGAATGGATGAACCGCGGTCACACGCCTGAATCCTGATTATGCCCGCCGTTGAAGAAAATCCCGAAGCCATCGCCGAAAGCACCACCCTCAACAAGGTGCAGATGCTTGCCGCGTTGATGGTGATGCTTGGTTCCGAAAGCGCGTCGGTGATTTTGCGCCAGTTTCAGCCGCGCGAAATCGAGGCCATCTCGCGTGAGATGGCGCGGTTCAATTTGATCACGCGCGAACAGCAGCAGCAGATTTTGCAGGAATTTTCCGAGGTGGCGCTCGCCGCCAGCACGTCCATTTCCGCCGGCTCGGAAGTCACGCGGCACACGCTCGAAAAGGCGCTCGGCCTGTTCAAGGCCAGCGACGTCATGGGCCGCGTCACCACCACGCGCACGCCGCTCGGCTCGATGCAGGTCATCGCCGACATGGACCCACGCCATATTTTCAACCTCATCCGCGACGAGCAGGTGCAGGCCATCACATTCGTCGTCAGTCATCTCACGCCGGAAAAAGCCGCGCAGGTGCTGAACATGCTCACGCCGGAAAAACGCGAAATCGCCATCGAACGCCTCGCGTCGCTCGCGGCCACGCCGGTCGAGGTCGCGGAAAAAGTCGTGGAAGTGCTCAACACCAAGCTCGGCGTGAAGCAGACCCGCGCGCTGTCGCAGATGGGCGGCGTCACGACGGTCGCCGACGTTTTGAACGCGATGGACAAAACCGTCAGCCGCGATCTATTGACGAATTTGGAAAACCGCAATCCCGAGCTGACGATGTCCATCCGCAAAAAGATGTTCACTTTCGAAGATCTGCTTCTGCTCGGTGGCGGTTCCATCCAGCGCATCATGCGCGAAATTGACATGCGCGACCTCACGGTGGCGCTCAAGAAGGCGAGCACGCCGCTGAAAAATCTTTTGCTGAGCAACATCTCGCGTCGCGCCGCCGAGTCCGTGCAGGAGGAAATTGCCTTCCTCGGCAACGTCAAGGCGCGCGACGTCGAGGCCGCGCAATTCCGCATCATTGACGCCGTGCGCAAGCTGGAGGCCGAAGGCGAAATTGAACTGGAAGATTCCCGCGTCACCGAAAATGAAATGGGCTGACACAATTTTATTTGAGCAACCGCTGCGCGACGTGTGCCTGCTGGTCGGCTCGCCCGTGCAGGACTGGCAGCAGTTCATCCGCGAGCGCGAGCAGGCGGCGTTTGAAAACGGCCGGCGCGCCGGCGAAAGCGCGTTGAACGAACAGCTCCTCCAACAGCGCAACGAAACCGTCGCGCTGCAACGCGGCATTCTCGATTCGCTGCAAACCGCGCTGCCCAAGGTCGCGCACGAGGCGGAATCGGCGCTGATTGATCTCGCGCTGGAGGCCGCCAAAAAAATTGTCGCCGACATGCCGGTGGACGTGGCGATGGTGGAAACCACCGTCCGCGAAGCGTTGCGCCAGGCCGAGGACACGGCGGAAATTGTGATTCAACTGCATCCCGACGATCTCGCGCTGCTGCGGCAGCATCAGGCGGAAATTCTCAATGGTTTGCCCGAATCAGGGCCGCTGCGCTTCACCAACTCATCCGAAATCAGCCGCGGCGGCTGCATCATCCAGACGCGCTTCGGCCTGATTGACGCGCGCCGCGAAACGAAAATTGAACAACTGCGGCAGTCGCTTGCAACATGACGGCAACGATTCCATGCACCAGCAACCGGATGCAGCGCGCCTTGCGCCGCGTGCGCGAAACGCGCGTGACGGAAACGTGCGGCCGCGTCGTCCAGCTCATCGGCCTCGTCGTGGAATCCGAAGGCCCGCTCGCCGCGCTCGGCGAAGTCTGCCGCATCCAATCCGCGCGCGGCCAGGCGGACATGCTCGCGGAAGTCGTCGGCTTTCGGAATCATCATCTGCTCCTGATGCCGCTCGGTGAATTGCACGGCATTCATCCCGGCAGCGAAGTCATCGCCACGGGCGCGCCGCTGCGCGTGGCCGTGGGCAGCGCCCTGAAAGGCCGCGTGATTGACGGACTGGGCAATCCGATTGACGGGCTCGGGCCGATTGTCACGGATCATCTCGTGGGCCTGAATTTGCGTCCGCCGCATCCGCTCAAGCGCCAGCGCATCAACCAGGTTTTTCAAACGGGCATCAAATCGGTGGACACCTTCACGCCGCTCGGCCGCGGCCAGCGGCTCGGTATTTTCGCCGGCAGCGGCGTGGGCAAATCCACGTTGCTCGGCATGATGGCGTCGCAGGCCGAGGCCGACGTGAACGTCATCGCGCTGATCGGCGAACGCGGCCGCGAGGTGCGCGAATTTTTGGAACGCGATCTGGACGACGCGGGCCGGAAAAAATCCGTGGTCATCGTCGCCACGTCCAACGAGTCCGCGCTGAACCGCGTGAAAGGCGCGTTCCTGGCGATGGCGATTGCGGAACATTTCCGCGACACCGGACAAAATGTTTTGCTGATGATGGATTCGGTCACGCGCTTTGCGATGGCGCAGCGCGAGATCGGCCTGGCCGTCGGCGAGCCGCCGACCACGCGCGGCTACACGCCTTCGGTTTTTTCGCTGCTGCCGCAACTGCTCGAACGCGCCGGTGCCGGCGAGCAGGGCGCGATCACCGGTTTGTTCACCGTGCTGGTGGAAGGCGACGACATGAACGATCCGATTGCGGATGCCGTGCGTTCGATTTTGGACGGGCACATTGTTTTGACGCGCGAGCTGGCGACGCAAAATCATTATCCGGCGATTGATGTTTTGGAAAGCGTCAGCCGGTTGAACCGCGACCTGCTCGCGCCGGAAAAAATCAAGCTCACCGCCGACGCGCGCGAACATCTGGCGGTGTATCGCAAGAACCAGGACTTGATCAACATCGGCGCGTATCCCGCCGGCAGCAGCCCGTTGATTGACCAGGCGATCGCGCTGCACCTGCCGCTGAATAAATTTCTCCGGCAGAATGTGACCGAAGGATTTTTGGCCGGACAAAGCTGGGCTTTGCTCAAACAAACCCTCCACCCGCAACCCAAGGCATCATGAAAGCATTTAATTTTCCTTTGGAATCGCTCCGCACTTTGCGGAAGCAACGGGAGCGCGCGGCGCAGCAGCGTTATGCCCGCGCGCTGACGATGTGCGACGGCGCGGCGCGCGTGCTGCAGCTCGCGGAGGAGGAATTGCAAACCGGCCATGCCATGCTCGTCGGCGAACTGGAGGCCGGCACGACCGCCAGCCGCATCATCCAATTGCGGACTTGGTGCACGGTGCTGGAAATCCGCCGCAACGAATGGGCGGCCGCGTTCGTGAACGCGCGCCGCGACGCGAATGACGCCTTCCGCCTGATGACCGCCGCCGCGCGCGAACGCGAGGCGCTGGACCGTTTTCACGAAAAGGCCCACGCGCTGTGGCAGCGCGAATTTCATGCGGACGAGCAAAAAATGTTCGATGAACTCGCGGTGCAGCGCCAGGCCGCGCCGGCTTTTGAAAAATCCTGTTTGAACTGACATGAACCGTCTTCTCCAATCTCCCGTCACCGTCGTGATCGTCGCCGCCCTGATGTTTTTCATCACCATGTTCGCCGTCATTGGCAGCCGGCCGCTGGGCCAGGTGACGATGGCCGCCAAGGCGCCGCTGCGGGCGGAGGACGATCCGTCCTGGAAATTTCACAACCCGGACATTGACCAGTGGGTTTCGCAAATGAAGGACGAACGCGATGCGATGGCCGTGCGCGAACAGAACCTGAAAGAATGGGAGGCGCGGCTGACCGCCGAGAGCCGGGAGATTTCCGCCGTGACCCAGGCGGTGAGCCGGACGCAGGCGGAGTTTGACAAACGTATTTTGTTGTTCACGGAACAGCAAAAAGACAACGCGAAAAAACAGCTCAAGGTGATTGCCGACATGTCGCCGGACGGGGCCGCCGCGATGCTCAATGAAATGCCCGATGACGAAGCGGCCCAACTGCTTTACAGCATGAAAGCGGATGTTTCCGGCGCGATTCTGGACGCGATGAGCAAAGCCGGCGGGGCGCCGGCCCGCCGCGCCGCCGCGCTCACCGAACGGATCAAGGACATTTTGCCGCTCAACGCCACCAATAATCTCACCGCCAATGCCAGCCCTTGAAAATTTGCTCGCCGCCGCGCCCGCGCCGAGAAATGCCCTCGCGGATGCGCCGGACAAATTTTCGGGTTCATCGGCGTCCGGCGGGGATTTTGATGAGGCGATGAACCACGCGCTCGCGCCTGCCGCCGTCAAAAACCCCGGCGGGAAAAATCCGCCCAGGCCGGGACGAAATTCTTCCACCCTCGCATTGGCTGCACCGTTAAAAACGCCAGTCGCGCAGCCGAGCAGCGCCAATCCGACGCCGGCTGCCGTTGAAAAAAATGGCGACAAAAAAACCGCGGCCAACGCCAGCGCTGATGAATCCAGCGCCGCACCGGATAAAAATTCTTCCGATTTAACTTCCGCCGCGGTTCCAGCCGCGGTGGAACCGTTGCCGGCTTTTTTGTCGTTGCCGGTCTTTACCGGCTTTGGCAGCAGCGCGCTGCCGCCGGCTGAAAATTTGCGAACCGGAAATACCGGCCCGGCGGAAACAGTGCCGGTGGTTTCGGTTTTGCCGGCAGCCGGCAATGCGCAGGCCGCAACTTCAACCATTGCAGCGGCTGATTTGAATGGCCGCACTGCCAGTCCGGCGGCCCAGCCGGAAAATAATTTTTTATTGAAAAATCTGGCCCCGACGACGGCCGCGGAAGCCGTGATGGGAGAGAAAAATATGCCGGCGGCGAACCCGAAAAATAAACTTCCTGCCGGCGGCGCAGCAGTCAGGCCCGAGGCAAATGATTCCGCCGCCGCCACCGGTGCGGATCCGGAACCAAGCCAAAAATTGGCGGAATCGCCTTTAAATCCCGGGGTTTTTCCAGGCGCGAATGACGCCGGGAAAACCGCCGGCTTGAGTCCGGCTTGGGCGGCTGCGCTGCCGGCGCAGAATGCTGGCACAGGAGTTGCGACTACTGATTTGCCGATGAAAAATCCGCAAAAAATGAACAAAGTTGCCGGGCTGGACGTGAAAGTTTTGCCGGTTGGCGAAACGGACTCAGCCGCGGAGAAAAATTTGCCGCTCCAACTCCTGACCACCCCGGTGCGCCCGGCGGACAGCGGCAGCCCCAACCTGAATTTTGCCTTCGCCAACGGCAACGGCAACACGCCGGTGGCGGACAACGCGCCGGTTTTGAACGTCGTGGATTTGCCGTCGCTGGCCGATGCGCGGATGCGCGCGGTGGAACGCACGCATGACATGATGGCGTTGCACTCAATGCGCATCGTGGAATCGAAAATGGATTCGCTGTCAGTCGTGATCAAACCGGCGGTCGGCACGGAACTGTCGCTGGAGCTGCGGCAGCGGAATGGCGGCGTGGAAGCGCAGGCGACCTTGACGCGCGGCGATCATCAATTTTTGAGCGACCACTGGTCGGAGCTGCAACAGCGGCTCGAGCAGCGCGGCGTGAAGCTCGCGCCGCTCGGCAGTGAAACGAGCTTTTCCGCCAATGGCAACGGCCAGTTCCAGCAGAACCAGGCCGCGCGCGAAGAGGCGGCCCAGCAGGCGTCGGCGTTCGCGGAGTTTGCTTCCATCGGCAATACCGGCGGCGCCACGGCGCGGCTGGCGCCGATTCACGACGGCTGGGAAACCTGGGCTTGACCAATTTTTAATTATTTTTTATGAGCACCGTATCATCCGTTTCTTCGGCCGCCAACAGCACCGCCAATTCGACGGACTCGGCGGCCAATCCGAGCCAGACGCTGACCCAGAATAATTTTCTGCAACTGCTGGTGGCGCAAATCCAATATCAGGATCCGATGAATCCGCAGTCGAACACGGACATGGCGGCGCAACTGGCGCAGTTCACTTCACTGCAGCAGGCGACCCAGTCGTCCACGTCGCTTTCAATGATGCAGGCGAACGGCCTGGTGGGCAGCACGGTGAATTTGCAGGTGGATTCGCAGACCACCACGAGCGGCGTCGTGACCGGCGTCGTGTTCAACAACGGCACGCCCCAAATCACCGTCGGCGGCTCAAACTACAACTTGAGCCAGGTGACTTCGGTCGCCCCGACTTCGATTTCGACCACGCCGACTCCGTAAACCACACTCCAACTCCAACCAAGGAAATTTATGCTCATGTCCCTCGATTCCGGCGCCAGCGCGCTCGAACAGTTCCAGCAGCAGTTGAACGTCATCGGCAATAACATTGCCAATGTGAACACTGTCGGCTTCAAAAGCTCCGACGTGAATTTTGAAGACACCTTCAGCCAGATGATCGGCTCCAACGCGGCCGGCTCCGAACAGATCGGCACCGGGGTCAGCGTTGCCGACATCAACAATAATTTTTCGCAGGGCGACATCTCCGCCACCAACGTCCCCAGCAACCTGGCGGTGAACGGCACCGGCTTTTTCCTCGTTAAAGATCCGACCACCGGCGCGGAATATGCCACGCGCGACGGCGATTTCACCGAGGACGCCAACGGCTATCTCGTCACCAGCGGCGGCCTGCGCCTGCAGGGTTACAGCGATGCCGGGCTGTCCACGATGGGCGACCTCAAGGTGGACAACACCGGTGCGCCCGGCGGCGACACGGCCGCCGTGTCCTCCTACAGTTTCAACACGTCCGGCACCCTGAGCGTCACGCTGGCCGACGGCACTTCGTTCACGCGCGGCCAGGTGCTGCTGCAAAATTTCACGGACCCGGACCAGCTCGTCAAAGCCGGCAACAATCTGTTCACCGGCCTCGCCAATGCCGGCCCGCTGGCCGCGCCCGTCGCGCCCAGCCAGAGCGGCCCCGGCCTCATCACGCCCGGTTCGCTGGAAATGTCCAACGTGGACCTGGCCACGGAATTGACCTCGCTCATCACCACGCAACGCGCCTACGAGGCCAACAGCAAGGTCATCACCACCAGCGATCAAATCCTGCAAACGCTCGTCAACTTGAAACAAGGTTAAAAATTTTATGGCCGATGACCGCAAAAATCCCGGGGCCGAAAGCGCCGCCGCCGAGGCCGCGCCCGCCGCGCCGAGTGGCGGACTCAAAAGCTGGCTGCCGCTCATCCTCGCGGTGGTGCTCATGCCCGCGCTCGCGTTCGGCATGACGAAATTTGTCATCGTGCCGGAGCTGCAAAAAAGTCTGGGCATCAAGGACACCGGCGAAAACGGGGCCGGCGGCAAGTCCAAATCCAGCGCCGACGCCAAAAAAATGTCCGTGCCGTTCAACAAGCTGCTCGTCAACATCGCCGGCACGATGGGCTCGCGCTATCTGCTCGTCAGCGTCACGGTGGTCGGCACCGGCGGCGAGGCGTTTAAAACCAAGATGGCGGAAAACGACGCCCAGCTGCGCGACATGGCGATGGGCGCGCTGGCCAACAAGACACTCGCCGACCTCGAAAAACCCGGCGCCCGCAATCTCATCCGCACCGAGCTGATCAACGGTTTTAACAACGTGCTCGGCGACAATTCCGTCACCGAAATTTACATCACCGAATTCGGCATCCAATAATTTCCATGGAAGCCACCGCGCCATCGGCCGATGAAATCGTGGTTCTGAATTCGCGCGGCGTGCGGGAACGCCGCCCGGCTTCGGATGTGCGCGCCCACAATTTCCGCCAGTCCGGCTTTCTCGCCGCCAGCGAACTGCGCCGCATCCGGCAGCGGCACGAGCAGTTCATCCGCTCGCTCGCCGCGCGGCTCGCCATTTTTTTGCGCCTGGAATTTTCGCTCCAGCTCGCCAAGGTTCACATCGAGAGCTACCAGAAGTTCATTGATACGCTTTCCAATCCGAGTTACATCACGCTCTTCAAAACCGATCCGCTGAAAGGCGCGTGCCTGCTCGTCGTTCCGCCGCGCCTCGCGCTCACGCTGGTGGACCGGCTGCTCGGCGGCCCCGGCCAGATGCCACCGGACAACCGCGATTTGACGGACATCGAAGTCGCGTTGAGCGACCAGTCGGCGATGCTCATTCTTTCCGAATGGTGCAATCACTGGCCGGAAATGCGCGATTTGCACGCGACGATTCTCGGCCACGAAAACAACAGCAAGTTTCTGCAAACCTCGCCGCCGGAAACGTCCATGCTCATTCTCACCGTCACCGCCAGCATCGCGGAGCAGAATGAGACGTTTCAAATGGTTTTTCCGTATGCCACGCTCGAACCGCTGATGCGCCTGCTCAATCCCGAATTGACCGGCGCCGAAGCCGCCGCGCCGCGCCCGAGCAAACCGCGCTGGAACGCCGAGTTCGACGAAGTCAAAGTCCCGCTCACCGCCGAATGGCAGGGCTTGAAAATGTCCGCCGGCGACATCACGCGGCTGCAGCCCGGCGATTTACTGGGGCTCGATCCCGCCTGCGCCGCGCAAGTGCTCGTGCGCTTCGGCAACATTCCCAAATTTTACGGCCGGCCCGGCACCAGCGATGCCAAATGGGCCGTCCAACTCACCGCCGCCATTGCCCCATGAACGCCACCCTTGAAAATCCCTCGAACCTGAGCCTCGTGCTCGACGTGCCTGTCAGCCTCACCATCGAACTCGGCGGCTGCAAGCTGCCCATGCGCGAAGTGCTCCAGCTCAACATCGGCTCCGTTGTCCAGCTCGACAAACCGGCCGACGCGCCCGTCGAGCTGAGCGTCAACGGCAAGCTCATCGCGCGCGGCGAAGTGGTCGTGATCGAAGACCGCTACGGCGTGAAAATCACCGAAGTCGTCGGCCAGCCCATCGCGGCATGAAGGATCAAACAAAAATTTCGTCTTCGCGCCACGTCCGCACCCCTGATTTTTCTTTGTTTTTTTTTCAGGGCCTGCGGGCGGGCGCGCGGACTTTTTTGTCTGCCGCCGTTCTTTTCTCGGCGGGAAATCTGCTGGCGCAAACCACGAACGCGCCCATCACGGCCCCGGCGTTTCCGGAAGCCGGCGTTTCGCTGCTACGCGTGACCGGCGCGCTCGCGCTGGTGCTCGGACTTTTTCTCGGCGGCGCGTGGTTTTTCAAAAACTGGCAGCGGCTCGCGCTCCAGCGCGGCGCGCAACCGAAACTGAACATCCTCGAAACCCGTTCGCTCGGCGCACGGCAGGCGGTGTTTGTCGTCGCCTACGAACGCCAGCGTTTTCTCGTCACCACCTCGCCGGCCGGCGTGAATTTGCTGAGCCATTTGCCGGACGCCGAAACCGGTGACGCCGAAGCCGCCGACAAGCCGGCCGCGCCCGTGTCTTTCGGCCAGGCGCTGGCCGAGGTGCTGAAACGGAAATGAAAACGGCTTTGCTCAATTCCTGCTCGTCCGCGTCTTTTTCGTTTGCAAAAACGAGGATGATTATTTTTGCCGCCGCATTTTTGTTTTTCCTGCTCGGCTCATTCGCCGCGTCCGCGCAAACCAACACGGCCACGACCAGCCTCGGTCCGCTCTCGATTTCCCTCGGCCCGAACAACGGCGCACCGGACATTGATTCCGGCATCAAGATTCTGTTTCTCATCACGCTGCTGTCGCTCGCGCCCTCGATTTTGCTGCTGATGACGTGCTTCACGCGCGTGGCCATCGTGCTCGGCTTCGTGCGTTCGGCGCTGCAACTGCAGGGTTCGCCCGGCAACCAGATCATCGTGGGCCTTTCGTTGTTCATCACGTTTTTTATCATGGCGCCGGTCTGGGACAACATCAGCCACGACGCGCTGGAACCATATCAGGCGCACAAAATCACCGCCCAGCAGGCGCTCGACAACGCCAGCGGCAATCTGCGCGATTTCATGCTGAAGCAGACGCGGCCGAAAGACGTGGAGCTGTTTGTGTCCATGGCCAAGCTGCCGCCGACGAAGGTGGAAGAACTGCCGCTGCGTGTCGTCACGCCGGCGTTCATCATCAGCGAACTGCGCACGGCGTTTCAAATGGGCTTCCTGATTTACGTCCCGTTCATCCTGATAGACATCGTGGTGGCGACCGTGCTGATGAGCATGGGCATGATGATGATGCCGCCGATGACGATTTCGCTGCCGCTGAAACTGCTGCTGTTCGTGCTGGTGGACGGCTGGTCGCTGATCGTCCAATCGCTCGTGCGGAGTTTTGGCATGTGAAACGTCACGCATCACGCATCAAAAAATATGAATCCTGAATTTGCCATCGAACTGCTGAAGACCATGATTTTCCAGGCGCTCACCATCGCCGCGCCGATTCTGCTGACGGCCATGGTCGTCGGCCTTGCCATCAGCCTGTTTCAGGCGGTGACGACGATTCACGAGCAGACGCTGGCCTTCGTGCCGAAAGCGCTGGCGGTGATCGGCGTGCTGCTGCTGCTGCTGCCGTGGATCGTGCGCTCGCTGATTGATTTCACCACGGCGGTCATCATGAAGATGCCGCAGGTGACACACTAACCCCAATGGATTTATGGATAACTGGATGATTGGATGGGTGGGTGGCCGGAATGCGGGCGGTGCGGATCAAAAATCCATTTATGCAATAATCCATCAATCCATTCGTTGGGTTACTCGACGCTGATGGAAATAGATTTCTACAACTGGTTCCTGGTGTTCGCGCGGCTGGGCGCGTTTCTGCTGGCGCTGCCGTTTTTTTCGGCGGCAAATTTTCCGGCCACGATGCGCGTCGCGCTCGCCGCGCTGGCGGCGCTCCTGCTGGCGCCACAGCTGCCGCCGTTCGCCCTCAGCCATCTGGATTTGCTGGCGCTGTTTGGTTTGCTGGCGCGTGAGATCGCCATCGGCCTGCTGTTCGGTTTTTTTGCGCGCATGATTTTCTTCGCGGCGGACATCGCCGGCATGATCATCTCGAACGAACTGGGCTTGAGCATGGGCAGCCTGATGGACCCGACGGCCGGCCAGACGGAACAGGTGCCGGGGCTGATCCTGTTTTATCTGGCGACCATCACGATGCTGTCCATGGATCTGCACCACGGCATGTTGCTGGGCTTCGCGAAGTCCTTTGAAGTGCTGCCGGTGGGCGGCGGCCATTTGAGCTCGGTGCTGTTTGAAACGATGGTGGCCCGCGTCTCGCAAATTTTTGTGATCGCACTGCAAATTTCCGCGCCGGTGATGGCGGTTTCGTTTTGCCTCACGGTTTTTTTCTCGGTGATGGCGCGCGCGGTGCCGCAGATGAATGTCTTCGCCGAAAGTTTTGGCATCAAGGTCGCCGCCGGGTTGATCGTGTTTGGTTTCACGCTGCAAATCACGGCGCAATACATCGTCAACCATCTGCAGCGCCTGCCGGACGATTTGATCGGCCTGGGCCAGATGCTCAACGGAGGCTGACATGGCGGAAGAGCAAATAGGCGAGAAAACCGAGCAGCCAACGCAGCGCCGGCTGGAGGACGCCGTCAAAAAAGGCCAGACCCCGCGCAGCGCCGAGGTGCAAACGGTCTTCGTGCTGTTCGGCGGCGTGGCCGCGCTGACCTTCTGCGGGCGCGAGACGTGGCAGTTGTTCGTCAACACCGAGGTGCAGACGTTCAGCCACCTGCACACCACGGTGGTCACGGCTGATTCGTTGCAGGGCTACGGCGTGGCCGCGGCGCTGTTGATTTTAAAATGCGCCGGGCCGTTCGTCTTCATCACCATGCTGGCGGGCCTGATCGCGGGCGCGATTCAAAACCGTTTTCAAACCGCGTCGGAAGTGCTAACGCCGGACTGGAACCGCGTGAACCCGGTCGAAGGTTTCAAGCGCCTCTTCTCCAACCAGTCGCTCGTGCCGACGTTGATCGCGGCGGTCAAGCTCATCGTCGTGCTGACGCTGACCTATACGGAAATCCGCAGCGTCCTGCTCGACCCGATTTTCACGACGTCCGTCAGCGTGGGCCGGCTGGCGGAATTTCTCGGCCAGACCGGCCTGGCGATTTTGCTGCGCGTGGCGCTGGCGCTGATGGTGATTGCCGCCGCCGATTACGGCTACCAGTTTTGGAAAACCGGCCGCGACCTGATGATGACCAAGGAAGAATTGAAGGAGGAGGCGAAAAGCACCGAAGGCAATCCGCAGATGAAAGCCGCCCGCCGCCGCCGCAAAACCAAGAGCAAGGCCAAGCAGCTCGCCGAGGTCGCCAAGGCCGACGTGGTGGTCACGAACCCCACGCACATCGCCATTGCGTTGCGCTACGACCGCAAAACAATGAAAGCTCCGAAGGTCGTCGCCAAGGGCATCCGGCTGAACGCGCAACAAATCCGCGAGATCGCCGCGAAGCATCAGGTGCCGATCATGGAAAACAAACCGCTCGCGCGGATGCTGTTCAAACACGCGAAAGTCGGCAGCGAAGTCCCGTCGCACATGTTCGCCGCCGTGGCGGAAGTTTTGGCGTGGGTCTATCGCATCAACCGCTACCGCTATTTCTCCGAGCGAAACCAGGCGTGAGCGGTTATTTCACTTCAAATAATCCGCCACCGGTTCCTGCGCGGGATTCCAAAAGCTGATTTTTTCCACGCGGCCCGCCGGCGTAAGCGCCAGCACGGTCACGCGGCCCGGCTGCGCGGGAAACGCCGTCAGCACATCCGCCGTGTCCACCAGCACGATGCGCTGCGGATACTTCCGCATCTTCGGCAGCGCGAACACGCGCGCCACGGCGGGCATGGTGTGAATGTCCACGAGGTAGGCGGCGTGGTGCTGCTCCAAAAAACCCGCGCCGGCCGCCGCGAGCTTCTGGTTGGCGGATTTGCTGCAGCCCATTTCCGTGGCGATCAGCAAAAAACGCACGCCGTTGGTGAATTGAAACGCCACCCCGTGCTGGTCGTTGGCGGCAATGGCCGGCACGGCATCGCCCACCGCGAGCGGCGCGGCGCGGGCGCAAACGCACAGGAGAAAAATTCCGGCCACGAGCAGCCGCTGAAAAAGCT
>Ga0181534_10001219_pt1 | contig 17018 bp, 18 predicted proteins | sample PEATcosm2014_Bin_37_FD_119758 | JGI IMG/M metagenome (GOLD analysis project Ga0181534, IMG submission 119758) | Peatland microbial communities from MTU Mesocosm Facility, Houghton, MI, USA - PEATcosm2014_Bin17_10_metaG | ecosystem: Environmental > Terrestrial > Soil > Wetlands > Peat | place... | reverse complement strand
GAGGAATTTTTGCAGGCGCTGCGCCGCGCCGAGATCATGACCAGCGAAAAGGCGAACTCCGTCAAACTCACGTTCGGGAAAAACAACCTCGCCATCACCGCCAACTCGCCCGAAGTCGGCGAGGCGCGCGAAACGCTCGCGGTGAATTACAAGGGCAAGGAAATGGCCATCGCCTTCAATCCGCGCTACCTGATTGACGCGCTGTCCGCACTGTCCGAGGACGAGGTGTTCTTCGAGCTGATTGACGAATTGAGCCCGGGCGTTTTGAAGATCAACGGCCCGTTCCTCTACGTCGTCATGCCGATGCGGTTGAGTTGAGAAATGAACGAAGAAACAACAACATTACGGGCTTTGAAAATGATTTGACTAAATCCCGCCACCGTGGGAAATTCCCACCATGATAATTGCCGACGATAAAAAACGAGTCCGACTTCCCGCCGTCCACCCGCGCGACGTTTATCATCCTGAAACGCTGACGCGTGATTTGATTGTCCTGCGCCGCGTCGAGCCGCCAAAACCCAAAAAGCGGATGACGCGCGAGCAAATTGAGCGGGCGATTGAAAACAGCCCGATAAAATTCAACGTCAGTTACGACGAGTTGCGCAAACTCACCCGCGAACCATGACACTGTTTGATTCGTCGGTCGTCATTGACGCGCGCGACAAAAAATCGCCGTGGCACGCCTGGGCGGTGGAGCAGATAAAACAATTCGGCTCGACGGAAGGCGCGGGCGTCAACGTCGTCGCGCTGGCCGAAGTGAGCGTGCGCATGGAAAATCCCGAAACGGCCGCCGCATTCTTGCGCGGCTGGGGAATGGAAATGCTGCCGCTACCCGTTTCCGCCGCCGCGCCCGCCGCGAGAGCTTATGCGCGGCATCTCGCGCGCCGGGAAAAAACGCATCCGGCGAATTCCAAAATTCCGCAGCCGGATTTTTTCATCGGCGCACACGCAGAAGCGGAAGGCATGAAGCTGGTCACGCGCGATCCTGATCGGATTAAAACTTATTTTCCATCGGTGAAATTGATTATTCCAAAAATTTGAAGCGGGAAATTTCTCCGATTACATTTTCCTGACAATAACAATTCCAAGAACGAAATGGTTGGCGGACTAAAAATTGTGCAAGTGAAGCCGGGACACGAGGCGGAGCTTGAGCGGCTCTTCGCCGGATTGCGCGCGGAAATGCGGGCGCACGAGCCGGGCTGCCGGCTTTACTCGCTGCTCAAATCGCGCGCGCAGCCGGGCGCATACATCGTGCAGGAACAGTATCGCGACCAGGCGGCGCTGGACTTCCATCAAAAATCGGCGCACGGCGCCAGATATTTTCCGCAGATGCGCGCGATCATCGAAAAGATTGAAGTCGAGTATTAGCCAGGTCACATCTGCCCGACGGTTTCAATTCCGAGAACGTCGAGACCTTGATTCAAAACGCGCGTGTCAAATCGCAAAGCACCAGACCGCACAATCAACTATAAAATCACCCGTTCGCATCAAGGCGACACCATGATGAAGAAGCTCGCAATGTTTGTAGGCGTCGAGTTCGTGTAGCTGAAACCGCCGTTTGCACCATACGCGTTCGTCCACACGGGCGTCCAGTTCGCCAGCGGGTTTGTCACGCTGGTCGAGGTCAGTATCCGATATTGCCCGCCGGGCACTCCATTCGTCCCGCTCAATATCAGGCTCCCGCCCGACAACTTCGTCGTGCCGATGGCCGGCTTCGGATAGACCACGATGTAACCCGTCTGCGTGTTTGTGTTTGAACCGCCTGATCCGGTCACGGTCAGGGTTACGTTGTAGGTTCCCGCCGCCGCATAGGTGTTGGTCACGCTGGTATTGGAAGTGTTGGTCACGGAACCATTCCCAAAGTTCCATACCCAGTTGGTGATGCTGCCGGTCGAGGTGTTCGTGAATGTCACCGACTGTGTGGCAAAAATGTTCGTGGGCGAGCCGGTGAATCCGGCAACGGGCGGTGCGCCTGTCACCACGATGTAATTATTGCTTGTGGCCAGACTTGATCCGCCCGGGCTGTTCACCGTCAGGCTCACCGTGCAGGTTCCGGCTGCATAGCCATGGTTCACGCTGGCGCTGGACGTGTTGGTTACTGAAGTCCCGTCGCCAAGGTTCCAAATCCAGTTGGTGATGCCGCTCCCGGTGGAGGCATCTGTGAATGTCACCGACAACGGCGCGACGCCATTGGTCGGCGACCCGCTAAAGCTCGCGACGGGTGCTGCCACACTTGTGGAAGCACGGGTAAAGGTCATAGTGCCATTGGGGTTCAAGGTGAAATAGCCGACATAATAAGCGTTGCCGCTCGTCGTGCCGGTGTATGGATCGGTGGATCCGGTAGGGACGCCTTGATAAAGATCGGAAACCACCGCCGATGTGAAACTGGCGGGTGTGGTGTTTTCTGCGTTCCCTGCAGCCAGATAACCATTGAAGTCACCCGGAACCGGATTCCCTGAACTTTCTTCAATTTGAATCGAGTAATCGTTGGCGTTGCCCACAGGCTCCCTCACCAGAAGTGTGTTGTTGTCTGCATTGGTGGTCACCAAAATTTGTGAAGATAAAGTGGCTGCGTTATTGCCAATAGAAAGTATTCCTTGTCTAGGATGGGACTGGGCACCTGAACCAGACACGCGTGCGGGAGGCGTGGTTTGGACACTTGCGGTGCTGCGCGGCAACGTATACCAAATCGTGTAATAGGCAAATCCATTCCAAGAGGCACCGAATCCATTGTCAAATGTCGCCGACACCGACCATTGCAGGTTGTTGTAATTAGGGAAGGCATCCGTAAGCTGGCTGGCAGAATAATTGTTGATTGGCAGAACCGTCCCCGGTGCCTGGGCCAGCAAGTTGGTGATGTTGCCGGCGTTCACCACCAGCTCATAGCTGCCTTGAACGGAACCGGTCTTCCGAAAGCCCAGCATCAAATCACCTTTAGCCGCGCTAAAATATTGAGCGTGGGCGAGTTCGGGCACAATCAGGATGAGTGACAGTGCTAATTTCAGATACCATCGACAGGTAAAGAGTTTATACATAAACGAATGGAAAGTTTAATCCAAGTTGTCAGCAGGGTCATCCTATGTTAGGACATGGACATCAAATAACAGGACATCGCTGAACCTCCTTTTAATGCCTTGTAATTGGGGCTTTACGTCGAACTCAAAAAAAGCGCTGCCATCCAACACACGATTGTAACAATCGGCTGGAAATCTTCACTTGATTGGTGAGTTGGAGCAAAATAATTTGGGGCAATGGCATCCATCACACGGCGGATTTTGAGCGCGGTCTTGAGGCTGGCATCAGCAGCGCTTCTCGTCATGATTGCCGGGGGTTGCGTCCATTCGCCGCAGGCCCGGTTTCAAGCCGTGCAAGCGGCGGCGGCCAAGGGGGACGCACACGCGGAGTATGATCTCGCCAGGCATTATGCGCGGGGCGACGGCGTTTCCCAAGACCATGCCCAGGCTGCGGAATGGCTCCGCAAATCAGCGGAGCAAGGCTTCGCCTATGCCGAAACCGACCTGGGTTCCTATTACGCGCAGGGTTTGGGTGTCAAACAAGACCTTGCCACAGCGCTGGAATGGTATCGGAAAGCGGCGGCACAGGGAGATCCGCTGGCCGAATACTGCATCGGCTATGCCTATGCCCATGGCGATGGAGTTTCCAAAGACTTCAATGAGGCCGTCCGGTGGTGGCAGAAATCCGCCGGGCAGGGCCAGATCGAGGCACAAAATGCCCTGGGACAGTTCTATTTTCATGGCGAATTTCAGGGAGACACGAACCATGTCAACTATGCCGAGTCCGCCAGATGGCTTCTCAAGGCGGCGGAACAGGGCGACGTGGCATCCATGAACAATCTGGCCTTTCTCTATCAATACGGCATGGGTGTGAAAAGAAATTTACCGGCAGCCTTCAAGTGGTATCGCACGGCGGCCCTGAAAGGCGACGCCATGGCCCAGGCCAATCTGGGGCTGATGTATCAGGACGGCACACCTTCCGACATGGTGCAGGCCTACAAATGGTTCACGTTGAGCGCCGGGCAGGGCAACGCGGTGGGCAAACATTTTTTTGACGACTACAATGAATATCACCGGCTGACGCCCGCACAACTGGCATCAGCGGGGCGGATGGTGGGCGAGTTTCACGACCAGATGCAAACCAATCAACCCGTTTTCAAATAGAAGCGCCTTCGCAGCCCAACGAAGAGGGCAAAAGAAGCAGGCAATTATAAAATTTGAGGCATCCGCAAAAAATAATTTTACTTTGAAAACGAGCCGGGATTGATTATCAGGGGCTTGCCCGCTGAATTGGCCGCCAGCACCTGTGGCTCATACCAGTTGTAATACTGCTGTTGCTGGTAAGCCATGTAGCCCTGTCTGCCCAGCAAGGCGAGCAGCGCGGCATCGGCATCGGTTTGAGCCGTTTGCCATTTCGCCAGATAAGCCGGATCATTGGGATTCTGGTTCAAGCCGCCAATGGCATTTACAAACTGCTGTTGCACCTGCTGGATTGCCGCCTGCTGGTCAGCACTAAAATTCAGGGCCTGGAGATTCACTTTTTGAAATGCCAGCGGATAGGAAGGGACATAGGCGGTCATCCAGCGAGACGCCTGTCTCGCGTTCTGCGTCCCGATCTGGGTATCGGATGGCTGCCCTGCGGTTTGAGTGCCGGCAGGAGTTTCCGCAACCGCAGTTCCAGCATCCTGCTGTGCCGCGATTCTGGCGTTTTGTGACGTGGTGGCAGTTTCGGTTTCAACAACCGGAACCGGTTTCCCCAGCAGGGCGGCCACCGTTTGAGCTTCATGCAGTCGCGACCACTTGCCGGAGCCGGAGCCGTCCAGACCCAGTTGGTTGCGTTCAAAGGAAAAGCCCCGCTCGGCATCGCCGATGACAATTTCCTCCACGGTCGGTTCCGGACAGCCGATGGCGCGCAGGTTGGCCACATAAATCCGGTAATCATCGGTTGACTCAAGCTGGCTCCAACGGAACGCCTTGGGCACCTGCTTCGCTGCGGCCAAGGACGCCGGAATGACGGCAGGAGGATGCGCGAAATTTGCGGTCTCAGCAATGACGCGAGGCGTGGCGGAGTCTGCTCCTTTTCGCTTATCCGCCAAGATAAGCATCAAACTGCAAAGCAGACCCGCATTTAGCAGGATGGATATTCTCAAGGTCGCTTTCATGCCAAAATTATAGCTGAATCAAACGGCACTGACTGTTCCATTTCAAAAATCCGGATCAAGGCGTTCGCATCTGCCGCCGCTTAAATCCAAAAGGCCAGCGCGGACTGAATCCGCGCTGGCCGGATGATTTGAATGCTTATGGATCAGTTGTGCGTGGGATAAGCCACATCACTGTTCTTGGTGCAATTCATGTAACTGAGCGCAATGCCGGTGCTGTGCGCCGTGGGAGTTCCGCCAGCGCTGGTGAGGGTGAGCTGCCCTTTGACGGCATTGTAGATTTTCCCACCAACGGTATCCTGATAACCACTGATGCCATGACGGCCGAACAGATGTTCATGACCCCAGAAGGAATACTGGCCTTCTTCGACGGCGCCGTCAGATTCCAGCACCCCGGATTCCGTCAGCCATTGGCTGGTTGTCCCGGTAAGAGACAAAGCGTCGCTTGTGCCGAGGTAGCCAATCGCAATCCAACCGGTATTGCCATTGATGAAGGGATCGGCCTGTCCAGAGCTGCCGTTAATGTTAAGCGCACCCGCCACTCCACCGCCGCTTTCATAACCATTGTTGGCCTCGGACTGGAGAACAAGACCTGTGGTGGGGTCTCCCGGCTGGACGCCACCGCCAACGGAGAACTGCTGAACGCTCGTGGTGGTGCCATAACCGGCGTATGACAGCACATTCGCTCGGGTGCCGGAACCTTTATTGCGACCGACGAGATAAACCGTTTCAGTGTCATCTGCCGTGTTGCCGGTGAAAAAGCCCGCCGGTTGCGGGGCGCCGAATTCGATGAATGCTTGAGCAATGTTGATGTTGGTGAGGTGAGTCCACTGTGACGAAGGTGAGGTATTGTAGTTCTTGGCCCAAGTGAATGGAACAATGCCTTCCGTGCCATAATCCTTCAATTGCGTGGCTGCAACTGACGTGGACGGAGTCAAGGAAACGGCCTGAGACGTGTCGGCTTGTGCCAAATCGGTCTGGTGGCTTGAAGCTTCCAAGAAACTGGCTGGCGGATTGGTGCTGCCGCTGCCCGTGACGGTGCCATCGGCCTTCAGCCATTGTTCCGGCGAACCGGCCAGAGGAATATTGGCACCAGTCCGGTCTGTGTTTTGAATGGTGACATTCGCAGCCGAGCCAATGCCGGCTTCGGAACCGCTCCAAGCGCAATCAACGTAGGTGGGAGTTCCGCCAATATTGCCATGGAACAACATATAGGGGCATTTGTTCGCAGTGCCGCTGCCGTAAAGTGCCGTCACGGTGACAGATCCGGAATCAAACACGGCTCCGGCGTCTCCGGCGTTGTCACTCAACGCATTGTAAGCAATGGATCGAAAAGCGGTTGAACCGGTCAGATAGACGACATTGTCGGCACTGGCGCTGGAGATGAGTCCCAATGCGAGCAGGGCCAAGGTTATTTTAGATTTTATTTTCATGGTTGTATTGGTTGTCTTGTTTTTACTGTTTCTTGTTTTTTACTGTTTTTGTTTTCGTATTGCAGGTTTAATTGCTATCAAGCGTTTTTGCGAACAAACCGCCCGCGAAGACTCCACAGCAAAAGGCCGCCGATGGCTAAAAGCGAAACCGTGCCCGGTTCGGGAACGACATCAATTGAAGTGAAATCAACGCTGGGACTGCCACCGGTGGTATCCAATGTGAAATAACCCAGGTAAGTATAACCGTTGCCGGGAGTCGCTTCGTAGAGATTTTCTTGAAGGATGCCGCTGCCGCCAATGGCCGAGTCTGGGTTAATACCGGATGCGCCGTAGAAAGACTGGGCCGTGAACGTAGGAGAAATGTCTGCCGCCCACGATTTGGTTGAATCCCCAACCCCGTTGCCAGCCGTGGGAAGAACGGGAGACATGGTAGATATTCTGTTCGCTGCGGTGGTGAGGGTGCTGGAACTGCTGCTGTAACCAGTCGTATCAGCAGATGTCGTATAAAGATCAACACTCCCAAACGTGCCTCTGCCACCGACCACGCCCATGCTGACGCCGGTTGCGCCGCCCGTGAAGATTGAATTGAACGTGCTCAATGAGAAGTCGCTGCTCAAATTGACCACCGAAGATTGCCCCGTTATGCTGCTGGCCTGACCGAGGTCAAGGATGTAATCGCTGGTCGCGCTTGATTGGGTTAAGCCAAGATAAAGATCGTTCGCCGTGAACTGCGCCTGGGCAGCCTGCGAAACCAAGGCCGCGCCGATTGCAAGGATTCCCGCTTTTGTTAATCGTTTCATATGATTTATTTTTTAGTGTTTATGCTCTTTGTTAAAATTTTGCCGACGGTTCAAACCGTTCATGCCTGCCATAAATGAACCTGACCGCAAATTTATTCCACGCGACGACTCTAACAGGGATCGCATTGATTGACTTCATGTCCGAGGACATCTTCGGTCTGCTTTATGACCTGGGATCATTTTTTTTAAGCCGCTTGTCTTTAAGCGGTTAAATTTATTTTTCGGCGCGCACCAGATATTCGGTGGACTTTGTCGCAGGAACGTAACTTTAGCTGGCCATCTTCAAGGGCGGATTGGAAGGTTTTCTCCCGGATTCCTGCCAGCGGGGATTCTGGCCGAAGCAAAGCGGTTTCCCGTTTTGTCTTTATGGCCCATCACGACCGGAAGTCATTTGTTTGTAACAAATATGTAACAGAGCAGACATAACTCCGTCACTTGGAATCTACAGACTCGACCCATGCAATTTTTTAACCTGATGCGTAGCGGAAAATGGTTGATGGGGATATGCACGGCACTGGCCGTCTGCGCGACAACCAGGGGAGCAGAAGTGGAGGCGCCAGACCCGGTTCTGGATTTGTTTGTCCAGAAGGGATTTGTCACCCAGCAGGAGGCGGACAAAGTCAAGGCCGAGGCGGAGGCAATCCGCACCAATCAAATGCAGATGCCGCAACTGCCGGAGTCCAAATGGAACATCAGCAAAGGTCTCAAGAACATGGAATTTTACGGCGACATCCGCCTGCGTTACGAAGACCGTTCGGCGGCGGATTCCACTGCCGACAGCATTGATCTCCAGCGCTGGCGATACGCGGTGCGGTTTGGCCTGCGCGGTGATTTGTTTGATCAATTTTACTATGGACTCCGGATGGACACGTCTGCCAACCCCCGTTCCTCTTTTGTAACGTTGGGGACGTCTTCCGGGGGAACTTATCAAGGGCCATTTGGCAAATCCACTTCAGGCATCAACATTGGCCAGGTTTTCCTTGGCTGGCATCCGGAAAGCTGGGTGGACATCACGCTCGGCAAGATGCCGATGCCGATTTACACCACGCCGCTGGTCTGGAATTCAAACATCAGCCCGGAAGGCGCGGCGGAGCGTTTCAATTACACGGTGGGCGAAGCGGGTTTCTTTGCGAACTTCGGACAGTTTCTTTATCAGGATCTCAACCCGAATTCCGCCTCCGGCGGCCTGGGAATCAACGGACTTACCGGACAAAAAACGGATAATATTTTTCAACTGGCCTGGCAGGCGGGCCTGAAATACCAATTTACCACAAATGTGAATGCGAAAATTGCGGCCACGATGTATCAATACATCGGACTGCACCAAAGTTCGAATACAACATTCTCGGCTTTCTCACCCTATTTTGGCGATCCGTATATAGGTGAAGGCGCGGCTTTAACCGGGCTATTTCCAAGCTCCGCTGCTGGTTACAGCGGATACGGGACATCAAGCTCGTTGCCCGGCTATGGCAGCGTGGGTTATCCGCTCAATCAAGTCGGCCTTAACCATCTCCTGGTTTTGGAAATTCCGTTTGAATTTAATTTCAAGATCAGCAAGCTGGATGCGCGGGTGTTTGGTGACTTCGCCTACAACCTTGAGGGTGCGCAACGCGCCCAAGACGCCGCCGCCGCCTACTCTTATGTTCTGGCCAATAACGGCTTTGCCACCATAACGTCTGCTCCATTTTCACCTCAAACCAGTGATGTAAAGGCCTATCAAATAGGTTTTGCCGTCGGCAGTTCCGGAAGTCTTGGCCTGGTTTCTGGTTCCAATGCGCGCAAGAATGCCTGGGAATTCAGAACCTACTGGCAGCATATCGAGCAATACTCGCTGGATCCAAACATCCTTGACACGGACTTCTTCAACGGGCTGGAGAACATGGAGGGTTACTACACCGCCCTGTCTTATGGGCTCACCGACAATTTAATCGGAACCGTTCGCTACGGCCATGCCTCCCGCATAAACCCTCTGCTCGGCACCGGCGGGAGCAGCCAGGACATACCACAGATAAATCCCATCAGCAGTTACGATATCATTCAAGTGGATCTGACTTTCGACTTTTGAGGCGGGCTCAAACAAAAGAAAATCACTCGGCGGCGGCTTCGGTGGCAAGTCCTACCTTGGTGATGTCGAGCTGGCGGAGAATGTCCAGCACGCTGACCATTTTCTGATAGTCCACGTTATCGTCGCCCTTGACGACGACGTTCAAGTTGGTGGGATTTTCAGATTTGAGTTCCTGCAAATCGTCCTTGAGAACCGGCAGCGTGACGGGCTGGTCATTCAAAAAGGCCTGCCCCTGTGCGTCCACGGTGATCTGGTTGATCTTGGGCTTCTCCTTTTGCGGCGGCGGCTTCTTGCCGGAGGGCAGGTTCATCTCCAGGTTGTTCATCATCTGCGGCGTGGTGATGATGAAAATGACCAGCAGCACGAACACGAGGTCGAGCAACGGCGTGATGTTCAGCTCGTTCATCGTGCCGTGGCTGCGCTTGGAGGTTTTTTTCAGGCTCATTGTAAAACGGATTCCACGTCTTCCAGTTGCACGTCGAACCGGATGGTGACGGTCGGCGGAAAATTTGTCGGCGGCGGCCGGTCAAAAGATTTCACCACGTTGAAGACCTGCCTTACCGAGTTGTCCCACTGCTGGTTGCCGGAACCTTTCTGCCAGACGGGAGCGCCCAGCCGTCCGTCCTTGTCCACGGTCACGCCCACTTCGGCGACGTAATGGTCGTCGTCCAAGTCATCCGGCTTGTCCCATGTCGAGCGCAGGGTGCGCTCCATGTAATCTTTATAGACCTGCACGGGGCTGCCGCTGATGACTTCCTTGCCGCCGGGAACATCAAACGACGGCAGTTCCACTGCTGGCGGCGCAACGGTCGGTGGCGCAACGGTCGGTGGCGCGGTCTCGACCACTTTCGGTGGTTCCACGATTTTTGGCGGCTCAATTTTTGGCGGTTCCGGCGGCTTGGGCGGTTCCGGCGGTTTCACCGGCGGCTTTTCCTTGATTATCTGCACGGCAATTGTGCTTAATTTCTTGCCCAGCAATCCTTCGCGCGCCGCAAAATACAGCAGCACCAGCACGAGCACCGCGTGGAAGATGAACGAAATGATCAGGTTCACCTTCGACGAGTTCTTCGTCTTGCGCGGTTGTGTTTGCGGCAGCATTTTTTAAGGCAGAAAGCAGAATGAAGAATAAAAAAACAAATTCGCGCGCGGCGTGTGCAAAATGAAATTCATCATTCGTCCTTCTTCATTTGGTTAGCGGATCAGTCGCCAGATCCACTTTCGGCACGTTGGCCTGCTGGCACACGTCCAGCACGTCGCGGATCTGTTTGTATTTCGTTTTGCCGTCGCCGCGCACGATGACGTTCAAATCCTGATCTACGGTGCGCCGGCCGATGAGCGTGTTCAACATTTCCGATGCGTCGGCCATTTTGGTCTTGTCCAAAAACAGCGTGCCGTCGCTTAACACGGAAATATAGACGGCCTTGGGCGGCGGGTCTTTCATCTGCCGGACGGCGCTCGGCAGTTTCAAATCCTCTTCCGCCACCGGCGGAATCGTCGTGATGATGAAGATGACCAGCAGCACGAACGCCAGGTCCAGCAGCGGCGTGATGTTCATCTCCGTCAGCGAATGGTGCGCTGTGTGCGAACACTTTTTCATCGCTCAAAGCACCGGAATTTCGCCTTTCAACGCGTTCGTGATGCGCGTGGCCAGAACTTCATTCGCCTCCCGGATTTCCTCGGCAAGCGGGCGATGATCCACATAGACGTGCTCGATCTGGTTCGCGTAACGGCTGGCGAATCCGTCCAGTTCCTGCGTGATGGCGCGGATGGTGGTGACCATGAAGTTGTAGGCGAACATCGCCGGGATCGCGACAAGCAAACCCGTGACCGTCGCGACCAGCGCCGCCGCCACGCCCGGAGCCATGGCTGTCAGGCTGGCTGAATTTTTTTCCGCGATGCCCGCGAACGTGGACATGACGCCCCAGACCGTCCCAAGCAGCCCGATGAACGGCCCGCCCGCCACCGCCGTGGACAGGACAATCATGCCTTTTTCCAGCGCCATCGCCTGCGCGCCTGCCGCCTCCTCCAAAATAACTTTGACGGCTTCAAACGACGGCAGGCTGATTTTCGTTTTTACCGAGCGTGCCAGATGATCCGTGTTCCCCTCCCCGGAGGAATGGAAAACCGGCGTCGCAACCGTCTGCACGGGGTTGTTTTTCAACTGATACGCCAGTTCGTCCGCACCCCGGATATAGAGCTGATACGCCGGAGCGCCGTCAAACTCTTCGCCCTTGCGCTGGATGTCCAGCGGGTCGCGCGTGGAACTGTAGGCCTCGAAAAACATTTTGGTCGCCTTGCGCGCGATGAGCAACTGCCGGAACTTGGTCAGGATGATCGTCCAACTGAACAGCGACAGGATGAGCAAAACGATGACGGTGATCTTGCCCTCCACCGTCGCGTTCTTGATCGCAAACACCGCCGCGTTGGCAAATATCGGATGAATAATCATGGCTTTATTTGTTGATTTGACTGAATTTCATTTGTTTGGTTTTGACGGATAAATCTCACTAAACCGGCGGCCTGACCGCAGCAATGGAATCTTCCTATTTTTGAGCCTACGGACAGACACTTGGCCAAGTATATGCCAACTGGCCGCCGCCCAAGGTTACAAATCAGTGAATTTCTCCACCGCCACCGACCGGAGCTTTTCAATTCAAAACGCGCGTATTAATCGCAATTGCAGGGGTCGAGGTGACAAGACTGATGCCAAAAAAAATTAGCGACTCCTTGCGCCGTCTCCTGCATTATTTTCCAATGGCAATTCCGCCGCCGACATCGCGGGTGATAAAAAACCCGAAGACGCGCTTCAACTGGCGTGTCAGCGATTTCGTGCGCCGCGCAAAATCGCGCTGGCTCGAATGGCGTGCTAAATTAGGCGGACAGAAGTTTTACTGCCGCGCTCTCGCCGGCGAGTCGGATTACAACATCACCATCAATTCCGACCTGACGGTTTCCTGCAACTGCCAGGATTATGACGGCAGCGGGCATCTCGGCGATTTGCGGAAAAATTCGTTCGAGGAGGTTTTCTTCGGCCCGGTTGCAAAAAAATTCAACGACGATCTGGAGAAAGGGAAAATACCGATCACCACCTGCTCCCGTTGCGGCGATCTGCGTCGTTTGAAAAAAAACGAGGTGCCGCCAAAACCGCAATTGCCGCATCGCGGGATGCTCTTGGAAAACACGGTGATCTGCAACGTGGACTGCGTCGGCTGCGCCCGCGAGGGCGCCGCAAACGTGCGCGCAGGCAAAACGATGCCGCTGGCCGAATTGTCGCAGATGGCCGACCTCGCGGCGCGGCTCAAGCTGGAGCGGATTTTTTATCTGAATCTGGGCGAACCGTTTTTGTCGCCGACGATCTGCCAGGAACTGCCGCTGTTACGCGCGAAAAATCCGGATTGCTATATCCGCGTCTCGACGAACGGAGTTTTGCTGAACACGGACGCCAAGCGCGAGGCGGCGCTGAACTTGAGCGACATCCAGTTTTCCATCCACGGCATCAGTGACGCGATGAGCGAAAAATACATGATGCGCGGCAGTTTTGAAAAGGCGTTCGACGCCATGAAAAAAATGGTTGCGTATCGCGACGCGCGCGGATTGAAACAGCCGTTTCTCGAATGGAAATATCTTCTGTTCAACTGGAACGATTCCCCGAAGGCGATTGCGCGCGCGATTGAAATGGCGAAGGCAGCCGGCGTGGACATCATTTCATTCTGGCCGACGCACAATCCATATTACGGGATGTCGTGGCGTTATCATTTGGGCTTGATGAATCACGTCGGCGTGAAAACCTGGAAAGGGCGCGAGGTTTTTTTGCGCGTGAAGCAAGGCGAGGCGAAATGAGCGAGCCGGTCGAAATCAGTTTTGTGATTCCCTGCCACAACGAGGCGGCGAACTTGAAACCGCTCGTCGCGGCGATTGTCGCGGCGGTCGCGCCGCTCAAAGTGGATTACGAAATTGTCATCACGGACGATTTGAGTTCGGACAATTCATGGTCGGTGCTGAAGGAACTGGCGGCGTCGAATTCAAAAATTCGCGCACAGAAATTTGCATTCAACTGCGGGCAATCCGCCGCGCTTTGGGCGGGCATGAAGGCGGCGCGCGGCAGATTCATCGTCACGCTTGACGCGGATTTGCAAAACGACCCGCAGGACGCGCCGAAACTTCTGGCCGCGCTGAATTTTTTTGACTGCGCCTGTGGCACGCGCATTGAGGCGCGCAGCCACGGCGACGGATTGGTCCGCATCGTGTCGTCGAAAATCGCGAACTGGGTTCGCAACAGGCTGTCCGGCGAAAACATTTCCGACGCGGGCTGCTGCTACCGCGCTTTCAAGCGCGAGTGCGTGGCCGACTTGAAATTTTTCAAGGGGATGCACCGGTTTCTGCCGACGCTGTTCAAGATCGAGGGCTTCACGGTCACGGAAATTCCTGTCGGCCACAATCCGCGCGTGAGCGGGCAGAGCCATTACGGCGTGTGGAACCGGCTGTTCGCGTCGCTTTATGATCTGTTCGCGGTGCGCTGGATGAAGCGGCGGATGTTCAAATATAAAATCGCGGAGACGCTGAATTAGCGTCGCGCGAAACAACGCGGCGAAATCATGCGGCGATTTTTCATCATCACGACGAACTGTGTGCTGCTAATTTTTCTGCTCATTGGCTTCCCGGCGGCCACGGGCGCGAAGATGGGTGATTGGCAAGTGTCATCTGCTCCCGCCGCGCGGCTGCTGCTATTTTGTGGATTGGGAATCGCCGTCGGCGGAAATATTTTCGCGGCATTATTTTTTATCAAGGGACGAAAGGAAAAAATTCTCTGCTGGGAATGGTCGGCGGTTTTCGGCGCGCTGCTGCTGGCGCAATGGGCGTTCACATGCGGATATTTGGACTTCGAGTGGCTGAAAAAAATGCTGCTGTGGTTGCAGAAACACTTTTGAATCCGCCCGCAGCCGCGCATCAATTCGTCTTCAACTCCAAAATCGTGATGGAATACGGCGGAAAATCGCGCATGAAGTCCGCTCCCAATCCATCAACTATTTCCGTGACGGGAACAACCTTCATCGGTTCTTGGATCGAATTGGTGTCGTCAGGATTTTTTGCCTTCAAGACGACAGACATTCCTTCGTATTTGATGCTGGCATCGTTTAAGCCGCTGATTTTAATGTGAACCGTTTGCGGCGTCCCGAGGTGGTTGACGACTTTCAGAAAAATAATCCCGCTCTGGCTGTCGCGCGTGGCGTCAAAGAAAAGCGACGGGACTTTTTGCGACGGGCGCTGTGGGTAAGTCGGAATGTTTTCTGAATCAACTGCCAGCACCTGGTCGCCGTGGTTGTTGCTGAACATGACTTGTGCGTAATAGGACGGCGAGCCGTAGCTGGTGAGGGCGTCGTAGCCGATGAGGTCGCTGGGCCATTGCATCGAGCCGTTTTTGCCGAGGTCGCTGACGTTGACGAAGAGCGGCGCATACGATTCCATGAGGACGAGGTCGGAATTGCGTTCCATGCCGGTCATCCACGCGGCGTCACCGAGCGCGCCCGCCATGTTCGGCGTTGGGCGGCCAACGCGCGTCGCCCATTCGCCGTCGAAAACTTTCGGGCCGGTGCGCGGGCGGTTGTCATACATGTGAGACTGCGCCTCCATCTGTTCCTGGTTTTTGTAGAAATGTTCGTCAACCAAATCCGGCGTGCGACTATGAACGTGCATGGATTGAGGGTGATCGTTGCCAACGGTGGAGATGAGTTGCAGGTTTGGGTATTTCGCCTTGATGGCGTCATAAAATTGAGTGAACCGCCCGTCGTAGCTGCCGGAGCGGTCGAACCAGTCTTCGTTGCCAATTTCCACGTAATGCAACGGGAATGGCACTGGATGTCCGTCCTTCGCGCGTTGCGCGCCCCAGGCAGTGCTGGCGTCGCCGGTGATATATTCAATTTCGTCGAGCGCGTCCTGGACATAGGGTTCGAGGTCGGGGCCGGGCTTGACGTAATCGTGCTTCAATGAGTAGCCCGCATAAACGGCGAGCAGCGGTTCCATGTGCAGGTCTTCGCACCAGTCCAAATATTCCAACAGGCCGAAACCGTCGGTGGACCAGTAATCCCACGGGCTGCGGTGGCCGGGGCGCTGCGAAATGTCGCCAATCGTCTTTTTCCAATCAAATCGCTCGTTGATGTAATCGCCTTCAAGGTAATTGCCGCCGGGCAACCGCAAAAATTTCGGGCTCATGTCCGCGAGCAGTTGCATGATGTCGGGACGGTTGCCGTTCGGACGGTTGTTGAACGTCGGCGGGAAAAGTGAAACTTGTTGGAACCAAACGGCGCTGTGCCGATGCCAGAAGGAGCTACCTCCCTTATAGGCCGAGATCATCAGTCGGTTATCTTTCGTTGGCTTGATGTCGCCCGTCTTTAGCGTGACTTCATATTTCTGCCAGTCTTTGGATATTTTTGAAATTTCCGCACCGGCGAGTTGCCATTGATCAGCCATATACGATTCAGAAGCACCTGCTTTAACCGTGCTGGCCGATATTTGCATGGTGTTTGTGTCAAGGCTGATGGTCGAACCGTCTGTAATTTTTACCACGTTGGTGCTACCAATGTGGATGAGACTTACTTCCAACGGACCGTTGAAATTTTCCCCCTTCGCATAAAACGACAGATGATACGTCGAGTTTGGCCGAACGGAAATTCCCCAATAACCATTATTAACAATGCCGACGGTATGGTTTTTAACGGCTGTGCTCGTATCCATTTTCAAGCTTACGTTCAGCGCGGCATTGAGTGGCTGGTTGGTGTCCAGCGAAATTTTGGTGTCATTGATTATATCCCAATAAACCGCGTTCGTCGGGTTCGCCTTGAACGTGCGGTTGCGGATGAGTTCGCCGTAAATTCCGCCTTCGTAGGAAAAATTGATCTCCTCCGTCATCAAACCGTAAAGAGTCGGGCTGACGTGCGCTGTGACTTTGTCGGCTTGGATTTGCAAAACGGGAATCGCAGGCGGCGCTTCAGAAGCGGAATTGGTGGTTTCTGAATTCGTCGTCTGCGCGCGCGAAAAATCCGTGGCCGCGCCCAGTAGAAAAATTAAAACGCCGAGCGGCAAAGCGGTTTTGTTCCAGAAAAGATGGTTTGCATTCATAGGTGAGAGGCGAGCCTGAAGCCGGACGCAATCCAATTCAAGCCCAAAATTTCCGTCGCTACCCAAAAAACCTCATTGCGCTTGGCCGCCGCCCGCCCATAAATTCGAGCCATGCTTTCGAGAATTTGTTCCGCCGCGCTCAGCGGCATCGAGGCGTATCCCATCGAAGTCGAGGTCAACGCCGGTTACGGCGACACGCTCGTCGTCATCGTCGGCCTGCCCGACGCCGCCGTGAAGGAATCGCGCGACCGCGTCTCGACGGCGCTCACGAACTCCGGCTACAAATTTCCGATGGGCAAGACGACGATCAACCTCGCACCCGCCGACGTGAAAAAAGAAGGTCCCAGCTTTGATTTGCCCATCGCGATTGGAATGCTTGCCGCCAGCGAACAAATCGAAACGGATCAATTGGATTATTTTGTCATCACCGG
>Ga0181534_10001215_pt1 | contig 17049 bp, 19 predicted proteins | sample PEATcosm2014_Bin_37_FD_119758 | JGI IMG/M metagenome (GOLD analysis project Ga0181534, IMG submission 119758) | Peatland microbial communities from MTU Mesocosm Facility, Houghton, MI, USA - PEATcosm2014_Bin17_10_metaG | ecosystem: Environmental > Terrestrial > Soil > Wetlands > Peat | place... | reverse complement strand
GGGCTACGTGGCCAACGAGGCGGGACTGGTCGCCTGCAAGGTGTACAAGACCCTGCCGGCCCGCCGGGTCTGGGACGTGATCATGTCCTCGACCTATGATTTTGCGGAACCCGGCTTCATCCTGATCGACCGGGTCAACGAGATGAACAACAACTGGTGGGACGAGAACATCCGCGCCACCAACCCCTGCGGCGAGCAGCCCCTGCCGCCGTACGGCTCATGCCTGTTAGGTTCGGTGAACCTGACCAAATTCGTGGTCGATCCGTTCACCGAGGATGCGCGCTTCGACTGGGAAAAGTACCGCAAGGTCGTGAAGGTGTTCACGCGCATGCTCGACAACGTGGTCGAGATCAACGGCCTGCCGCTGGCGCCGCAGCGCGGCGAGATCATCCGCAAGCGCCGTCACGGCATGGGATTCCTGGGGCTGGGTTCGTGCATCACGATGCTGTGCATGAAGTACGGTTCGAAGAAATCGGTGGCTTTCACCCAGAACGTGTCGCGCGAAATGGCGGTCGCCGGCTGGGAGGCCGGGCTCGAACTCGCCCGCGAAAAGGGTCCGGCGCCGATCATGAACGAGGAATTCACGGTGACGCCCGAGATGCTGCGCAAGCGTCCCGAGATGGTCAAGGACGGATGGCGGGTCGGGGCGAGGGTGGCCGGCCGCGTGCTGCATGCGCGCTACAGCCGCTATATGCAGCGCATCGCCGAAGCCTCTCCCGAATTGGTGGACGAGCTGGCCGAGGTCGGTTCGCGCTTCACGCATCACAGTTCGATCGCGCCGACCGGGACCATCTCGCTGTCGCTCGCGAACAATGCCTCGAACGGCATCGAGCCGTCCTTCGCGCACCACTATTCGCGCAACGTCATCCGCGAGGGCAAGAAATCCAAGGAGAAGGTCGACGTGTTCTCCTTCGAGCTGCTCGCCTACCGCGAATTGGTGAATCCGCGCGCGATACCGGGTTCGCAGGTTGCGGGTGAAAAGCTGCCGGACTACTTCGTCTCGGCCGACGACATCGGACCGAAGGAGCACGTCGACATCCAGGCCGCCGCGCAGATCTGGATCGACTCGTCGATTTCCAAGACCGCCAACGTTCCGACGGACTACAAGTATGAGGATTTCAAGGACATCTACATGTATGCCTTCGAGCAGGGCCTGAAGGGCTGCACGACGTTTCGCTTCAATCCGGAGGCCCATCAGGGCGTGCTGGTCAAGGAGGACGACCTCAAGAACACCACCTACGTGTTCACGCTCGAGGATGGAACGGAGATCGAGGCGCGCGGCGACCAGGAAATCGAGTACGACGGCGAAATGCATACCGCCGCCAATCTCTTCGATGCACTGAAAGAAGGCTATTACGGGAAGTTCTGACATGGCGCATATCAAAATCGGCAAGAAGATCGCCAAATACCACGTGCTCAAGCCGGAGGTGAAGGACACCTCCCCCGGGGCGCCGAAGGATGCCCTGAAGACGCAGGACAACGTCATCTGGATGCACGAGAAGCTCGAGCGTCCCGAGGTGCTGATCGGCTCGACCTACAAGATCAAGACCCCGGTGTCGGACCATGCGATGTACGTCACCATCAACGACATCGTGCTCAACGAGGGCACGCCGCACGAGCAGCGGCGGCCGTTCGAGGTATTCATCAATTCGAAGAATCTCGATCATTTTCAATGGATCGTCGCCTTGACGCGGGTGATTTCCGCGGTGTTTCGCAAGGGCGGCGATACGACCTTCCTGGTCGAGGAGCTGAAGGCGGTGTTCGATCCGCGCGGCGGCTACTGGCAGCCCGGCGGCAAGTTCATGCCGTCGACCATCGCCGAATTGGGCTACGTGATCGAGCGCCACCTGCAATCGATCGGGTTGCTCAAAAAGCCCGAACTCGACGTGCATCAGCGCAAGCTGGTGCAGGAAAAGCGCGCCGAATTCGAGGCGCGCACCAAGCAGACCGATGCCTTCTCCAAATCGCATTTCCCCGAAGGCGCGCAGCTGTGCGCGAAGTGCAGCACCGCCGCGGTGGTCATGATGGATGGCTGCAACACCTGTTTGAATTGTGGCGACTCGAAGTGCGGATAACCCGCCAATAATCAGGCTATGCAAGATCGCGGCGCTGTGCCTGATGCTGGCGCCCGTCATCTATACCCAGGCGCTCGGCGCCGAACCGGTCGATCCGTTCGCCCACCCGCCCGAACTCGAGCGGGACGTGCGGTTTTGGATCCGTGTTTACACCGAAGTCACCACCGATCAGGGCCTGCTGCACGATGATTGGAACCTCGGCCTGGTGTACGAGGTGCTGCGCTTCGATCCCGGCACCTCGCCGCAGCACCGCGAGCGGCGCGTGGCGGAGGCAAAAGCCCATTACGCGGCACTGCTGCGCCGGTTCGCGGCGGGGGATACCGGGAATCTGACGGCGCACGAGCGGCGCATCCTGCGCGCGTTTGGCGAGGGCGCGACGCCCACCGACTTTCTCTCCGCCATCGAACGCATCCGCTTCCAGCTCGGGCAGGCGGACCGGTTCCACGAGGGGCTGATCCGGGCCGCGGCGTGGGAGACGCACATCGCGCACGTGCTCGAGCAGCACGGCGTGCCGGTGGCGATCGCCGCCCTGCCGCACGTCGAATCGTCCTTCAACCTCGCCGCGTACTCGAAGGTCGGTGCGGCCGGGCTGTGGCAGTTCATGCCGTCCACCGCCAAGCGCTTCATGCGGGTCGATGGATTGGTGGACGAGCGCCTCGATCCGTACAGCGCGACCGAGGCGGCCGCCAATTTGATGCTGTACAACTACCGGCTGCTGGGGACCTGGCCGCTCGCCGTCACCGCCTACAACCACGGTCCCGGCGGGTTGCGCCGCGCGCAGGAGCAGCTGGGCACGAGCGACATCGCGGTGATCGTGAAGCGCTATCAAGGGGCCACCTTCGGCTTTGCCTCGCGCAATTTCTACGTCGCCTTCCTCGCCGCGCTCGAAGTGGACCGCAACGCCGAGAAATACTTCGGCCCGATCGAGCGTCTGCCGGACGCCTCGAGCGTGACGGTGGATGTGCCGGATTACATCCCGGTCGAGGCGCTCGCCAAGGCGTTCAAGGTCGACATGGGGGCGCTCAAGGTGCTGAATCCGGCGCTGCGGCCGCCGATCTGGAGCGGCGCCCGCTGGGTGCCCCGCGGCTACGCCTTGCGGATTCCCGGCACGCCGCCGGCGGCCGAGATCACGGCGGCTTGGGCGCGTTTGCCGCCCGCCCAGCGCTACGTGGCCCAGCGCAACGACGGCAGCCACCGCATGCGCCGCGGCGAGACGCTGGCCGGCGTTGCGGCGGCGAGCGGCATGAGCGTGTCCCGGCTGCTGGCGGCCAATGGCTGGAGCGCCACGCACGAGCCCGTCAAGGGCGAGCTGGTGCGCATACCGCTGCCCGCTTCCCGGGCCGATGCGGGGGGCGTCCCAACACCCGGCGCCCCAGCCCCGGCCGCGGTGGCATCCACGCCGCCAGCCGGCGAGGCGCCGTCCGCGGAACCCGTCGCGGCCGCCGTTGCCGCGGTGGCGCGCGATGCGGAACCGCCCCCCGGCGCGACGCCACCGGCCGCGGAGGAGCGGCAACCCAAGCCGCCGCGCGAGCCGGTCTCGGCCCGGCAAACCGACAGCGCCGCGCTGCTGCCGGCCGGAGCGCCGACCGGAAACGCCGACACCACGGATTACGAGGTGGCCGCGGATGACACCGTCGTGGTGCAGGCGGCGGAAACCCTGGGCCATTTCGCCGATTGGAGCCAGGTCGACCCGCAGACGCTGCGCGCCTTGAACAAACTGCACAAGAACGCGATGGTGACTTTGGGCCACAAGCTCAAGCTGGATCTATCGCGGGTGAGCGCCGCGCAATTCGTGGCGACGCGCCGCGACTATCACCGACACCTACAGGAGACCTTCTTCGCGGCGCACCGGATCGCCGGCACCGAAAGCTACAGCGTGAAGCGCGGCGACTCGCTGTGGACCGTCGCTCAGCAGCACGGCGAGCTGCCGGTGTGGCTGGTGGCCCAATACAACCCCGACGTCGATTTCAACGACATGCGCCCGGGCAGCGCCCTCACGCTGCCGCACGTCGTCGACGTCAATCGTCAATAGCCGCGCGCATGCAAGTAACGGGTGAGCGAATCGTGCGCTTCGGCGTCAGCGGCAAAGTGCACGGAGCCCGTGGCGGCACGCACCTCGAGTTCGAGCGCGCGGCTCGCGGCCATTTGCTTGAGCAAGGGGACGCTCACGCCGAAATAGGCGGTCTGGCCCCAGGAGGCGACCGGTTGGTAGGGGGCGTGCCCGAGCTTCGGAGCCTCGATGACCGAGAGCACCGTCGTGCCGTCATCGAGCAGCAGGGTCACGGCGCCGGGCGTGCGGATGTCGTCGAACCGCCAGTCAGCCCCGGGGGCGAGGTGGACCCAGAGCCCATAGGTGAGATTGCCCATGTTGTCCCATTCCACCGGTCCCACGTAGGCGAAGCTCATGCGCCGGCCGCCGGCGGCGCCCGACCGTTCGCCGCTTTGGACGAGTTCGAGGGGCTGGTGCAGGGCACCGACGGTCATGCCGGTCCGCTCGTCGAGGACTTCGGCGGGTTTGATGCTCGATTGGCCGGTGCAGCCGGCCACGAGCCCAACAGCCATGAGGGGCAACCAACGCATGGCACATTATAGCCGGTCCGTGATCTGCGACTGATTATGTCACGCGCCGGACACGCTATAATTTTGCGCATGGCGAGCCAAATCTATCGAGGACTTCCGCGCCTGCTGTGTGCCGTGCTGCTGCCGCTGCTGTTGGCGGCGGCTGCGGCGGGTCCCGCCGCGGCCCGCGCCGAGGACATCGCCACCGCGGACCATATCGTGGTTCACAAGGCGGAGCGCAAACTGTATCTGTACAGCGGCATCCATCTTTTGGGCACCTACAAGGTGGCGCTTGGGCTCGCGCCCGTGGGGCAAAAGGAGCGCGAGCACGACTTCCGCACCCCGGAGGGGCGCTATTTTCTGGCGCGCCGCAACACGCGCAGCGACTATTTTCTGGCGATCCAGGTGTCGTATCCCAACAAGGACGACGAGTTCAGGGCACACAAAAACCGCTGGGCGCCGGGCGGCCTGATCATGATTCACGGACTGCCCAATTCGCCGAAACACCCGGCCTCCTATTACCAGGCGAACGATTGGACCGACGGGTGCATCGCCTTGTCCAACTCGGACATGGTGGAAGTGTGGATGCGCACCCAGGACAATATTCCGATCGATATCTACCCTTGAGACGGCACGCTGAAGTGGAAACCACGATCCTATCCTCCGACATGGTCGACGCGCGCGTCGCGCCCAAGGGCAGCCTCGAGCACCTGTCGCAGCAGGAGATCGCCAAGCTGCTCGATTCGGGTCAGGGCGGCCTGTACCCGCTGTTTCGCAAGTGCGCGCTCGCCGTGCTCAATTCCGGCAGCGACCTGGACGATCCGCGCGCCATCTTCGAGAAGTACAAGGATTTCGACCTGCGCATCGTGCGCCGCGCCTGGGGCATCAAGCTCGAGATCAAGAACGCCCCCGCGGCGGCGTTCGTCGACGGGGAAATGATCCGCGGATTGAAGGACCACCTCTTTGCGGTGCTGCGCGACGTCGTGTTCATCTCGAATGAGATCATGGAAAGCGGCCGCTTCGACCTGACCTCCTCGGCGAGCATCACCAATGCGGTGTTTCACATCCTGCGCAACGCCCGCGTGCTCGAGCTGCAGGTGCGGCCGAATCTCGTGGTGTGCTGGGGCGGCCATTCGATCCGGCGCGTCGAGTACGATTACACCAAGAAGGTCGGCTACGAATTGGGATTGCGCGGCCTCGATGTTTGCACCGGCTGCGGTCCGGGCGCCATGAAAGGTCCCATGAAAGGCGCGACCATCGGCCATTCCAAGCAACGCATCGTCAACGGCCGCTACCTCGGGGTCACCGAACCCGGCATCATCGCCGCCGAGCCGCCGAACCCCATCGTCAGCCAGCTCGTGATCATGCCTGACATCGAAAAACGCCTGGAGGCGTTCGTGCGCCTCGGTCACGGCATCGTCATTTTTCCCGGCGGCGCCGGCACCGCCGAGGAGATCCTCTACCTGCTCGGCATCCTGCTCGATCCTGCCAATCGCGCCATGCCCTTTCCGATGGTGTTCACCGGGCCGGGCGACGCGGCGGACTATTTCCAGCAGATCCACGAGTTCATCGGCCAAACGCTCGGCGAGAGCGCCCAGTCGCGCTACCAGATCATCATCGACGATCCGGCCGAGGTCGGGCGCGCGATGGTCCGCGGGCTTGCCGAGGTGCGCGACTACCGCCGGCGGCAGAGCGATTCATACGGATTCAACTGGCTGCTCAAAATTCCGCTCGAATTCCAGCTGCCGTTCGAGGTGACGCACGAGTCGATGCGCGCGCTGCGCCTGGACCGCGATCAGCCGGTCCACGAGCGCGCCGCGAATCTGCGGCGCGTGTTCTCGGGCATCGTGGCGGGAAACATCAAGGAGTACGGGGTCGCCGCGATCGAACGCTACGGACCTTTCGAACTTCGCGGCGAGGCGTCCATCATGGAGCCGCTCGACCGGCTGCTGCGCTCCTTCGTGGCGCAGCGGCGGATGAAGCATGCCGGCGCCGAGTACACGCCGTGCTACCGATTGGTCGCATGAGCGCACCCCACCGGGTCAGATACCGCTTCGAATTGCCCGACGCATCGCAGATCACGCTCGAATTCAACTTCGGCGCGGCGGATTTTCGACTGCTGAATCCGCCGCCCGCGCAGCCGCCGTTCTGGACCGAACTCGCCTACAACCAGTGCGCCAACTGCCCGCTCGATGCGGCCCGGCACAGCCACTGCCCCGCGGCACTGCAGATGGCCTACGTGCTCGAGCCGCTCAAGGCGTTGGTCTCATTCGACACCGTCGCGGTGACCGTGTCCCAGGCGGAGCGCACGGTGTATGTCGAGACCTCGGCGCAGCTCGCCATGAGCTCGGTGCTCGGCCTGATCATGGCGACCGCAGGCTGCCCGTGGACGGATCACCTGCGGCCGATGGCGCGGTTTCACCTGCCCTTTGCGAGCGAGGCGGAGACGGTGTACCGCAGCGTGTGCATGTACCTGCTCGCGCGCACCCTGACCGATCCGGGCGCGCCGCATGACTTCGCGGCGCTCGAGCATCTGTACGCGAATCTGCACGTGGTGAACCGGGACATGTCGCGCCGCCTGGGCGCGGCGACTCGCACCGATCCTGCGCGCAATGCGATGGCGCTGCTCGATTCGTACACCACGCTGTTGCCGGCGGCGCTCGAACATTCCCTCGGCGAACTCAAGCCGTTGTTCGATGCGTGGCGCGGCGGGGAATTTCCGGCCATTTAACTTACCGTGGCGCTTCCTGAGATGCGCATCGCAATGCGGGAGCAGCCGCAGACCCGCTGTGACACAGTTCCTGCCCTCCCCAGCGTGCGCCACCTATTGTCGGCACGTCACAGAGGCACCCGATGAGCGACAGCAAAATTCAAGTTCGATATACCGGAGTGGATCGCCGCGCTCCGCGTGCGGAGCCGGGCGCCGCCAAGCCGGGGGCCGGTGTGCCGCGCGAAGGTTACAAGACCGGCGGCCGTCACGCCGCCATCACCAACAGTCTGTACAGCTGGCACAGCTACAAGAACTGGGCCGACAAGATTCGCGGGACCTGGGAAGAAAAGAAATAGGCCAAAGTCCGCTCACGCGGTCTCGGGCAGCGGATTGATCCCGGCATTGGGCCGCCACACCGTCTCCTTCGCCTTCAACCAAGCCAGCAGCGGCTCCCAATCCGCCAAATCCTGGGCGACCAGGTGCCGCTTCATCTCGTGCAGCCCGACCCCCTGCTCCGCCGCGCGCACGTAGTTTTGCGAATCGCGCAGCGTGGCGATCACCGGAATGCGCAGCGTCTCGAGAAAGCGCATCAAGGATTGATAGATCACCGTATTGCGCCTGACGCGATTGGCGATCACCCCGATCCGATTCTCATCGCGTCTGACCTTGGCGATCAGCAGCAGGTCGGCGATGCAGCGCGAGCAGGCGTGGATGTCGATGTCCGAGGGCAGCACCGGCACGATGATCGCATCGGCATTCTTGGTCATGTCCGGCATGTCGTGAGCCATCACGGCGGCGGGCGTGTCCACCACCACATGGGCCGCGTCCGCCGGGATGCGCAGCTGAAAGGCGCGCGTCACGCGGCTGTTGCGATCGAAGGCCGCGACGCCGTGGATGAAAGCCTGTTCGGGTTTGCGTTTTTTCAGCCAGCGCGTGCTCGAGCCCTGCGGATCGTTGTCCGAGAGCAGCGGATGGTCGCCCTGGCTCGCGAAGTAACTGGCGAGATTTGTCGCTACCGTCGTTTTACCCGAACCGCCTTTTGGGTTCAGGACGAGAATTCGCTGCATGTAGGGCGGAGCGTACGCAGCCGCCCGCGGCATGGCAAGTTTGTGACTGCTCGCACGGCCCGGGGGCGGCGGTCCGGCCTAGTATCGCTCCATGGAATGGGTATTACAGGTCGTCGATGAATTCGACGATGCCATCGCCGCCTTGCGGCACGGCTGCCTCGGTTTGAACGCCGAAATTGGTGCACTGCTATCCGCCGCCGTGGGCTTCGCCGCGGCCGTGACCCTCTCCGTCCTCGGCCGCTGAAGCGTCGCACGCCGGGCGGTGCCACGCACGCGCACCACGTCGCACGATCCATTAATATGTCCGCATGAAGTCCCACTCATGGCGCATCGGCGTGCTCGCGTTCTACCTCGGCCTGATGACGGCCTGTTCCGGCAAGCCCGACGGCAACGCCGCCGACGTGCCGGCGCCGGCGGTGAGCGCGCTTCAAGCCCAAGATCTCGAGCCGGGCGCCGGTGCGCCGATCGAGGCGGGCAAACAGGCCGTCGTGCAATACACCGGCTGGCTCTACGACACCTCGGCGGCCGACCACAAGGGCCGGCAATTCGACAGCTCGCGCACCTCCGGTCAGCCGTTTCGTTTCGTGATCGGCGCCGGGCAGGTCATCAAGGGGTGGGATCAGGGCGTGCTCGGCATGAAGATCGGCGGCAAGCGCCGTCTGGTCATTCCGCCCGACTTGGGCTACGGCAGCGGCGGCGCCGGCGATGCCATCCCGCCGGGCGCGACCCTGGTGTTCGACGTGGAGCTCGTCGGCATCGAATGAGCCACCACGCAGGCGCGCTCGAACGGCTCACCGTGGCGGGTCCTGCCGGCCCGCTCGAGACGATTGCGGAGGTTCCGCAGAACCCGTCGGCGTATTACGCGCTGGTGTGCCACCCGCACCCCGTGTTCGGCGGCACCATGGACAACAAAGTCGTCACCACCCTCGCGCGGACGTTCGCCACAGCCGGCATGCCGGCGCTGCGGTTCAATTTCCGCGGCGTCGGTGCGAGCGCCGGCGCGTTTGACCAGGGCCGCGGCGAGACCGCCGATGCGTTTGCCGTGGCCGATTACGGGGCCGCGCGCTGGCCCGGACGCTCATTGGTCCTCGCCGGATTTTCCTTCGGTGCTTACGTGGCGTGGCGGTTCGCGCACGAGCGCGCCGTTGCGCGGCTGATCCTGGTCGCGCCGCCGGTCGATCGATTCGATTTCACCGACGCCGCGGCGCCATCGGCCCCGTGCCTCGTGATCCAGGGTGATTCGGACGAGGTGGTCGATGCGGGCCGGGTAACTGCCTGGGTGCACGGACTGACGCCGACACCTTCCCTGGCCGTGATGCCGCAGACCGGGCACTTCTTTCACGGCCAACTGACACGGCTGCGGGATGCCGTGCAGGATGCCATCCAGGGCGGTTGAGTCGTTCAACCGCCCTGGACGCGATTCAATCAGTTCACGAATTCCTTGAGGTTCTTCAGTGCGGCGATGCGCACTTTCTTGCTGGCCGGCTTGGCCTTGAACATCATCTTTTCGCCGTTGAACGGATTGATGCCTTCACGGGCCTTGGTGGCCGGCTTCTTGACCACTTTCATCTTCAGAAGGCCGGGCAGGGTGAACAACCCATGACCGCGCAGGCTCTTCTTGATAGCGGCGGAAAGCGAGTCAAACACGGCTCCGACCTGCTTCTTGGAGAGCTCTGTTTCCTTCGAAATCGTAGCGAGAATTTCAGACTTGGTCGGTGCTGCATTCTTTTTCGCCATATTAAATCTCCTGCTGATGTTGCGAACGCGGGGCTCGAAGCCCACAAATTCAAGTCGGCGCCGAAAATAACATAGAAAAAAGCCGATGTTTAGCGCAAATGCGAAAAAATATTTTTACCCGAGGTGTGCGCGAGACTGGTTTTCAAGGCTTCCGCGCCGATCGGGTGCCAGCCGCAGCGGCTTTCGCATGCTCCTTCGCTGTGATTTCAGGCACGTAGAGGGCCATATTCAACGCAACAGCACGAGGAGCTTCAGCAGCGCGACGATGGCGATGGACACCCACAGCACCGAAAAATCGATCTGCCCGATCGGCGGAATCAGCCGGCGCACCGGCCGCAGCACCGGTTCGCACAGCTTCGCGACCAGGCGTACGCCCGGCGCATAGCTGCCGGGGGAGACGAAGCTCATGAGCGCGTACAGCAGCAGGGCGAAGAGGTAGATGTCCAGCATCAAGGTGATCAAATCGAGGATTTCGATGCGCAGGAACAGCAGCGGGTCGGTGAGCGCGAGGCCGCTGAGCGCCAGGGTCGCGGCGGTGCGCAGCGCGCCGATGGCGAGCACCGCCACCACGGTTGCGGTGTCGAGCTTGCCGATGGGCGGCAGGAGCCTGCGCAGCGGGCGGACCAGCCAATTGGTGATGCGCACGATCGCATCGGCCATGGGATCGCGAAAATCGGCCCGCACCCATTGAAACAGCAGACGCAGCACGAAGGCGAGCGTGAGCAGCCACAGCAGCGTATCGACGACGTAGCGGATGGCGTCCATGGGATTTAAGGGGTCGCGAACTCGGCGGCGAGTTCCGCCGAGCGCCGGTCGGCCGCCGCCACCGCGTGTGCAACGATAGCGCGCAGGCCGGCCGCATCCAGCACCGCGAGCGCCGCAGCCGTGGTGCCGCCCTTGGAGGTCACCTGTTCGCGCAGCTGCGCGAGCGACTCGCCCGACTGGCGGGCCATCTGTGCGGCGCCGAACGCGGTTTCCAAGGTGAGCTTGTGCGCAATGTCGTTCGGCAGCCCGCGCTCGTGCGCGGCGGCCTCGAGCGCCTCCATGAACAGAAAGAAATACGCCGGCCCGCTGCCCGACAGGGCGGTTACCGTGTCCATCTGCGATTCGTGTTCGACCCAAACCGTGGCGCTGACCGCGGCCATGATGGATTCGGCCAGGGCGCGGTGGGCCGCCCCGACGCTCGCCGGGGCATACAGTCCGGTGGCGCCGAAGCCGTTGAGCGCGGGGCGGTTGGGCATGGTGCGCACCACCGCGATCTCGCTGCCGAACCAGCGCGCCAGCGCCGCATGCGGTATGCCGGCGGCCACCGAGAGCACCAGGGGTTTCGCCGCCTTGAGGTGCGGGCTCAAGGCCAAGGCCACGGCGCGCATCTGCTGCGGCTTGACCGCCAGAATGACCACCTCGGCCCCCGCCACGGCGCCCGCGTTGTCGGCGGCGCGTTGGATGCCGTAGCTCGCCGTCAGGCGCTTGAGCTGTTCGGCGCTCGGGTCGGCCACCACGATGTGCTCGCTCGGCACGCCGCGTTGGGTCAGGCCCCCGATGAGCGCGGCGGCCATGTTGCCGCCGCCGATAAAAGCCAGCCGCCGGATGTTGATCATGTTCGCCCTCGTCGAAAGTCCGTGTTACCGCGCGCCGAAGATCGCCGTGCCGATGCGCACATGGGTTGCGCCCTCGGCAATGGCCGATTCGAAGTCGGCGCTCATCCCCATCGACAGTGTATCGAGCTTCAGGCCCTCTGCGTTCAGACTCTCGAGCAGGATTCTCAGGCGCGCGAACACGGCCCGCTCGGCCTGCGCGTCCGGCTGCGGCGGCGGCACGCACATGAGGCCGCGCAGGCGGATTTGCGGCAAGGCGGCGGCGGCCCGCGCGAGTTCGGCCAAATAAGCCGGCTCCACCCCGCCTTTGGTCGGTTCGGGCACCAACGCGACCTGAATGCAGACGTTGAGCGGCGGGGCGTGGAATGGTCTCTGAGCGGACAGGCGGCGGGCCACACCCAGCCGATCGAGGCTGTGCACCCAGTCGAAGCGCTCGGCAATGGCGCGGGTCTTGTTGGTCTGGATCCCGCCGATGAAGTGCCAATGGACGGGCAGGGCGGTCAGTTCGTCCATTTTGCCCAAGGCCTCCTGCAGATAGTTTTCGCCGAAATCCGTGACGCCCGCCGTGGCGGCGGCCCGCAAGGATTCTGCAGGCTTGCCCTTGGTCACGGCGATCAAGGTGACGGAGGCGGGGTCGCGTCCGGCCGCTTTGGCCGCATGACTTATCCGATACCGGACGTGGTTCACGTGAACAGCTAAATTCTGCGGACCAATTAACATATTGGGTGAGGACACCCTCTTATATACTGCTAGCGGCTTAACACAGCCGAATTAGGAGCCGAAATGGCGGTTGATATCGCGCAGCTTCTCGCCTTTGCGGTGAAGAACAATGCGTCGGACCTGCATCTTTCGGCGGGCGTCCCGCCGATGATCCGTGTTGACGGCGACATGAAGCGCGTAAATATGCCTGCGCTGGTGCATAAAGAGGTGCACAGCATGGTGTACGACATCATGAATGACAAGCAGCGCAAGGCGTTCGAGGAGTTCTTCGAGACCGACTTTTCGTTCGAGATCCCGAAGCTTGCCCGCTTCCGGGTCAACGCATTCAACCAAAACCGCGGTGCCGGTGCGGTGTTTCGCAACATTCCCTCCACCATCCTCTCGCTCGACGAGCTGAATGCGCCCAAGACATTCAAGGATTTATGCATGCTTCCCCGGGGTCTCGTGCTGGTCACGGGACCGACCGGATCGGGCAAGTCGACGACCCTCGCCGGCATGGTCAACCACTGCAACGACAACCGGCCGGATCACATCATCACGATCGAGGATCCGATCGAGTTCGTGCACGAAAGCAAGCGCTGCCTGGTCAATCAGCGCGAAGTGCACCGCGATACCCTCGGGTTCAGCGAAGCGCTGCGCTCGGCGCTGCGCGAGGACCCCGACGTGGTTCTGGTCGGCGAAATGCGCGACCTGGAGACGATACGCCTGGCGCTCACCGCGGCCGAAACCGGCCATCTGGTGTTCGGGACGCTGCACACGAGTTCAGCGGCCAAGACCATCGACCGCATCGTCGATGTGTTCCCGGCGGCGGAGAAGGACATGGTGCGGGCGATGTTGTCCGAGAGTCTGCGCGCGGTGGTGTCGCAGACCCTGATGAAGCGGGTGGGCGGCGGGCGCATCGCGGCGCATGAAATCATGATCGGCACACCGGCCATCCGCAACCTCATCCGCGAAGGCAAGATCGCGCAAATGTATTCGGCCATTCAAACCGGCCAGGGCCAGGGCATGCAAACGCTCGACCAGTGCCTGCAGGAGCTGGTGCAGAAGGGCGTGGTCAGCCGTGAAGAGGCCAAGTACAAGGCTCAGAACAAGGACAGCATCTAATGGATCGCGAGCAAGCTATACGGCTGATGCAGGATCTGCTGCGGCGCATGGTCGAAAAAAAGGGCTCCGACCTGTTCATCACGGCCGGCTTCCCGCCCGCGATCAAGGTGGACGGCGAAATCCGCCCGCAGTCGGACCGTTCGTTGAGCGCCGAGCAAAGCGCGGGCCTGGTGCGCGCGATCATGAACGACCGGCAGACCAAGGAGTTCGATTCGACCAAGGAATGCAACTTCGCCATCGCGCCCCCGGGCATCGGCCGCTTTCGCGTCAGCGCCTTCGTGCAGCAGGGCTTCACCGGCGCGGTGCTGCGAACCATCAATGCCAAGATTCCCACGCTCGAAGAGCTCGAATTGCCGCCGGTGCTCAAGGAGGTCGTGCTCTCGAAGCGCGGTTTCGTGATCCTGGTCGGCGGCACGGGTTCCGGCAAATCCACCTCGCTCGCGGCCATGGTCGGCTACCGCAACGAGAAGACGCGCGGCCACATCGTCACGATCGAGGACCCGGTCGAGTACGTGCATGCGCACAAGGGCTGCGTGGTCACCCACCGCGAGGTGGGCGTCGATTGCGAGAGCTGGCATCTGGCGCTCAAGAACACCCTGCGTCAGGCGCCGGACGTCATTCTCATCGGCGAAATCCGCGATCGCGAAACCATGGAATACGGCATCCAATTCGCGGAAACCGGGCACTTGGTGCTCGCCACCCTGCACGCCAACAGCTCGAACCAGGCGCTCGACCGCATCATCAATTTCTTCCCCGAGGAGCGCCGCGAGCAGCTGCTCATGGATCTGTCGCTCAACGTGCGCGCCCTCATCTCGCAGCGCCTGATACCGCGGGAGACCGGCTCGGGCCGCATCGCGGCGATGGAAATCATGCTGGCCTCGCCGCTCATCTCGGATTTGATCTTCAAGGGCGAGGTCGCGAAGATCAAGGATGTGATGTCGCGCTCGAACCGGCTCGGCATGAAGACCTTCGATCAGGCGCTGTTCGAACTGTACGAGGCGGGCCTCATCTCCTACGAGGATGCCCTGCGCAACGCCGATTCGAAGAACGAGTTGCGCCTGCGCGTCAAGCTCGAAAGCAAGCGCGAGATGAAGAATCCGGAAGAGGGCCAGGCTTCGCTGCAGATCGTCGAGGAAGAAGAAGGCCAGGTGTTCTAGACATGTCCGCCGTCGCGCCGGCCCAGGTGATGAACACCAAGCCGCTGTTCAAATTGATGGTCGAGCGCAAGGCGTCGGATCTGTTCTTCACCTGCAATGCGCCGGTCAAGATCAAGATCGAAGGCAAGATATTTCCGGTCAACAAGCAGGTCTTGAGCCCCGAGACCGTGCGTCAGGCGGCGCTTGGCCTGATGAGCGCCGAGCAGATCGAGCATTTCAACGAGGAGCTGGAGATCGACTTCGCCATCTCCGAGCCGGGGCTCGGCCGCTTCCGCGTCAACGTGTTCTACCAGCGCGGCTACCCGGCCATGGTGCTGCGCTACATCACCGCCGAAATGCCCAAGCTCGAAGATCTCGGCATGCCGGACATCCTGAAGGATCTGGTGATGCTCAAGCGCGGCATGATCCTGATGGTGGGGGCCGCCGGGGCGGGAAAATCCACCACCCTCGCCGCCATGATCAACCACCGCAATGAGACCTCGTCCGATCACATCCTCACCATCGAGGATCCGATCGAGTTTTTGCATTCCAACAAGAAATCGATCATCAACCAGCGCGAGGTCGGGCTCGACACCAAGTCCTTCGCCCGCGCCCTGCGCAGCGCGGTGCGCGCTGCGCCGGACGTGATCCTGGTCGGCGAAATCCGCGACAAGGAGACCATGGAGGCGGCGATCGCGCTCGCCGGCACCGGTCACCTGTGCATCGCCACCCTGCATGCCAACAACTGCGCGGAGACCCTGGATCGCATCATCAACATGTTTCCGCGCGATCAGCACAATCAGATTTTTCTCGACCTGTCGCAGTACCTGCGCGCCATCCTCTCGCAGCGCCTGGTGGCCGCCAAATCCGGAATCCGGGTGGCGGCCTCGGAAGTCATGGTCAACACCCCGCACGTCTCGGAACTCATCAAGAAGGGTGATGTGATCGGCGTGAAGGAGGCGATCCGCACCGGGACCGAACGCGGCATGCTGAGTTTCGACAGCTCGCTGTACAACCTGGTGCGCGAGGGACGGATTGAACTCGAGGAGGCGCTGGCGAGCGCCGACTCGCGCACCAACCTCGAGGCGAAGATCAACTTCGGCTGAAGGTCTTCAGGCGGAGCCGGCGCGTGCGCCGAGCGGGGCCCACGGCGGCGCTTCGACCGCCGAACTCAAGCGGCAGGGCACCAGATTGTGCTCGAAGCCGCGCGTCGAGCGCTCCCATCCGCGGCTCAAGGCATGGGTGCGGCAGGCGGCGGGGTCCACCCCCAACGCGCGCCGTGCCGCTGCGCCCAAGTCCACGTCGAGCGCTCCGGTCACGCCATCCTCGATCACGTCGATCGGGCCGGGCACCGGATAGGCCGCCACGGGCACGCCGCAGGCCATGGCCTCGAGATTCACCAAACCGAAGGTGTCGGTGCGGCTCGGGAACACCATCACGTCCGCGGCCGCCAGGTGGCAGGCGAGATCCTCATCGAAGCGATAGCCCTTGAACGCGACCGCGGGATATTGCGCCTCGAGACGCAGGCGCATCGGTCCGTCGCCGATGACGATCTTGCCGCCGCTCCACGGCATGCGCAGGAATGCCTCGATGTTCTTCTCGACCGCCACCCGCCCGACGTAGGCCGCAATGGGACGCTCGAGGGTGAGAAAATCCTTCGGCCTCGGCCGGAACAGTTCCGTATCGACGCCCCGGCGCCAGAACGTGAGGTTCTTGAATCCGCGCAGGGTGAGGTCGCGCGCGACGGATTCGGTGCTGATCATGCAGGCTTGCGCGGCGCCGTGGAACCAGCGCAGCGCCCAATAGGATGCCGCGAGCGGCACCGGGAAGCGCGCCCGCAGGTACTGTGGAAACTGCGTGTGATAGGAGGTCGTGAAGCGCAGGCCCTGGCGCAGGCAGTGGCGCCGCGCCGCGAGGCCAAGCGGCCCTTCGGTCGCGATGTGCAGCGCCTGCGGCGCGAACGCCTCGATCGCGCGCTCCACGCCGGCGCGCGGCAGCAGCGAGAGGCGGATCTCGGGATAGGTGGGGCAGGCGATGCTGCGAAAGTCGCGCGGCGTGAGCAGGCGCACGTCGTGCCCGAAGCGGCCGAGCCACGCGGCGGTTTGCGCCAGCGTGCGCACGACGCCGTTGGTCTGAGGAAACCAGGCGTCGGTGACGATCATGACTTTCATGCCCCGTCACCATCGCATGCTGCTGTGACGAATGGATGAATGCGCCGCGACGCCGCCTGTCATCGTCGTGTAACGAAATTCATCTATTTGCTTCATGGTCGGGTCACGAGCACTTTCAACGAAGGAAAACGCCATGCGAAATTTCTGGGCTGAACTGCGAACGCAGCGCTGG
>Ga0181534_10001213_pt1 | contig 17069 bp, 19 predicted proteins | sample PEATcosm2014_Bin_37_FD_119758 | JGI IMG/M metagenome (GOLD analysis project Ga0181534, IMG submission 119758) | Peatland microbial communities from MTU Mesocosm Facility, Houghton, MI, USA - PEATcosm2014_Bin17_10_metaG | ecosystem: Environmental > Terrestrial > Soil > Wetlands > Peat | place... | reverse complement strand
CTGAACACCCGCATCCCATGACCATCAGTCCGCTCGTGATCATCAACGCCGGCAGCTTCGGACGCGAAGTGTGGACCTGGGCCGGGCAGGCCATCCGCGCCGGCGCGCCCTTCCGGCTCAAGGGCTTCCTCGACAGCCGGCCCGGCGTGCTGGCGCCATTCTCCTACCCCACCCCCATTCTCGCGAGTCCCGAGGCCTACGAGCCGGGTCCGGACGAGCTGTTCCTGTGCGCGATCGGTTCACCGCGCGACAAGCAGCACTACTGCGCGCTGCTCGCCGCGAAGGGTGCCCGCTTCGCCACCCTCATCCATCCGACGGCCTCGGTCGGACACGACGTCGAGATCGGCGAGGGCTCGATCGTGGGACCCTTCACGCAGTTATCCTGCGACATCCGCCTGGGACGACACGTGGCCTTCGGCACCCACAGCAACACCGCCCACGACACCCGCATCGGCGATTTTTCCCAGGTGTGCGGTTCGTGCGAAATCAACGGCCATGCGAGCGTCGCGGAAGGGGTGTTTCTCGGCAGCCATGCGACCCTCCTGCCGAAGGCGCGCGTCGGCGCGTGGGCCTACGTCGGCGCCGGCAGCGTGGTGCTGCGCCGGGTCGCCGCAGGCGACAAGGTATTCGGCAATCCGGCGCTGCCGATCGGCCGCGCCTGAAGTTTTTTCCGGATCAGGCCCGGCAGTACAGCACCGTTTCCTCGGCGTGAATCGTGTAGTGATCGATGTGGCACGCATAGAACGGAAACTCGCGCTTGACGTGCTGGATGATCTCGTAAAGATCGTTCGGCTTGTGGTACAGCGACACGGCGAGCTTCGGCTGGAAGCGCCGGATGCTGTCCCGGGCCCCGCGCAGGCACTCCAATTCCGCACCCTCGACGTCGAGCTTGATGAAGTCGATTTTTTGGATTTTGTTGGTCTTCACCAGAAAATCGATGGAGCGCAACGGCACCTGGGCATTGCCCGCACTGAAGCCCGGCGCATACTGGTTGAGCACGATGGGCTCGGCGAAGATGTTCTTGTCGGAGAGGCCGAAGGGCATGACTTCGGCGTTGCGATGCGGGAACTGCGCGACGTTGTGACCGAGGATCGCCAGGTGATCGGCCACGGGATCGAAACAGTACACCGACCCACCGGCACCGACGGCGTTGGAGAAAACCGCGGCGGTGTCGCCGGTGCATGCCCCGCCGTCGAGCACCGTGTCGCCGGGCTCCGGGCGGATCGTCACCCCGTCCCGGTGGTAGAAATACTGGCCGCGAAACAAATAGTAGTCGAGGCCCAGGCAATCGACCAGATACCGATCCCCCTGGTATTCGAAATCGAAATGCCGCAGGTTGCCGAACTGGCCATTGGCGGCGAGCTGGCTCGGGGTGGATTTCTCGATCGCCTGATAGGCGGCGAACTCCGCCTGACGGGCCGCGAATCCGACCGGCAGTCGGACGCTGAAATGACCCGCGATCCGGTATGCGATGAGATGCAGATACAGCCGTTTCGAGCCCTCGTCGCCGAGCAGCAGATAGGCGGCGTATAAGTCCGCGGCATGCTTGACGAACCAGTCGAGGAAGTAGGCGCTCTGGCCCGCGTTGAACTCCTTCGACCGGTCGACGCCGTCGGCGTTGAAGCGCGCGGCATCGAAATTGTCCAGGAAGGTGTTGAGCTTGAGTGCCGCGATCGAGTGGATGAGGATCGAATTGTAAAAGGACTGCGAAGAGTCGGGCAGTTCGTCGAACATGGAGTGCTCCGGCGGCTTGGGCGCCGCGCCCACCTTAGCACGCATTTCTTCCCCGCCCGCGAAAGGAGTAAACTTTGCCCCCTTTTTTGCCGGGTCCAAAGACCGATGACCAAATCGAAATCCGCGGCCGCCAAGCCGCCCAAGGTGGGGTTCGTCAGCCTGGGCTGCCCGAAGGCGCTGGTCGACTCCGAACGCATCCTCACGCGCCTGCGCGCCGAGGGCTATGAAGTCGCGGCGAGCTACCGGGCGGCCGATCTCGTGATCGTCAACACCTGCGGATTCATCGACGCGGCCGTCGATGAATCGCTCGAGGCGATCGGCGAAGCGCTGGCCGAGAACGGCAAGGTCATCGTGACCGGCTGCCTGGGGGCACAGCCGCAGAAAATTCTCGACCGGCACCCCCAGGTGCTCAAGATCACCGGGCCGCAGCGCTACGAAGAGGTGGTCGCGTCGGTGCACGAGCACCTGCCGCCGCGGCACGAACCGTTCGTCGATCTCATCCCGGCGCAGGGCGTCAAGCTCACGCCCCGCCACTACGCCTACCTCAAGATCTCGGAGGGCTGCAATCATCGCTGCAGCTTCTGCATCATCCCCTCGATGCGCGGCGATCTCGTCAGCCGTCCGATCGGGGAGGTGCTGCGCGAGGCGGAGCAGCTGGCGCGGGCCGGCGTGAAGGAAATCCTGGTCATCTCACAGGATACGAGCGCCTACGGAGTCGACCTCAAGTACGCCGCCCAGGATTGGCGCAACGTCCCGCGCCGCGCGCAGTTCTACGATCTGGCAGCCGCCCTGGGCGAACTCGGCGTCTGGATCCGGATGCATTACGTGTATCCGTACCCGCATGTCGACAAGGTGGTGGGATTGATGGCCGAAGGCCGGATCCTGCCGTATCTGGACATTCCCTTCCAGCACGCGAGCGCGCGCATCCTGAGGCTCATGAAGCGCCCGGCCGCCGCGGAAGACACCTTGCAGCGCATCAAGGCATGGCGGCGGCTGGTGCCCGACATCACCCTGCGCAGCACCTTCATCGTCGGCTTTCCGGGCGAGACCGAGGAGGACTTCGTGCAGCTGCTCGACTGGCTCGAGGAAGCGCGCCTCGACCGGGTGGGCTGCTTCGAATATTCGCCGGTCGAGGGCGCCGCCGCCAATGCCCTGCCCTACCCGCAGGTGGCGCCGGAACTAAAAGCCGAACGACGCGCGCGCTTCATGGAGCTCGCGGCCGCGATCAGCGCACGGCGGCTCGCCGAGAAGGTCGGCCGCGAAATGCAGGTGTTGGTCGATCGCATCGAAGGCGGCACGGCGATCGCGCGCTCCGCGAGCGATGCGCCGGAGATCGACGGCGTGGTGCGGATCACCGGGGCGAAAAAAATCGCGGTCGGCGACTGGGCCCGGGTGCGCATCACGGCCGCGGGCGCCTACGATCTCGAAGGGGCCTTGGCCGTCTAGGGGTTTGTCGGCCACGGGTCTTTGTCGGTCAGTGGCCGGTTGTGTAAGCTGGCCGGAATCTTCAACGAGGAAAGGGCGGAGAATCGACGTGGAAATAACTGCAGACCGGGTGGTGACCATACACTACACGCTCAAGGACGACGGCGGTGCCGTGCTCGACAGTTCGGCGGGCGGCGAGCCGCTGGCCTACATCCAGGGCCACGGCAATCTCGTGGTGGGATTGGAGAAGGCGCTCGAAGGCAAGCAGGACGGCAATTCGGTGAGCGTCATCGTCTCGCCCGCGGAAGGGTATGGAATTCGCGACGAGTCGCTGATCCAGCGCGTGCCGAAGCGCGCCCTGCAGGGCAGCGGAACCATCAAGAAGGGCATGCAGTTTCAAGCGCGCACCGACGACGGCATGCGCCTGTTCACCGTCACCGCCATCATCGGCGACATGATCACGCTCGACGGCAACCATCCGCTGGCGGATCAGAACCTGCATTTCGACGTCAACATCGTCGGTGTGCGCGAAGCCACCGCCGAGGAACTCGAGCACGGCCACGTGCACGGCCCCGGCGGCCATCACCACTAAGAGATGTACTTGAAGAGCGTCAGCTGCTGCGTGAGTGAAAATGCCTGCATGGAGGCGCTCAGCGTGGTGTTCTGCGAGTCGAGGCTGGTGATGGCGCTCGCATAGTCGAGACCCTGCAGGGAGGAAATCGACTTCTGCAGCTGGGTCTGCTGGCTGGTGGCGACGGACAACTGCGTGGTGATGAGATTGAGCCGCCCCCCGACCTGCGCCTGGACGGTGGAGGTGTGGTTCAAAGCCTGATCGATGTTGTCGAGGGACGCGGCGATCGAATTGTTGAGCTGCGTTTGTCCGGCCGGACTGCTGACGCCGGCGTTGAGCACGCTCACCAGGTTTTGCACGGTGGTGAACAGGCTTTGGTCGGTGCTCGGCGCGACCGCAAATGAATCGTTGGCGGCCGGTTGTCCGCTCAAGGTCACCTGGGCGCCGCTGAAAGCAATGGCCTGGCCGGGAGTGTACGTGCCGGAGGCCACCACGGTGCTGGCGGCGTTCGTCACGGTGTACGCGGTCGGACTGGTGAAGTTGATCGAGAACGAACCGCCCGGATAGATGCTGGGATTGGACACGCTGGTCGCGCCGACCACGCCCGACCCGGTGTTGATGGCGGCGGGACTGACCGTGAACGTGCCGTTGCCGGTTTTGATCTGGTTGAACACCAGGTCGCCGTTGTCGCCGGTGGGCACGGTCAGACCGGCGGCGACCTGCACCTGCCGCTGGCCCTGGTCGCCGGCGTAGGCGGCGCCCGACGCGTTTGCGCTGAATGGCTGGGTCTGCGCCGTATCACCGCCGAAAATGTAATTGCCGTTGCCGTCCTGCGTGTTCGCGAGCGCCAGCAGGCTGCTTTGGATCTGCTGGGCCTGGGTGGCGATGGCCGCGAGATTCTGGCTCGACACGGTGCCTGAATTCGCCTGCAGCGCGAGATCACGCAGGGACTGCAATTGCGACTGCACCTGGGTGAGCGCCGTGTCCTCGGTGGTGAGCCCGGTTTGCGCGGCGTTGGCGTTGGTCGTGTACTGCTGGCTCTGGGCGAGCACCGCATTGTAATTGCTGACCAGACCCGCATCGACCGGATCCTGCGATGCGGTGGTGAAGGCGAGCCCGGAGGAGATCTGATTTTGCGTTTGCGCAATGTTCGACTCGAGCTGCGTCATCGAAGTCAAAAACTGCAGTTGATCCAAACCCTGGGTTACACGCATGACGATCCTTCCTTACGCCGACTTCAGGGCGTCCAACAAACTGGTGAACAACCCCGAGGCGATGGTCAGGGCCTGCGCCGATGCCTGGTAGGCCTGCTGCCATTGCACGAGATGCGCCGCTTCCTCATCGAGATTCACGCCGGAGGCCGACTGCACCGTGGCTTGCGCCTGCGAGTTGACCGCCGCTTGCGCCGTTTGCGCGGTATTGACCTGTTGTGCCGCGCTGCCGGTACCGCTGATCAGCGCGCTCACCGCACCCGAGACGCTGATCGTGCCGTTGCCGAGCACGCCTTGAGTTTGCTGGTTCGCGCTTGCCAGCGCATTGGTGTTATCGCCCGTACCCCCGGCGTTGCTCTGCACGGTGAACACGTCGCCCACGGCCGGCGTGCCGCTGATCTGCGCCTGCCACCCGTTGAGGCTGATGTTCCCGCCCGAGGTGTAGGGGAAGCTGCCCACCCCGTTGACCGAATAGGTGGTCGGCGTGAGAAACGTCAAGGTGGTGGCGTTGAGCAGGTTCGGATTGGCCGCATTCGTGACGGTGGCGGCGCTGAGCGTGCCGGTGCCCGCATTGGTATCCGCGGCGGCCGTTCGCAGCGCGCCGGCGGCCGCAATGCCGGACGGATCGGTCAGAGCCACCTTGAGGGAATCGGCGGCCTGCACCGTCGGCTGGATGAGAAATTGATCCCCCGAAGCCGGGGTCGTCGACACCACGATCGATAATCCGGCGGCGGTGAACGGGCTCGCCGCAGTCCCGGCCCCCGTCAGCGCGACGTTGGCACCGGTGGTGGCATCGGTGAGGGCGTAGGCGCCCGCGTTGTAAGACAGCACGTAGTTGTCGGCGGTCAGTGCGCCCACGTTGGCGAGCCCGACGGTGAGCTGTGCGCTGCCCGTGTTGAGCGAGGACGGCGTGGCGAGCGGCGGTGCCACCGAGAACAGATTCGCCCCGAGCTGGCCGCTCAGGTTCAACCCGGCGTTCTGCTGCGCATTGGAGCCGCTGGTGATGGCCGTGCTGATTTGTCCGAGCTGATTGAGCGCCGGATTGATCGCCTGGGTGCGCGCCGCCAGCAGGCCGCCCAGGTCCCCCGAGGTGATCGCGTTGCTGATCGAGTTGCCATTCGAGGTGGAACTCGAAATGTCGAGCTGCGAGGCGTTGTATTGATCTGGAATGGTCGTGAGGTTCGTGGTGACCCCCTGCAGCACCAGCGGCTGCCCGTTGCCCACGAACACGTTCAGCGCGCCGTTCGAGTCGGTGGTCGTGGTCACGCCCACGAGTTGGGAGAGCTTGGAGACCAGCTGATCGCGTTGATCGAGCAGCTCGTTCGGCGGCTGCGAGGTGCCCGATGCCGTGCCGACCACGATTTGCTGGTTCAGCGTCGCGATCGAGGCGCCATAGGAGTTGATCTGCTGCACGTCGGCGACGATGCGGTTGTTGACGTCCGAATTCAGGCTGTTGAGCTGGCCGCTCGTGGTGTTGATGTTGCTGGCGAGCGCCTGAGCATCGCCGAGCAGCGCCTGACGCGCGGAAGTTGAAGTCGGGTTGTTGGCGACGTTCGACCAACCATTGTAGAAATTCTGCAGCGCGGTGCTCAACCCGGCGGCGGTGGTGCCGAACAGATTGTCGATCTGGCTGGTATAGGTCTGCAGCGCGTTCAACTGACCAAGGCTGCTTTGCGAGGTGTTGAGCTGGCCGGTGGCCGCCTGGTTGTAGGCGCGCGAAATGCCGGCGACCAGCACGCCGGACCCGATGGGAACTCCGCCCCCGGTGGCTTGCGGCGCAGCGGAGACCAGATTCACCGACTCGGCGTCGTAGCCCGGTGTGTTGGCATTGGCCACGTTGTTGCTGGTGACCGTGATGGCCTGTTGAAAGGCCTGCAATGCCGACAGATCGATTCCAAAAATATCCGACACGATGAACTCTCCGCTGGCAGGGCCGGCTGGCTTCTAGCCCTCGGCTTATCGGCGGCCCTGGCCGTTTCTAAAGCGACGCGACGATCCGGCCATTCAACGCCGTGCGCAAAGTGCTGCTGTTGAGAATTTGATTTAACTTATTGCCGTACTCCGGGTCCGTGGCATAACCTGATTTGGCGATGCTGTGGATGTAGGCTTGCGCGCTGCCGCCGGCGGCCATCGCCTCGCGGTAACGGGGGGAATTCGCCAACAGGTGGGCGAAATCGCTTACGCTCTCCTCGATCGAACCGTAGGCCCGGAACGCCGTGCGCCGCTGCGTCGCCACCCCGCCGCTGAACTCCACCGTATCGGCCACCGCCCGCGCACCGCTCCATTCATTGCCCGCCTTGATGCCGAACATGTTGAGACTCGGACTGCCGTCGGCGGTGCGCGGCATGCGCCGCCCCCAACCGGTCTCGAGCGCGGCCTGCGCGAGCAGTCCCAAGGGATTGACGCCGAGTGCCTGGGCGGCGCGCCGGATGGTCGGCAGAACCTGGCCCACGAATTGCGCGGCGTGCTCCGCGGTGTCGGCGCCCGCCTCGTCGTGCGCCGAACGGCCATCGGCGCCACTGCGGCTGACCGGCAGGCCGGATGCGGCTTGCGGCAGCGGGGCGGTTGGCGCCGCCGCCGCATGCGCATCCGAGGCGGATTGGGTGCCGAGCTGGCGTTCGAACAGCCGCGCGAGACCGAGATCCTGGTGCTTGCTCAGGGTGAGCGCGACCTGCTTGTCGAACATGTCCTGGTACATGCTGGTTTCGTTGCTCTCGCCCGCGCCGTCCGCGGCCGTGGCGTCGCGCATGCTCTTCAGCATCATCTGCATGAACAGCGCCTCGACCTGCTGGGCGACGGCCTTGAGCGCCTGTGGCGAACTCGGCGCGTTCTTGAGCGCCGCGAGGCCGTTCAAGTCCGTGTACGTTTCGGCGGTGGGTGCCGCCGCGGCAGCGGCGGGCGGCAGCGGCGCGAGCGATGAAAGCGGATTGGTCATTTAGATCACGATGAGCTCGGCTTGCAGGGCGCCGGCCTCCTTGAGTGCCTCGAGAATCGCCACCAGGTCGCCGGGGGCCGCGCCCACGTCGTTGATGGCACGAACGATCTGATCGAGTTCGACGCCGGGCGCGAACAGGAACATGCGATTCGAACCCTGATCGACCTTGATCGTTGAGTTGTTGACCACCGTCGTGGTGCCGTTGGAGAACGGCGCCGGCTGACTCACGCTCTGCTCTTCTTTGATGCTCACCGACAACGAGCCGTGCGAAACGGCCGCCGGGCTCACCCGCACGTTGCTGCTGATCACCACGGTTCCGGTGCGCGAATTGATGATCACGCGGGCGGCGGCATTCGCGGGCTCCACCTGCAGATTCTCGACCTCCGAGAGAAAGGCGACGCGCTGGGTGACGTCGAGCGGTGCGTGCACACGCACCGATCCGCCGTCGATGATGCTGGCGGCACCATCGCCGATGCCCTTGTTCACGCTCGCCACCAGGCGTGTCGCGGTGGTGAAGTCCGGATCATTGAGATTGAGCACGATCGAGTCACCCTGCGCGAGCTGCGTCGGGACCGCGCGTTCGACGGTGGCGCCGTTCGGAATGCGGCCGGAACTTGGCACGTTCACCGTGAGCTTCGAGCCGTCGGTGCCTTCGACGCCGAAGCCGCTCACGATCAGGTTGCCCTGCGCGATGGCATAGATCTGCCCATCCAGGCCGTGCAGCGGCGTCACCAGCAGGGAGCCGCCGCGCAGGCTTTTGGCGTTGGCGATGGAGTTGACGGTGATGTCGATGGTCTGGCCGGGCTTGACGAACGCCGGCATTACCGCGTGCACCGACACCGCCGCGACGTTCTTGAGCTGCGGATTGGCGTTCGCCGGCAGCGTCACACCGAGCTGGGCCAGCATGTTCTTGAGCGACTGGATGGTGAAGGGTGCCTGGCTGGTCTGATCGCCGGTGCCGTCGAGACCCACCACCAGCCCGTACCCCACCAGCTGGTTGGTGCGCACGCCCTGCACCTGCGCCATGTCCTTGATTCTTTCGGCCCGCGCGCACGGCGCCAGCGCCAGTGCGAGCAGCATAAGCGCCGTGAGACGGGAACCCTTGATTGCCGGCATACCCATATCCCTCAGAACGGCGAGAACACGGAGTTGAAGAAGCGCGTCATCCAACCCATGTGGTTGGCATTGTCGATGACCCCCTTGCCCGAATAGCTGATGTGCGCGTCGGCGATCTTGTCGGAGGTGACGGTGTTTTCGGTCGACACATCTGCGGGGCGAACCACGCCGGATATGTGGATGAACTCATCGCCCTGGTTGAGCTTCAGGCTCTTGTCGCCCTGCACCACCAGATTGCCGTTGGCCTGCACGTCGGTGACGGTCACGGTCAGGCTGCCGACCAGGCTGTTGCCCTGGGTGCTCGATCCCTCGCCGTCGAAGCTGTGCGATCCGGCGAGTGTCGTGTCGAGAATCGGCACGCCCTTGGTGGTGATCGATTTGCCGAACAGGGTCGGCCCGGTATCGGTCACGGCCGAGTCCCGCGTCGTCTTGGTGACCGCGCTCTTGCTGGCATTGGTCGATTCGTTGAGCACGATGGTCAGCACGTCGCCGATGCGCCGCGCCTTCAGGTCGGCGAACAGCGCCATCTCCTGCCCGGTCTGATAAATCGCCCCGTCGGTGCGCGCCACCGGCGCGGGCAGCACCCGCGGAACGACCGGATCGGGCTTGTGATCCTTGGCCGGCATGAGTCCGCAGGCGCCGAGCGTGGCGCACAGCGCGGCGCATAGCGCGGCCGGCGCGGCGACACGCACGAGCGCCGGGATATGGATTCGAAGGGGTGTGCGGGTCATGGTGATCACGCGAGGTTCGTCGTGAGGTACTGCAGCATCTGGTCGGTGGTCGTGATGGCCTTGGAATTCATCTCGTAGGCACGCTGGCACTCGATCATGTTCACGAGTTCCGTCACGGTGTTGACGTTGGAGGTTTCGAGCGCGCCCTGCTGCACGGTGCCGAGGCCGCTGGTTCCCGGCGTTCCGGTCTGCGGCGCGCCGCTCGCCGCCGATTCGACCAGCAGGTTGTTGCCGATCGGCTGCAGACCCTCCTCGTTGACGAAATCAGCCAATTGCACCTGGCCGATCTGGGTGGACTTGTTGGTCGAGGAGAGCGCCGAGACGACGCCGTCGCTGCCGATCGTGACCGACTGCGTGCCCTGCGGGATGGTGATCGCGGGCTGCAGCGCGTAGCCGCTCGCCGTCACCACGTTGCCCTGCGAGTCCATGGACAGCGCCCCGTCGCGCGTGTAGGCGATCGAGCCGTCGGGCATGGTGATCTGCAGGAAGCCGCGGCCGGTGATGGACAGGTCCAGCGATCCGTTGGTTTGCGACACGCTGCCCTGGGCATAGTTCTTTTCGGTGGCGACGATGCGCACGCCGGTGCCGAGCGTGAGTCCGGTCGAGTACTGCGTGTTCTGCGTGCTCTGGGCGCCGACCTGCCGCACGTTCTGGTACATGAGGTCCTGAAAGGCGGCACGGTCCGACTTGAAGCCGGTCGTATTGGCATTGGCCAGGTTGTTGGCGATGATCGCCATCTGGGTGTTTTGCGCGTCGAGTCCGGTTTTGGCCGACCATAAGGCGAGATTCATCGTGAGGGTCCTTTATAGAGTCACGGGCGTTAAGAGGCGTTCGACATCAGCTGTGCGGCTGTCTGTTCGTTCGTGTCGGTCGAGTTCATGCTCTTGACCTGGAATTCATACTGCCGCTGCAGCTCGATCATGTTGATCAGCGCTTGCGCGGCGTTGACGTTGCTCGATTCGAGCATGCCCGAGGTCAGACTCACCCCGGGATCGGTGGGCGCCTTGCTGCCGTCCTTGAGGCGCAGCAGGCCGTCGTTGCCCTTCTGCAAATTCTTTTGCGGCGGATTGACCAGTTTGATGCGGTCGGACTGCGAAATCGCCGCCGGCGCGAGGCCGAGCGGCACCACCGAGACCGTGCCGTCGTTGCCGATGGTCACGTTGGTGGCCGGCGGCAGCACCAGCGGGCCCGACTCGGTCAGCACCGGCAGACCGCTGGCCGTGGTCACCGCACCCTCGGAACTGACCCGCAGGTCGCCGGCGCGGGTGTAGGCTTCGGTGCCGTCGGCTGCGCGCACGGCGATGTAGCCCTTGCCGTTGACCGCCACGTCGAGCTCGCGGCCGGTGCTCTGCATGATGCCGCTCGAGTAATCGGTGCCGGAATCGTTCGCCACCGCGTTCACGCGCGTCGGAAATCCCGCGCCGTAGATCGGCTGGCTCACGAAGGACACCGCGTCGGCGCGAAAGCCGACCGTGTTCACGTTGGCGATGTTGTGGTTGTTGACGGCCTGCGCCTGCATGATCTGCTTCGCGCCGGTCATCGCCACATAGAGACCTCTATCCATTGGTCGCGATGCCGATCACGGTCTGGGACATCTGGTCAGCCGTCGTGATCACCTGGGCGTTCGCCTGAAACGCGCGCTGCTGGGTGATCATCTCGACGAGCTCGGTGGTCAGATCGACGTTCGAGCTTTCGAGCGCGCCCGACTGGATGCTGCCGAACCCCGCGGATCCGGCCGTGCCCTGCACCACGGTGCCTGACGAAAAGGTCTGCGCCCAGTTGGTGTCACCGAGCTGCTGCAGGCCCTGTGGATTCGGGAAGTTGGCGATGGCCAATTGGCCGAGCTGCGTGGAGCGGCCGTTGGTATACACGGCGGAAACGATGCCGGTGGGATCGATCGACACGGTGCTGAGCTGGCCCGTCGTGTAGCCGTTTTGCGTGATCGAGGTCACGCCGAACTGGGTGCCGTACTGCGTGGTCTGTGAGAAATTGAACGACATGTTCATGGTGTTGGCACCATCCGGCGGAACGAATCCGTTGAAGGGCAGCAATCCCCCGACCGGCGCGGTCACCGTACCGGTCTTGGAGAACGTCAGGTTTTGCGGCGCCCCGACCACGGTACCGTTGACGGTCATGTTGACGGTCCAGGTGTCCGGCACCGCCGTCTGCGAGAAGTACATCGTGGCCGGATAGGAATTGCCGAGCGAGTCGTACACCGTGGTCGAGGTCGATTGATTGTAGGTGTTCGAGTTGGCCGGGTTGAACGGGGCGGCGGTCGGCACGGTGGCGTTCGAGGGCAGATTCAAGATGACGTCGCCGGTGGTGGTCGGTACCGGTGCGCTTTGCGCGGTGTTGAGATTGAGATTCGCCAGCGCGCCGGTATTGAATCCTCCGTTGACCAGCGGCGGATACACCTGCAGCTCCTGGCCGGTGGAACTCACCACATTGCCGTTGGCGTCCTCGGAAAATTGGCCGTTGCGGGTGTACACGTTGCCGTTCTGGCTGTTGAGCGTGAAAAAGCCGTTGCCGCTGATCGCCAGATCGAGCGCGCCCGACGTGGTCGAGATGTTGCCCTGGGTGAACTGCTGCGCGGCGGTCACGAGCCGTACGCCCTCGCCCGCCGTCGAGCTGTTTAGATTGACCGCGCCCGAGGCATACACGTCGGCGAATTCGGCCTGCGAATTCTTGAAGCCGACGGTGTTGGCATTGGCGATGTTGTTCGAGGTGATGTCGAGCGCCGAATTGGCGGCGGTCAAACCGGATAACGCGATACTGAATGTGGCCATGAGTGCTCCGTTGCGAAATTAGTTGGAAATCTGCTGCACGCTGCTGAACGGCACGCTGCCGAGACCGGCGATGTTCAGGGTGAGTCCGGTGCTGCCCGAGCCCATCGTGACGCTGTCCACGGTGCCGTTCACCAGGGTGCTCACCGCGGTGCCGCCGGCGACACCGGCGACCTGGGCGGTGAGGGTGTAGGTGCCCGCCGGCGCCTGCGAGCCGTTCGATCCCTGACCGTTCCAGGTGAAATTGGCCAATCCGGCCGCTTGCGCGCCGAGATTGATCGACTGCACCAGCACGCCTGCGCTGTTGGCGATGTTGAGCGTCACCTGCGAGGAGGTCTGCGGCACGCTGATGGCGCCGCTGACGGTGCCCCCGGCTTGGCTCAAGGTCGCGGTCGAGCTCGGCACCAGCGCCTGATGGCCGAGCAGCGAGGAGGCCTGCAGCGCCTGGCTGGAGGAGAGCGAGTTCGACAGCGTGCTGAACGAGGTGTTGAGCTGGGTGATGCCCTGCACTTCGCTCAGCGAGGCGAGCTGACTCAGGAATTGGTTGCTGTCCACCGGGCTGGTCGGATCCTGATTCTTGAGCTGCGCCAGCATCAGCGTCAGGAAATCCGTTCCACCGAGCGACACGCCATTCGCCGCCGACGACGAGGACGAGCTGCCGGAGCCCGATCCGGTGGCGCCCGTGCCGCCGGTGCTGCCCGTGCCGCCGGTGGTGCCAGGCGTGGTGGCCGCATGCATTTGATTGATGATCATGATGAATCCCGATTTTTAGGGTTAGAGGCCTAGTGGCCCATCGCAATGACTTTGAGGAGCAGGTCGCGCGCCGTGTTGATGGCCTCGACATTGGTCGCGAACGAGCGGTTCGCCGAGATCATGTTGGTCATCTCTTCGATCGAGTTGACGTTCGATGAATAGATGAACCCGTCCTTGTCGGCGAGCGGATTGTCCGGCTGGTAGGTTTTGAGCGGCGGCGCGGCGCTCTCGACCACGCCGAGCACCCGGACACCGGAGGCGGCGCCGGTGTCGTCGCCGCTGCCGTCGGCGCTGTTCATCATCGCCTGGAACACCGGGTGCCGGGCGCGATAGACCTTGGTCGCATCGCCGTTCACGCTCTCGGCGTTGGCGAGGTTGCTCGCCGTGGTGTTGAGCCGGATGGTCTCGGCGTTCAGGGCGCTGCCGGAGACATTGAATACATTGAACAGCGACATGATGGTTCCTCGTATGAAGAGCGGCTGAAGATCAGCCGGTGATCGCCAGATTCACCTGGGCGATCTGCAGGTTGATGAAATTGAGGCTCGCCTGGTAACGCACGTTGTTCTCGGAAAACGCCGCCTGCTCGACCGGCATTTCCACGGTGTTGCCGTCGAGCGATGCCTGGTACGGGTTGCGGTAGAGCAATTCCCCGGGCGGCAGTTCATCCGTGGCGGTGGTGATGTGCGCGGCCTGGGTCATCACGAGCGGCAGCGGGGTTGAGCTGTCGGTGTGCGACAGCACCGCGCCAAAGTCGATGTCGCGCGCCTTGTAGCCCGGCGTATCCGCATTCGCGAGATTGGTCGCGAGCACGCCGAGACGCTGTTCGTGCAGCAGCAGCGCTTGTTCGTGAATGCCGAAAATGTTGTCGAACATGATTGAAATCTCCTCGAGGGGGGAGCAAAGCAAGTGCTGTGCCAAGTGGGGCAATTGGCCGCAATTCCGTCTTGGATGCCGCGAATGGGCGTTTCAGGCTTCTTGGGCGCCCGCGCGGGCGATTCGCAGGCCCGCTGGGGCGGCAAAACCTTGCCGCCGGCGCGGCGGCCGCGGCCGCCGCGCTTGCCGTCGGGCGCATCACCGCGCGCGCCGCGGACTGCGGATCCGATGGCACGCCGCTTGCTTGTTAACGAGTACCATGCGAATACCGTCAAAATGCCGACACGGGCTGTTGGCTTTGAGTCTCGCGGCCACGTGCGCCGGCGCGGCCGACCTGCAGGACCTGGCACAGCTCGAGGCGCTCGCCAAGGCCGAGGGGACGGTGCAATTTCCGGCCCTCACCGACAAGCAACGCCTGGCGGTGGGGCCGATCGATCCGCATCTCCAATTGGATCGATGCAGCGTGCCGGTGCAGCCGATCGTGGGGGCCGGCGGGCGGGTGCGGGATCGCGTACTCGTCGAACTGCGCTGCGTGGGGACCCCGCATTGGCATCTCTATGTACCGGTCCGGGTCATCGGAACCACGTCGGTGAGCATTGCCGCCCATGCCATCGTGGCGGGCAGCGTGTTGACGGACAAGGACCTGCGCGTCGAGCAGCGCGACGTCGCCGAGCTGCCGCCCGGCTACATGGATGACCCCAGTGTGGCGGTGGGCATGACCGTCAGCCGGGCAATTTCCTCGGGCGCGGTGATCACCAACCAATTTCTTGTGGCCGCGCGCGCCGTGCAGCGCGGCCAACTGGTCACCCTGGTGGCCGATGGCGGCGGCATGAGCGTGCGCATGGCCGGCCGCGCGTTGACCGATGGCCTGGTGAATCAGCGGGTTAGAGTCCAAAATCTGTCGTCGGGCAAGGTGGTCGAGGGCATTGCCCGCTCTGAACAGGTGGTCGAAATTATTTTTCAATAGTCCACTTCAGTGAACTGCGTCACAGCCGATAAGGGCTCTAGAAGATGTCCTGCAGCGTAGATCGTTAAAGTTCATCTATTCCCCGACGATAACTAGGGCAAGGGCAGCTGCTCGCCCGAGGAGAGATTTCGGTGCCTACTAAAATTGGTGGTTATGTAACGCCCGACCCCATCGGGCCCCTCAAGGGTTCGAACAGCGGGAGCGTTGCCCCTGACAAAACCCCAGCCGACGGCGCCGGCGCGGCGGCCGCGGCCACGCAGACCGGCGATCATGTCACGTTGACGGCCTCGGCCCGATCGCTGCAAAAGCTGTCGGACACCATCGCCCAGACTCCGGTGGTCAATGCCGGCAAAGTGGCGGCCATCAAACAGGCGGTGGACGGCGGCACTTACAAGATCGATGCCGCCAGCGTCGCCAACAAACTGCTGCAATTCGAGAGCGGTCTCAAGTCCGGCTCATGAACCAGGACGCGCGCCATCGCCTCGAGGAGTTGCTGGATCGCGAGATCGACATGGCCCGCGTCCTGGCGAAAACCCTCGACGCCGAACGCGCCGCGCTCACCGGGGCGTCGTCCGAGGCCGTCCATGTGACGACGGCCGAGAAGCTCCAGCTGCTCGGCACCATCGAGAAGCTCGAGGACGAGCGGCGCGCCCTGGCATCGGCCGCCGAGCAAGCCCTGCCGGGCACCCGGCTGCCCCGCGGCTCGGGCGTCGCCGACACGGTCGCCAAACGCTGGAGCACGTTGATGGAAGTCATGGCCGGCTGCCGCGCGGCGAACCAGATCAACGGCTACATCATCAATCTGCGCCAGAGCCAGATCAAACAACTCTTGGGGATCGTGCGCGGAAGCAATACGCCGCTGACGTATTCCGCCCAGGGGAAGACTTTCGCCACCGCGCTGCGTGCGCTCGCGAAGGCATGAACCCATGCTCGTGCTCAGCCGCCGCGCCGACGAGTCGATCGTCATCCAACCTGCAGACGGTGTGGATGAATCCATGACGCTCGCGCAGCTGTTCGCCAACGGCCCCATCCTCATCACCCTGCTCGGCGGCACCGGCCGCCGCGTCAAAATGGGCATCGATGCCCCTGAGCAGCTGGCGATTCGACGCAAAGACGCCCCCGCGACTTAAGACGAGTCGGCGCACTCGCGTCCGCCTGTCAGACTCCGCCGACCTGCCGCTTGCCGCCCACCGCGGCCTCTGATTAACAATGCCGGCGACACATCAGACATAACGTCCGACGGGCTGTAGAACGCTTCGCTTATCATCGCGCCGGTGTGCATAATGGCCGCTCGCCAGCCACGAACAACTAAAAGGGACCGTCCGGATGGAGCGTCGTTTGCACACCCGCCACCGAGCGCGCACCACCGTCTATGTGGTCATGTCCGGGCGCAAGAGCCGTATCTGCAAGGCCAAAAACCTGAGCGCGAACGGGGTGTTCGTCGAGACGGAAAATCTCGGGCTGCGCAAGGGCCAACAAGTTCAGCTCGCCTTCGCGATCAATCTCGGCCTGGTCACCAAAATCCATCGGCGCACGGCCATCGTGGCGCACGTCACCCGCGGCGGCACCGGCCTCATGATGGAGCAGTTCGCCGGCCGCTGACCTCGAGTTGCGGGTAAACTGCAGGCGCATGCCACCCCTAGATCCGTCCCGCCCGGATGCCATCCGCATTCGCGGCGCGCGCCAGAACAATCTCAAGAATCTCGATCTCGACCTGCCGCTCAATCAATTGATCGTGGTCACGGGCGTGAGCGGCTCGGGCAAATCATCGCTGGTGTTCGACACGCTCTATGCGGAGGGTCAGCGCCGCTACGTCGAGACCTTTTCGCCCTATGCACGCCAGTTCCTCGACCGCATGGACCGTCCGCAGGTCGACCGCATCGAGGGGATTCCGCCGGCCATCGCCATCGATCAGACCAATCCGGTGCGCACCTCGCGCTCGACCGTCGGCACGATGACCGAACTCAACG
>Ga0181534_10001212_pt1 | contig 17072 bp, 12 predicted proteins | sample PEATcosm2014_Bin_37_FD_119758 | JGI IMG/M metagenome (GOLD analysis project Ga0181534, IMG submission 119758) | Peatland microbial communities from MTU Mesocosm Facility, Houghton, MI, USA - PEATcosm2014_Bin17_10_metaG | ecosystem: Environmental > Terrestrial > Soil > Wetlands > Peat | place... | reverse complement strand
GCCGATGGTGAGCACGCCGACACCGCGAAGGCGGTCGATGACAGACTGGGCGTTCTTGCGTTCGGCGGAGCCGAGGAAGATTACCTGGCAGCCTTTGAAATCCGCATCGTGGCCGAGGTGGCGAACGACGATCTTGCGACCGTTGACGGGTTTTCCGTAGGCCAGGCGCTGCAATGAATCGCCGGTTGCATCCGCACCGACAAAGCCGATGACGAGGTCTCCGGTTGCGTCACTGGGCCACTGGACGAAGTTGACGAGTTTGAGGACGAAAGCAGCCTTGGCGTCATGCTCTTCCACCGCCTGAGCCTGCGCGAAGGTACTGATTCCGCCCGCAGCAAAGAGAACAAGCACGGCGGCAGCGACCAGTAAGCGGCCCATGAACCCACCAGAGAACTTCCGCGGATTGCCAATGCCCTTCTTCACTTGTATGCACAACAAACTTAGGACTCGCATAAGCATCACCGGATCAATGCGTTTCTACTGATGAGTGCGTGTTAGAGGAATCTTTATTATCTTTGCCAGCACCGCGTTCACCCGAGGTCCAAGTGAGCTTCAATCGGAAGCTGCGCCGGTCATCGGGCAACAGGGACGTTGAGGGTACGGTATGAGTCTGCTCGAAGTACCCGATGGTCTGCTCACTCATGCTTCGGTCCACGAGATTATAAGCGCCGCCTGAGACAGAAAAACCGCGCCACGGACGGCTGGAGACGGTGACGTTTACGAGCACAGGAGGAGATGAGTAGCCAACGGCAGGCCATTGGTTGAAGCTTCTACTCATGTACTGAGCCTCCAGGGCGGGCGTAAGTGCACGGTTGAAGAGAGGAGCAGCAATGTTGAGCTTGGCCAGATGCTTCGGAGCGCCAGCCAAAGGAATGCCGGGCACATCGTTGCGCGCATCCTGGTAAGTGTAGCTGAGACGAGCTTCGACCCCGGAGGGAAGCTTGCCGATCAACTCCAGTTCGGCACCCTTGGCGGAGGCTTTGGAGTTGGAGAAGGTCGTCTGGTCGATGCCTCCCACATCCAGCGTCTGCTCCTGAATGTAGCTTCCAATGTGGTTGTAGAACCCGGCAGCACTGATGGTGAGGCGATTGCCAAGGCGCTGGTCTATTACGCCCTCGAATGTGCGAATGGTTTCCGGCCGGAGGTTGGGAGAAGGCAGACTTGCCATTCCGGCGAAATACAGTTCGGAGAAGCTGGGCACACGATACGCGGTTCCATAGAGGAACTTGAGGGTCGTAGCTTTCTTCGGAGTGTAGATCAGCGCGGCGCGCGGGCTGGTGGTGTTTCCGAAGAGGTAGTTATAGCGATCGTTGCGCACTCCGGCGTTGAGGATGAGCCTTGGAGTGAAGCGGACTTCGCCCTCGCCGTAGAGTCCCCAGATGGACGAAGTGCGGTTGTAGTTTACGAACGACTGCGTAGTGACGGGAATGTCGTAAACGATGTAGTTGCTCTGCGCCTGGCGGAAGTTGTCGCGGTACTCTGCTCCGGCGGTGATGCGGTACTTATCGAGGAAGCGTTTGGTGAGCTTAACATCGGCTCCGGCGCGGTCGCCATGAGCGGTATCGTAGTCATAGAGCGTGGTGCTGTGGCACATGGCATCACTGCAACCGCGCAGGTCATTGAGTTTGCCGTGGGACTCATACGAGTCGTAGTAGGTTCGGGCGCTGAACTGGATGCCCTTCCAAACTGGATGATCGTATTGCAGATCGACATATCCACGGAAGTTCGTGGTGTGCGTATCGGTCTGATGGCAACTGCCGCACCATTGCGCGGAAGAGGGTGCACGCTGTTCGGAGGCGGAAGCGGCGGCCTGCAAGGTGAATCCGTGGCTGGCGACCATGGCGAAGGCGCGGCGAGTCTGATCGTGAGCGCTGGGTGAAATGGAAGGATTCTCGATGGTGTCGAGGCGGCCGGGCGCGGCGGTATCCCAATAGGTGGCGGAGAAGAGTGCCTGGGTTCCGTTGCGATCAAGGCCGTAGGTGGCAGTTTCCTTATAGGTGCCGAGACTGCCGGCCTCGGCGGAGATCATTGTGCCCTGGCTCTTGCCGGTGCGGGTGATGACGTTGACGACGCCGAAGAAGGCATCGGCTCCATAGAGCGAGGAGCTTGGGCCACGCACCACTTCGATGCGATCGACGAGATCCATGTCCACGGGAAAGTCATTCTCCACGGGCGCCGAGTCATCGACATTATTATTGATGGCGTGGCCATTGACCAGGTAGAGGATGCGGCCGTTGGAATCGCCCGGAGGGGCAAATCCACGCACTCCGATGGTGCTGTAGCTGCCGTGATTCTGAACGTAGAACCCGTTGAGGCTCCGCAGGGCCTCCTGCACAGTCCGGTAACCGTACTTCCGGATTTCCTCTCCGGTTATGACACTGATCGAGGAGGGCGCTTCGACGGCCTTCTGCTCATACTTGGAGGCGCTGTATACCTTCACGTTGAGAAGTTCCTCAAGGCTGAGGGCTTCCGCGTCGGGAGGCTGCTGAGCGAATACGGACGTTGTAGCCGCCAGGATGAAGAGACCCGCGATTCCGGCAAACCGAACACTTTTGGACACACTATGAAAACTGGAGCAGCGCATAAATCCCGCCTGTTCCGTCTGGCCACTAAAGACCGAGAATTGAGAGCTGAAATGCAGTGAGCAGGGTAGGTCGAAAGGACACTCTGGGGCAAGTTACTTTTGTAATTGCGAACCAAAGTTGAAACGGGAAAGGTTACAAAGGTTTCGATTTCCGCGGAAAAAACGGACACGCGGGCTGGGATGGCAGCGCCCGCGTGAGGGTATGAATTCGACCGGGGCGCTGCCATTCTATCTGGCCACGAGCGGCTGCTGGAACAGCTGACAAACTCCTGACATGCGCAGCGGCGCGCGGACACCCGAGTTACTTTCCATCCGAGGGCTTTGCGGACTCGGCGGGCCTGGACGCTCTTAACCTGCTCAACGACTCGTCGACACGGGTCTTGAAATCACCAGCGTCGTCATGCGCGAGGCCGCGATAAGTGGACTGAACCTGCATGTCGCAACTGGCGCCCTGGCCACTCAAAGAGACGGAGTTGGTTCGCTGGCGAAGAGTTCCGCCGACGCTGTAAGAAGCCATCATCTCGGCGTTATCAAGCGACAGAACACTGTAGTTTCCTGAATTCTTAATGGTGTCTTTCACCGCGGCCCATAGTTCGCTGCACGGAACGGGATAGGTATCCTTGTGGGCTTTGGCGAACGCCGGCATGGCAAGCGTAAGGAAGATAAGAGCAACGACAACGGCCTTCATCATGGGATTTTCTCCTGTAAAGCTATGATTCACCGAAGTTGAAATGCTGAACGCAGACGGCTCGCCAAGAGCCTCGGCGCGATAACCAAGTACGGGCTGTTTCATTGAGTCAGCGAAAGCCGAGGGGGAAATGGCTCAGTAATTCTGCGAAGAACGTTTTGAAGCTCAAAAAGAGGGGCTGAAACGCCCGGCCAGTGGTAGGATTACCAGCATCTTTGGAAAGAGTTTGGCGAAAAGAGTTTGGCGTACGGATGGAGCCGCTTGTGGAGCCAGCCCAGGGAGAGATCACTTTGCTGCTGGCAAAGTGGAGAGATGGCGAGCCGTCTGCGTTCGAGCATCTGTTGCCGCTCGTTTACCCCCACCTGCGCGAAGTAGCTGCGGCGTACATCCGGAGGGAGAGAAATCCTGGCGAGTTGCAGGCGACCTCGCTGGTCGACGAAGTATGCATGCGCCTGATTGGCCAGAGGAAAGCCGACTGGGCTGATCGCACCCACTTCTACACATTTGCAGCCAAGGTCATGAGGATGATTCTGACGGACCATGCGCGGAGCAACATCGCACAGAAAAGAGGGGGCGGCGCGGAACACATCTCGCTGAACGAACAGATTCCCTGGATCAGGATCGGCAGCGAATCGCTGATTGATCTTGGCCGCGCACTGGATGACCTGAATGCAATCGATCCGTACAAGGTTCAGCTCGTCGAGTTGCGATATTTTCTCGGCTGCACGGCGGAAGAAACCGCGGCCCTGATGCAGGTCTCAAAGGCGACGGTCGATCGCGATCTAAAGTTCATCAAGAGCTGGCTGTACCGGCGGATTTATCCGGAAGCCGTGGCGGAGGCTGCGGCACGTCCTGAGAAGCCGTGAGCCATTGTGAAGGCGGTTCCCGCAGTCTCGTATAAGTGGGTTTACTCACTGCCCAGAGGCCTTCGACTCGATGAAGGATTCGACTACGTTCATGCAGCGCGCTGAAGCCGTATTTCAAGGCGTCCTTGGCGCACCCGAAATGCAACGGCCCGCACTGCTGGAAGCACTGTGCGGAGGCGATGGATTGCTGCTGGAGGAAGTTCGTTCACTGCTGAAGGCCTGCGCCGTCGAAGAGACCGTAACCGCATGCTGCCAATCGGAGGCAGAAAGTAATGCCGTGAAGTTGCGCGGCAGCAGACGCCTTGGGCCGTACGAACTGGACCGCCTGGTTGGGCGCGGCGGAATGGGCGCGGTGTACCTGGCGCATCGCGCCGACGGACAATTCGAGCAGCAGGTCGCCGTCAAACTCATCGACCTTCCCTTTGTGACAAACCTGTTCCGGGAGCGATTCCGGCAGGAGCGCCAGATTCTTGCGAGACTGAGCCACCCGAACATTGCCCGGATGATGGACGGAGGAGTGAGCGAGGACGGCGAGCTCTACCTGGTCATGGAATACGCCGACGGAGTCTCCATTGAACGGTATTGCAAGGAACACTCGCTCTCCGTTCGGAAGCGCATTGAACTCTTCCAGTCGGTTTGCGCGGCGGTTCGCTTCGCTCACCAGAACCTTGTGGTGCATCGCGATCTGAAGCCCGGCAACATCATGGTGCTGGGAGACGGCACGCCGAAGCTGCTGGACTTTGGCACGGCAAAATTGCTGACCCCGATGGAGGCCGCAGTCGCAGGAGAATTTACCCGACAGGGGTTGTACTCCTACACGCCGCAGTATGCGAGCCCCGAACAGATTCTGGGACACCCGATCTCGACCTCATCCGATGTCTACTCACTTGGAGTGCTTCTGTTTCTCCTGCTCACCGGGGTGCTGCCCTATGAACTGAAGGAGTTCACCACGGATGAGATGGTGCGCGTGGTATGCGAGAAACAGCCGCCAAAGCCAAGCGAGATGGCCGAGTCCGGAGCGCTGGATTCCGACATTGACTGCATTGTTTTGAAAGCCCTGCGGAAAGAGCCGGAAGAGCGCTACGCCAGCGTGGACCAACTGATGGGCGATCTGCAGGCGTATCTGGACGGCCGTCCGGTGGCGGCGCACCAGGGCAGCTTCCGGTACCATGCGGCCAAGTTTGCCCGGCGCAACAAGCTGGCGCTGACCGCTTCGGCGTTGTTGTTTGCGACCGTGCTGGCTGGAGTTGGCGGCGTGGCGTGGCAGGCGCGGATTGCGAACACCGAGCGCAGAAAAGCGGAGTCCCGCGCGGAGGATCTTCGCAAGCTCAGCAACCGGCTGCTGTCGGAGATCGACGAGGCCATCCAGAAGATTCCCGGCTCGACCGCGGCACAGAAGCTGCTGGTAAGTACGGTTCTGGAGCATCTGGACCGGGCAAGCAAAGACACATCCGGCGATCCGCAGATGGAAGTCGATCTCGCTGATGCTTATATCCGACTGGCGAATGTGCAAGGCAACCCCTACGACCAGAACATTGGTGATACCCAAGGCGCGTTAGGCAGCCTGGACAAGGCCCTCTCAATTACGACCAGGGTGATTCGGCAGCAGCCGGGAAATGCGGCCGCTGCACACGCCTACGGGTGGGCTCAACAATCGCGCAGCGAAGTGCTGTATGGGATGGGACGGGCGCAGGAAGCGGCAGATACGATGCGCTCGGCGGCGACCACCTATGAGGAGCTGGCATCCCGCCCCGGCGCGAAAATTGACGCCCTGATGGACGCGGCGACTGCCTACGGGGGACTGGGCGACGAACTGGGACAGAGCGGCACGGCGAGTCTGAGCGATCCGGTGGCGGCGCGCGCTGCCTTCCGTAAATCACTGGAGCTGAACGAACGCATCTATCAGGCCGATCCCAGCTCCTTGCGGGCGCTGCGCGGAATCGCCGTCAGCCATTTGAAGATTGCAAACGTAACCGCGGAAACCGATCCGGCGGCGGCGCTGGCGGACTACCGTGACGCGATCAAGGGCATGAACGCGCTGCCCGAGGAGGCACGGAAGGCGCTCACGAATCAGCGCACCCTCCTCAATGTTCTTCGCCGGTATGGCTCGGCGCTGAAGGAGATTGGAAGATACCAGGAAGCAGTTTCGTATATGGAACAGGTCAAACCCATCGAGCAGCGCTTCCTTGCGGCGGATCCCAATGACACTCGCGCTGGAACGGACCTGATGGTAGTGCTGGAAAATGAGGCGGAATGCTTTGAGGACAGGGCAGAAGGGGTCTTTACGGAAGAGAAGGCAGACCGGAGCGCGGATGCAGCCAGTGCGCTAAAGCTCTTGTCGGAAGCCAACATGGTTATTGAACATCTGCTGCAGATAAAACCCGACAACGTCGGTTGGCGGTCGACGCAGGGTTTGTTGCTGGTTCGCATGAGCGTGCAACAACGGACGCTGCATCAAGCGCCGCAGGCACTGGAGTCGGCGAAACGGGGGGCCTCTATCCTGGAGACGGCTGGAAAACAGCAATATGCCCAGGGCTTCGATCTGGATTCGGTGGCAACAGGGCTGGCCACGGTCCTACCGGAACGGTTGCGTGACACACAACTGGCCGTGGAATGCGCCGAGCGCATGGTGGAGATGAGTCATCATCAGAAGCCAGGATTTCTACTGACGCTGGCACATGCGTACCGCGCCGCCGGAGAATCCGAAAAAGCCCGCGCCACAGCCCAGGAAGGTCTGGCGCTGCTGCCTGCGGCAACTCCGGCCACAGTTCCCTCTCGCGTTCGGAAGCAGTTGCAAGCGGAACTAGGCCGGTAATTTCTTGTGTGATTCAGATTCCAACGTTACAGGAAGGCTGGCTGCGATGGCCGAGGCGTCTGCTGAGATGGATGGCAACAGCGGCAACGTATCTGGCGGCGCGGATCGATACCTCATACGCTCGAAGGAGAATCCGCTTGGGTGGCAGCACGAATGCTTCATGTAACAAAGTTCTTAATGGATGACTCATATGGGAGAGGGCTTTCGAATAGATGCTCTCTCGACCTCCGATTCCAGTTGATGGCAGGATTGCCAAACGCTATTGGAATACCATCATTATCGCGCGGATCGTCTTCAGCGTCAGTGATGGAGTGGCAACTCTGCTGTGCGAGTGGTCACTCGGGAGAAGCTCCGGCGTTGGTGATTCGAGCGCAAGGGGTGAGCAAGCAGAACAATTTCAGAATTATTCACCCGCGCGTATACTTCCTCCTCATGAAGTGCTAGGCTTCTCGCAGCATCTGATTTGGATGGACGCAGCAGTAGAAGCGCCCTGAGAGCGAACAACCAAGCGCCTTCGGAATACGTATCTTCTTACAAACTCCCTCCGACTCACTCAGCCAGATATCAATACACAAAGGAACACGCATCATCATGGAACAAGGAACAGTAAAGTGGTTTAACGACGCAAAGGGATTCGGTTTTATCACCCGCCAGACCGGCGAAGATGTCTTCGTGCATTTTTCAGCGATTCAGGCGAGTGGCTTCAAGAGCCTTCCCGAAGGCCAGGCCGTTCAGTTTAGCGTCGTCAAGGGGCCGAAGGGCTTGCAGGCAGAGAACGTAACCATTCTCTAAGGATTCAATCCGAAGAGTTTGACGAGAGGGTGGCCTAGCGGCTGCCTTTTTCTGTGCGCAAGAGCCGGTTGGCTGCTGCGTTCTGTGTGTCCGTGCGGGACGTTGATGTGCCCGCCGCGAGAGTTCCGGTGTGTTACCGGAAAAGTTCTGACGACGGGCAATCACGAGATTGAAGTAACAGAGGGGCATCGGCGCGGGGTGATACCCGGCCAGCGTGAAACTTTCCAATTCAGCCCTTAGTCAATCGAGAGCGGGGTTTGGATGGTCTCCACCAAAGGCGCTGCCGCATCCTCTGGCGCGATGATCAAGCTTGCCTCTGCACCTGCAAGCCGCAGGAGCGCGTCATTGGTTGTGTCTTCAATCCGAGTATTGCTCTTGTGAAGCAAGCGAACAGCCTTGAATGCTTCATGGCACAACACAAAGCGGTTCTTAGTTCGAAGCGCATCAAAAACGATATCTGAACGCATGGCTGACACCTTCCGTGGTACATGGAGAACTGTGGATTGTGGTGACCTCGCCATAGCACTACATGAGCCGCAATCACAAAGCTACAAACGCCAAGAGTAGCATGGCACGGCGATGCTGCGTATGCGGCGGGAGCCTTAGTTGCGAATCAAGACACGAGAAGAGAATTCAGAAGATGGTATTGCGAGGCTGTGCTCCGAACTGGAATACGCCTTCCTGAATGGTCACCGGCACACTGGGTATTGATGGGGAGTTGAAGGTATCTGGGTATTTCGGCAGGTCGCCCCAAAAAAAGGACGGCGCACGCCGAATATGTGGGGTGAGGATGGCAACGGCGTGCGCCTTATTAGATTGAATGAAGAATAGCTGACGGGAGAACCCGTGGCAGTGATATTCGTCACCGGGCATGGTTCATGCGACCCAACAGCCGTCGACAAGTACGAGGGGAGCGGTCACCCGCTCCCCTCGGCCAATTATGCTATCAGTGGATTACATAGTTTCCGCTGACCAAAGCGCTTGGCGTGTTGTTCGGAGCCACCGCGATAGCCTTGACCGTGGCCGTTGCGGTTAGAGTGAACGTCTTGCCGGGCGCAATCAGCGTCCCATTGGTACACGCGCCCGCGGTGGTTCCCGTGGGTGTTGTGCCGTTGATGGTGTAGCAGAACGATGCGGTTCCCAGCGCGTCGGTCAACAGCACCGTCGCCGATCCCGGGTACGTTCCAGGCCAGTTTGCGCCAACGTTGGAGAAGGTAGGCGCAGCCAGTTTCATTGTGAAGGTTGCCGCGAGGGAGATGGGACTGTTGATATATCCCGCTTCCGCCGCGATGGCTTTCACTGTCGCGGTTGTGATGGTCACCGGTCCCGAGTACGTCAGAGTTGTACCTGTCGGCGGTGCGGTTGGGGTCGAACCGTCCATGGTGTAGTAGATGGTTGTCCCAGATTGGCTATCTGTGATCGTGAACGTCGGCATACTCGTTGTCGAGTAGGTATAGCTGCCGCCGCTTGGTGAAATGACCGGCTTTGGCACCTGCGGAACGGTGAAGGTTCCGCCGGTAACGATGCTCGGCTTGTAGAGATTGCCCGTCGCACCAGCCGCAATGGCATAAATTGTTTCGCTACCGGTCATCGGCAGCGAACACGGATTGCTGGCGCACTGAACTGTGCTGCTGGTAGCAGGTACGTACTTCTGTGAGCTATTGACAGATACCTGCGGAGTGGAGCCGTCGAGCGTGTAGAAGATGTTTGAACCAGAGATGCTGGTGATTACCACCGTCGTCAGCGGGCCAACATAAGGATACGACGGACTGAAGGTTGGGGCCGGCGCCTGCGTGTTGTGCATGTTAATGGCCTGGTTCGCAAGGAAAGCCCGCGAATAGATGGGAATTCCAGACGTCGGAGGCGTCAGGCCGTAAGGATTTGTTCCGTTGCCTCCCTGGTGGCATTGACCGCAAGCGATGTCGACGTCCAGAGCGGCAGCGTTGTAACTGATTGGCGCTCCCGACGCGGGAGACCAAGTTTCAACAAACGTATTTGGCTGCTGGTTGCCGCCACCGGAGCTGTAATACTGCGAGGCCGAAGGGAACGTAGAGTAGTTCACGTCCGGGTTAATCCTAAAGTAGTGATACGTAGCCGCTCCGGAGGCTCCCGCCAGATGGCAGACCTTACACGTCTCCGGATCGCCAAATCCGTTGGGGAATGGAGTGTTGACCCCGGTCGGATGGGCGACCGACTGTGCGTGTTCGATGTGACAGTCGGTGCACTGTTTCACTAAGGCTGGCGAGACGTTGGTTGCATTCACGTTAATGAGGGTGTTGTGGACGTCATGGCAACCGGCGCAACCACCGTTCTTGGTCGCGTCTCCCGATGCACCGCCGGTGCCAGGATACAAATCCCCTGTGCTTCCGGTTCTGCTTCCGGGGGCTTCGCCCCAATCTGTAAAGTAGCTGTTGTATGTGCCGCTCATCGTTACCGAGAGATCAGAAGAGTTCTGTGCCGTCTGGTCAAAGGTTCCAATGAAGCGAGCATGGGGACTGTTGAGAAATGTCTCGGCTCCGTTGGCGCCGTGTGACATTGAAGGTTTGTAAGGCCCGAAGACGCCACCTGCGGCAACGCAGGCAAGGTATTGTGCGCTCACCGAACCGGTGTAGGTCTGTCCGTTCGAGCACGTACCTCCGGACTTGAATGCGCCCAGGGAAGCGGTCACGCCGGGGAGCGTTTGCCCGGGCAACTGCGCAGGGTGGACCTGACCGAGGTTGTAAGCGCCGGGTTTGCAAGTCTGGCCAACAGGACAGCCTGTACCGCCCGCGGTTGTGGGCGAGATGGCAACCTCCTGCCGGTGACACTCAATGCAAAGCGCAGTGGATTGCTGGTTTACGGGCACGTTCGGAAGCGGCTGGCACCCCGCTACTCCACAGTCGGCTAACGTAAAGCCAGCAGGCAGCGTGGAACCGGAACTCAGTTGTACGGTGTGACTAATGCGCCCCGCCGTGGCTTTATTGCCGAAGATCATGGTCGGGTTATAAACGGAGGGGTCCGCCTGCACATCCGCTTTGTGACAGCGTTCACACTGGATACTGGTCAGATTCCACGAGGAAGTCGGCCAGGTGCCGCCGTTCGCCGTGCACGTCGTGTAACTTGAATAAGGCAAGTTGGTGCTGGGATCGACCGCGGTGCATACGCCGCCAGCAGGGGTTCGCTGGAGCATGGAGTCCGTTATGCGAGTCTTCGCATCGTACAGAGTCGGCTCCGGACCACCATTGTCAAAACGATAGCCTGTGGTGTGGCAACGCGCGCAGGTATAAGTCCCGCCTTTGTAGGCCGAGTCCGGCGCATCAATCCAGCCGTAGATGTAATACAGCTGAACGGGGCCTGTCGTCAGGTTGAGGTTTCCATTTACCCAGTCGATGGCGTTGTTGGAGGAATCCGTTAGAGTGGTCTGCCCTTGCGTGTTTCCCCACGGCTGATTCGGGGCGACCTTGCGGAGCATATTTCTGTGCCCGCCAATCAGGTAGTTTGCGCCCTCGTAGTTTGTGTTGGGGATCGGAGGGTCATGGTGACAACCAATGCACGGGTTTGAAGTGTTGGCTGCACCAGACGCCCAGTTGCCGAACGCGGGGTCTATATAAAAAGGCTGCCAGGTCGCAAGAGGTGCATTGCTTGCATTCCACTGGGCCCCGTCACTGTGGTAATACTGGCCGGCGATGCAGGTAACGCCATCTGCGGCGAATTTTGCGCAACTGACGCTCGCAGGATTGGCGGTGCTATTGACAGTGGTTGCGTTGGTTAACAGTTTGTCCTGCCCGACGGCAGTGGGCGCAGAGGCGAATGAGAATGCGGCTAGACACAGGATGGAAGCGAGGGATGCTTTACAGCCGAACGATGGCATATGCAAGATCTCCCGAAATCGTTTACGCGCTTTTACAAACTAAAGGGATGGTACCAATGGGGGAAACTCATCGTACCAAGAGGACAATCCGGGTACGCAAGGCAAATGTCTCACTTTGACTTCAATTGTTGGGGATTTCCCGAATTGGGCGCGGTCAATGGATGGTATCGAGGAATCCGGCACAATTCGGCTTGCTCGCCGGAATGGAAACTTGCGGAAGCCGGAGAAGCCACTCGGGGCTATGGCCTGAGCGCGTGCAGACGCACGCGACTGAATCGCGCAATTGCGCGGTTGCGAGCAGAAGTGTTGGAGTTTGAAGTGAGCTAAGTTTTGTTCGGGGAGTTTGTAAGTGTTTGAAAGAATGGCTCCTCAGGTAGGACTCGAACCTACAACCCTTCGGTTAACAGCTAAGACTCCGCTTTTTTCAGGGTTGCTCGGGTTTGTTCGATGTTGCTTATTATGAGTGGCTTACAAGGAATTCGCAAGCTGACGAAAGTTGCAGAATTACTTAGTTTTTGCCACTTTTTTTATCTAAGGTCCCCACAAAAGTCCCCACACTAATTTCGTTCGATTTTTCGCTCCGCAGAGGCCTGTGAATTCGCACCTCTTTGAGAGTTTTCAGCGGCCTCAAAACCTCTCGCTTTCGCCCTTTCTTCGCACTAGGAAAACCGCGATTTTAGCGGATTTCCATGTCAAAAAAACCGAAGGGTTGCTTGGCCCGGCACGAACAAGGCGCCAGCGGCGTTCTGCAGCAGCGGAGATTAGGCGGCAAAGTTGAGCTGCAAGCCGACGCAATTGAATACTGCAATCATACGTTCGGGGCAGACTTTCTCCCGGGCAGGCTGATGTTCCCTTCTCGGGATTCTTCATGACTTGGCTCTATGAAAGGGGATGTCAAGAGATATTCTTCTCCCCATGACTGGAAGATGCTCCGCTCTCGTGGCATCCAGCCCCTTTGTTCCGTGCCGCGCGATCTTGAATGGGTGGGCTGCGCAGCAGCACGCCCATACTCGGTTGTTTCCGTCGTCGTCATGACACTGAATATAGCTTCGTCCGAATTCGAGGCTACGCAAGCAAGACGTTAGTTGCAGTGGCAACCATATGGTTCTATCGGAGACTCGAGGCCTACAGCTTTGTTCGGTTGTCCGAGGGGGCATAGGGTGATTTCGGAGGCTGGGTGCCGAAGCACACATTGCCGAGCCAAGTCATGGATACTCACCCTCGACCGAAGAGCCTCAAAGATCCGTGCGAACACGACGTGTAATGGTCGAGACGGAACCTTTATCGAGGCTCTCAAGCTGCTTGCGATGTCAGTTTCTTCGGATCGAAGCTCTCTCCCTTCTTCCAGAGCACTAATACGATTGCGGCGAACTTGCGCGCCAGGGTCAGCCGCGCCATCGCTGGCCGGATGCCCTTCGCCAGCAGGTCTTCGTAGTAATCCTGCATCAGCCCGCGCCGAGTGCTGGCAGAAACCGCCATGCTCTTAAACAGGTTTTTGAGATCGTGGTTGTGGTTGACGTTCAGACCGCGGGTCGAGGACTTCTTCTTCGACCGTTGCAACTCGCCATTCTTGAACTGATAGTCGGCGCTGCTGTGCGTCTCGACTCCCAGTCCGATGTAGGCCCAGAACTGCCGCTTGGTGCGAAAGCGATGCGGCGTCTGAACCAGCGCGATCAGCAGTGCTGCGCGAATCGGGCCTACCCAGGGAATCTTCTGCAACGTCGCCCGCGCCGGGTACCGCTGGCTCTCCTTCAGCAGCTCTTGCCGTGCCTGCATGCGCAGCGGTTGCAACAGGTCAAACTGCTGGTGTAAGTGCTCCGCTCGAAGTCTCTGGCCGGGCTGCAGCAACTGGTTGAGCCACTCCGCACGATAACGAGCGGAATACACGCGTGGTCCGGCACAACGAATCGCCTGGCTGCGATAGACGGACTTGATGCGGTTCATCACCCGGATCACGTCCTCGGTCAGCGTCATGTAGCTGCGCGCCAACTCCTTCAGCGTTCGGACTCCGCTATCGCCGTGGTAGACCGGTTGCAACTGGCCGCCGCGCAGCAACTCCGACAGATCGCGGGCGTCGATGTGGTCGCTCTTGCTGCCCGCCTTCATCTTGGAGCTCTTGCGTGGATCGCAGACCATGACGTGGTCGACGTGCGGCTTCAAAACGTTGTATAGCCAGTCGGCCGAAATCCCTTCCTCCAGGGCAACGAACAGCTTGCCGCGGAGGCCGTCGATGAAATCAAGAATCGTGGAAGCGCGGGTCTCTACTACCGACTCCATGATCAGCTTGCCACTCTCGTCGCGAACCGCAACGACGATGGTTGCCTGGTGAACGTCAAGGCCGATATACTTCACGCTTGTCATAAGAAGGGTGCTCCTTGTGTAGGTGAGTTTCGACGCTCATAACCTACTCCAAAGGGGCACCCTTTCATAATGCGTGGTATCTCGCGCAGATAAGTTGTAGCCCTTCCCTGAGACGTGGCACACTGGCGGGACTCAGAATGAATGTCAAAAACGAAAGTCGAGTTGCCGAACTACTAGGCACTTCTGGTTGCGCGACAATCGTCGTTGCTTCACCAGCGGCACTCCTGCTTTATCCCCATGCAATCTGGCTGTTCGCGTTGGCGATAGTTGGGATCGCCATTCTCGCTATAGCTATTCGCCTCAGGAAAGACCCTTCGCCTTGTCAGATAGCTGATGCCGCCGAACGAATCCTGAACGGCCTGTCCCAAGGGTGGGATGTGGACGATTATGAACATCTAAATCCGCGAGAGGCGAGGGTTCGGGAGCTATGGAGCCAAACGATGGGTATACGGATTGCCGGAGGAATGGCCGCGTTTGGATAAGACGGAAAGAGATGAGCTGATGAACATCATTTGCGCTATCAGAGAGCTTGATGGCGATTCGCGATAGCTTGAGCGCCGTTCTTATTGGGCGGCTTTGTTCACTTGACCCGGCTTGAGCTTTTGTAACAGCAGAAACAAGGCTCCCCCCACGAGGTAACCCGCGAGAGCGCTCAGAAACCATGTGCCTTTCGCTCCTGTCCTCGGATGATACACGGTGAGCCAATGGCTGACCACGAACTGAGGGATGCAGGAAACACCGAGTGAGAGCCAGAAGCTCAGCGTTCGCCTCACCCATGGCTGCACAGTCGAGCACGCTATGAGAGCCGCTATGCATACAACAGCAATGGGCTCCGTCCACTCATCCAATAAACGATGATGGTGCAGCGCGAGGGACACAACCAGAGCAGACACAAAAGCCGCGAGGCCTATGAGGTACCACCTAAGATTGAGATTTGCAACAAAGTACTTTGAGCCCTCGGGCTTCGGACTATGCGCCCTCGCTTCCTTGATCTCCAGACGCACTCCTTCTCTCTTCTTCGCGTGCGCCTGTTGGTAAGTCAGACCGCGCCGGGCCATCTCTGCGTCAATTGCGAGACCGGCTTCGTCGCGTAAATCTTGTCGGTCCCCCGCAATGCTGAGCAATTCATCGTCGCTCAGTTTTGCGTAATGCTCCTGAAATCCGTATCCAAAGCGTCTTCTACCCTCTTTCGTTGTTACGATCAAGGCTTACACTGACGGACGGAATCGTAGTCGCTTATCACCGCGATTTCAATCGTAGTTCAAGAGCCGCATTAGCGCCCCTGAATTAATCCCGAAAGTAGGCTTGGCTCCAGCTAACCTCCGCCACAACCGATTTTGGAACGGGTCAGCTCCAAGAAAACCGCCGCCTCGTGCATGCTGGCTATAACCCGGTAATGGTTTTCATGACAGCACGAACGATGAAGCGCGCTTCGCGGTCCCGATCTTCGCCGGTGATGTTCATGTGATCGAGGGCCATCTCGACCCATTTGCTGTCTTCGTATCCGAACATCCGCTGTAGCGCCGCTATCGTTCGCAGGACGGCCGGTTGTGTTTTGCCAGAATCCAACCGCTGGTGGATGAGGGTGGCGTCCTCCGAGTAGCGACAGTAGTAGTAAATATCGTATGGGTCTTTGGGCTTTTCTCGGAAGCGACAGACTGCAGTCTTCAGGATCAGGAAGCCGACCGCATCGGGGATTAGGAACTCGCTACTTCCGATGCGCTCTCCGTCGCGCCAGTCTATTCGAATCGGCTCGACGTGGTCGCCCAGTTCTTCGCCACCGTCAATCAGGCACAGGTCCAACGAACTGGAGATGCCATGAAACTTCATGACGGCCTGATCTTCCTGAACGCGCTGGATGTCCGCCATAAGATCCAGTTGAACGATGTTCCCATCCACGTCTTTCTCGTAGCGGAAGCTTGAATCCCGGTCGCGCCGAAATGCGAGTGTCTCCGCGAGCAGCAGGTTCACTCGATCGATGCTCTCGCGCTCCCGGGCCGCCGCCCGGAGCATGAGATCGATGTCCAGGCTCATGCTGTGGGCGGTGTGGTGCTGTCTGGCGAGTTCTTTGAGGAACGGAACCCACCCGCCGCAGATGACAAAACTGATGCCCTCATCTTGCAAACCGGCGACCACGCGCAGCAGTTCCAGAAGAACCGCCCGTTCGCGAGAGGGCGGAAAATCCTTCGTGATTTCGATGACGTTCGGCATTATTCCCGGAAGCCCAGCGCATGTTCGATAAGAAACTCTGCCTGCTCCTCACCGCGGCCACTTTGCAGGCTGAAGTCCGCGAACAACTGAACCAGGTTCACTCCGGTGAGGCCGCTGGAGAGCTTGCGCGGGTGGTAGAAGGCTCCTCCGGCGTTAGTATTATCCGTCTCTGGCGGCGTCATCAACAGAACGTTGGCGCCTTTCCCCACAGCTTCCAGGCGAAGCGCGTCTCGAATCTCTCCAGCAGCCACGCTAATGTAGGCTGCAGTTAGGTCTTCTCGAAGATTCCGCTCGTGTGGCTCAAGTCCGCTCGTCAGAGTGAACGCACACCGTATGCCCTTCTGCTCGCATAGAGTCCTCAGATCGTCCGCAACTTCGCGCAATGGCCGTTCAGAGAAACCGTGGAAGACCTGGCGATTCTCCAGATAGTCGCTTCGCAATTCTTTTGCGAAGAGCCTGAGCAGTTGGCGAGGCTTGGTAAGCACTCGTCCTTCGGACGTGCGCTCCAGAAGCGCATCTTCCAGCAGGCGCTTCGTAACCTGAAAAGCCTGCCCCACGCTGAGTTCGGCTTCCGACGCCAGTTCCTCTAGGCGAAACGGCTTGAACGGATTCGCCAGCAATACCCGGATGATCCGGCGCGACCGTCCGGCGAAGATCCGCTTCACGCCCTGGGGATGCTTGACGACAGTTGCAGGCCGAGCCACATCGACGTACACACCTTGATGCGCAAGCAGGAAGTTGCCGTTGAGGTCGATGTACCCAACGCCCAGTTCCTTGCAACGCTTCTGCACCGAATCGGAAAGGTACGGCGCGGCGATCATCGCGTACAGGTCGCCATATTCTGCGACTCCACGCAATTCGTTGCGGACTTGCAGGACCTGGTGCACCGCCCCTTCCAACGCCAG
>Ga0181534_10001210_pt1 | contig 17118 bp, 18 predicted proteins | sample PEATcosm2014_Bin_37_FD_119758 | JGI IMG/M metagenome (GOLD analysis project Ga0181534, IMG submission 119758) | Peatland microbial communities from MTU Mesocosm Facility, Houghton, MI, USA - PEATcosm2014_Bin17_10_metaG | ecosystem: Environmental > Terrestrial > Soil > Wetlands > Peat | place... | reverse complement strand
GGACCTGGTGGACCTGTCCGACCGCCCGAACCGCTCCGACGCCCCCGACCGCTCGGGCGGTCCGGGCAGCGGGGAGAACCGTCGGAGCTGCGACGCCACCAGGACGACCGCACCGGCCGCCGAGATGACCCACCCCACGTCCACGAGCTTCCCGTAGGTCTCGTTCGTCGAGGAGCCAGCGAGGCCCTGACCTGCGGCAGCATGTCCAGGCTGGGCCAACGAGACGATGGCCACGGCGATACCGATGACGATGAGCGCCCAACCGCTCCAGAGCATGACCCTCTTGACCACGTTCCGACGCTACTTGAGCGTCCCGCCGGGCGGTACCCGAGCTCCGAGGCCCTGACGCCCGGACGGCCCCGGACGCGCTGCCGCCATCTGCCGGCTCTCCGGCTCAGCGCAGCTGATCCGCCGCGCCGGCCAGTAGGGCCTGGAGCCGAACACCGTGGACGATGTCCAGCTGGTGCGGTACACCTGACCGGGCGGTGGCCGCGAACTCCGAGGCCACTCGGAGCACGGCGGCGGCCGACACCTCGGTGGTGTCCACCTCCACCACCCCCTCGGTCCCGTAGACCTCGACCCCGGCCCTCGCCGGCTCGAGGGCCGAATAGGCGGTGATGGACGCCTGGCTGACGACCCCCGAGGCGTGCACCAGCTGAAGGCCGATCCACCGGTGGAGATCGCCCCGGGCCCGGATCTCCTCGACGGGACCGAGTGCGGCGTCGAGCAGGTCGAGGACGTGGGGGCCGAGGTCGAGGAGCGGGCCCTGTTCGAGGCGCCAGGGTGTGGCGAAGACTCCGCCCAGGAACCCACCGGTGAGGAAGTGCCCACGCCCCCCGAGCGGATCGATCGTGCGGCACGCCTCGAGGAACCGTCGCACCGATCCGCTGTACCGCCACGTGAGGACCATCTGGGTCGGGACGCCGGCGTCGCCTACCACGGCCGCGAGGTCCCGGGCCGGTCCGAGGTCGAGGGCGATGGGCTTCTCGAGGAGGAGCGCCTTGCCGGCTTGTGCACCCAGCGTGGCCATCTGCACCTGGATGTCCGGTGGGACCGCGAAGGCCAGGGCATCGCAGTGGTCCAGCAACTCCTCGAAGTACCGGAAGCTGCGGGAGTCGTGGGCGCGGGCGATCTCCTCGGCCGGCTCGGGGCGCCTGGCCCACACACCGGCGAGCTCCGTTTCCGGGCACGCCGCCAGCATCGGTGCATGGAACATGCCGGCCCACGGTCCGGCCCCGACCAGACCGACCCGCACTGGCGGGGACGGAGGAGCCGTGGCGGGGTCCCCGACCATCAGATGGTCCTGACGCCAGCCTGGCGCCGATCAGCTGCACGCGGTTGGATCATCGTCGCCCTCCTCACGTCGTTCGCCTCGGCCGGCCCGGTGCTGTCCGGCCACCGGGCGACCCGACCCTACGTCTCCGTCCCAACTCCCGGTCCTCCTCGTCCCGAGCCCGGTAGCACCGAACACCGAATGACCTCCGGTCCCATGGGATCATCGTCGGATGAGCGACTATGCAGCGGTGAACCTGGCCCACTGGAACAGCCGGGTCCCCCACCACCTCCGAGGCTACGGGCTCGATCGGTTCCTGTCCGACCCGGACCACCTGTCCGACGTCGTGGCCTTCGATCACCCGCGTCTCGGCCCGCTCGAGGGCCTCGACGTGATCCACCTCCAGTGCCACATCGGCTCGGACACCCTGTCGCTGGCCCGGCTGGGCGCCCGCAGCGTCACCGGCCTGGACTTCTCACCTCCGGCGCTGGAGGCCGCCGGGCAGCTGGCCCACCGGTGCGGTGCCAGCATCGAGTTCGTGGAGAGCGAGTTGTACGGTGCCGTCGAGGCCGTCGGCCCGCGCCGATTCGACCTCGTCTACACGGGCATCGGCGCCCTGTGCTGGCTCCCCGACATCCGGCGCTGGGCCCAGGTCGTCTCGGCCCTGCTCCGACCGGGAGGACGGCTCTTCATGCGGGAGGGCCATCCCATGCTGTGGGCCCTCTGTGACCCGCGCCCGGACGGGATGCTGGTGGTGGAGTTCCCCTACTTCGAGACGGAAGGCGTGCATCTCTCCGAAGAGCACAGCTATGTCGAGCACGACGAGCCCCTGGCTTCGCCTGAGCTCGTCCACTTCAACCACGGCCTGGCCGAGGTGATCATGGCGCTGATGGAGGCCGGCATGGTGCTGACCTCCATCGAGGAGCACGACTCGGTGCCCTGGAACGCCCTGGGAGACGCCATGGAGGAGGTGGACCGGGGCGAGTTCCGGCTTCGCCACGGGGCGGAGCGGCTGCCCTGCTCGTACACCATTCAGGCCACCAGGCCCTGAGCCGCAGGCCGGCCGGGACGGCCGGGAGCGCGGGCCGTAAGCCGCCATGCCCGGGCGGCGGGCGGCGGGCGGCGGGCGGCGGGCGGCGGGCGGCGGGCGGGTGACCATGGTCCGAAACAGGGACCCGAGACATGAGCCCGGGCCAGATTTAGACTGCCGGCGGCGGGGGCGCATCAGCACTCAGGGAGGGTCATGACCACTTCACTCGTGTTCTACGGGATTCTGGGCGTCGTCTCGACGGTGTTCGCCTTCGCCATCAACCGGCGCCTGTTCAGCGGTGGCCGGGCCGGTCGGCCATCAGTGCTCGAGGGGCTGTACTTCTTCCTCGGCCTCGTTTCGCTCGGTCTCGGTTGGTACTTCAACGTCCGCTACACCCACCAGTACGGCCACCGGGCCACCTACATCGGCTACACCAAGGCGCTCTTCAGCAACTGGGCCGCGGACTCGGCGGCCCAGGACTACATCATGGTCAACCTGGTCCTGCTCCCCCTCTGGACGATCGTCGATGGGCGCAGGCGCGGCCTGCGGGCCCCGTGGATCTTCTTCGTGATGAGCCTCTTCACCAGTCTGGCCTTCGCCACGGCCTTCTACCTGGCCTTCGTCGAACGGCAGATCCGCTACACCCGAGAAGAGGGCACCGAGATGTCCGCCGGGGCACCCCCCTCGACCTCGGCGTTCGCACCGTTGGAGCCGGGGCTGAAGTCCTGATGCCGCTCCTCTGAACCACCCGGGCGGACTCGGCGCCGCAGTAGTCGTGGGGCGGACCGTCCGGCCCGCACCGGGCAGCGCACGGTGCCAGCGGCTATGTCATCATGGCGCCGATGCTGGTGGTCACCCTGGCGGACCTCACCTACCGGTTCAGGCAGTTCCTCATCGCCGTCCTCGGCGCGGGAGTGGTGTTCGCCCTGGCGCTGCTGATGGCGGGCCTGGTCAACGGCTTCACCACCGAGACCGCCCAGACCGTCGGCGGGGTGGGTGCCGACCGGTGGGTCCTCACGGTGGGGTCGAACGGCCGCATCGCCGCGGTGGGGGTCTTCCCCGAGGCCGATGTGGCCCGGATCGCCCGCATGCCCGGCGTCCGGCGGTCGGACCCCCTGGTCATACTCCCGACCCAGGTCCTCCGGACCACCGGCGGTGACATCACCGTCAATGTCGTCGGCGTCCGGGTGGGCGGGCTGGGCGATCCCCAGGCCACCGCGGGCGGCGACCTCACCGGCAACGACCAGGTGGTGGTGGACGTGCGCTCCGGAGTCGCCGTGGGCAGCCACGTCCTGTTGGGATCCACCCGCTTCCGTGTGGTCGGCCAGGTGGAGAACCGCACCCTGCTGGCCGGAACGCCGATGGTGTACGTCCCCATCGGCGATGCCCAGCGTCTGGCCCTGGGCGGTCGCCCCCTGGTGACAGCGGCAGTCACCACCGGGGTGCCCACCTCGGTGCCCCCGGGGCTCCGGGTGCTCACCAACCAGGCCGTCGAGCAGAGCACGTTGGCGGCCCTCGGACCGGCCGTCTCCTCCATCAACAACACCAAGCTGTTGATGTGGGCGATCTCCGGCATCATCGTGGCCGCGCTGGTCTACGTCTCGGCTCTCCAGCGGGTGCGGGACTTCGCCGTGCTCAAAGCGCTGGGCTCCTCGTCGATGGCCCTCTTCTTCAGCCTGGCCCTCCAGGCCATCCTGGTGGCCTTGGCCGCAGCCCTGTTCGCCATGATCGCCTCGCAGTTCATGGACGGGCTCTTCCAACAGCCGGTCTCCATCCCGACCGGTGCCTTCGTCGCCCTGCCCGTGGTGGCCGTGGCCGTCGGGCTGCTGGCCAGCCTGGTGGCACTCCGACAGGCGACGGGCGCCGATCCCGCCGCCGCCTTCGGGGGCTGATCGATGGTCTCCCTGGTCGCCGAGGACCTGACCGTGGAGTTCTCCTCCGGCGGCTACCTGATCCGGCCGCTGCACGAGTTCTCGTTCCGCGCCGGCGACGGCGAGCTCGTCGTGCTGCTGGGGCCGTCAGGCTGCGGCAAGACCACCCTGCTGTCGTGCCTGGCCGGACTCCTGACGCCCACAGCCGGTTCCATCGACTTCGACGGGACCACGGTGACCGGCCTGGTCGGTGGGGCGCTGGCGGAGTACCGGCGGCACACCGCGGGGGTGGTCTTCCAGGCCTTCAACCTCATCCCGAGCCTCACCGCCCGAGCCAACGTGATGGTCCCGCTCCGGTTGGCCGGGGTGCCGCGTGCCGAGGCGGGGAACCGAGCCGACGTCCTCCTCGAGCAGGTGGGCCTGGCCGAGCGGGGCCACCACCGCCCCGACCAGATGTCGGGGGGCCAGCAGCAGCGGGTGGCCATCGCCCGGGCCCTGGTCCAGGACCCCCCGTTGGTGTTGGCCGACGAGCCCACCGCCCACCTGGACTACATCCAGGTCGAAGGGGTCCTGCGCCTACTCCGGGGGATCGCCGCTCCCGGCCGCATGGTCGTCGTGGCCACGCATGACGAGCGCATCACCGAGCTGGCCGACACCATCGTCGAGCTGGCTCCCCACCGTGCCGACCCCGGAGAGGAGCCCCACGAGGTCGCACTGGCCGCCGGGGAGGTGCTGTTCCGGCAGGGGGCCGCCAGCGACCTGGTCTACGTGGTGGAGTCGGGGGAGGTCGAGATCTTCCGCGAGAAGGACGACGGCACCGAGGAGCGGGTCAGCGTCGTCACCCCGGGGGCCTATTTCGGGGAGCTCGGACCCCTGCTGCACCTGCCCCGGTCGGCGTCGGCCCGGGCCCGGACCGACGCCACCGTCGTCGGCTACAACTCGCACCTCTTCCGGCGGCTGCACCCGGGCGCACCGGGCCGCGCTCCCTGACGCTGCTCCACACCGCTCCGCACGGCTCACCACCGCTCACCACAGCTCCGCACGGCTCCCCACCGCTCACCACCGCTCAGCACAGCTCACCAGGACCCTTGGCACTGACCTAACCTCGGCACGGCCGAGCCCTGCGAGAAGGTCGAACCCACGTGCACATCCCCCTCCCGTTCCACGAGAACACCGCCACGGATGCCGTCTCCACCGGCGAGCTCCCATCGGCCGAGGTGGTCGAATCCCTCCTCGAAGAGGTGTACGAGCTGTACCACCCTGTCGACGAGGGGGCGGTGGCCGACTACATCCCGGCCCTGGCTGCCACCGATCCCTCCCTCTTCGGAGCCTGCATCGTGGGGGTCCGGGGACGGTCCTTCGCCGTCGGCAGCGCCCACCACCGCTTCTCCCTCCAGAGCATCTCCAAGGCCTTCGTCTTCGCCCTGGTCTGCGACCAGATCGGCCACGACGAAGCCCGCATGAAGCTGGGCGTGAACGCCACCGGGCTGGCCTTCAACTCCGTCATGGCCATCGAGCTCAACGAGGACAGGACCATGAACCCGATGGTCAACGCCGGCGCCATGGCCACCACAAGCCTGGTTCCCGGTCGCACCATGGACGAGCGCTGGGACTTCATCCACCATGGGCTGTCCCGGTTCGCCGGCCGCGACCTGGTCCTCGACGACGAGGTCTACGCCTCCGAGTCGGGCACCAATCTCCGCAATCAGGGCATCGCCCACCTGCTCGAGAGCTACGGCCGGCTCTACGCCGATCCCGACGAGACCACCGACCTCTACACCCGGCAGTGCTCGTTGCTGGTGTGCGCCACCGATCTCGCCGTCATGGGGGCCACCCTGGCCGACGGCGGCGTCAACCCGGTCACCGGCGAGCAGGTCATCGAGGCCCACAACTGCAAGCACGTATTGGCCGCCATGGCCACGGCCGGCCTCTACGAGCATTCGGGGGACTGGCTCTACGAGGTCGGGCTCCCGGGCAAGAGCGGCGTCAGCGGGGGGATCGTGACCATCGCCCCGGGCAAGGGGGGCATGGGCACGTTCTCACCCCCGCTCGACGCCGCCGGCAACAGCGTCCGGGGCCAGCGGGCCACCCGGTACCTCGCCGAGAAGCTGGGCCTCAACGTCTTCGCCTCCAAGCCGGTGGGTGCCGAAGGGCCCTGACCACCGCAGCGCCCGCACGACCGCGCCGGCAGAGGTGGGGGAAGTAGGGGCGGGAGACGTGGCTTCCCGTGACGGTCCCGAGACGGGCGTCCCCACCTGAGCCTTCCCCCGAGGACGCCGCCACGCACGGCAACATTGCGCTCGGATGCGTCACCGGCCACTCTCAAGAATCCCCGCATTGAGGCCGATACCGGGTAGGTGAAGTTCGACCTCCACCGCCCCACGGAGCACCAGTTCCGAGAGGGCCTGATGTCCGGGCTGATCGCCGTGTCGATCATCATCCCGTTGCTGGTCATCGTCAATTTCGTCGGTCACCGACCCGTCCGGTGGGCCTACGTCGACGCCGCGGTGGCCTGCATCCTCGTCGCCGTGGTCTACGCCGCCTTCTTCATGGTCCTCACCACCAAGAAGTTCGACATCGCCACCCATGCCGGCATGGTCTTCATCATGGTGTGCCTGGCCCTGGCCGCCCTCGGTCTCATCGAGCTCGGGTCATCGACCACCTCCGGTACCTACACCCCGGCGGTGCTGGTGGGGGTCATCTTCATCAGCATCATCGGCGACCGTTGGATGCGCATCGGCATCGACGCGTACACGGTGGCCCTGGTGGCCGTGGTCACCTGGATCGGAGGCGTCCGCGGCTCCGACTTCCTGGCCTCGGTGCTGGTCTACGCCTCGACCATCGCCATCATCACCTGGATCACGGCCCGGACCGTCGGCACCCTCAACCAGTCCGTCAACTACCGGCACGCCGTCGCCTCGCTCAACGAGGCCATCGACAGCCAGGATCCCGGCGAGGCCGCCAGCTCGGCCTACGGGATCCAGACCATCCTCCGACGCGGCCTGCCCCTGGTGCCGGACATCCTGCCGGCCAGCCGCGTGGCCGTCCTGGCCCGGGACGGGCGGGCAGGACGGTTTGTGAACCTGGGCACCTGGCCCGACACGCACGACGACGCCGCCGATCTGGCCGGCCTGGCCGAGGTGCCCCACGCCCTCCACCTCGACGCCGTGGTCGTCACCCCCACCCACAGCGTGATCCCCATCGGCTACTGCGCCCAAGGTGAGCTGGTCCTGGTGGTCGAGCGCAAGGAGGTGGGCAGCACCTCTCAGCACCGGGCCGAGGAGGCGTCGGAGCTCATCGCCGCGGCGTTCCTCCGGGCGACCAGCCGGGCCAACTTCGTCAGCGGTCTCCAGGCGGAGAGCCGGACCGATCCGCTGACCGGGCTGGCCAACCGGCGCACCCTCTACGAGCGCATCGAGATCGAGATGGAGCATGCCCTGCGCTCCGACTCACCGCTCACCGTGGCCATGGTCGACCTCGACCACTTCAAGATGTACAACGACCGGTTCGGCCACGTGGCCGGCGACACCATGCTGCGCGCCGTGGCCGCCCTGATGGTCTCCAACATCCGGGGCCAGGACCTGGTCGTCCGCTACGGCGGTGAGGAGTTCTGCCTGGTCCTGCCGGACACCGACATCGTGGGCGGCCACCATCTCCTCGACAAGCTCCGGGAGGGCGGCCGCGACGCCACCACCGATATCGGCGTCACCCTCTCGGCCGGACTCACCAGCTGGGACGGGATCGAGGACATCACGTCGCTGATCGAACGCGCCGACCAGGCGCTCTACCGGGCCAAGGAGTCGGGGCGCGACCGGGTGGTGTCCATCCAGTCCGTCACGGAGTACTGACCGGACCCCGGACCCCGGACCCCGGGCCGCAACCTGCGCCGGCTCCTCGACTGGTCCCGGGCTACGTTCCCGGATCGGAGCGGCGCAGGACGAGGTAGACGTTGTCGTCCACGGTGAACGAGTCGGCCAGCTCGAAGCCCTCGGCGGCAGCGGCGTCGAGACCGGTCTCCAGGTCGAGGCGGCGCTCGTCCACCACCAGGCGGCCCCCGTGCACCCGCAGCACCCGATGGCTGGTGGTCATGTCGGCACCGGGGTATCGAGGAGCAGCGCCGGCTCCCAGTGCTCCGGTCCGGAGTGCTCGGGCGCCGGCCGGACCCGGATGTACCACTCCCGCCCCCAGACGATCGAGAACACCTCGTCGGGCATGGACAGGAAGAAGCTGTCCTCACTGATCTGGCTGGCGTGGGCCTGCATCGACCGGCGCTTGCGCTCGATCCACGGGGTCACGTCCACCGCCGTGGTGATCCGGCTGGCCGGCTCCCCCATCCCCTCGCTGCCGTCGGGCATGCCTTCGGGCTCCCAGCCGGTGTCGGCCACCTGGTTCCTCAAGTCCTGGACCAGGTCACGGTTCATCGTCGAGTAGTAGAGGACCGGCGTCGAGGCCAGTTCCGCCGCCGCCACCCCCACCCGGTGGACCTGGACGTGGTCGGGGTGGCCGTAGCCGCCGTGCTCGTCGTAGGTGACCAGCACCTCGGCGGACTCCTCGTCGAGGATGGAGGCCAGGGCCGCCGCGGCCTCGCCGACGTCGGCGCCGGCGAAGCTCCCGGGCGCCAGGTTGGTGTCCTCGCCGGCCATGCCGGAGTCGTGGTAGTCCAGATACGTGTGGCGGGCCACGCCGAGGATGCGGCAGGCCTCGTCGAGCTCGATCCTCCGGCGCTCGGCCAGCGTCTCCCCCGGGGCGAGCAGGCCGTCGGGGACCTCCCCCAGCTCACCACGCGTGGCGGTCACCAGCACCACCCGGTGCCCCTGGTCGGCCAGGGCGGCCATGGTCCCTGCCGTGGCGATGGCCTCGTCGTCGGGGTGGGCGTGGAAGAACACGATGGCGGCCATCCCCGGAACCCTACCGGCACCCTGCCCCGATCTCGTCCGGCCCGCCCTACCTGCGCCTTGCCCGCCTAACCCTTGCCCGCCTAACCCTCGCCCGCCTAACCGAGCGGTAGTTGCGGCGCCTCGGCCAGGGAGAGCTCTCCGGCCGTGGCGCCGCGGCCGGCGGTCCGACCGCCCTTCTTGCCGGTGACGGCGAAGATGCGCTCCGGGCCGAAGGACCGGATCTTGTTCTCCCCCGGCCGTCCGCCGGCCACCTCGATGGACTCCGAACCGTTGTGGCTGTTGAGTACGTGGGCCCGGAACCTCCACTCGGCGCCCCGGAGGGGGAGGCCGGACACCCGCACCCGGTCGCCGCGCCGCAGGCCGTTCCAGGTGTCGGAGCGCACCAGGTGCTCCGAGGCGCGGAGGGCGGCCCGACGCGCCGAGGCCGGGCGGGCCCGGCTCAGTGACGCTCCTCGCGCACGACCCGGATGCGGTGGACGAACAGGATCACCACGGCCACCACGGCCAGGGCGGCGAGCACATAGCCGGCATCGCTGAACCCCTTCAACACCTTGTGGTAGCTGCTGCCCAGCGAGTAGCCCAGGCTGACCAGGGCCGTGCACCAGACGGCGCACCCGATCACCGTGAAGATGGCGAATTTGGCGATGGCCATCTCCCCGAGGCCGGCGGCGAAGGAGACGAACGAGCGGAGCAGGGGGATGAACCGCCCGAACAGCACGAAGGGCTCACCCCGTCGCTCGAACCATGCTTCGGCCCGGTCCAGGTCCTTGTGGGTGAGGAGGACGTACTTGCCCACCTTGTCCACCAGGGGCCTCCCGCCGAAGTAGCCGATCAGGTAGCCGGCCAGCGAGCCCAGCAGCTCGGCCGCCACCGCCACCACGATGACCACGGCCAGGCTGAGCTGGTGGTGGCCGGTCGTGACCTGGCCGCTCGCCAGCACCCCCCCGTAGATCAGAGCCACCTCGGCTCCGACCGGCAGTCCCATCGACGAGATGAAGCTCAGGACGAAGACGGCCAGGTAGCCGTGGTCGGCGAGAAAGTTCTCCATAGGTCCACAATGTCTACTCGCTGGGCGCGGCGAGGATGTACACCGTCGGGCACCTGGGACGGGGCCCGGGCCGGGGGGACGGCTCCCCTGCCGGCTGGACTACCGTCACCCTGATGCACACCGAGCCGTGGTCATGAGCGGCGCCTGGACACCCGCCGAACCGGTCCGGGACCGGTGCACCACGGCCGACGGGCTGGCTCTCGCCGTCTACGACTTCGGGGGCCAGGGACCGGACCTGTTGCTCGTCCATGCCACCGGGCTCTGCGCCGAGCCCTTCGGCCCCCTGGCCCGGGCCCTCGGCGGACGGTTCCGGTGCTGGGGCCTCGACCTGCGCGGCCACGGCCGGTCCGACAGGCCCGCCGACGGGGACTTCGCCTGGTCCGGATTCGCCACCGACGTCCTCACCGTGGTGGACCATCTCGGGCTGCGTCAGCCCTTCGGGTTCGGCCACTCCTGCGGCGGTGCCACGGTCCTCCTGGCCGAGCAGGCCCGCCCCGGCCTGTTCCGCTCCCTGTACTGCTTCGAGCCGGTGGTGATGCCCGACGCGGCCCGGGCCGTCGTGGCCGCCAGCAACCCGCTGGCCGACGGGGCCCGGCGCCGTCGGTCGTCGTTCCCCTCCGCCGAGGAGGCGCTGGCCAACTACGCCTCCAAGCCCCCCTACTCCGACCTCGACCCCGAGTGCCTCCGGCTCTACGTCCACGGGGGCCTCGAACTCGTGCCGCCCTCCGAGGGGGGTGACGGCCGGGCCGTCCGGCTGCGGTGCCGGCGGGAGGACGAAGCCGACACCTTCGCCGCCGCCGGCCTCCACGAGGCATTCGCCCACCTTCCCGAGATCGCCTGCCCGGTCACCTTCTCCTGCGGGGAGGACACCGACGCCTTCGGGGTGAACCTCATGCGGGCCGACGCCGCCCCCGTGCCCCACGCCCGGGTCGAGGTCCTCCCGGCCATGGGGCACTTCGGACCCCTCCAGGCCCCCGCCACCGTGGCTGACGCGGTCATCCGCGCCTTCACCGGTGACGAGGGCACGGGCGCCGGTGACGAGGGCACGGGCCGCGTCACACCCTCGTCGTAGTCTGTACCCGTGCCCTTCGAACCACCCCGCACCCTGTCCCCGTCCAAGGTGACGTCGTTCCGGGACTGCGCCCTCGCCTTCCGGTTCAACACCATCGACCACCTGCCCGAGCTGCCCACGGTGTGGACGGTCAGGGGCACCTTCGTGCACCGGGTGCTGGAGCGGCTGTTCTGGAACCACGGTCGGGGCCGGCGCACACCCGAGGCCGCCCGGGCCGAGCTGGACCGGGCCTGGGCCGAAGTCCAGCTGGACCCGGACTACCGGGCCCTGGAGCTCACGACGTCCCAGGCCGAGCAGTTCCGGTCGGAGTGCGAGGTCCTGGTGGACAACGAGTTCGCCCTCGAGGATCCGAACGAGGTCAACGCCGTGGGCATCGAGCTCATGCTCGAGGCCCGAGTGGGGGGCGTGCGCCTCCGGGGCATCATCGACCGCCTCGACCTGATGCCCGACGGCGATCTGGTGGTCATCGACTACAAGACGGGCAGGGCCCCGTCGCCCGCTTTCGAGCACAGCAAGCTCATCGGGGTCCACATCTACGCCCTCCTCTGCCAGGAGGTGCTGGGCCGCCGGCCGGCCCAGGTCAGGTTGCTGCACCTGAAGGAGCCCACCACCATCATCGCCGAACCCTCGGAACAGGCCGTGCGGGGCCAGCGCACCAAGACCCTGGCCGTGTGGTCGGCCATCGAGCGGGCCTGCCAGGACGAGGACTTCCGGCCCCGGACATCGCCGTTGTGCCGCTTCTGCCGGTTTCAGGCCTTCTGTCCGGCCTTCGGCGGAGATCCCGCCGAGGCGGCCGTCGTGCTGGGCGCCACGGTCGGAGGTGCGGCGTGACCGCGCTCGCCCCCGACGACGAGCCCTCCGAGGGAGCGGTCGACGCGTCGGTCGGAGCGGCGGTCCGAGGACGGGCCGACGGGGATGCGGTGGATCCCGGTCCCCGGCCGGTCGGCCTGGCCGCCGTGGTGCGGGCTGTCGACGACCGGGTCGATGCCTGGTTCGAGCCCTTGCGGGGCACTCCGGCCCTCGACGGCATGGCCACGGTGATCACCGGCCTCGGTGACCACGGGATCATGTGGGCTGCGACCACGGCGTGGCGGGCCCGCCACACCGGTCCCGAGCGGGCCCGGGCGGTGCGGGCCCTGGCCATCGCCGGCATCGAGTCCACCATCGTGAACCGGACGCTGAAGGCCGTGGTGGGCCGGACCCGGCCGGATCCCGAGGGCCTCGAGCTCAGTGCGGCCGGGGTTCCGGTCCGCACACCCACGTCCAGCAGCTTCCCGAGCGGTCACACCCTGGCTGCCTTCTGTGCGGTCACCGTCATGAGCCAGCGGGGAGACCGGAGAGGCAACACCCTCCTGTTCACCGCGGCGACGCTGGTCGGGGTCAGCCGGCTCCATCTCCGGGCCCACCACGCCTCGGACGTCATCGGGGGCGCCGCCATCGGCACCGCCCTCGGACTGATCGGACGCCGCTTCCTCTGATTCGGCTTGGCCAGGCCAGGCCGGGCCACGGCAGGCCAGGCCGGGCCACGGCGGGGCGGCCGTGGGTCGCCGGGATACAGGACCGTAGAAAGGCCAGGAGCAGGAATGGATCCCCCCGGGCCGGGGTTGCCTAGCCATGACCTCACGCCAGACATTCGCCGTGACCTGGGACTATCGCTGTCCGTTCGCCCGGATCGGCCATGAGCACATCCTCGACGGTCTCGAGGCCGGGGCCCCCTGGGACGTGACCTTCGTGCCCTTCTTCCTCAACCAGTCACACGTGCCCGAGGGAGGCGTGCCTGCGTGGCACGACCCGGCCCAGCAGGCCGACCTGACGGCACTGGCCGCCGGAGTTGTGCTGAGGGACAGGTTTCCCGACCAGTTCCTGGCCGGGCACCGGGCCCTGTTCGCCGCCCGTCACGCCGAGGGCGGTGACCTCCGGGACCGATCGGTGGTGCACGACGCCCTCACCCGGGCCGGCGCCGACGCCGACACCGTGCTGGCCGAGGTCGACGACGGCTGGCCGGCCAAGCAGATCCAGACCGAACACGAGGATGTGGTGTCGAGGCTCGACGTGTTCGGCGTTCCCACCTTCATCGTCGGTGACGATGCCGTCTTCGTCCGCCTCATGGCCCGGCCCGAGGGCGATGCCGACAAGGCCGTAGCCACCATCGACCGGGTACTCGGCCTCATCACCGGCCATCCCGACCTGAACGAGTTCAAGCACACCCGTCTCGCCGGCTGACCCCGCCGCCGCTAGAGGGGCTGCCGCTGCCCTTCAGGAGCCGACCAGGCCGGCCAGGACGTCGACGGTCGCCTTCGCCTCATCGACGGAGCCGAACGGGGCGCCGATGAAGTCGGTTGCGCCGATATCGGCCAGATGGCGTATCTGAGCCTGAACCTCGGACTCACTCCCCACGATGGCCACGTCGGCCGGACCCTCGGCACCCTCGCGGTCGAGCATGGCCCGGTAGGAGGGAAGGCTGCCGTAGATGACGAACTGCTCGGCCGCCTTGACCCGGGCGGCGTCCACGTCCGTCGTGACGCAGACCGGCAGGCCCACACCGATCTGGGGTTCTGGTCGTCCGGCCTCGGTGGCCGCGGCCCGGATGGTGGGAGCGATATGGGACTGGATGGTGGCCGGACCGGTCATCCAGGTGACGGTGCCCGCGGCCATACGACCGGCGATCGTCAGCATGGCGGTGCCGAGGGCCGCCACCAGCACCGGCGGCGGCGGGGCGTCGATCTGGAGCGGACCGAACGTGGACGCGCTCATGGTCTCGCCGGAGAAGGAGGCCTGCTCCCCCTCCAACAGGGGCATCAGGATCGACAGGTACTCCCGCATGTGCCGTGCCGGCTTCTCGAAGGACTGGCCGAACACGTTCTCGATGACCAGTTGGTGGGAGAGGCCGACGCCGAGGGTCAGGCGCCCTCCCGTGGCGGCCTGCACCGTCAGGGCCTGGGAGGCCAGCATGACCGGGTGGCGAGGGTAGGTGGGCACCACGGCGGTGCCGAACTGGATGCCGGGTACCTCCCTGCCGAGGGCCGCGATGAGGGTCAGGGCGTCGTAGGCGAAGATCTGCGAGGCCCATGCCGTCTCGATGCCGGCCTCGTGGAGGCCGGCCACCTGGGCCACGACATGGTCGAAATCGGTCTCGGTGTCGAACATCACGCCGATGCGCACGGTGGTTCTCCTTCGGACTGGCCTGGGCTGGGGTGTGGTCGGTCGACTGGTGCCGGCGCGAAACCCCAGGACAGCGGGCACCCCGGCTGACTGCGGGCTCCACCGTATACCGGTGATGATGGCCGGCTGGCCGGCTGGCCGGCTGGCCGGCTGGCCGGCTGGCCGGCTGGCGGCTCAGGCCGCCCGCCACGGCGGAGCCAGCCCCGCCACCGCCTCCTCCAGGGTGACCCCGATAGGGATGACGGCCATCACCGGGATGGTCACGCCGTTGGCCACGTAGCGGCCGATGTGCTCCCGGCACTCGTCGTAGGAGCCGTGCACCACGAGCGCGTCGACCACGGAGTCGGGGATGGCGGCCAGGGCCGCCTTCCGGTCGCCGGCCTGCCACGCCTCCCACATGGGCTCGAGCTCGGCTCCGCGCCCCAGCCATCGATGGAAGGCGGCGTAGACGCCCACGTTCAGATAGGCGGCGATCATCCTGCGGCCCACGGCCCGGACGGTGTCGACATCCTCCGACGGGCAGACGAAGATACGGGCGGCCACGGGCAGGTCCGCCTGCGTCTCCGGGACGACAGTGGCCACGTCCTCGGCCGACAGCCAGTTGATGATGACACCGTCGGCCTCCCGGCCGGCCAACCGGAGCATCCCGGGCCGGAGGGCGGCCAGGAAGATGGGAGGAGGGTGCTCGACGGGACGGGCCAACCGAAAACCCCGCACCCGGAAGGTGTCGTACTGGTGGTCGACTTTCTCACCGGCCAGCGCGGCCCGGAGGAAGCGGATGGTGTCCCGCACCCTCTTGTAGGGCTCGTCGAACTCGACGTCGTTCCACCGGGTGACGATGACGTCCGACGATGTCCCAATGCCCACGGTGAAGCGGCCCGGGGCGGCCTCGGACATGGCCGCCACGCTCTGGGCCAACAGGCCCGGACCCCGGGTGTAGGCGGGGAGGATGGCCACCCCCAGCTGGAGTGAGGGGGTCCACGCCGCGGCCAGCGCCAACGGGGTGAGGCCGTCGGCACCGTCGGTCTCCGCCGACCACACGTCGGTGTAGCCCAGGCGCACCAATTCCTCGTACCACCTGCGATGATCGGCCAGCGTGACGCCATCGAAGGGCACCGTGATCCCGTACCTGGGCCCGGTTGTCGGCACCGTCGGATCGTCAGTCATGGCCACAGTGATACACCCTCCCGGCATGCTGCACCCATGACCGCCTCACGCCGACACCGCCCCCAGAGCCACCAACCCCAGCTGCCCCTTCCTTCCTCAGGGAACGAGCAGGAGTGCGGGCCCGACGAGGAGTGGCGCCTCGATGACCAGACCCGCCAGATCGGGAGGCGGGGTGTGGCCCTGGCCCGGGCCCAGCTCGGCGGCACCTACGGCAACGCCGGCCCGGGTGGCGCAGGTGGCGCAGCTGGCGCAGCTGGCACGGGTGACACGGGCCGGAAGGCGAGCCCTGGCGGCGATCCCGGCCGCCGTGCGGGCACCACCACCGGCCGGCAAAGCGGTAGTCGGGGACCCACCGGTCGGGCTGCCTGACAGCCGACTACGGTCGTGCCATGCCGACCGTTGCCGAGCGTCTCGGTTTCCCGCCCGAGGCCAAGCTTCTGATCATCAACTGCGCCGACCTCGGGTTGTGCCATGCCGCCACGGTCGGCGTCTACGACGCCCTGCGCGAGGGGATCGGGACCAGCGGCTCGTTGATCGTTCCCGCTCCGTGGGCCCGGGAGTCGGCATCCCGGTTTCGGGGCGACGATATCGGGGTCCAGCTGACCCTCAACGCCGAGCACGACCTCTACCGGTGGGCACCGATCACCCAGGCACCCTCCCTGCTCGACGGGGACGGGGGGTTCCCTCGCACGGTCACCGACGTGTGGGACCACGCCGACCTCGACGAAGTGCGGCGAGAGTGCCGGGCCCAGGTGGAACGGGCCGTCCTGTGGGGCTTCGACATCAGCCACCTCGACGCCCACCTCGACGCCCTGCTCCTGCGTCCGGAGTTCTTCGACATCTATCTCGAGCTCGCCGTGGACTTCGCCCTGCCCCTGCGCCTGCTCGGGGCCGAGTCGGAGCCCAACGTGGGGTTCCCCGTCCGGAAGTTGGCCGCCGACGAGGGCGTGCTCTTCGCCGACCACTTCGCCACGTTGCCGCCGCCCGGCAACCGGACGGCCTTCCTCGAGCTGCTCGGCTCGCTCGCACCAGGCGTCACCGAGCTGAGCCTCCGGCCCGCCATCGACACCCCCGAGCTCCGGGCCATCGCCACGGACTGGCGGGCCCGCGTCGCCGACGAGGTGCTGTTGGTGGCCGACCGCGGCCTGGACCAGGCCGTAACGGAGGCCGACGTCACCCTGATCGGCTACCGGCCCCTGCGCGAGGCCATGCGACAGGGCTGATTCCCTACACTGGCGCCGGACGCCGGACGCCGGACGCCGGACACCGGACATCGGACACCGGACACCTGACACGGGTGCGGGACGGCACCGACCCCACCGACCGACGTGTCGTCCCCGGGTGAGACGATGTGCCGGAGGAGCGCAGGACATCGGGCCGGTACCCCAGTCGGCGCGAGTGCACCGATATCCTGTTGGGACTTCGATGGGAGTTGTCGTGGCCGAGGGTGACCAGCCGGAATCGCAGGGTGCCACCACCGTCGGGCGTCCGCATCCCGTGACCCCCGGACCCCCATCGGTCCGACTCGAGGGCCTGGTGATGCTGGACACGGCGGCCAGAGAACCCGAGGCCATCGAGGCGATGTTCTTCGCCGACG
>Ga0181534_10001209_pt1 | contig 17121 bp, 13 predicted proteins | sample PEATcosm2014_Bin_37_FD_119758 | JGI IMG/M metagenome (GOLD analysis project Ga0181534, IMG submission 119758) | Peatland microbial communities from MTU Mesocosm Facility, Houghton, MI, USA - PEATcosm2014_Bin17_10_metaG | ecosystem: Environmental > Terrestrial > Soil > Wetlands > Peat | place... | reverse complement strand
TCGTCGTTACGTGCGGACCATTCGTGTAGTCCAGAGCGATATCCTGACCTCCGAGGCGGGATGCTCGGGCATCCGCTTCGTGCTGAGCTGCTCGCCACTGCGCCCCCTGCTGCGCCATCATTTCCGCCAGGGTGATAATGATGTTATGCGTTATCCGGACGCGCGTTGGATAGTCCTTCCACGAGTGGGTTTCCACCAGGAGTGCAAACCTGTTGTGCAGATCCCAATAGCCGGTCGAGAAACGCGGCAGCGGCGGACCCGCGGCAAAGCCGGATGCCGGATCATCATCCACGACGAAGGCGGGGTAGAAATCCAACGGCTGGGAGCCCTGCGCGGCAATTTTGGCATTGAGCTCTTTGACGAGCCCGCGACCCGCCGGCTGCAACTGCGGATCGCCTGCGTAGAATGGCTCGAGCGTGTTGGACACGTCATGTTGGAATTCAGCGCCGTCCGTCACATGCAGATCGACGTACAAAACCGGATCCCAGGCACCGAGGAGCCGCAGCATCGCCTGCATCTCCGGCGTATCCGCCTTGGTGTAGTCCCGGTTGAGATTGAAATTCCGGGCGGTGGCGCGCCACCACATCTCCTCCGGACCCACCTGGTTGGGCCGATTCCAGCGGCCGAAACGCTCGTGCCCGTCCACATTGAATACGGGCACAAAGACCAACACGAACGATTTCAACGCGCCGGCGGCGGCCTCGTTGTTCAGCATCTCGCGCAGGGCCAGAAAGCCGGCATCCTTGCCGTCGATCTCACCTGCGTGAATACCGCCCTGCATGAGCATCACGGGCAGCTTTTGTTCGCGGGCCTTTTCAGGCGTTAGAGCGCCAGAGCGAGTGACGACGAGCGCGAACATAGGCCGGCCTTCGGGTGTACGGCCGAACGTGGTGCAGCGGACTGCATCGTGCCATGTGCTCTCGTATGCCGCGCAAAGGCGCACTACTTCGTCGTAGCGACCTGTGCGTACGAACTTCGATTGCTCTGCAATAGTTTGCAGAGGAGCTTCTTTCGCGAAAACCGTCGGGGCGGCTGCAATCAGTGACAATAACGCTGTCACCAAGCGTGAATAGGAACGCATAGGCGGCGCATGATACCGACACGCGCCGCCTTCGACAGGGCCACTACGCCGGAATCGTCACCGGGCGTCGACTACCACCGGGCTGACGGCGTGTACCTTCGCAAACACCTGGGTCACGATCCGATCGCAGCGGTCGGAGGACAGCTCGAAAATGTTGAATGGCTCCGCACGCAGACGGCGAGCAACGTCCATCTTCAATCTCTGCTGCGCCCGATACAGCCGCGTGCGTACCGTCGTCTCGTTCAATCCGAGACATACGGCAACCTCGACACCACTGAGGTCTTCCACGACGCGCAATACGAGAACCGTGCGAAACACTTCCGGCAAAGCGTCGATCGCGGCTTCGAGTTGCTGCTTGCTTGCCACGGTCTCAGTACCGTCATTGGCGGGAGCAGTCTCCGCGGTCGGAATCTGAGCCGCCGCAGTCGCCACCGAATGCCGGCGCAGCGTCAGGGCCTCATTAAATGCCAGACGTGCCAGCCACGCGCCGAATTTGCCAGCCGGCTCGTAGCGATCCAGGTTCGCAAAGGCGCGAATGTAAGCGGCGCGAACCGCCTCTTCGGCCATTTCATCGTTACTCAGGATGCTGCGCGCGATCCGGTACAAGCGGCGGTTATACCGGCGCATGAGCGTCTCGAAGGCGCGGGTATCGCGCCCGCGGGTGCGTTCGACCAGCAATAAATCCGGTAGATCGGTGAACGACTGCATCGAATCTACCGTGCGCTTGGCCTGCAACCCGCTCGCTGCATCGGAAGGATTGGGAATTCTTGATTGCTCCAGCATGGTGAATGACCTTTGTTTGACAGCGCTGTCATTGCCGTGTGATCCTCACCCCGGTAATGCCGCCCCGAAGACGGCAACGTAGGTGTTTCCATGGAACTCAGATGCATACGGCTCAGTTGAAAATCATTTTGGGTCTGATTCCGTTGTTGTCCGGTGTCGTATGGGCCGCAGAGGTCCACCCCGCCCTGTGGCCCGAGCAACCGCCCGCTCTGGCTTCCGACCCCGCGCTCGAGCCACGCATCGAGCGCTACTTGAGCGAAATGACGCTCGAGCAGAAGGTCGGCCAACTCATCCAGGCCGATATTGGGAGCATCACACCTGATGATCTTCGGCACTTTCCTCTCGGATCGATCCTGAACGGTGGCAGCTCTTCACCGGGCAACAACGAATTTGCTCCACCGAGTGAGTGGCTGGCCCTCGCCGATCGGTTCTATGCAGCCTCGATGGATGGGTCCCACGGACCGCGTCCAATTCCCACGCTCTGGGGGACGGATGCGGTCCACGGTCATAACAACCTCGTGGGCGCAACGATTTTCCCTCACAACATCGGGCTAGGCGCGGCTCGCGATCCTGAGCTGATTCGCTCGATTGGCGAAGTAACCGCGCGCGAGGTGCGCGCAACCGGTATGGATTGGACCTTCGCGCCCACTCTGGCGGTTGTACGCGACGACCGGTGGGGTCGGACGTATGAAAGCTATTCGGAAGATCCGCAAATTGTGCGCGAATATTCCGGCGAAATGGTGACAGGGCTGCAGGGCAGGCTCGGAACCGCCGAGTTTCTCGATTCGGCCCACGTGATCGCCACGGCCAAACACTACATGGGTGATGGCGGCACGGGTGGACATGACCAGGGGGACAATCGAGCGAGCGAGACAGAGCTGCGAGACATTCACTTCCCGGGTTATCCCCCGGCCCTGGCCGCCGGCGTACAGACTGTGATGGCTTCATTTTCGAGCTGGCAAGGCGTGAAAATGCACGGCAACCAGGCCTTGCTCACCACTGTGTTGAAACAGCGGATGCATTTCGACGGACTGGTGGTTGGTGACTGGAATGGCCATGGCCAGGTCCCTGGCTGTACGAATGTCAGTTGTGCCGCCGCGATCAACGCGGGCATGGATGTCATTATGGCACCGGACAGCTGGAAGCAGCTATATGCCAACACGCTGGCGCAAGTCAGATCCGGTGAGATACCCCTGGCCCGCATCGAAGATGCGGATCGGCGCATCCTGCGCGTGAAGTTGCGTGCGCACCTGTTTGATCAGGGCAGACCTTCGTCTCGGCCCTTGTCGGGCCATTTCGACGAGTTGGGCTCACCGGCGCATCGCGCGATTGCCCGCCGCGCCGTGCGCGAGTCCCTGGTGTTGATCAAAAATCAAAAACGCGTGTTGCCTCTGAATCCCCATCAGCACGTGCTGGTCGCCGGTGATGGGGCCAACAGCATAGGCAAGCAGAGCGGTGGTTGGACGATCACCTGGCAGGGGACGGGGGTCACCAACGAGGACTTTCCGCACAGCGAGACGATTTTCGCCGGTATCCAGGCTGCGGTGAGCGCCGCCGGCGGCACCGCGGAGCTCAATCCCTCCGGCAGTTTCAAGACGCGGCCGGATGTGGCCATTGTCGTGTTTGGGGAAAACCCCTATGCCGAATTCAAAGGTGACCTCAGTACAGTCGAGTACAACCCGGGGAATACCGCGGACCTCGAGTTGCTCCGCCGCTTGCGCGGCCAGGGAATACCCGTAGTAGCGGTGTTCTTGTCAGGGCGACCCCTGTGGGTTAACGCTTATATCAATGCCGCTGACGCGTTTATCGCCGCCTGGCTGCCGGGTACCGAGGGCGGCGGAATCGCGGATGTCATTTTCAAGACCGCGGCCGGTGCCGTGGCCAATGACTTCCGCGGCAAGCTGTCTTTTTCCTGGCCGGCGACTCCACAACAGTCGGCGGTGAACCGGGGCGATGGAGCGCAACCGCTGTTTCCATTTGGCTACGGCTTGAGATATGCGGATAACGGCGATCTGCCGAAGCTGCCGGAGCAAGGCGCCGCTGCCGGCGCTGCAGGTACCGACACACAGGTGTTTTTCACAGCTGGCAAGCCCCGGACGGGCTGGCGCTGGGCTGTTAGTGGCGTTGCCACCAACATCAAGCTGTCCGCGACGGACAAGGCAGCCCAGGAAGATGCGCAGCGGATCATTTGGGGTAACGCCGGGACCGCCTCCGTAGGACTGGCGACGACTGCGCCGATAGACCTGCAGCGCGAAACCAATGGCCAGATGTCCGTGGGGTTTGATTTCAAGCTGGTACATCCCTACGACTACAGTACCGGGCGCGCACCGCCGACGACAGTCACGGCGCGAGTCGAATGCGGAACCGGATGCCAGGGCGCCGTCGATCTGACAAAGACGTTTGCCAACGCGCCCGCGGGCCAGTGGGCTCACCTGCGGATACCGCTGAGTTGTTTCGCGAGCGCCGGCGCGCGCATGGGCAGCGTCACGCAACCTTTCATGATCAGCTCGACGGGACCGTTCGAGTTGAGTGTCGCCAATGTTCAGCTCGAGACAGCCACGGACGCGTTGGTTTCGTGCCCGGGTGGAGCACCATGAGCCGCAAAACCATTCACGACGTCGCCAAGGCCGCCGGAGTGGCCATCAAAACCGTCTCGCGGGTGCTCAATGACGAGCCCAATGTCAGGCCGGAGACCCGTGCGCGCGTGTTGGCGGCAGCCGAGCAGCTGCAATACCTGCCGAGCCTGTCCGCACGCAGCCTCGCCGGCCGCCGCTCCTTTCTGATCGGCCTGATCTACGAGAACCCCAGCGCCAACTATCTGATCGATTTGCAACACGGCGCCATGGCCCGCTGTCGCAAGGACAAGTTTCGCCTGTTCGTGCACCAGTGCAGCGGTCAGGGAGAGGATCTGATTCGCGATGTGATGGGACTGGTCGACCAGACGCATGTCGACGGTTTGATCGTATCGCCGCCGCTGTCGGAGGCATCGCCTCTGATCGCCGCACTCGCGCAACGCAACATCCCGTTTGTGCGCATCGGCGGCAGCGACCTCCAACACCCCTCGCCCTATGTTGACATGGATGACGCAGGGGCGGCGCACGAGATGACCGAACACCTGATCTCACTGGGTCACCGGCGCATCGGCTTCATTGTCGGCCATCCCAACCACCTCGCCAGCAGCCTGCGCATGCGCGGCTATCGATCCTCCCTCGAGCAACACGGAATCGGCTTCGATCCGGCGTATGTGAAGCAGGGCTACTTCGTGTTTGAATCAGGCCTGGAGGCGGCGCGTGAGCTGCTCACTCTGCCCGAGCCGCCAACCGCCGTGTTCGCCAGCAACGATGACATGGCCGCCGGCGTGCTGCTCGCCGCCCACGAGCTCGGCATCCCCGTACCGCACCGACTGTCGGTCGCGGGTTTTGATGACACCTACATTTCGCGGATCGTGTGGCCCCGGCTCACAACAGTGCATCAACCCAGCTATGACCTCGCGTTTTCTGCGACCGATCTCTTACTTCTGTCATTGAAGGACGGCGCCGCACCGAGGACGGCGCGCCTCTCCCACCAATTGATCCGCCGGGAATCCACAGGACCGGTAGAACTGGAATAGCGCTCACTGCACCAATTCGGCGCAGTCGCTAGATTCGGGATTCACAGAAGTTATACTGGTTTTATGAACGCACAATTTCACTATCGCCGCGGCACCGACCCGAAGACCGAAGACGAACGGGTCGCGATGAGCAAGGAAGCGTTCAAACGCGACTTCCTGGACAACCTGTTCTGTGTGCAAGGGAAGATTCCGGCCCTGGCCACCCGCCACGACTATTACATGGCGCTCGCCTACTCCATTCGCGATCGCTTGCTGCATCGCTGGATGAGCACCGCGGAAGCCTATACCCGCCACGGCTCGCGGACCGTTGTCTACCTGTCGGCCGAATTCCTGATGGGCCCGCACTTGGGCAACAATCTGCTCAATCTCGGGATCACCGAGGAGGTGCGTCAGGCGCTGCGTGAGCTTGGCCTGGACTTGGACGAATTGATCAGCTGCGAGGACGAGCCTGGCCTCGGTAACGGCGGCCTCGGACGTCTGGCAGCCTGTTTTCTCGACTCCCTGGCCTCGTTGGAAATTCCTTCGCTCGGCTACGGCATCCGTTACGAATTCGGCATCTTCCAACAGGAGATTGCCGACGGCTGGCAGATCGAGAAGACGGACAAGTGGCTCCGGTTCGGCAACGCCTGGGAAGTGCCGCGGGCCGAATGGGCGGTCGAGGTCAAACTGGGCGGCCGGACCGAGAAGTTCACCGATCACGCGGGCAAGCTGCGGATCCGTTGGATGCCGGCTCGCGTGGTGCTGGGCGTACCGTATGACACTCCGATTCAGGGTTACCGCGTCAACACCGCCAACACGCTGCGGCTGTGGCGCGCGGAAGCTCCCGAGTCGTTCGATTTCTCCACCTTCAACCGCGGTGACTACTACGGGGCCGTCAACTCGAAGGTCGTCTCCGAGAACATCACCAAGGTGCTGTACCCGAATGACGAGGCGATCCAGGGCAAGGAGTTGCGCCTGGAGCAGCAGTACTTCTTCGTGTGCTGCTCGCTGCAGGACATGTTCCGCATCCTGAAGGTCCAGCAGATCCCGATCAATCGCTTCCACGAAAAATTCGCCATCCAGATGAACGACACGCATCCCGCCATTGCCGTGGCGGAACTGATGCGTTTGCTGATCGACGAGCACGACGTCGAGTGGCAGGACGCCTGGGAAATCACTCAGCAGGCCCTGGCGTACACCAACCACACGTTGCTGCCCGAGGCCCTGGAGCGGTGGCCGATTTCCGTGTTTGCCAAGGTTCTGCCGCGCCACCTGGAGATCATTTACGAGATCAATGCGCGCTTCCTGGATGCGATGCGCATCCGCTATTTCGGTGATGAGGCGCGGATCGCGCGGCTGTCACTGATCGATGAGTCCGGCGGCCGCTATGTGCGCATGGCCCACCTGGCCTGTGTCGGCAGCCACGCCATCAACGGCGTCGCCGACCTGCACACCCAGCTGTTGAAGCAGGACGTGCTCAAGGACTTTGCCGAGCTGTGGCCCGAGAAATTCAGCAACAAGACCAACGGCGTCACCCCGCGCCGCTGGCTCGCCCTGACCAATCCACGCCTGGCCGAACTGATCTGCGATGCCATCGGGGATGGCTGGGTCAAGGATCTCGCGCAGCTGATCGACCTGGAGAAGTTCGCGGATGACGCCGCCTTCCAGAGCGACTGGCGCGCCATCAAACGCGCCAACAAGCTGGAGTTGGCCGGCATCTCCCACAGCCGCACCGGCGTGGCGGTCGATCCGGACTCGCTGTTCGATGTGCAGGTCAAGCGCATCCACGAGTACAAGCGTCAGCACCTGAATATTCTGCATGTCATCGCGCTCTATCACCGGCTGAAGACGGATTCGAGCTTCGACATCCACCCGCGCACGTTTATTTTCGGCGGCAAGGCGGCGCCCGGCTATCACATCGCGAAATTGATCATCAAGCTGATCAATGCCGTCGGCGATGTCGTCAACCGCGACCCGCAGATTCGCGACCGCATCAAGGTCGTATTTCTGCCCAACTTCAACGTCACCAACGGCCAGCGCGTCTATCCCGCGGCTGACTTGTCCGAGCAGATTTCCACCGCCGGCAAGGAAGCCTCCGGCACCGGCAACATGAAGTTCTGCATGAACGGCGCGTTGACCATCGGCACGATGGATGGCGCCAACATCGAGATCTGCAGCGACGTCGGCATCGAAAATGCCTTCATGTTCGGGCTGAGCGCCGGGGAAGTGGAAAGCCTCCGCAACCGCGGCTACAGGCCGTATGAGTACTACGAGCGCAACGCCGAGTTGCGCGGCGTGATCGACTTCATTCGTGACGGCTTCTTCTCACGCGGCGATGTGAACATGTTCCGGCCTCTGGTCGACGGCCTGCTGAACTGGGATACGTACATGTTGTTCGCGGACTTCCAGTCCTACCTCGACACCCAGGCACAGGTAAATACCGTTTACCAGGACCCCACGCAATGGAGCCGGATGTCGATCCTAAACGTGGCCCGCTCGGGAAAATTCTCATCCGATCGGACGATCTGCGAATACGCGCAGGATATCTGGCGCGTTTCCCGGGTCCCCATTCGCCTGTTGTCACAGGACGAATTGACGCTCGGGCTGAAGGAGGATCCTACTTCCGGAAGTTGATTTCTAACTGCACCCCGTTGGGGTCGAATAGAAACAACTGCCGGACGATGTTGCCCGGGTTGTTGTTCTCGCGAACAGCCACTCCGCGCTTGCGGATACGGTCCAACATGCCGTCGTAGTCCAGGGCACCGAAGGCAATGTGATCCACCGGGCCGGTGCCCTCGGCCGGCGACGTCACGAAGGCATTCTTTGCTTTCTGACGCGCCGTATAGGTCGTCCATTCGGCAATGTGAATCACCGGCAGGTCGCCGATGTATATCCAATGCCCCGGAAAGCCGAGCGGCGGCCGGAATCCATTTTCCATGCCGAGCACGTCGACGTAGAAGTCGCGCGTGGCATCGATATCGTTGGTCAGGACCAGGTAGTGCTCGAGTTTGATGAGGGGCATGGCGTTACCGAGTCTAACGCACGCCCAGCCATTCGTTGACGGCTTTGATCAGGTCCGGGTCGCGTGGCATGAAAACAGCCTTGTCGGCGTGAGTGAGCGTTCCGGGGAAGGCGCGGCACAACTCCGGATGATTTTTAGACTGCAGATCGACCTCCGCATCGTCAGTGATCATGACGTCGGCATTGCGGGCGATCAGCTCGGAGAATATGGCCCGATTGTCCGGGAATACGACAATCTGCGCCTGATGGACATTGGATCTCACGTACTGCTCATTGGTGCCGCCCGGGTTGACGATCACACGAACCTTGGGTTGGTCCACCGACGCCAGCCCCTTGTTGAACTTCTGCTTGTCGGCACACCGCGAGAGAATCGTTTTTCCACCCGATGCATAGGGCACGGAGAACGCGCCAACCGCTTCACGTTCTGGCGTGACTGACACGCCACCCATCGCAACATCAAACGCTCCATGACTGAGGTCATCCGACAGCGACGACCACGTCGTATGAATGAACATCGGAAGCGCATTGAGATGCGCAGCCAGCAATCGTGCTCTATCGATGTCCGTTCCGGTCAGAGTGCCGTCCGTGTCGAGGCTATACGGAGCATAGTCCCCCGTCACACCCACTCGCAGCGCTCTGCTGGCGGAGATGCGCTGGAGCGCGGGGACTGGTGCCAGTGCAACGCTATGCAGAATTGCCAGGAGCTCCTGTCGGCTTTTGTCTGTCCAAACAGGGGTTCGCAGCTGCTTCTGCGCGGCTTCGGCGTAATGACTCTCGAAGTCCGCATGCTTCAGCACCGGTGCTGCCAGGTACACGGCCTGGATAATGTCGAAGGTGAGCCCGTCGAGTTTGGGACGCAGAGCCGCCAGCGTGGTGACCTTTCCCTGGTACGAAAACCCGTGCGCTTTCCAATCCTGATGGAGCCCCGTCTGTACTTCCCGCGCCAGGCGCGCCTGCAACTGGAACAGGCGCTTGATCGAATCGGCGGCCAGCCCCATGGGCGCGCCGATCTCGGTGGCACGGTCGATGACGGCCGTTTCCCGGGGCTGATCAAAAATGGGGCCCTGAGTTTGCCATTTGACGGCGGCTACCGCGGGCATGACGGCCAGGCGCTGCTCGGCGAGGTCGAAAATCCGCGCGACCTGCGCATCCTCGGTGGTAAACCGGTCGGGGTCGGCGCAGGCCGCTCCGGTCCAAATCAGGAGGAGGAGGATGGAAACCCAGGTTCGCATGCGATCCACGTCGGACGACTCCTACACAATGTTCTCAAAAATCCGTCTGCACGGCTCGAGCTGCGGGTCCAATACTACGGCCAATTGTTAAGGAGACTCGAGATGATTCGAACCACAGTGCTGGCCGGCGTGGCATGCGCAATTGCGCTCGGTTCCGCAGGATGCGACAACCGGGGCCCGATGGAAAAGGCGGGCGAAAAAGTAGATCACACCGTCGATACCATCAAGAACGGCGGTCACGAGCCGGTAGGCGATTCTATCAAGGACAATGTGGACAAGGCGCGTGACAAGGTTTCGGACACGGTAGACGACGCGAAGAAGTGAGAATCGATTAGACTGTCCGGGCTACTTAAAGAAGAAGCCCGGACAGTAACATGGGTCAGTTGATCGATGGGGAGTGGCGCAACGCGCCGCTTCCCACCAGCAGCAGCGGGGAATTCCTCAGGCCGTCCAGTATCTTCAGAAACTGGATCGGCGCCGACAGTCCTTTCCCGGCGGTGCCCGGGCGCTACCACCTGTTTGTTGCGCGCGCCTGCCCGTGGTGTCACCGCACTCTGCTCGCGCGGGTCGCCAAGCGACTCGAAAACATCATTTCGGTGAGCTATGTCGAACCGTTCGTGTTCGATAATGGCTGGGCCTTCGCGAAACCGGATTCGCTCACGGGAGTCCGCTATATTCACGAGCTCTACAGCCAGGCAGACCCGCTCTACAGCGGCCGTGCCACGGTACCCGTGTTGTGGGACAAGGACAGTAATACAATTGTCAACAACGAGTCCGCGGACATCATTCGCATGTTCAACCATGCGTTCGATGAGATCACACATGAATTCACGGACTACTATCCCGCCGCGCTCGCCGCCGAAATCGATCAGATCAACGAGCGGGTGTACCAGACAGTCAACAACGGCGTATATCGGGCAGGCTTTTCAACCAGCCAGACGGCGTATGAAAACGCCGTGCAGCAGTTGTTCGAATCGCTGGATTGGCTGGAAGACCGGCTGCAGCAGCAGCGCTATCTGCTGGGTGATCTGCTGACGGAGGCCGACTGGCGCTTGTTTCCGACGCTAGTGCGGTTTGACGCCGTGTACTACGGACACTTCAAATGCAACCTGCGGCACGTGTACGAATATCCTGCCTTGTGGGGCTACACGCGTGAAATCCATCAAATGCCCGGGAACGCAACGACCGTATCGATCGAAGAATACAAAATGCACTACTACGGCAGTCACCGGAACCTGAACCCTGCAGGGATCATCCCCGCGGGGCCGGAACTCGATTTCCGGTCCCCGCACGGGCGCGGGCGCTGATGTTGGGCCCCTGGGGGGCGCCTAGTGGCGCGCTGCCGACCTCGCCTCCGACGGCCGGGTTGCTTTGTTCGGCGGCTGAGTGTCTTTGGCAAACTCCGCGATCATCGCCCGGTTGAAGGCCGGCAGGTCGTCCGGTTTGCGACTCGACACGAGGCCCCGATCGACCACGACTTCCTGATCAGTCCAGTGGGCGCCGGCGTTGACGAGATCCGTCCGGACCGACGGCCAGGATGTCATGTTGCGGCCCTTGACAACGTCGGCTTCAATGAGTGTCCACGGTCCATGGCAAATAACAGCCACCGGCTTGCCAGCCTGAACAAACTCACGCACGAACTCAACAGCCGCGGGTAACGTGCGCAACTGGTCGGGATTCGCAACTCCTCCAGGTAACAGCAAAGCCCCGAACTCGCCCGCCACCGCGTCGTCCAACGCCACGTCCACGTCAAATTTGTCCGCCTTGTCGTGATGGTTCCAACCCTGAACCTGCTGCCGCGCGGGCGACACGATCCGGGTGTCTGCCCCGGCTTCCTGTAAAGCCTTGCGGGGCTCGGTCATCTCGACCTGCTCAAAACCGTCGGCCACCAGAATGGCCACTTTCAATCCGCTCAATGTTGACATTGCTGTTCCTCCATTTCCGATCAGCGGGTTAGGAGAAGCATTTGTCGTGCCTTGCAGCTGTGTTCATGCAGCCACGCTGGCGACCGCGTACGGATATATGCGCTATCATTCGCGCCCACAACAACGAACTTTCCGGAAGGTCCCACCATGAGCATTCTCAGCACGCTTGCCGGAGCCCTGGAAGGGGCACCTAACGCCGGCGCAACCGGCAGCCCCACGACCCCGGGTGGCATCAACCTCGGCGGTATTGCCTCCTCTGGAGCCCTCGTTTCGGAGGTCATTTCCATGATTCAGAATCGACCCGGCGGGTTGGGTGGATTGTTGCAATCCTTTCAGCAGGGCGGCCTCGGGCACGTATTCCAGTCATGGGTCGGCACCGGTCAGAACCTGCCTGTTTCGGCCGATCAATTACATGGCACGGTGGGATCCGAGTGGATCGCCAAAATCGCGCAGGCAACGGGACTGCCGCAGGCACAGGTCGAGCAGCACCTGTCGACACTGTTGCCCCAGGTCATTGATCATCTGACACCCAACGGGCAGATGCCGCAGGGAGATATCGGCAGTCAGCTCGCAAGCGTTGCGCAGCGTTTTCTGCGCGGCTGATTCTCCGGAGGACTTCAATGAAAATACTGAAAAACTCTCTGTTGGCGAGCCTGTTGACACTGCCGTTGGTGTTCGCGGTCGCAGGTGCACAAACGGCCCCGGCTTCCGTGACATGTAAGGACGGGACGACATCCACGACGACGGGCAAAGGCGCTTGCAGCCATCACGGCGGCGTGGACAAGTCGGCTGCGGCTGCATCTGGCGGCGCAGCAATGAACTCAACAACTGCCGCGCCGACGCCGAGTACCCCGGCTGCCGCCCCGACTCCGGCTCCCGCCGCGAGCGGATCCGGCCCAGTTCTGTGTAAGGACGGAACAACCTCGACAACGACCGGCAAAGGCGCCTGCAGTCATCACGGTGGAGTAAACAAGACGGGGACCGCCTCTTCTGCGGGAAGCGCAGCGCCGCCCGCGGCTGCGCCGGCCCCTGCTTCACCGCCACCGGCTTCAGCCTCCACCACGACTCCGGCTCCGCGTCCCGCGCCAACTCCAACAGCGGCACCACCGGCGGCCGGCTCCGCAATGCGGGCTCAGGTTCCGAGCGGAACGGCTGCGGCAGGCGGCGCACCGGGACAGGTTTGGGTCAACACCGCGTCGAAGGTCTATCACTGCTCAGGCGACCGTTGGTACGGCAAGACCAAGGAAGGCCAGTACATGAGCGAGGCCGACGCCAAGGCCCAAGGCGCTCGTCCGGATCACAACAAGCCTTGTTCATGAGACGTTCATGAATCGCGTAGCTGCAACGCATCAAGCGTTGCAGCTACGAGTCAGCTTAGGCACGTCGCTTGCGAACTGCTACGCATGCCCGAAAACATGCAGTTCGACGAGCATGAACTCAGGTTGGAAGTGCGTCGGAGAATCGCCGATGGGCGGTTACCGTGCGAGCCCCAACTCTATCTATGGGCCGGCGCCGGCGACGGCCAACCCTGTTCACTGTGCGATCGTGTAATTGGTTCGCAGCAGATTGAATACGAGTTGCAATTCGCGGTCAGCCCCGAAGTAGTGCATCGCTTCCATCGCATCTGTCACCAGGCCTGGGAGTTGGAATGCATGGCCGAGCAGCGGCCCGCGCCGCATCCGGGTATCTGAACCAACACTGAACGGCGGCATCTGCTTCATAGTGAGCGAGCTACAGGGTGGCGGGCGCGGCGCGGGAGGTGGTCAACTCTGCCGCAACGCGGGCGTAGATAGCGGGCCATTCTGCTACCCAGCAGCAGCTGTGGTCGAAGCGTGGGTATGACCGCACGCGGTCCGGTGCAACACGCTCTATATAACGCACTGTGGCGGCCGGCGGCACGTTCGTGTCTCGTTGACCTATCAAATACCACTGCGGCAAGTTTGTGGGCAGCGCCGGCTGTAGAGCGGGGTTCAAACTGCCCACGAGAGGCAGGTACCCGTGCAGTTGCGCCCATCGATCCGGGTCGAGATTGCCCGCGACAGAAACAAAACCGTCGGCATGCGGAAGGCTGCGCACCATCAGCGCTGCGATTGTTGCACCACCGCTATAACCCACGAGCAACACGTGCCGTATATGGTGCTGAGTGATGAAGCTCGTCGCGGCAGCTGTCATGCTCTCGACGACCGTCTGCGAATAACGATCCGCTGTCCAAAGGTTCTGCGAACACTCAGGCGGTTCAGTTGGCTCCAGATAACACGGTCGCCCGAGGTACAGCACCGACCCTGGAGTGACCGCCGCCATCTTTAGCGCCAGTGGCGCACGGGCCGTTGGATCAGCCGCAACTCTGCGGCCACCATCGATCCAGGGCGACCCATCGCCGTCGATGAACACTATCAACGATTCAGATGGCTCGCGTATGGCGAAAAACGCATGATGCCGAAAGCTTGTGCCCTGCAGCACGAGCGGCTGCATTCCACTCTCCACAGCGAACCGCATCGTGCGCTGTTGTGGTGTGGCACAACCCACGATGGTTGCAATCACAACAGTGTTGATTGCGAGCGCAATCAATCTGACTACGCGATAAAACACCGTCCCTTGACAGTAACAATTGGCCGTCACTATTCTGCGTTGGATACGGTTTGCACGACAAAAATTCGAACCAGGGCGTGCGCCACGCCCTGCCGCTGCACTCAAGGGAAGCTTCATGACGATTACGGTTACGTCCGATTCGCCCGGTCGGCTGACGTCCGCCAGTTTACTGCGAATGCTTCCGGCAGGCCTGCTGTTGCTGATGGCATTGTGGGTGCGACCGGCGGCAGCGCAAACTGCCGCCCTGGTGGACATGGTCAATACCCTGTCCGGAAACGGCACCTTTCAGTTTGACGCGCTGGAACGACAAGCGGCCATCGCCAACGATAACGCGTATACCAAGCTGCTACCTGTCTGCGGCCCGCAAGCCCAATCGGCGGCCGCTTGTGTGGGGTCCACGCGTACCCTGTTCAACCGGCTGCGCGAGCTCGAAGATAACGCGAACGAGTTGCTGGCCAACCGGGGAGAGACGCAGTACAGCCTGCGGCTGGACCCGGAAGGGATGAGCAATGCGCTGCGCTGGACCGCCCCGGAGGAATATGCGGCGCAGGGCTCAATGTCCTCGAAGTTCGTCAACAGCCAGGCGTCCGTGTTGACTAACCGTTTCGCCGCGCTGCGCTATGCGGCACAAGGTATTCCCCTTGCGGACGGGGTCACCCTGGGACCGGGCGGTAACGGCTTCTCGTACGCCTACAACGGCAGCGCGCTAGGCGGCGCTGCAGGCGACGACTCCTCGTTTTTCAGCCGCTGGAGCGTGTTCGCGAACGGCGGTTTCGGATCCGGCGACAAAAACCCGACCACCTTTGAAGACGCATTCTTTTTTGACAGCACTGAAGTATCAGCGGGCGCGGATGTGCGGATCACCAACCAGATCGTGGCGGGTGTCCTGTTCGGGCATACCGAAAAGCGTGTTGATTTTGACTCCGCCAGGAGCATCGTGGATGGCGGCATCCGCGGCAACGGCCAAAGCGGCATGCTCTACGCCCAATACGAAACTGACACCGCGTTTGTGAATGCGGCCCTGGGTTGGCAGCATCTGAGCCTGGCCACGCGCCGCCGGATCACATACCCTTCCAACAATCCGCAGATCCCTTCCGTCGACGTCACATCGTTCAGCAATACCGGGTCCACCGCTCTCATCGCCACGCTGGGCGGCGGCTACACCTGGCATTACAAGGGGTTCACCGCCGAGCCCTATCTCAATCTGCAGAACACCCGCACGCGCATCAATGCTTTTACGGAGCATTCCGATGACGGATTCGACATCCAAACGGGGTCCCAGACGATTCAGTCGCTCGAAGGCTCGGCAGGGTTGCGGGCACAGTACGCAATTCTCAATCCGTTCGGCGTCATCGTCCCCTATGCGTACGGTGAGTACCGCCATCAGTTTCGAGACAGCTCGCGGGCGATCGACTCCGGATATGCCGGTGACGGCGGCGGAACGGACTTCGTGCTCCCGACAGATGAGCCGGTAAAGCATTACTACGTTGTCGGAGCCGGTGGGTCGGTTGTACTGAAGCACGGACTGCAGGGCTTCATGCAGTACTCGCGTGTGCTCGACTATACCAACTACACGGACCACACGGTTTCCGGCGGCGTTCGGTGGGAGTTCTAAGCATGTCAGTTCGCTTCCGGATTATCGCTATCGCCCTCGCGGCACTGGCTACTGTTAGTTGCGGAACCCGGGTCGGGAAATCGGGTGGGGGCAGTGACGGCACGGGACCTGCGCCGCTCGTAGTCATTACGCCCATCGGCAACAAGGCCACTTCAGCCGCCGGCGCCAATCCAGTCACTCTGACCGTTCGCTCCGGCGCCGATGTCATTCTCTCCGGCAAGGACAGCGACGGGGGCTCGGTAGCGTTGAAGTCTTTCGCCTGGTCGCAATCCGGCGGTGATGTGACTCTCCCTGCACTCCCCGATACCGGTGCTCTGTTATATCGCAGCGCGAATACAGTCAGCTTTCGTGCGCCGCAGGTTGCCGCGCCGGCCAAACTGAGCTTCAAACTGGTTGTGACGAACGCGCTCGGCGGTTCCGCCACCGGCAATGTAGACGTCACGGTCGTACCGGCCAACGACACGAATCAGTTTCTTGCGCCGCCGACCAAACCCCTGAAGTTCGAGGTCGGAGTCGCCACTGTCGACGGCATCGACAAGTCGAAGTTGAGCGGTGATGTGCCGATCTGTGTGAAGGTAGGTCGCCAGGTTAAATACTCCAGCCGCGACGGCGTCGTACATGCACCGGTCAGCCTGCCTCAGTTGGCCAGCCTGCAGGCGGACACATCCTGGTCGGCTTCGACCAATGCAGCAGCCGCGAAGGATGCGACGACATCGACTGTCACGACGGCCAGCGTGACAACGGCCCTGCAGAGCTTCTCCAATCCGCGAGTTGCCTTCGACGTCCCGGCACTGAATGACGAAGATCTCTTTGCGATGTTCAACCAGCCGGGCGGCGACACGTCCGTGCTGTTTCCGCAGCAGTTGGTGCCGTCTGATATCGATACTGCCCAACTGCAACTGTCGATATCGGCAGTCCCGGGTTCGTGCGACGGCACCCACACGGCTCCCGATATCGGCACCAGTCTCGTCGTTGCTCTGCTGGACAATGGCCACAATGTGCAGCTTTGGAGCAGCGCGGCGTCGAACAACTCCACGGCCACGTTGAACACCGACTCTTCCTCCGCTCCTTTGACATCGGACACGCTGCTCTCGAAACTCGAGACAAATACGCAGATTGAAACATTGGAGTCGGCCCACGCTTACTACGCAGCCGTAGACCCTGATTCGAAGAAGACCACGCTGAATGACTGGCTCGATGCCAACTGCTTCGACCATACCGCAGCGGACTATGGTGTAGGTGCCGCCGGCGCGAACGGCGCCCACGCTGTCTACACGAACAATTTC
>Ga0181534_10001208_pt1 | contig 17123 bp, 19 predicted proteins | sample PEATcosm2014_Bin_37_FD_119758 | JGI IMG/M metagenome (GOLD analysis project Ga0181534, IMG submission 119758) | Peatland microbial communities from MTU Mesocosm Facility, Houghton, MI, USA - PEATcosm2014_Bin17_10_metaG | ecosystem: Environmental > Terrestrial > Soil > Wetlands > Peat | place... | reverse complement strand
GCTGCTGGAGCTGCTGCTGGTGCAGGTGCCGATCACGGTGGTTGCCTCGATCGTGGGCGTGTGGCTGTTCTCGCTACAACACCGGTTCGAACGCACCTATTGGGTGCGCGCCGACAAGTGGAATTCGACCGACGCCTCGCTGCTGGGCAGCTCGTTCCTGCGCATGCCGAGGGTGCTGCAGTGGTTCACCGGCAGCATCGGCTTCCACCATATCCATCACCTCGATACCGGCGTTCCCAACTACCGGCTCGAGGCCTGCTACAAATCCGATCCTTCGATGCGTACCGCGCCGATCATGGGTCTGCTGGGCGGGTTCCGCGCCTGGCGCTACGCGCTGTGGGACGAGGCCGCCGGACACATGGTGCCGTTCCCGCGCTGGCTGCGGCCGGCCGCGGCCGGCGCGGCCTAGCCCGCCGGATTTGCGCAAGGCAGGATCGTCCGCCGCATGACCGATTTTCCCGAACTGGCCGAGATGGTCGGGCCCGAAGTGCCCCCCGTATCGGGGGCTAAGCCCAGGCAATTGGTCATCTTTCTGCACGGCGTCGGCGCCGACGGCAACGATCTGATCAGCCTGGCCGATCTGTTCGCCGATCGTCTGCCCGATGCCGCGTTCCTGTCGCCCAACGCGCCATACGCGTTCGACATGGCGCCGTTCGGCCGGCAGTGGTTCAGCCTGCAGCACCTTTCGAACGCCACCGCGCTGGCCGGCGTCAAGCGGGCCGCCCCGATCCTGCAGGCCTATCTCGATCGCGAACTGGCGGCGCGCGGCCTGGCCGACGGCGATCTGGCGCTGGTGGGATTCTCGCAGGGCACGATGATGGCGCTGCACGTGGCGATGCGCCGCGCCCATCCGATCGCCGCGGTGGTGGGCTATTCCGGCCGGGTGATCGCGCCCGAGCTCTTGGGAAACGAGCTCACCGCGCGGCCGCCGGTGCTGCTGGTGCATGGCGACGCCGATCCGGTGGTGCCGTTCGTGTCGATGCGCTTCGGCGAAGAGGCGCTGGCCGGCGAAGGGATCGAGGTCAAGGCGATCCAGCGCCCCGGCCTGGGCCACGGCATCGACGATGCCGGGCTGGAGGCGGGCATCGACTTCGTCGCCCGCGCGTTCGGGAAGTAATCCGGCCGTCAGGCCGCTTTGAAGCGCCGCACCTTAACCTTGTCGCCGCGCTTGTTGGCCTGCCAGAGGTCGTAGGCCATTTGCATTCCTAGCCAGGTTTCGGCGCTGGAGCCGAAGGCCTTGGCCAGCCGGATCGCCATTTCGACCGATACGCCGGCCTTGCCGTTGACCAAATCGGACAGCGCCTGGCGCGTGACGCCCAACCCCTTGGCCGCGTCGGTGACCGATAGGCCCAACGGTTCCAGGCATTGACGGCGGACGATGCCGCCGGGGTGGGGAGGGTTGTGCAGCGCCATCGGTTCAGTCCTCAATGATAATCTTCATAGTCGACGTCATTGGCCTCGCCATCTTCGAATCGGAACGTCACCCACCAATTTCCCGATACCCGGACGGCCCACCGGCCTTTCGACGAACCTTTGAGCGGATGAAGCCTCAGTCCAGGCAGGTTGATGTCTTGCGGACCGCCGCTTCGATCCAGAACCGCCAATATGTCGCGAAGCTATTCAACATGTCCCGGCGCTACGCGCCGGATCGACCGGCCATCGTATAGTTCCGCGAGACCGCGATGCCGGAACCACCGGATCATCGACCTAGGGTAGAGCGTCGCCTGTCACTTGTCAAACGACGGAAGTGGCAGGCAACAAACTCTGCCCGCCCGTCGCCCCGCTCACGTCGCGACGCCGGGCACCGTTGCGCGGCGCGCGGCCAGGCGCTTGCCCTCGATGTTGGGCAGGAACACGGTGAGCAGGCCCATCAACGGCAGATAGGCGCACAGCCGGTAGACATGCTCGATGCTGGTGAGGTCGGCGAGTTCGCCCAAGGCCGCGGCGCCCAGGCCCCCGATGCCGAAGGCGAAGCCGAAGAACAGGCCCGCGATCAGCCCCACCTTGCCCGGCACCAGCTCTTGCGCGAACACCAGGATGGCCGAGAAGGCCGAGCTGAGGATCAGTCCGATCACCACGCTGAGCACCGCGGTCCAGAACAGGCCGGCGAAGGGCAGGATCAGGGTGAAGGGCAGCACGCCCAGGATCGACACCCAGATCACATATTTGCGGCCGAAGCGGTCGCCGATCGGCCCGCCGACCACCGTGCCCAGCGCGACCGAGAGCAGGAACACGAACAGATAGACCTGCGCGGTCTGGATCGGCAGGCCGAACTTGTTCATCAGGTAGAAGGTGTAGTAGCTGGAGAGACTGCCGATATAGACGTATTTCGACAGGATCAGCATGAACAGCACGGATATCGCGGCTACGATGCGCCGTTTCGAAAGCGCTACGCTCCCGGATGCCGCGCGCGCCTTGGGCCGCGCGGCGTTGCGCAACCGTTCGCGGCGGTACCAGCGGCCGACCATGGTGAGCACGGTCATCGCCACCAGCGCCACCAGCGAGAACCAGGCGATCGAACCCTGCCCGCGGCGCAACACAATATAGGCGGCCAGCAGCGGACCCAGCGACGAACCGACATTGCCGCCGACCTGGAACATCGACTGCGCCATGCCGTGCCGCCCGCCCGAGGCGAGCCTGGCCACGCGCGAGGATTCGGGATGAAACACCGACGAGCCCAGCCCCACCAGCGCCGCGGCGATCAGCAGCATCGGGTAGCTGGACGCGGTGGACAGCAGGATCAAGCCGATAAACGTGCTGCCCATGCCCGCGGCCAGCGCATAGGTCTGCGGATGGCGGTCGGTGTAAATGCCGACCAGCGGCTGCAAGATCGCCGCGGTGAAATAGAAGGCCAGCGTGATCAACCCGATCTGCGCGTAATTCAGCGAATAGGTTTGTTTCAGCATCGGATAGAGCGCCGGGATCAATGACTGCATCGTGTCGTTGAGCATGTGGGAAAAGCTCAGCGCCAGGATCACCGCGAAGGTGGCGTTCTGCGCCGTGGCGACAGGGGTGGACGGGGTGGCGGCGCCTAGTTTGGCTGCCAGCGGCAGGCTCTCGACTGATTCCATATGCCTATTATAGGAGCAGCGTGCCTCGGTTCCAACCCAGCGAATCCCCAGCCTGCGGCATGGGCGCCATGCGAAGCATACCGGGGGATGCGCGAACCTTCTACGGCGCCATTGTTCAGTTCGCCGCCTACGCGGCGGGGCCCGCCTGGTCGAGGATTTCGCGCAAGTAAGCGACGTGCTCGGAGAAGGCGCGCCGGCCCGAGGGCGTGGCCTTGATGCGGGTTTGCGGCTTCTTGCCGGCGAAGCGTTTCTCGATCGCCACATAGCCCGCGCGTTCGAGCGCGTCGAGATGCGAGCCGAGATTGCCGTCGGTGGTTTCGACCAGCGACCGCAGCTTGGTGAATTCGATCGCGTCGCCGCCGGCCAGCGCATTGAGCGAGGCCATGATGCGCAGCCGCACCGCCTGGTGGATGATGTCGTTATTGCCGCTCATCGCGATCCAAGACCGATGCGGCGGAGGTAGAGGCCCGACGCGATCAGCCCGCCGCCGACGATCACCGCCATGCACGGCAGGAACAGATCGCCCGACCAGAGGTAGACGATGGCCGTGAGCACGGAGACGACCAGACCCAAGATCACGTAGAAGCGGCCGAAGAAGATGCCGAAGATCACCATCCAGAACATGAAGAAGCTCGGCCACAGCGCGCTGAGCTGGCGCGGCGTCGCATCGGTGAACACTCCGGTCCACAACAGGCCGAAGGCGACGACGGCGACCTGCCCCCACACCCAGCGATAGTCCGCCGGCTGGCCTCTGATGCGAGAACGGCCGATGCGAAAGACCGCGCCGCCGACGATGCCGGCGAAGATGACGGCGGCCCAAATCGAGATACCCGATTCGGGACGAAGGTATTGGGCGATGTAGCCGAGGGCCACCAGAACGCCCCAGACAAGCTGGTAGCGGGAGGCATAGGAATATCGCACCAACTCGAGGGTGCGCTTTTGCACGCGCTCGACGTCGGACAACGAACTCGCCGCGCTTTCCTGGTCGATGGCCATCGCGCTACATCCCCTCAGAAATAACGGACCAGTTGCGCGATCGCATTGGCTTGCTCGGGCACGCTGCCGCGCTCGGAGCGGCTGGCGCCGACGCTGGCGCCCCCCAACGCGCTCACGGTCCAATCGTCCGACAGGTTATAGCTGACCGAAAGCTGCGTCAGCGTCGAGCCGTCATAGAGGTTGACGAAGGCGATGGCCGAGATTTCGAGCTTGTCGATGAAGGCGTCCTGCCAATCGGCGCGCAGGAAGATTTCCTGGCGCGACATCGGTTCCTGCTGATCCTGGGCATAGGCGCGGGTGTACCAGAGCAAACTGTCGACCAGAGGCTTGCCCGCCCGGCCGGCCGCGAACCAGTTGCGCCAGTCGGCGGCGCCGAATCCGCTCTGGTGGTAGTGGTATTCGGCATTGAGAGTGATCTCGTCGGCGCCGTCGGTCCAGGACGCGCCGACGGCCGCGTCGTTGGTGAAGCTCTTGCGCGGGTCGGGATCGACGACGATGGCGGGCAGCGCGTCGGTCTGGTGACCGAACTGGATCGCGCGGCTGGTAAGCGAGCCCTGCTCGCCGCCCGCCCATTCGCCATAGGCGACGATGGCCTGGCCGATGGTGCGCGACACGCTGGCGCCGAAGCGGCTGCCGTCATCGTCATGATAGGCGAGGAATTCTGGGCTGACGCCGTCGGCCAATTCGGTGCTGCCCGAGAGCAGCACCCGGTTGGTTCCGTTGGTACGGCCGAAGCCGGGATCGACGCTGGGCGGCGGACCCGAAGTGGGAATGGCGGTGGGCGAGGCCAGCCGCGGCGCCACCGCCAGCGTCGCCGAGCCGTTCTCGAAAATCCTCTGCCCCTGCACCATCGCGACACCCAGGCGATCCTCGCGGATCACCGAAGGATCCTCGGATGACTGGTCGACCAGCGTTCGCGTCTTGAAGAAGTCGGTCGGGTTGTAGCCCAGCGCGGTGCCGTGGCGGACGTTGATCCGCCCGGCCTCGAGATAGGTCTGCGCCTCGGGTTCCCAGGTGACGAAGCCCTCGCGGAAATCGTTGCGAAAATCCTGGTGCGAGGGAATCGCGATGTCATTCTCCTCGTACAGATTGGCGCGGTCGGAGAACGAAAAATCGAGGGTCCCGTCGAACGACCATTTGTGCGTGAAGTCGAGGCTGGAGCGATTCTGTATTTCCAGCGCCGGGGCGGTCGAGGGTGGCAGCGGAACCGCCAGCGGGCTGCGCAGCGATTCGACCGTGAACGCGTCCTCGATATAGGTCTTGCCGGTGGGCGCGGCGGTGGCCGTGGGCGCCGGCGCGGCGGGCGCGCCGGGCTGGGTTTGGTCGGGCGCGGGCTTGGCCGGCTCCTGGCCGACCGCGCCGGGAATCAGATTGAGGTCGGAATTCTCGTCCGCGCAGGCGAGTGAGGAAATGGAAACAGCAAGGCACCAAGGCACCAAGAATAGAACGGCGCGCACCGCGCGCAGATGTCGTCCCTTGGTGTCTTTGTGTCTTGGTGGTTTTTTCTCTTTTTGCGCGTCTCTCATTGCTCGATCTTGAGGCGCGGCAGGAAGTCGCGCTGGAACCAGGAATCGGGAATGTCGACGAAACGGAAGTCGGAGGTATCGACCGTGGTCACCAGCTTGGAATCGACCGCGTCGATGATGATGTTCTGGGTCGGACGCAGCCCACCCAGGATCTGCTCGTACTTGCGATAGTAGGCGATCTTCAGCACGCGGCCGCTGTCGGAGTAGAACTTGCCCTTGATCGGATTGTAGGTCCCCTTCTCGACCCACAGCTCGATGCGGCTGTAGACCGCCTCGTCGTTCGAGGCGACCATGTCGAGATGCCAGCAGTCGCGGTCCTTGCGGTCGGCGTCCTGCAGCTTGTCGTCGCCCAGGAGCGAGGCCTTGTAGTCGCGCGACCAGTTGACCGTGAGCACGTCGCCGTCGGAAGCCTGGCCGATCAGGCGCTGCTGCGGCGAGATCGGCACCGACGCCTTCGAGGCGGGATCGTAGAACCAGAGCTTGGTGCCGTGGAACAGCACCATCTTGCCCTGGTCGCGCGCCGGCTCGGTGAAGTTGACCAGGTTGTTGAACTGGCCGCTGGCAGTGTCCTCCTTGGCGTAGACCACCACCACGGAACGGTCGCGCGGCTTGCCGTCGACATATTCGATCAATGTGCTGGTCAGCCGGAAGGGTTGGCCCGGATTGCGGATCTTGTCGGTGGCCGCGATCATGTCCTGGGCCGTGAGCGTGTCGGCGGCCCATGCCGCGGCGATGGGCGCGGTTAGCGACGGGGCCAGGGCCAAGCCGAGCGCCAGGGTTGCGGTTGCGAGCTTGTTCATGACAATCCTCAAACGTGACGCAGCGCGTCGACCACCGGCATGCGCGCGGCGCGGCTGGCCGGCATCAACGAGGCGATGGTCGAGACCACGATCAGGACCACCCAGGCGCCGACGATCAGCCCCGGCGCGCCGGCCAGCAGCAGGAATAGCGGCACCGAGCCCGACTGGCCCGGCGGCGTCCAGGTCATGCCCGAGCGGTTGACGATGGTGGCGATGATCAAGGCCAGCACCACGCCGAGGGTCGCTCCGATCGCGCCCAACAGCGAGCCTTCGACCAGGAACTGACGGCGGATGCCGCGACGGCGCACGCCCAGCGCGCGGGTGGTGCCGATCTCGTTGATGCGTTCCATCACGCTCATGCTCATGGTGTTGACCACGGTAAAGAGCACGATCACCATCATGATGACGGCGATGAACGAGAAGATCGCGCCGAAGAAGCCGATGATCTGGTTGTAGATCGGATTGAGCTCGGTGAAGTCGTGGACTTCGAGATCGAGCCCCTTGTCCTTGAAGATCGCCTCGAGCCGCGCGCGCGCCGCCGCCATGTCCTCGGTGCGGTGGAGCTGGAGGACGATGCCGGTCGCCTTGTGCTCGCCGCGCCCGTAGACCAGCTGCTGCGCGAGTGCCAGGTGCATGGCGACGTAGCCGTCGTCGAGTTCCTTGGCCGATTGCTGGTCGGTGCCCGAGACGCAGAAATTGACCACGTTGGGCGCGCCGCCCGCGGTGGCCGACAAAAGATCGATGCGCGCCTTGGCGCAACCGGGCTCGCCCGCGCCGACATCCTTGTCGCGGCCGGCGAGATCGGCCAGGTCCGCGGCCGGCGCGACGCCCTGGACGGAAGGCGACGCCTCGGTCCGGGCGGCGGGCATTGCCTGGCAACCGGGCACCTCGAGCGGCCCGCACAGGCCGAGCGTGCGCGCCAGTCCGACGCCGACGGCGCCCTTGGTGATGTCGTCGTCGCTCAACAGATCGGGATGGGGCGCCGGCCGCCGGCCGCCACCCAGATGATACTCGTTCCATTTGCGCATCGTGTCGCGGTCGGACGGCACCACCCCGGTGCCGATGAAGGTGCGCGAACTGTCGACCGCGAAATTGCCGGCGATGCCGAACAGGCTGACCGAGGGCGTGATCACATTGATCATCGGCCCGATGGTCGGATCGTCGGCGATCGTCTTCATCACGCCTTGGTAGTCGCCGATCCCGTAGGCGGCGGGATTGCCGGTGCCGAAGGCGAAGTAGCCGGTGCGCAAAACCACCAGGTGGCCGGAATGTTCCACCGTGGTGGTGCGCACGCCGAGGATGACGAAGGTGGTGAAGGCGCCGAAGATCAGCATGGCGATGGCGCCGACCGCGATCGCGGCGACCGTCATGGCCGATCGGCGGCGGTTGCGCAGGATATTGCGGAGCGCGATCTTGAACACCATCATGACGCCGCTCCCATCGTGTGATCGACCACCGCACCGTCCTTGATCGCGAAGGTCTCGTGCGCATAGGACATGAGATGAGGATCGTGGGTCGAGAAGATGAAAGTGGTGTTGCGCTCGTGCTGCTGGCGCTGCATCAGTTCGACGATCGAGGCGCCGGTGTGGCTGTCGAGATTGGCGGTCGGCTCGTCGGCCAGCACGATCTCGGGTTCCTTGACCAAGGCCCGGGCGATGGCGACGCGCTGGCGCTGCCCGCCCGAAAGCTGGTTGGGCCGGTGATTCCAGTGCTCGGCCAGCCCGACGCCCTCGAGCATGGCCATGGTGCGCTTCTTGCGCTCGGCGGCGGGCAGGTTGAGCAGCAACAGCGGATATTCGATGTTCTCGTAGGCCGTCAGCACGGGAACCAGCGAGAAATTCTGGAAGATGAAGCCGACATTCTTGGCGCGAAAATCGGAGACCGCATTGTCGGAAAGCTTGGCGACATCCTCGCCGCAGACCTCTACGGTGCCCGAGGTGGCGGAGTCGATGCAGCCCATCAGGTTGAGCAGCGTCGTCTTGCCGCTGCCCGAGGGGCCTACAATCATCGTGAAGCGGCGGCGCGGAATGGCGAGCGTAATCCCGTCGATCGCCTTCACGGTGAGACCATCGTCATCATACACTTTGACGACCTGGTCCATGCGGACCACGGCCTCGGTATCGACAGGCTTGCGCGCGGCATCGTTCATTCGGCGACTCCCATGGGTGCGGGGCTGGCGCCGTCGAATGCGGACGCATTCCGGTAGCGCGACCAGAAGCGCAACAGCCAGCCCAGGAAATATCCGGCCATCAGGCCCGAAACCGCGACGTCCCAGGGCGCGATCCGATCGGCCATGTCGGGGTTGATCGCGGCTGTGGCGTTCAAGGCGTATTTGACGCAGAACACGGTCACGATGCGGATCAGCAGCGCCGGGCTGCCGGGCAGATGCGCGCGGCGGCGGGCGCGATCGACCCTGAGACCCGCCAAGCGCGTGGTCGACCAACCCAGTGCCGCGCCGCAAGCCGCCACCACCACCCACTCGGATGCCAGCAGCGCGGAGAATTGAGGCTTGGCCGCCAGGCTGACCAGCCCCCAGACGATGAACACCAGCGGCGTGATCAGCAGGCGTTGGGGCGCGACCACGCGCGGCCGCATCGCCATCGCGCCCAGGGCGATCAAAACGCCGAACAGGACGAACACCCAAACGGGGGTATGGGTGAGGATGGCGCCGATCAGATCGAGATTGCCGGACATGTCGTGACCCCTTGGTCGGTGCGCGTTTATTAACTCTGACTCTCAGAGTGCTCTGTCTCTGTACCACAGAGTATCGAGCCACGCAAGCGTCCGATGATGACAATCGCGCCCGGCAATCGCCGATCCATTGACCAGGATCATGCGTCCAGCCATGCGAATTTGGTCACGCCGTTTTCGTTTGATCCCTGAGAAATTTCTGGTATCTACGACCCGGGAGACCGAACCGTGCAGATGGCCCTGGAAGCCTGCCCCGCCCTGGTTCTGAATGCGGATTTTCGTCCGCTCAGCTATTACCCGTTGTCGTTGTGGTCGTGGCAGGAATCCGTCAAGGCGGTGGTGTCGGGCCGCGTCAACGTGGTTTCGGTCTACGAGCGGTTCGTGCGCTCGCCCAGCCGCAGCATGCCGCTGCCTTCGGTGATCTCGCTCAAGGAATACATTCCGGCGGCGCGGCGGCCAGCGTTCACCCGGTTCAACGTGTTTTTGCGCGATCGCTTCTCGTGCCAGTTCTGCGGCGAGGCGTTGCCGACGCACGACCTTACCTTCGACCATCTGGTGCCGCGTTCGCGCGGCGGCCGCACCACCTGGGAGAACGTCGTCACGGCCTGCTCGCCCTGCAACCTGTTGAAGGGCGACCGTCTGCCGCACGAGGCCGAGATGTTCCCGCTGGATCGGCCGGCCCAGCCGACCACTTTCATGCTGCAGGAGAACGGACGGGCCTTTCCGCCCAACTACCTGCACGAAAGCTGGCGCGACTTCCTGTACTGGGATAGCGAACTCGATCCGGTCTGATTCGTTTCATCCTTCGTCGTCGCGGCCCGCCTTCGGTCAGGGATCGGCAGCATGGACAGGACAACGGCGCGAATGTTGGCGCGCTACAATGCGTGGGCCGACAAGCTTTTGTTCGATGCGACGGCGGCCCTGCCGCCCGGCGAGGCCGACAAGCAACGGCAGACGCTGTTCAAGACCATCGTCGGCACGCTCAATCACATTTATGTGATCGATCTGATCTGGCAGGCCCATCTGGAGGGTCGCGACCACGGGTTCAAGGCGCGCAACGTGGTGGTGCACGGCGAACTCGACGCTCTGTGGACGGCGCAGCGGGCCATCGACGACTGGTATCTCGCCTGGAGCGACGCCCAGACCGACGCGTCGCTCGACGAACTGTTGCGGTTCCGCTTCATTTCCGGCGAGGAAAGCGCCATGACGCGGGGCGAGATGCTGCTGCACACCGTCACCCACACCAGCTACCACCGCGGCTGGATCGCGGAGATGTTCCATCAAATCCCGGTGAAGCCGCCCACCACCGACCTGCCGGTCTATCTGGCCGCGCTGCGCCGGACCGCGTAGGCCCGGACCTGCTATTCCTGCGCTTCGGGCTTGGCCAGTTCGCTCGCGCGGGCGTGCAGTTCTTCGAAGTCGCGCCGCAACTGGTCGAGCGCGAAGCCGAGCGCGAAGATGCTGGCCGCCTGGTCGTCGGGCAGCGCATGCGTCAGCCCTTCGCGGCGAATGTCGGCCATCGCGGCGGCGTAGGAATCGAACGCCGCGGCCATCGGATCCAGCGGCGGCGGCGTGCGGGCCGCGCTCAACGCCTCGCCGGTCGTCGCCATCAGCGTGCTCACCGTGGTCATGGCGCCGCGCAGGGCCGGCCCCAGCCGCTCGCGCACCGGATCGGCGAGCGGTGTGGCGGCGGCGCGCCCGACCATCACGAGATCGCTGCGCACCCGGCGCAAGGTGCGCACCACGGGCTCCAGATCGCCCGTATCGGCGAGATGGCTGGCACGTTCGTGCCGGACTTCGCCGGCGATATCCTCGAGGCGCGCTTGAGCCTGGCGGATATCGACATTGAGGCGCGCCTCGCTGGCCGCGCTCGCCTCTCCCAGCAGCCGGTCGAGCTGGGCCAAGACCAGGCGCGACAGCAGCGCGAGCACCCGTCCCGCCGCCCGCATCGCCAGCCCATGCGCCCGGGCCGGCAAAACCAGCAGCGAAACCGCGAGCCCGACGACGCAGCCCAGCGCGATCTCCAAGGTGCGATAGGCCGCCGCCTCGAGCGGACCCATTTGGCTGGCGCTCGACAGAAGGAGAATCGCTCCGGTCACCGGCGCGATGCGGTAGCGCGGATAGATCGCGGCGACCAGGGCGAGCGGGGCCAGCGTGAGCGCGAACACCAGGACGGCGCCCAGCCGATCGGAATGCGGGACCAGCATGGCGACCGCCGCGCCGAACACCGCGCCGCCGAGCGTGCCGACGAGGCGGTCGCGGCTGGCCTTGAGCGAGCCGCCGACGCTCGACTGCGTGACGATCACGGACGTGAACACCGCCCAGTAGCCCTGTGGCAGAGCCAGCCACTGCGACAGGATCAGGGTGCCGAGCCCGGCCAGGGTGATCCGGACGCCCAGGCGCAATTCGGCGCCACGCCGATGCGGCAGCCCCCGCAGCCGCGCCACCGTCCACCACCGGGGCGCCCCATCGGCCATCGCGGCGCGCCTAGAACCGCTCGGAGAGCCAGATCGCCAGCCGCGAGCCGGCCTTGACCGCCGCGGTCAGCGCGGTGAAACCGGGCGCCTCGCGCGCACCGGCGGACAGCGCCGCGTCGCGATGCTCGATCTCGCCGGCGCGGGCTTGCTCGATCTCGGCCTTGAGCTTGGGCTCGCCGCGCCCCTCGAGCGCGGTGGCCTGGCGCGCGTAATGGTCTTCGATCACTTCCTCGACCGCCACGGTGCAGGCCATCGCCGCCTTTTCGCCCAACAGCGCCGTGCCCGCGCCCAGCGCGAATCCGGCGAGATGCCAGAGCGGCTGGAACACGGTCGGACGCACCCGGCGCTCGACCATGAGCGCGCTGAAGGTGGCAAGATGCTGCCGCTCGGCCTCTTCCATCTGGGCGAGCGCCGCGTCTGAGCCGCGCCGGCCGAGGATTGCGCGCTGCCCCCGGTAGATGCGCACGGCGCCGTATTCGCCGGCCTGGTCGACCCGGATCATGCGCGCCACGCGCTCGGCCGGCGACAGCGTGTCGGGGTTAGTCTTGGGCCCGGCTCGATCGCTCATGCCCGCCTCCAGGCCTGGCGCGCGAACCAGGCGGCGAAGGCGGCGAGCACCGGCGAGAAGATCAGATTCATTCCGGCGAACGACAGCACGCCGAACAGCGCGAAGGGAACCATGTCGCAGGCGGGCGCCTCGGGACCCTGTTTGAGTTTGGCGAGCAGGCCGCCGGCATTGCCGGACAGAACCTGGGCGCCCGAGCACGCCGATTCCCACCAGTGCCACTCGACCCCCGAATGATAGAAGGCGATGCCGGCGTTGGTGGCGTAGGTCAGCGCAACGACCGCGAGCAGCATGGCACGCAGGCGTTCGTCGCGTCCTTCGACGGAAGCCAGGATCGCCACGAAGGCGGCGAAGGCGAACGGCAGGCGCTGGAGCGTGCAGAGATGGCAAGGTTCGAGCCCGAAGCCGAACTGGGCGATCAGGGCGGCGCCGAGCGCGCCGAGCGGCGCGAGCACCAGCAGAATGGCGGCGGTGCGGGGCGAGATTGTCGAGATCATTGGGTCACACGAATTTCAGGGCAACGAAACCGCCTACCAGCAGGGCGGCGAAGGCGGTGGTGACCAGGACCAGGCGGCGTTCGACAAAGACCCGCACCGGCTCGCCGAAACGCCATAGCAGGGCGGCGACGATGAAGAAGCGCATCGCCCGCGAGCCGATCGAGGCGAGCGTGAAGATAACGGGATCGAGATGCGCCACCCCCGAGGCGATGGTGACCAGCTTGTAGGGGATCGGCGTCGCTCCCTTGACCAGGACAATCCAGCCGCCCCAGCGAGCGAAGGCGTCGGTGAAGGCATCGAAGGCCGCCTCCAAATGGTAGAAGCCGATGATTTTTTGGCCGAATTCGGCATAGAGCAGCGCCCCGATGCCATAGCCGAGCCAGCCGCCCGCGACCGAGGCGATAGTGGCGATGAGGGCGTAGCGCCAAGCCCGCTCGCGCGCGGCCAGCACCATCGGGATCAGGAGCACGTCGGGCGGGATCGGGAAAACCGACGCCTCGACGAACGAAACCGCGGCCAGCCACCAGACCGCGTTCGGACTGGCGGCGAGGCGCATGACCCAATCGTAAAGGCGCTTCAGCAAAAGTTTGTCCTTTGCATTAAATGATTCGACCGCCATGGCCGTAGGGGCGGCCTATCTATTACCCTGAATCGCTCGATCGACATGGCCGGGCTTGACCCGGCCATCCACGGCATTAGTTAAGCCGGTCATACAAATCATCCCAGTCCGGATTTTTCGCGAGTATTAATTGGACTATCCAGGAGCGCGACCAATGTTTCAGGTTCTTCTCGCGCTGGATGGCAGCGAGCATCGTCTCATGAGATTCCGCATAGACCTGCCTTTTTAGGCCGTATCGTTTTGTGAAGCCATCGACCAGTCCCTCGCGGTGCTCCCAGATCCTCGGCGGGAGATCGCCCGTTACGCCCACATAAAGGATACCATTGGGTCGATTCGTCAGAATGTAGACCCAGCCGCGGTCCATGGTGAGGATGTAACTTGGTCGTGGATGGCCGGGTCAAGCCCGGCCATGACGGGCAATGCCAAGGCGGTATGCGGACCTGCTTAATCGGCCAAATGCCGGGGTTTGGCCCGGTTGCGCCCCCCATTTGCTTCCCCTATATAACCCTTGCGCGGGTATGGCATTGCCGCGATCCGCGTAAACGTCGGGGGCTCCGATGGTCGCCAGTCTGGCCCATTGGGCGGGACCGAGTGAGCCGGCCGCAACGAAAGAGGATGGGAATGAGCAAAGTTATCGGGATCGACCTTGGCACCACGAATTCGTGCGTGGCCATCATGGAAGGCAAAAGCGCGAAGGTAATCGAGAATTCGGAAGGGGCGCGCACCACCCCTTCGATGGTCGCCTTCGCCGATTCGGGCGAACGGCTGGTCGGCCAGGCCGCCAAGCGGCAGGCCGTGACCAACCCGACCAACACGTTGTTCGCGATCAAGCGCCTGATCGGACGGCGCTTCAACGACCCGATGTCGAAGAAAAGCGTCGGCATGGTGCCCTACAAGGTGGTCGAGGGCGAGAACGGCGACGCCTGGGTCGAAGCCCAGAACAAGAAATACAGCCCCAGCCAGATTTCCGCCTTCATCCTGGGCAAGATGAAGGAGACCGCCGAGTCCTATCTCGGTGAGAAGGTGACGCAGGCCGTCATCACCGTGCCCGCTTATTTCAACGACAGCCAGCGCCAGGCGACCAAGGACGCCGGCCGGATCGCCGGCCTCGAGGTGCTGCGCATCATCAACGAGCCGACCGCGGCCGCGCTCGCCTACGGCATGGAAAAGAAGGGATCCGGCACCGTCGCGGTCTATGATTTGGGCGGCGGCACCTTCGACATCTCGGTGCTCGAGATCGGCGACGGCGTGTTCGAGGTCAAGTCGACCAACGGCGACACCTTCCTGGGCGGCGAGGATTTCGACGCCCGGATCATGGATTACCTGGCCGACGAGTTCAAACGCGAGCAGGGGATCGACCTGCGCAAGGACAAGCTTGCGCTGCAGCGCCTGAAGGAAGCGGCCGAGAAGGCCAAGATCGAGCTTTCCAACTCGATGCAGACCGAAGTGAACCTGCCCTTCATCACCGCCGACGCGGCCGGTCCGAAGCATCTCAACATCAAGCTGACGCGCGCCAAACTCGAGGCGCTGGTCGAGGATCTGATCAACCGCACCGTCGATCCCTGCCGGAACGCGCTCAAGGACGCCGGACTGAAGGCCAGCGAGATCGACGAAGTCATCCTGGTGGGCGGCATGACCCGCATGCCCAAGGTGATCGACACGGTGCGCGAGTTCTTCGGCCGTGAGCCGCACAAGGGCGTCAACCCCGACGAGGTGGTGGCGATCGGCGCCGCGATCCAGGCCGGCGTGCTCAAGGGCGAGGTCAAGGACGTCCTGCTGCTCGACGTGACGCCGCTGAGCCTGGGCATCGAGACGCTGGGCGGGGTGTTCACGCGCCTGATCGACCGCAACACCACGATCCCGACCAAGAAGAGCAACGTGTTCTCGACCGCCGAGGACAATCAGACCGCGGTGACCATCCGCGTGTTCCAGGGCGAGCGCGAGATGGCGGCCGACAACAAGATGCTGGGCCAGTTCGACCTGGTTGGCCTGCCCCCGGCGCCGCGCGGCATGCCGCAGGTGGAAGTCACCTTCGACATCGACGCCAACGGCATCGTCTCGGTTTCCGCCAAGGACAAGGCCACCGGCAAGGAGCAGCAGATCCGCATCCAGGCTTCGGGCGGTCTTTCCGAGTCCGACATCGACAAGATGGTCAAGGACGCCGAAGCCCATGCCGCCGACGACAAGAAGCGCAAGGAAGCGGTCGAGGCGCGCAACCACGCCGACGGCCTGCTCCATGCCACCGAGAAAAGCCTGAAGGAGTTCGGCGACAAGGTGGCCGCAGCCGACAAGGGCAAGATCGAGTCCGACATGACCGCGCTCAAGGACGTGCTCGATTCGGGCGATGCGGCCGCGATCAAGGCCAAGACCGACGCGCTGGCGCAGTCTTCGATGAAGCTGGGCGAGGCGATGTACAAGGCCCAGCAGGAAGGCGCGGCGGCCCCGGGCGGCGCGCCCGGCGGCAGTCCGGCCGACGGCGGTCCGGCCAAGGATGGCGTGGTCGACGCCGATTTCGAGGAAGTGGACGGCGAGAACAAAAAGCCGAAATAAGGGGCATGTTCGGGTCGGTGGCGTCATGCGGATGCCTGCATCCGCCTGACGCCCCGTCTCGGAAGACGAGTGGGGCGTTCGTCTGAACATTATGAGCAAGCGCGATTATTACGACGTGCTGGGGTTGAAGAAGGGCGCCACGCCGGAAGAGCTCAAGAAGGCCTTCCGCAAGCTGGCGATGGACCACCATCCCGACCGCAATCCGCACGACAAATCCGCCGAGCACAAGTTCAAGGAACTTAACGAGGCCTACGACGTCCTCAAGGACGATCAGAAGCGCGCCGCCTACGATCGCTTCGGCCATGCCGCCTTCGAGCAGGGCCGCGGTGGCGGCGGCGCGGGCGGCCCCGAGTTCGGCTTCGGCGCGGGCTTCGCCGACATTTTCGAGGACATGTTCGGCGACATCATGGGGCGGCGCGGCCCCAATGCCGCGGCGCGTGGCGGCGATCTGCGCTACAACATGGAGGTCACGCTCGAAGAGGCCTTCGCCGGCAAGTCGGCCCAGGTCAAGGTGCCGAGTTCGGTTCCCTGCGGCGACTGCAAGGGCTCGGGCGGCCGCGACGGCGCCGCGCCGATCGAATGCCCCACCTGCAAGGGCGCGGGCAAGACGCGCGCCACCCAGGGCTTCTTCACCATCGAACGGACCTGCCCGACCTGCCAGGGCGCCGGGCGCGTGATCCGCGATCCCTGCCGCGGCTGCGGCGGATCGGGTCGCGTGCGCAAGGAAAAGACCCTGTCGGTGTCGATCCCGGCCGGCGTCGAGGACGGCACCCGCATCCGGTTGTCGGGCGAGGGCGAAGCGGGCATGCGCGGCGCGCCCAACGGCGATCTCTATATTTTCCTGGCCATCAAGCCGCACCGGCTGTTCCAGCGCGACGGCGCCAACATCCTGTGCCGCGTGCCGCTGCCGATGGTCACCGCCGCGCTGGGTGGCAATATCGAGGTGCCGACCGTCGACGGCGGCAAGGCCAAGGTGACGATTCCCGCCGGTACCCAGTCGGGCCACCAGTTTCGGCTGCGCGGCAAAGGCATGAGCGTGCTGCGAAGCCCGGCGCGGGGCGACATGTTCGTCGAGGCGCTGGTCGAGACGCCGGTCAAGCTCACCCGCCGCCAGGAGGAATTGCTGCGCCAGTTCGAGGCCGAGGGTGGCGCCAGCAAGGAGGCCAGCCCCGAATCGGCCGGCTTCTTCGCCAAGGTCAAGGAACTCTGGGAAGACCTCAAGGATTGAAGCGGTTACGGATGCGCATTATGATGCGCATGAGTTTGTGGCTCCGTGGAGGCCCATCGTGCCCGCGCCCGCCTTCGACAAAAGCGCCCGCAAGCGCCCAATC
>Ga0181534_10001207_pt1 | contig 17127 bp, 14 predicted proteins | sample PEATcosm2014_Bin_37_FD_119758 | JGI IMG/M metagenome (GOLD analysis project Ga0181534, IMG submission 119758) | Peatland microbial communities from MTU Mesocosm Facility, Houghton, MI, USA - PEATcosm2014_Bin17_10_metaG | ecosystem: Environmental > Terrestrial > Soil > Wetlands > Peat | place... | reverse complement strand
GCAGATTGTGGGCGTCAACAGCGGCGATGACGTTAAGCAGCCCGGCGACGACGATGAAGCGAGAACCCCAGTCGGCGGTGGTCTCGCGTATCGTATCCGCGCCCAGACCAAAGACGCGACTGAGGACGTAAACCAGCCCGTTGCCCAGGTCGCCGGCCATACCCAGATAATCCAGAATTTCGTGGGCGCTGGTGTAGATTTTGCCCTGCATCAGGATGCCCACGGCGAACATGCCGATGATCGACGCGGAGAGCAGCGCTCCACGGCCCCACTTGCGCAGCACAAAGTGGCCCGCGCCGGGCACCAGCCATCCGGCAATGAGAGGGAGATAAACGAAGCCGCCCGGTTGCGCGGCATTGCTTTTTTGCTCAGTAGTCATTCCTTTTTGACTATACCGCATTGGGGCTAGTTGTCAGCCGTCAGTTCTCAATTGTCAGTAATCATGCTTTCAGGTCGGCCTCAAAGCATGGTGTGAGCAAAAAAACCGAAGCGATCACTGATCGGAGCCGGACAATCCATGCTGCCACAGAAAACTGACGATTGAAAACTGTTTTTCAGATTCTCACCAGTTCCCGCTGAATCTTGCCCGTGACCCAGGCCTTGCCCGGAGCGGTGAGCATGTCAATCTCGCTGCGCACGCCGAACTCCGGCAGATAGATGCCCGGCTCGACGGAGAAGCATGTATGAGGCAGCAGGCGGCGCTCGTCGTGGGTTTCCAGGTTATCGAGATGCGCGCCGGAGCCGTGGATCTCCGTCGCGATATTGTGGCCGGTGCGATGAGTGAAATACTGACCAAAGCCCGCCGCAGTGATCACCGCCCGGGCAGCATCGTCGGCCTCAAAGCCGCAGATGGGCCGATTGGCAGCGAAAGCCTCCTCAACGGTGTGAATGGCGGCATCACGGGCGTTACGCACCGTCTCGAAGATAAGCTGCTCGCGCGGGCTGGGCTCCCGGCCAACAACTCCAGTCCATGTGATGTCGTAGAAGATGCTGGCGGGCTTTTCCATGCGTCCCCAGATGTCGATCAGGATGAAATCGCCCTCGGCAATCGGGGAGGAGCGCTCAGCGGTAGGCTCATAGTGAGAGTCAGAGCTGTTCGCATTGGCGCTAACGTTGGGACCGTTCTCCCAGACCAGCCCTTCGCGGCGCATCGCCTCACTAAGCCACACAACCATATCAAATTCAGAAAGCCCGCCCGTACGGCCAGTACCAGGCCGCAGGCGACGGCCAATCTCGTGCCAGCCCTCGGCAAGAATCGCATCAATCGCCACTTGTGCGGCAGTATGGCTCTCTACCTGCGCGGCACTCAGCACGGCTTCAAACTGGCTCACCAGATCGGCGGAACTGACAATCTGCTTGCCCAGGCCACGCAGAAATTCGACTGTCCCGGCATCGACCATTGAGACATACATGATGGCATTGTTGGGTGAGTACTGCATGGCGATGGTGCGGGCGTTGGCAAGAATCCGCTCCAGCCCCGCGGCCAGCTCTTGCCAACTGGAGTACTGACTCTTTGCTCCTGGGAGCGAGTCCAGCCGGCCCTGCTCGATGCGATGGACGAGCTTCTGCGGCTCGCCATTCGCAGGAACAAAGTAATACCAGCGCCGCGTGATGTGCGCCTTCTCGTCGAGACCCAGAATGCGCCCGGCAATGGGGTCGCGGTGATGATGATCGTAAAAGAGCCAGCCGTCAAAGCCGGCCTCGCGGATGGCAGCCTGAATCGCGGTAAGATTTGGCGCGTGATTCGCTTCAGAAGTCATACCGGGTATTTTAGCGCCGAGGGCGTTGGCTTAGTTCCCCAGCAGCTTGGCGCCCCAGATCAGCAATGCCCCACCCAGCGCAATTCGATAAAGGGCAAACAGCACAAACCCGTGCTTGCGCACCCACTGCAGGAACCACTCCACCACGCCCAGCGCCACGATGAACGAAACGGCAAGTCCGATCAAGAGCACGATCCAGCGTTCCGAGGTCATGACCACATGGGGCGCAAGACCAGCAGCCACGGCTGCTTTACTGGGGTGAATCTCCTTGAGCAGGTCCCATGCGGTCGCCGCAACCATCGTGGGAATCGAAAGCAGGAAGCTGAATTCCAAAGCCGCAGGTCGCGATAGCCCCACCACCTGACCCGCCGCAATGGTAGACATCGAGCGCGAGGTGCCGGGGAAGACCGCGGAAAGCGTCTGGCAGATGCCGATCCAGATTGCCTGCCCCAGGCTCATCTCCTCCACATCTTTTGTGGCCGCGTCTTGCCGCACGCTCCAGGCATCGATGATCCACATCACGAAGCCGCCGATCAGCAGCGCCTCGGCCATTACAGCGATGCTGCCCAGATGCGCCTCGCTCCATTTATGCAGCAGGAGCGACGGCACCGAGGTAAAGCCGAAGGCGATCAGCGTAAGCGATATGGGGTGGTTGAGCCAGGTGCGGGTGCCGTTTTCGCCCTTTGGAAAGGTGCGGATGAACTCGACAATGCGCCCCAGAAACAGCAGGCAGAGCGCCAGAATCGCGCCCAACTGAATGACGATGGTGTACATCTTCCAGTAGGGATCGTCGAGCGGCAACTTCATCAATGCTTCGGCTATGCGCAGGTGCGCCGTCGAGCTGACCGGCAAAAATTCGGTCAAGCCTTCCACAATGCCCAACAGAACAGACAGCAAATAGTCGTTCAAGCATCCTCCGGGGTTCGGGACCGGCATGGCGGAGCGCCGCGCAAAGCCTCCATCCGCTCATCTCCGGCTCCCAACTGCGCTACTGCTGGTCGATGCCGTAAACAGGGATGCCCTCATCCAATTTGTACACCAGCGAGGCCGCCCGCGCAGCATAATCCGTGGCCGGGAACTTCTCTTTGAGCTTTGCGGCCAGCTCGCGGGCATGCGTGTGGGCGGCTTCGCTCTTGTTGTCGCTGCCGTCAGCGGAGTACATATCCTTCAACACCGCCAACCGGTAAACCGCCTGATACAGCGCCTGCGCCGTGCGCGGGCCGTCAGGATACTCGGCGGCGAACTTCTCGTAATACTCGGCTTCCTTCTCCGGGCATTTGGCCTGCCCTTGCCAATCGCCGCAGAGCTTGTTGTCGATCAGCGCAAAGGCTGCCAGGTCTGCCTGCCGCGTGTGCGGATAGAGCTTGAGAATCTGCTTCATCTCGTACTCATCCATCTGGTCGCGCAGATAGGCCTGCTTTTCATGGGCCGACGGACGTGAGGAGGCATCGGCCTTCTGAATCTGCCACTGAATATCCGCCGCGCGCCACGTTGCCTCTGCGGCCAGCGGCGAGTTTGGGAACATCTCGGCCAGCCGCCGGTAGAGCAGCCCGGCAGACTGAGCCGCGTTCACCGGCCCGCGCGGATTCTCCGCCAGCGACTCCTGATTGGCCGCCTCACCCATCAGCACCAGATCACCATTGGGAGTGGTCTCGACCACCACCCCCCGCGCCTCCATCCAGCCGGAGATCGGGGGCGGCGCGGAGTCCTCGCCAATCAGCGGCGCGTCTTTGTCGTGCATCTCCTGAATGTCTGTGTTGGCGTAGACACGCAGCCACGGGCCGCTCTTCTCGGCGATAACCATCTCGCGGCCAATCTGCACCCGGTCCACTTTTTGCGAGCTGGTATCCGGCGCAATGTACAGCCAGGTCACCCGAAGCGCCGTCGCCCGCGGCCCAGCAAGCGGCTTTTCCAGTTGCGGCTTTTTGTCGGCGCGGGCGGGCAAAACGGCTAGAAGCGCTACTGCGGCGAGGGTTAGAAGACGTTTATGCATAACGGAACCATCATAGTAGATAGACGTTGAAACAGGCGCGTCGGATTGTTGCCGGATGCAAGGGTGCCCCCAGTCCCTCGTCTTTGGGGACCGGGGGTTGAACTAACCACAAATCTGAGCGCTCTCCCACTCTGCTATCATTCTGAGCGCGGCGAAGAACCTGTGGTTCGCTTCAAGCCAAGGGTGGGAACGCACAAAGCCCAATCCACGACATCCCCACTCAGCCAACCCTCTCAGTCAGCACTGCAGCCAGCATCTCCTGCGCAACATTGCCGCCGCTGACTACCGCGACGGCGCGCGTGTAAGCCGGCAACTCATCCGCATGAAAGAGCAGCGCCGCAGTCGCCACGGCCCCGCTCGGTTCGGGAAGCAGCCGCGTCGCGGCGACAATCGCCCGAATCGCGGCGCGAATCTCCGCTTCTGTCACGGTGATAACCCCATCCACAAAGGCTTGAATGTGGGCAAAGTTGCGATTGCCGACGGATTGTGTGCGCAACCCATCGGCAATCGTCCGGCTGGTCAGCTCGGCGGGCCAGGTCACGATTGATCCGGCACGGAAGCTCTCCGTAGCATCCCCGGCCAACTCCGGCTCCACGCCAATCACCTTTGTCCGCGGGCTGATCTGCTTCACCGCCGCCGCCACGCCGCTCAGCAGACCGCCTCCTGAGACTGGAGCAAGAACAAGATCAAGGTCTGGAAGACCCTCAATAATCTCCAGCCCGCAAGTCGCCTGCCCGGCGATGATCTGCTTGTCGTCATAAGGCGGAATCACCACATACCCATGCTCGCGCACCAACTGCTCGGCCACCGCCAGCCGCTCGCTCGACGCCACGCCGACATCGACGATCTCAGCCCCCAGCGCCACCGTCGCCGCCCGCTTGACCGCTGGAGCATTCGACGGCATCACGATCACCGCCTTCGCCCCCACATGCCGCGCCGCATACGCCACGCCCTGCGCGTGGTTGCCGCTGGAGTAGGTAATCACTCCCCGCGCGATCTCCGCTGGCGTAAGCTGAAAAATCTTATTGGACGCCCCGCGAATCTTGAATGCGCCGATGGGCTGTAAGCTCTCGGCTTTGAGCCAGATTCTTTTGTCGGTTCCGTAGCCGGAGAGGCCAGGGAATGCCGCTTCAACCAGCGGCGTCTTCAACGCAACAGAGGCAATGCGCTCTGCGGCAGCGCGGATATCGGGGAGTGAAACAAGTTGCTCAGCCATTCTGCTATCCCTTCAAGGCCATCTCAGCGGGATGAATGGCCTCTATCTGGTCGTACCGCTCAAAGTCTTTGGTATTGAAGGTCAGAATGCGCTTGACACCGTGGACATGCGTTGCGGCAACGAGGCGGGCGTCATGCACCTGAACTCCGGAGACGCGATAGTCAACCAGAATTTTGCGCCATGTGGAGTGAACTTCAAGGCTCTCTTGGAGGAGCCTGAACTTTGATTCTACTTTTTCTGCACGTACATGCGCTTCTTCAGGGGGCAACCCATATCCATTTCGATTCGCGGGACGGGTCAGAACATTCCAGAATTCGCCAAGATTTTGCGAGGTGAAGCATGGAACATCCCGCAATTTATCGATTGATCGAATCGATCCGGTGACTATCTGAAAGTCCACGCCTTCCGGCTGGACCCATCTGATCAGCACATTGCTGTCGATCAGCACGAGCTCGCCGGCCATCTACCAGCGGTCCTCATAATAGCTGGCGCGGTCATTCACTTCCGGTGGAAGAATTGGCAGACGCTCGGAACCGGCAGTCATCACCTTGGTCATTTCTTCGATGTCGCCAGGCTTGAGAATCCCCGTGCCGGTCGCATAGTGAGGCCGACGCTCCTCAAGCAGCCTGCCCGCATATTTCTTCAACTCCATGCCGTGCTGGGCTGCCTCAGCGGTCAAGCTGGCTTCGAGTTCGGGGCTGACTTCGACCTCAATCGTCATGACGATGGCTCCTGTGCCCATTATCCGCTCAATTCCATAAAAAATGGAAGTCCGCGCAGATTTTGCAACCTCTCCGAAATTCGCTCTCAACGGCCCGCTTCCACTCCTGTTATGGCAGGTACTTCTCCGGGAGAGGATCGGCAGGGGTTTCGGCTTGCCAGATAATCTCGATCACGCGCCACTGCTTGCCGTCGAAGACCGCCTGAATGCTGTTGATGCCACGATCCAGAATTTTGCCTTCGGGGATTTTGCCTTCGGACGCCTTCCCTTCTGAGGCCTTGCCGTCCGGCCCAGTTTCTCCAAAGGCGGTACGGGTCTCGTAGGTGCTCCAAAGGTGGGCGATATGGCCCCAGGTTTCCGTGCGAACCTTGATCTGGCGCTCGTGGAAGACCTGGTTGCCTTGCTTGCGCACCGCGTCAACCCATCCATCGACGGTGAGAACGCGAGGAGTAGCCGTGCCGTCCGCCGCAACGCGAATAGGGATCAGCCGCGCGTCAGGCACGAAGAGCGCGCGAAAGCAGGTGCGGTCCTTGTCCGCCGGGCCGCTGACAGCAGCGTCAATAGCGGTGATGAGCTGGTCGAGTGTAGCCGTGGATGGGCAGGCCGGAACGGTGGCGATGGGGTTGTCGGGGGTTTGGGCGTTTGCTTCAATCGAGAGCGCCGGAGCCAGTGCGCCAGCGGCCAGGGCGAGGACAATCGCGATGCGTCTCATAGAGGGATTTTACAGAACAGGTGCCGGAATAGAGATCAGAACTAATGCCGTCTGTGGCTAGGCAGCTTCGTGGGAGTGAGAACAAGTTCCTGGACCGGTTCGAGAGGGATTAACGCCTCGACGACGGGAAGGTCAACTGGAGGAGAAACCGTATCTGCAATGACCATCGGGCCAGAGTACGAGCTAACTCTCAAGACGACGCTCTTCTCTATCTTGCCGGTTACATCTAATCCTGTCTCAGCCCATTGCGCAAAGCCCTGTGACACTACGCGCAGATTATAGATTCCCGGCTGCAGTTGCAGAACTGCCACACCTCTGGCATCGGTAAGAAACCGGAAGTCATCGTGCGAATCCTCCCGAATGGCCGTAACGCGCGCGCCTGGAATTACCGCGCCGGTCTGGTCAGTGACAGTTACAGTCAGCGTAGCTTCTGCAGGTTCCTGAGCAAGAACCGGAGAAGCACAGAGTGCGATAGTGATCGCGGCGATGTATACGCAGGCCATGCGCAATCATGATCACACTCCGCCCCCACTGGGTCAAGTGACACTCGGTTTGGCTATTCCACCCTCGTGGGAAAAAATAAAGACGTCGGGAAGAGGATTGGGGATGGACGAGTAGTTGGCGATGGGGATCTGTCTGTTAATCGCGCCCATGATATTCGGCATGATGTTGCCGTGCTCCCAGCAAGTGAGCACAACTCCGCTGAGGGCGAGTACGCTGGTCGCCAGATCCGTTTCGCCGCCACCGATGGTGAAGGAGGTGTTGAATTGCCGGGAGTGAGTGGAGCACCCGGCGGATTTCTGAGAGCGATGCCAAGCGGATCAGCATCGTTCCATTGCCGTCCGGGCGCGGCTCAGGTTTTGAGAGAACCGGCCGCCGAACAGCCATCCCCGCGCTCGTTTTTTGGGCTATTGTAACGTTTGAATAAGTGTGATACAGTTTCGGCAGCTTCGAAATAATCGAGCCGTACACGCATTAGAACAATAGCGGATTTTTACTTGGCGGCCCTATGATTTTCACTCCGAACCGGGAGCCTTCTACGCACTGCCACTCACCGGGGTTCGAACCCTGTTGAGTGACCGGAGCGTGGACCCTGCACGCCTTGACACTGCTATGCCGCGCACCGTTCACGAGTCAGGAGAAGCTCGATGAATATCCGTGCTTGCACGCGATGTTTTAGTCGAAATGCTCGTAAAGCGACAACCAAACTGTGGGTCGGCATCAACGGGAAGACCACCAAACTCAGCATCTACAGCCTGGGCTGAGTCCCTGCTGCTTCAAGTCAGGCAACTACGGGCAGAGCACGACGGCCACAAAGGTCTCGTTCTATGCTCTGACATTCGTTCGCTAAAGTGACCGTACCGATGAAAGAAAGACAAAAGGAGCCTCGATTATGTTTTCGCAACTAAAGACATTGGTCATGAGTTCGATGGGGACGTTTGCCATCCTTGTTTGGTGTTCACCAGGGCAGATTCAAGCGCAGACGTGGAAACATCCAGGTGTGCTTGTCAGTCAGGCGCAGTTGGACGCGACCAAAGCCGCCTATGAGGCTGGGGACGCTGTCGTCGTCAGCCAGGTCAACAAGGCGATGAAAAGCGAATATGGCTCCCTCAGCTACACGCCACTAGGACCGTATCCAGGGGGAATCGAGCAGTGCGGCTCTTCTTCAAATCCAGACTACGGCTGTTCCGATTCCGACTCCGACTCCAACGCAGCCTACGTTCAGGCCGTGTTATGGTACGTCACCGGCAACCAGACATATGCTACAAATTCGATCAATATCATGAACGCCTATTCGAGCGGGTTCAAGGGGTATGCGGGATATACTTCAGGGCTTCCGTGTCCAAGCGGGACCACGTGCTCCAACGGACCTCTGCAGGCGGCCTGGGATGCGGAAAAGTGGCCAAGGGCAGCCGAGATCATTCGCTACGGAAATAACGGCAGTGCCGGATGGTCTTCGGCGGACAGCACAGCTTTTGCCAATATGCTGACAAACATCTTTGTGCCCATCATCTACAACGGCTCCTCCTCGAACGGCAACTGGGAGATGTCGATGATCGAAGGCATGATGGGCATTGCGGTTTTCACTGAGAACTCGGCGCTGCTGGCCCATGCGCAGGCGTTCTGGTTACAGCGAGTCCCCGCAGACTTCTACTATCAGCCCCAGGACGGCGACACGCAGCCGCCCTTCCCCGCAGGCAGGCAAGGCAGCTCCACCTGGTACGGGCAGGTGGACTTCAACACCACTACCACTGGCGTAACGCAGGAGACTTGCCGTGACCTCAAGCATACCGAAGACAGCATCGCGGCCGCGATCAATGCCGCGGAGACGGACTGGATACAGGGCGGCACACTGTATACAAACAGCAGCATCGATGCGCAGCCACGCATCGTGGGCACGATGAATCTTATCGCGGGTCTGGAGAGCGATGGCTCGCCAAACAGCGTTATCGCGGCTCCGGCGGATTTTTGCACGGGTTCTGCAGCCACCGACGAGAATGAGATTACGTTGGGAGTCGGGACGACCTACGTAATCGGCTACAACGAATACCACAACCGCCTCAACGACCCCAATATGGCGGATGCTTCCGGCACGACGGGCCTGCACGGCACGGCGAACACCTACAACTGGATACAGAATGGGCTGTTGCCTCAGAGCCTTAGCTCTGACCAGGGCGTCCATATGGCTCTTTTTGAAGCATTGACCCACACTGCCATTCCTGCAAGCAGCAACTTCAGCTTGACAGCGTCACCGGGTTCTCAGACGGTAACGGCAGGGAGCTCGGCCAGCTACACAGCCACCGTCGCTCCCAGCAACGGCTTTACTGGAACTGTGACGTTGAGCGCCAGCGGTTTGCCATCAGGAGCAACTGCCTCTTTCAGCCCTACTTCGATTAGCGGGGGTACCGGGTCGTCCACACTGACTGTGACAACCACCAGCTCGACACCGGCAGGAACGTCTACCCTTACCATTACGGGCACCAGCGGTACGCTGACGCAAACCGCCTCTGTCTCGCTGACGGTGACCCCGGCTCCGACTACAGCGACGCCCACCTTCAGTCCGGTAGCCGGCTCGTATACGAGCGCTCAAACAGTGACGATCTCCGACGCCACTTCTGGCGCGAAGATCTACTACACCACCAATGGAACCACACCCACCACTTCTTCGCCGCTTTATTCGGGTCCGATCACGGTCAGCTCTACCGAGACTCTCGAAGCCATCGCCGCTGCCACCGGCGATAACAACAGCGCGGTAGCAACAGCCGTCTACACCATCATTGCATCGTCTGAGGCTCCTTACGGTGGCACTCCCGTCGCGATTCCCGGCATGGTGAAGGCCGAGAATTACGACACCGGCGGTCAAGGTGTTGCCTACAACGTCCCTTCAGTCAACGGCACAGATAACAGCTATCGTTCCGACGGTGTGAATCTTGAAACAACCACAGCCACCGGAGGCGGCAATAATCTGGGCTGGGCAGCGACCGGGCAGTGGTTCAAATTCACTGTCAACGTAGCCACAGCCGGAACCTATACGGTCACCTTCGAAGTTGCCTCGAACGACGGAGCAACTGACGCCTTCCATCTGTCCAACTCCGCAGGCACCAATCTGACCGGTTCCATCAATGTTCCAAATACCGGCGGCTGGGAGACATGGAAGACTGTGACGGCGACGGTCACGCTTCCGGCAGGCACCCAAGTGCTGACCCTCAACGAAGACAACCCCGAATGGAACATCTACTCGGCTACGTTTGCGCTTGTGCCGTCTGGAGGCCCTTACGGCGGCACTGCTGCCGCAATCCCCGGAAAAGTGCTGACCGAGAACTACGATCTTGGCGGGCAAGGTATCGGCTACAACGTCACTTCAGCCAACGGCACGGACAATAGCTATCGCACCGACGGCGTGGACCTGGAAACAACCACAGCCACCGGCGGCGGCAACGATCTGGGCTGGGCAAAGGCCGGGCAGTGGTTCAAATACACTGTCAACGTTGCCACCGCGGGAACCTATACGGTCACCTTCGAAGTTGCCTCGAACGACGGCGCAACCGGTGCCTTCCATCTCTCCAACTCGGCGGGCATTAATCTGACCGGCGCGGTCAACGTTCCAAACACCGGCGGTTGGGAAACTTGGGCGACTGTGACGGCGACGGTGACGCTTCCGGCAGGCACGCAGACCCTTACCCTCAACGAGGACAACCCCGAATGGAATATCTACTCGGCGACATTCGCGTTTGTGCCGTCGGAGGCTCCTTACGGCGGCGCTCCCGCCGCCATCTCCGGCATAGTGAAGGCCGAGAACTACGACACCGGCGGCCAAGGTGTTGCCTACAACGTAACTTCGGTCAACGGCACAGATAACAGCTATCGTTCCGATGGCGTGAATCTTGAAACAACCACAGCCACAGGAGGCGGCAATAATCTGGGCTGGGCAAAGGCCGGGCAGTGGTTCAAATACACTGTCAACGTAGCCACGGCCGGAACCTATACCGTCACCTTCGAGATTGCCTCGAACAACGGCGCGACCGATGCCTTCCATCTGTCGAACTCCGCAGGCGCTAATCTGACGGGTTCCGTCAATGTTCCAGATACAGGCGGCTGGGAGACATGGAAAACTGTGACGGCGACGGTCACGCTTCCGGCAGGCACCCAAGTGCTGACCCTCAACGAAGACAACCCCGAATGGAACATCTACTCGGCTGCGTTTGCACTGCAATAAATTGAGGCGCCGGACCACTTCGCAGATGCATTCTTCTCGTTCCAAAAGCAAGCGGCGGAAGTGAAATCACTCCCGCCGCTTGCGAACACCGCTAACTTCGCAGCCGTCAAAGCTCCAAAATCACCGGCATGATCATTGGTCTGCGTCCGGTGGTCTTCTGGATCAGCCGCTTCAACTCCGCGCGAACCTTTTCCTTGACCATGCCGTAGTCGGATTTCTGCTCGGTGCTCAGGCCGTCGAGGGTTTTCAGCACCACCTCTTTGGCCTGCTCGGTGATATCCGCGCCGCCAAAGCCGCGCATGATCACCTCCGGCTGCTGCTCCACCTTGCCAGTGCGCTTGTTGATCGCCAGCACCGCCAGCACGATGCCGTCTTCGCTCAGGATGCGGCGGTCCTTGATGACCATATCTTCGACCACATCAATCGAAGAGCCGGAGTCGATCAGCACCCTTCCGGCGGTGACTTTGTCCTTCTTGCGGGCCTGGGTCTGGTCCAGTTCGAGCACATCACCGTCTTCAATCACAATCGCCTGCTCCACCGCGCCAGTTTCCATTGCGAGATCGGCGTGCTTGCGCAGGTTGCCGTAGTTGCCATGCACCGGGATGAAGTACTTGGGCCGCAGCAAACTAATGAGCAGCCGCATCTCCTCTTGCGATCCGTGGCCGCTCACATGGATCAGTCCGTTCGAGCCGTTGTCGTAGATGACGTTGGCGTCGCGGCGATACAGGTGGTCAATAACTCGAAAAATCCCCTTCTCGTTGCCCGGAATTACGCGCGAACTGAGCAGCACCGTATCGCCCGGCTCAATATGCGCATGCTTGTGATTGTCCACCGCGGCGCGGCTGAGCGCGCTCATTGGCTCACCCTGTGTTCCGCTGATCATCAGCAGCAGTTGCTCGGGCGGATAATCGCGAATCTGCCCAGGGTTGATCACCAGTCCTGAAGGAATATCAATATAGCCAAGATCCTGCGCAATCTCCGTCGACTCCATCATTGAGCGGCCAATCAGAGCCACCTTGCGCCCATGCTGGCGAGCCAGATCCAGAGCAATCCGGATGCGGAAGATCGACGAAGAGAAGCAACTGAAGAAGAGCTTCTTTTTCGTGCGCGAAAAGATCTCGTCGAGCCGCGGAATCACCGCCACTTCGGCTGGCGTGTACCCCGAGCGGTCCACATTGGTCGAGTCCTGCAAGAGAGCCAGCACACCGCGCTTGCCGTACTCGGCAAAGGTGTGCAGGTCGAAGGCCTTGCCGTCGAGAGGCGCCAGGTCAATCTTGAAGTCGCCCGTGTGAATCACCACGCCCACCGGCGTCTCAATCGCCAGCGCCACGCAATCTACCAGCGAGTGGGTCACATGGATCGGCTCAATGGTAAACGGCCCAATGGTGAATTTTTCCTTGGCGACGATCTCGATCAGCTCGGTCTCGTCCAGCAATTGATGCTCTTCGAGATTGCCCTCCACATAGGCCAGCGTGAACTCGGTGCCGTAGACTGGAACCTTGAGTTCGCTCAGGATCCAGGGCAGGCCGCCGATGTGGTCCTGGTGGCCGTGGGTGAGAATAATGGCCCGGACATGTGCCTTGTTTTCAATCAGGTAGGTGATGTCGGGCACGACGATGTCTACGCCCAGCAGCTCGGACTCCGGGAACATTAACCCGGCGTCAATCACGATAATGTCGTCTTCCCAGCGCAACGCCAGGCAGTTCATACCGAACTCGCCAAGGCCACCAAGGGGGATGATTTTCAGTTTTTTAGTTTGCATCTGTCAAGTACGATGCTAACACCTGCGGACTGAGGAGATTGTTTCCGCTGAGGAAACACGCTTACTTCAGCTTCCGAAGCGGGCAGATGCTGCCATTCGTGCGAGGTCACGGTATTCGAGGCGACGATCTTGATTGCTGAGTTTTCGGCTGACCAAATGCCATTCTGCCTTTCTCGTACTCAAGTTCCTTTCGAGTCCGATCAGACCTTGTCGTAGTAGCCAAAACAGAGATATTTCATTGTTTTTCTTCTCATAGCGGATTAAACGAACCGGCAGCAGAGCGTTGCGCCGGCTCATTCATCTTGTCACTAGGGAGCATCTTCCCATGCCGCCGTAGCCAGGGTGTTTACTTGCTTCCGCCGGGTTCCTGTTCCGGAGCCGGGAAGAAAAGAAGCTCGCGCACCTCGCCCACCGCATCCGGGAAGATGGCGCCCTTGCGCGCCCATACCAGTGCCTCGTCCATATTGGCGCATTCCAATATCCAAAATCCGCCCATGTGCTCCTTGGCCTCGGTGAACGGTCCGTCGGTGACGAGCACTGTACCGTCAGGCTGCCCACGCAGCGTCTTCGCGCTGCCGGGCGGGGCAATGCCGCAGGCAAACTTCCTCACGCCGGCAGCAATCAGCTCGCGGTTGAGCGCGTGGATCTCCTCGATCATCGCTTCGGTTACGGTAGACGGGTCGAAGTCGTCGGGAAGGTAATTAGCAACCAGATACTGTGGCATGATTTCTCCTTTATCCTGTAGCGGCTTTCGGGCGGGTAGATCTGCCCCGCCTTCACTATAACGACGAATGGGTGGATGGGAATTCTACACGTCGTCCAGGATATTTTGGCTCTTCCGCCGTTTCGCTGTAGCGAGCGATTGTGACCGCGTTCAATTAGCGCTTGGCGTGGACAACATGAACTCCAGCGCGTCCGGGCGCGAGTCCTTGAACGGCGCTACCGAACCTGGACGCGATCTCCTGGAAATTGATCTCTTCCATGGCGCAAAATCCGTGCGAGCGAAGAATCGCTGCAATGGCAGGCGGCTCGAAACGGCTCTCCGAACGTTCACCAATCTTCTCGAGCTGTTCAGTCCGCAGCTTTTCTATTTGCTTTAGCTCTTCTGAGAATGCCTCGGGAGGTTCCATGTAGTCGAACACCACCTCCGAGTTCTGGATTGACGAGATGTAGTCCAGAGTCCGTCCGATAACGTCCTGTGTCAGATAGGGCACAACCCCGAGCCATGTGAAAAACGCGGGTGCATTCCGCTCAAAGCCTGCGGCGGCGAGCTTCTCTCCCAGATCGTCTCGCTCGAAATCGACTGGCGCGAAAACCAGCCAGGGCGGAAGTGCGATTTGAGCTTCGGCCAGGCGCTCGCGTTTACCTGCCTGCGTCGCGGGGTGGTCCACCTCATAGATACGGATATGTCGTAAGCTATGGGGATTCCGGAGAGCGAAAGTGTCGAGTCCGGCGCCAAGGATGACGATCTGCCGAACGCCTCTTTCGACAGCTCTTGACAAAGCATCTTCTGCTATTCGGCTTCGCGCGGTCGTGAGCAGGCGTCCGATGCTGGACAACGGGTGTTTGTTCACAATTTGAAGTACGTCCTTTTCCTCTTCACACAGAATCTTCATGGCAAATGGGTCATCGAGAATTGAGCCATGATCGAGCACCTGATGAGCGGCTCGTTGCCGGGCGATCATCATGGCTGTGCGGCTGGGTTCATTCGGCTTCATCTTCGAGGTCTCCGTTCTCATCGATGAACTTTTTCGCTTGATACGGATTCTTGCCGGCCAGCTGAACAGGCCGCAGGGGGGACAGGTAGAGTCGCCTCCTGTTTTAAGCGAGTCTCCACGGCATTTCATGCATCCATCTGTAAAGTACACATATGTGCTCTGGAGGACTCATGGCAAATACACAGACGCTGATCGCTCAGGCCTACTCTGCTTTTAACCGGCGAGACATCGACGGCGTCCTTGCGCTGATGAGTGAAACCGTCAGCTGGCCCAAGGCATCGGAGGGTGGCCGCGCGGTTGGGAAAGAAGAGATTCGTGCTTACTGGACCCGTCAGTGGCAGGAGTTCGATCCTCATGTGGAACCGATGGACGTGATCAACCACGAAGGGGGAAAGACTCATGTCAAGGTTCACCAGCTCGTGAAGGGTCGCAGTGGCGACGTTCTTTCAGATAGCGAGGTGGGTCACGTTTATACCATTGCGAACGGCCTCATCGAACGCATGGATCTGGAGCGCATGGACCTTGATGAAAGCGAAGCGAGCGCGGCCCAAACGCCTTCAGCGGCATTTTCCAAACATTCGTAGGCTGTTGGCCCATGTCTCGATTCCGAGATATGAGCCAACCGCCACACGTCAGATTTTCCTCGCGCGACTAGCCATAGACACGGAGCGGGTTCAGCGTCCGTCTACAGCGCCCCCGCGTTAGTCTGCTAAGACGCAGGTACACAGCCGGGAAGCAGCGGCCCAGGAGAAAGCGACATCAGCGTCGTTTCGTCCGGGAAGCTGTAAGCTGCCAAGTTTGCCGGTGAAGGCGACTCGAACGCGAACCACGGGAACAGAGCCACGTTTTGCGGATGATAAGTTAGCCCATTGCCCGGAATCGTAGAGACCGGGTTCAATGAGTCAAGAACCTCGACCACATCGCCCACTTCGAGATCATTTTGGCAATTTGCGGCACCGGTAAAGGGATCGACACTCAGCCACCACGGTGTCGCGTTGTTTCCGAAAGGATCGTTGAAGGTCTCTGCCATCTCATGGCTCCAGGGACTCATGTCCTGGAACCCGAAGAGGAAAAGCCCAGGCGAGATCCAGGTGGCATAGTTCAGCACGTAGAGCCGCGGAAGATTTCCGTTCTTTGCGGTTCCGGGTTCGAAGTCAAAGGTGTGAAAGCCGAGAATGCAGCAATTGTTAATGTCTCCCCCGGAGAACAACACCGTGTTGTTGAAGAGGAAGGTGGACATATCGTGAGTGGTGATGTCGCCTGCCAGCTCGGCGGCTCCGATGGCGGTGCTGTTGTCGACCGGGAAGGTCGCGGGGAAAAGCAGGTTCCCGAAGGTTGCGTCATCAATCGCCGCCAACACCGGCTGCCCGGCTGCATTTACAAACTCAAACCAGGCGGGTGTTCCGCCTGCGGTAAGGAACGGAACCTTGATGGTTCTCGCAGTCCGGAGTTTGGGTTGCAGAGTGGTGTGCCAATCTTCTCCAGCCTCGCCATGCAGCAGGTTGGCAAATTCCGCGCGCATGATCTGGTCGTTCAACTGCCCCACACCGTTGGTAAATGTGTTGGGGATAAACTCAGGAGACTCAAGGGCAGCCTTGATGACTTTCCCGTCTGGACCGAAGGTAAACGCCACACTGCCATCGGGTCCCAACAGTTGGACCGTAACTGGCACAACCGGAGCCGTAATCGACGCGCTCCGTCCGGATTGCGGTGAGTTCCCGACCATCGTGTACGGCCAAACCGACTGCGGGTTGCCGTTCCCGTCAAATCCGGGAGAAGTAAATTGATCGCTAAAGGTGAGGATGCTGTCGATGCCGGGGGTTCCAGAAGTCACGGCGGATTGGATTCCTGCGTTTTTTGTGGCGCCAATCTTTTTCAAATCCTGGCTGGAGCGTTGGGGCTTCATCTTAAGCAGAGTGGTGGCCGGCAGTTGTCTGTTGGCAATCGTTGTTTGGGCGTTGGTGGTCAGCGGGGATGCAGCAACCACCAGAATGGCCAGTGCGACAAGACTGTGCTGTTTTCTGAACATCATTCCCTCCTGTGTTTTGATCTCGGATCAACTGTTCTGGGTTATAGCATTTTCGGAATTGCCGTAGTCGAAAGCACATGCTCAAGTAGCTTTTTCCTCAACGGGATCCCCAGCGACGGGTCTTTGTCGCTGGGGTGGAAGTAAAAGCTGCCTTTCACCGCTTTCATAAGGTCTACATGTATTCCGAAAATGCTCTGGTCGCCCATCCGCAAACATCGGAGTTATGAGTCTGACGCGCATAACCGGCTGGTTCGTTGGTATGTTTTACGCTTACTTTTAGGGATTGAAAAATTGGTGCAGTGTTCTCTGACAGTCGTCCGGACAGGCCTCAAAAACTTACAACATAATTTTTCCCTTGTCAATGAATTCACTTGGAGCCTGTCAGTAGCACATGATATGTCCGGAGGTGGTAGCAAGTGAAGTGTCCGCTTAGCGGGCGGCGAGGATGGTTCCATGCGAACAAGCGTGGAAGTCTATCCGAGGGCTGCGGTGGAGCGGG
>Ga0181534_10001204_pt1 | contig 17149 bp, 11 predicted proteins | sample PEATcosm2014_Bin_37_FD_119758 | JGI IMG/M metagenome (GOLD analysis project Ga0181534, IMG submission 119758) | Peatland microbial communities from MTU Mesocosm Facility, Houghton, MI, USA - PEATcosm2014_Bin17_10_metaG | ecosystem: Environmental > Terrestrial > Soil > Wetlands > Peat | place... | reverse complement strand
CTGTTCTAGCCTGCCGCAGGGGGCGGAATCACCAGAAAATTCAGCAGCAGCGACTGCGCGTCGATCTCTGGATTGGTCTGCGAGAGGTCCAGACTGCCGCAGTCGCCGGCATATTGCCATGCCAGAATCGGCCAGGGAACGCCGCCCTGCGGCCTGATAAAGCCATCGTTCCAGGCAGGCATCTGGTTGCATCCGCTTTGCAGGTACCGCGCAATCCACAACCCCGCGCAGGTTGCCCCAGCCGAGGTTGCCTGCTTGAGCGCCGCCCATGTCGGGTTATCAGCCTGGGTCGCGTAAACGCAGGGCCGGAGCGTAACACTACCACCGGTTGCGGCGCTGCTGTGGCTTGTCACCGCTTGCGCCCAACCGGTGTAGTAATCGGCAGAGAGACTCGGCGAACCCTCCACATCCAGAAAAATCAGAAAAACCCCGCCCTGCGAGGCCAGGTACACTGCGGGAAAGGTGCTCAGAAAATCGGCTGCGTTCGCCGCGCCATCTTGCTCGCCTTCCACTGCTGTGAGGTTTACCCGATTCGTCTGCCGGGCCACCGGCAGTACGCGAATGCCCGCGGAGTTCAGCGGTCCATTCTCTGTAGCGTGTTGGTACTCGACCGTGCCGCGTGTTGTCGGGCTGGTAAAGTACCTGCCCCAGAAGGCCGGAGCCGATCCGAAATGATTGGCTGCGGTTGCGATTAGTTGGCTGGTGACGGGGGTGGAGCTGTCCGCTCCGGGGGATCCAAAAGCCATCTGCGTCTCCAATGTGGTGATCGCCGCTTCGCGCGGACATCAGCCACTTTCGCAGACGCAACAGCTTTTAACAAGCGGAATTTTTACAGGAGAAATGACAAGGGAGATTTGAATAGATCAATGCGGCTCGCTGCAGTCCAGTTGGCTGGGAAGCCTCCTACTAAGAAGTTGTCAAAGATGCAACTCAAAGCCTGGAAATCTGCCTGCGTGCTAAAGCCCATCCCGATTTTTCAGTATTTGCGGCATGGCTGAAGCCATGCCCCGCTACAAAACCGATGAATTGCAGCAAGTTCCTAAGCCGGAGCGAGCGAATGGCGAGCAATTGGCCTCTCCGCAGGTAGCAGTTGGCCGCGCCGCCGGTGCTAGTCGATGCGCGAAGAACCTTGCTTGAGCAGGATTCCGGCTGCGCCGAAGACGCAAATGATCAGCAGCGCCAGCGCAAAATAGTACGCAATCGGGTGCGCCCATCCCGGCGAATAGCTCAGGTCCTGGCCTACCCACAACAGCAGAATCGTCGCAATTACCGAAAACTGCCCGGCAATCACCAGAAACGTGTGGCCCAGGTCGCGCCGTTTATCGAGCGCCTCTACCTGGTCGGGGGTCAAGTACCGCTCTTCGGGGGGAAGCAGGGAATTCGCCATTCTTCGTACCTCATCCTTTGCGCAGCCGTGTGCGTGGCCCGCAGGCCCGACTACCTATTCTCGATTTAATCATAAGCCGAGCCGCCCGCGACCGTCGAGCCGCCGCATTTTCTCGCTCGGTTCCTGTTTCAGCAAATTTGCCGCCCTTTCGGGGTAAATCGCTTTCATCGCGGGTAGAACTGATCTCTCACTTTGCACGGGTCCAGTTCAGTTGGAAACGAAGGCTGCAAAAAATACTTAAAAATAATCATTGACACCTCTTAATGAATACGTGTACATCCTTGATCTCAGTGGGAGAATGCCCTCTCGTCAGGATCGATTGTCTGACGCTCCCAAATAATCCCCCGCCCCTTTTGAGGGTATTTGCGGTAACTAGAAGGATGCTGCCTTCGCTGAACCATTGCTCCGGTCGAGAGCTATCTGCCTTAACAAATCAAATATGACAATCGCTCAAGGCTAACATCACAGTCGCCCCTTCGATTGTTTGTGTTCACGGCTTGAGTATTGAGCCGCTTCGCGCCTTAGCACCGATCAATCCGGCGCCTCAGCACACTCGCGCTAGGGCCACGGGATTTTGTGTGCATTTTTGGCAAGTGCATCGGAGGAGACATAACCACTTTTTACCCCCCCAGAAGGAGGAATCATGTTTAAAACAGCAAGATTTGTGTTCGGTCCGGCTTCGGCGATGATCTTTCTCGCCGGAATGGCGTTTGCGCAGCAGGATCCTGGAGTTCAGAGCGCCAGCCGTGGCACCGGCGCTTCCATCATCCCGTCAGGCGATACAACGGGCTTTGCCGCCTTTTTCACCGACGGCCAAATGCGCTTCCAGTCCGTGGAGACCGTCTCCGTCGGCGCGAACATTGGCTTAGGGCCGCGATTTAACTCGAACAGCTGCGTTTCGTGTCATGCGCAGCCTACCATCGGCGGCTCAGGAGCACCCATCAATCCCCAGTTCACTTTCACCACCACAAGCGACGATATCGTCTCTGGCCCAATCGCGGCAGGCAATACGATGCCTTCTTTCATCACCGCCAGCGGCCCCACTCGTGAAGCCCGGTTCCCGTTCTTGATGAATAGCAATGGGACGGTCGACACCAGCGCTCCCAGTGGCGGAGTGGAAACCCTGTTCACCGTTGCAGGCCGCTCAGACCGAGGCACCTGCACCAGCTTGGCGCAGCCAAATTTTGCTGCCGCCGAGTCGGCAGGCAATATCATCTTCCGCATTCCAACACCGGTGTTTGGTGCAGGATTGGTTGAAAATCTCGACGACTCAACCTTGCTAGCCAATCAGAAGACTAACCTGGCCAACAGCTTCGGCATTGCCGGTACCTTCAACCGCAACGGCAACGACGGTACGATCACAAAGTTCGGCTGGAAGGCCCAGAACAAGTCGCTGCACATCTTTGCCGGCGAGGCCTACAACGTGGAGATGGGCATTACCAACACACTGTTCAACAACGAACGCCCACTGCCCGAAGAAGACCAACTGGGCACTGGGCTGGTGTCAACCTGTCTGGACCTTAATAAGACCGGGTACCCGGAAGACACATCCAACCCGCTCCCAACCACGGCAACGAACGGTAGCGCAACATTGAACGCAGCAGTTCTGGACGATGTTTCGGCCTTTGCCAACTTCATGCGCTTCCTGGCTCCTCCTCCGCCTGGCGGGGTCATCCTGAACGGAACAGCAGTCCCAGCTGCCACAATCGCCGCGGGCAAAGCCCTATTCACTTCGATAGGTTGCGCCACTTGCCACAATCCGAGTCCTGGCACGACGCAGTTGTCTAACTTTGTTCCTGCGTTGAGCAAGCAACCGGTGCCTGCGTATTCCGACTTTGAACTCCACCATATGGGCACTGGCTTTGCGGACAACGTCTCCCAGGGCAACGCAGGCGGCGACCAGTTTCGCACAGCTCCTTTGTGGGGATTGGGACAACGGATATTCCTCGACCATGACGGTCGCGATCTCAGCGTGAACGCGACCATTGACAATCACTCCAGCAGTGGCAGCGAAGCCACCACGGTTATTACGAACTACAACAACCTCAGTTCCACGCAGAAGCAGGAATTGCTCGATTTCCTGCGCTCACTGTAATCAAAACATCAGGCAGGCGAGGCGAGAGGTTGTGTCTCGCCTGCTACCTTCCGCTCAAATCGCAAAAAAGTATCGTCGGGCCGTACATTACCTTAGGACAGCGTCTTTTCGTAACCTTTACATACTTAATCACAGTTAAGTACTTTTTTGAAGTGAGGGTATCCCCGAAAGTATCTAAGATCAGTCCGAGAACTCAAATCGATCAAAGGGACTTTTAAAAACCCTCCCGTTCAGATCTATCTCGCTGTAAGTCAACACGATTTGAACGTTGCATCTCTCATTCAGAGTTAAGATGAGTTAAGATCGCTCAAAAATTAAGATCGCATGAATTCCAAGGGAGATCCCTGCTTTGGCATAGCTGAAAGCCAAGGTGCGGGGAAAACTGCGCCCGACGCGGATGCGGGGTTGTGCGCTTTTTACACCGTGGTCCGGACCTTAGGTCCAGGACCATATCCCATCACAGCCACAAGGTAGAAGGAGGAATCATGGTCAGGACCACAAAATTCGCCTCAGGTCTAGCTTTGGCGGTAATCTTGCTTGCCGGAACGGCATTGGCACAACAAGATCCCGGAGTGCAGAGCGGGGTCCGTACGGGAACCTTCTCGGGCATTACGGTCAGTCCCGGCACGACACTTATCAATCCCAGCAACGACCCCAACGGCTTTACCGCATTTTTTGCGGACGGCCTGAGTCGCTTCCAGGAAATTGAGGACGTTTCCACCAACAATAACGCCAATGTCGCTAACGTCGGACTCGGTCCGAGGTTTAACTTCAACCAATGCGCAGGATGCCATTCGCAACCGGCCGTCGGTGGCACGGGTGCGGCAGTGAATCCCCAGTTTGCCGCCTTCGGCAGCTGCGCCAACGAGGGCGACCTGTCCGTGACAAATGTCAGCACCGTCACGAGCGGCCAGTCCTTGCCCACGCCACCGCAGAAGGGAACCATAGTCTGTAACAACACCAACAAGGTTCCATCCTTCATTACCGCCAACGGCCCCACGCGCGAGGCCCGCTTTCCGTTCTTGTTGAACGCCAACGGAACGGTTAATACAACCATTGCCTCGAGCGAAACCCCGGAAGATCTGTTCACCGTTGTGGGCCGCCCCGACGCCGGCACCTGCACAAGCCTTGCGCAGCCCAATTTCGCTGCTGCCGAAGCTGCCGGGGATATCATCTTCCGGATTCCCACACCGCTCTTTGGTGATGGCCTGTTTGAGAACCTGGACGACTCAACCCTGCTGGAAAATCAGCAGACCAACTTGGAAAACAGCTTCGGCATTGCCGGCACTTTCAACCGCAACGGTAACGATGGCACCATCACGAAGTTTGGCTGGAAGGCGCAGAACAAGTCGCTGCACATCTTTGCCGGCGAGGCCTATAACGTGGAGATGGGCATTACCAACTTGGTATTCAACAACGAAAGACCAACTCCGGAAGAAGAGATGCTAGGCACCGGGCTGGTCGCAAGCTGCCTGAACCTCTCAGGAAGCGGATACCCGGAAGATGCGTCGAACCCCAACTCTACGCCGAACTCGGCGGTTCTGGACGATGTCTCGGCCTTTGCCAACTTTATGCGCTTCCTGGCGCCGCCACCAACTGGACCGGTTGTGCTGAACGGAGCAACGGTCCCCGCAGCCACAATCGCCGCCGGCGAGGCCGTGTTCACCTCTATAGGCTGCGCAACTTGCCACAATCCAACCCTCGGCCCCACGCAGGTCTCGAACCTGGTTCCGGCGCTAACCAGTCAGACGTTCCACCCCTTCACCGATCTTGAACTCCATCACATGGGTTCGGGCTTCGCGGACAATATCGTGCAGGGCAACGCGGGCGGCGACCAATTCCGCACAGCTCCTTTGTGGGGATTGGGGCAGCGGATTTTCCTCGATCATGATGGCCGCGATCTCAGTGTCCCTGCGGCAGTTCAAAATCATGCCAGCGACGGCAGTGAAGCAAACACGGTTATTGCGAACTACAACAACCTCAGCGCCACTCAGAAGCAGGAGTTGATCGATTTCCTGCGCTCACTGTAATCAAAACATCATGCAGGCGAGACAACAGGTTGTGTCTCGCCTGCTATCTTCCATCTCACCGCTTGTGGCAGCATCCTGATCCACTTTGTGGGGTGAAAATTATCTTGACTCCTCAGCAGAAACCGTGCATATTTTGATGACCGGAGCGGAAGCACGCCGTCTGGTCAGAATATTTCCCTGGCGCTTCCGAATAATCCCCTCTTTTTGGGTATTCGCGGTTATGAGATGGATAAGCATTCATTGGACCACTGCTCTGGTTAAGAGTTCACTGCCTCTAAAAAATCAAAACACTTTCTAACGGCTAACATTAGTCTCCCATCTGCGGATATTTTCGCAGCCCGAACTTTCTAGCCGTATCTCGCCTTGGCACTGAAGAATCCTCTTGGCCCGCTCATCCTGCGAAGGCAATAGATTCTGTTGTGTCTCAATTTACGGCCAGTCATTGCATGCTACGCAACCTCGTTGCCCCCCAGTAAGGAGGAATCATGATCAGGAGATTAAAATTCGCGTCAGCTTTGGTCTCGGCGGTGATTGTCTTCGCCGGAACCGCATTTGCTCAAACCGATCCAGGCGTTCAAGGCGGTGTCCGCGGCACAGGGACAGCCGGCCCCGACGGAGGCGCCGGCCAATTAATCATTGCTCCCGGGAACGACCCGAATGGTTTCGGTCCCTTTTGGGGAGACGGTCTCGCTCGCTTCCAAGCGGTCTTCGACGTCTCCGGCAGTCCTACCGGCAACAACGGACTGGGACCACGATTTAATTCGAATCAATGCAGCTCCTGCCATGCCCAACCTGCCATCGGCGGGTCAGGCGCTGCCATGAACCCTCAGGCCAGCTTCGTCGCCGACGGGGTTGCGCCCAACAACACCACACCTTCTTTCATCACGCCCGGCGGTCCCACCGTTGAAGCCAGGTTCCCATTCTTTTTCACAACCGTTGGCGCCACGGCGGCCGCCACGGTAGTTTCTACCACCCCGAATGGCGGAGTCGAGGATCTATTTACCGTCTCTGGGCGCCCCGATGCAGGCAGTTGTACCCAGGCCCAACCCCCCTTTGCAATCGCCGTGGCCACAGGCAACATTATCTTCAGGATTCCCACACCGCTCTTTGGCCTGGGCCTGGTTGAGTACCTTGACGACTCGACCCTGCTTAAAAATCAGAAAGTCAACCTCACCAACACCCTCGGTATCACCGGCACATTCAACCACAACGGCAATGACGGCACCATCAGCCGCTTCGGCTGGAAAGCACAGAATAAGTCATTGGAAATCTTTAGCGGCGAGGCCATGAACGTGGAGATGGGCGTTAGCAACGGACTCTTCCCAAACGAACGCCCCTTGCCGGAGCAAGAGATACTTCCGGATACCGGGCTGCCGGTTGCATGCCTGAACCTTGCCGGCACCGGGTACCCCGAGGACAAGCTCACGCCGCTGGCAACGACAAACGAAGCAGTTCTGGACGATTTGACGGCGTTCGCGAACTTTATGGTGTTCAACGCTCCGCCTGAGCCTGGCGGGGTCATGCTGGACGGGGTCCCAGTCACAGCGGCTCAGATTTCGGCTGGCCGTGCATTGTTTATTTCTACGGGCTGCTCAACATGCCATAATCCGACTCCCGGCACAACACAGGTGTCGAACCTCGCTCCGCAGTTAAGCAGCGTGGCGGTGAACGCATTCTCGGATTTTGAGATCCATAATATGGGCACGCTCCTGGCGGATAACGTTTCACAGGGCACAGCAGGAGGAAATCAGTTCCGCACAGCTCCCTTGTGGGGCCTGGGACAGAGGATCTTCTTGTTGCACGATGGCCGCACGCAGGACCTGAATGTGGCCATCGCGGACCATATGAGTTCTGGCAGCGAAGCCAGCACAGTGGTGACGAATTTCGATGGTCTCACCCCCGCGCAGCAGCAAGAAGTATTGGACTTTTTGCGCTCGCTGTAATCGATACATTTGCAGGCGAGACAGCAGAATATGTTTCGCCTGCATTTTTGCGCTCAATGAAAGCGTCTATGCCCGATCCACACCGCATGGAGGAAATATGCGTTTCCGGTTCTTCTTTTCCCTCGTTATCTGCGCCTTGTCCGCGCCGCTGCCGGCCGTGGGCCAAAGTGCCGAACAGCAAGATTCTTCCCGGAACAGTAATTCCAGCGTGAGCAACCCGCAAGCACTCACAAAGGTGCCGCAGGGAGTCATCCTGGTAAAGGGTGCATGGTCGAGCGCGAGCGACTCAGTTACCCCGCTGCCTGAAGACGGGAACGTCGCCAAAAATATCTTTCAGGATGCGTACTTTGGAATGACCTGGACGCTCCCCCCGGATTGGACCGAGAAATACAAGGGTCCGCCTCCGTCTGACAGCGGAAGATACGTGCTGGCGCAGATCGTTCCTTCGGATACCTTCAAAGGCCCTGCCCGCGGAAGCATACTGATTACCGCCGACGATCTGTTTTTCACTCCTATTCCCGCGGCCAACTCGCGGGAATTCGCCAATTATCTGAAGGATCATTTGCAAGCCGACTACAAGCTCGAACGGCCAATTTCAGAGATCAGCATTGGCGGCCGCGCGTTCACCTTCTTCGCGTATTGGTCTCCAGTGGCGCAGCTTCACTGGTATGTGTTCGATACCCAAATCCGCTGCCATACGTTGCAGGTGGTCTTGAGCAGCCGTGACACCAATCTTTTGGAAAGCCTGATGCGAGAGATGAACAAGATGGTGCTGCCTGCCGAAGACGCTCAGGCGGCGGACAGTGTTGCTCCTGTCTGCATCAAGGATTATGCCCGTGGTGAAAACACGGTTGCGCGTGTTGATCCGGTTTTCGCCGAGCGGCGCTTCAACGCTGTTCCGGTCCGGGTCATCATCGGCAGCGATGGCGCAGTAAAGCACATTCATTTTCTCAGCGCTTTTCCTGACCAGGCAAAAGCCATCACCGATGCGCTGGAGCAGTGGAAGTTCCGCCCATACCTGCGAAACGGACAGCCGGCAGAAGTAGAAACAGGAATCCTCTTCGGCCGAGCGGCGCGGTGACGAAATTCGCTGAAAAACAGGCCGGGCACAGGGGATGAAAAATCCCTGTGCCCGGCATAGGACGACTTTCGATCTTATAACTCCGCGTGGTGTATTGCGAGCGTTCCACGCTAACTGGAGAACAGAGATGAGTTCTGATTGCCGCGAGATACCCTGGGCATTCAAGATAGTTTTATCTGCCGTCATCATTGCTTTATCTTCTTTGACGGCTCTTGCCGCTAACCCCATCACGGGCGTAGTCCGCGACCAGACTCACAACCGTCCCGCGGTTGGCGACGAAGTACTTCTTCTCGGCCTTGTTCATGGCGCGCAAGAGGAAGCACGGGCAAAAACCGATGCGCAGGGCGCATTTACCCTGGAATCGCCGGATTCCGGCAAGCAGCACCTGATCCGTGTAATCCATCAAGGGGTCAACTACGATCAGCCGGTCGTAGCGGGAAGCGCCATCACGATCAACGTCTATGATGCTGCGCCAACGGTGCAGGGAATTACAGGCGGTCTCGAGATCATTCGCGCAGGAACAACCGGTAACATGCTGCATGTCTCCGAGATGATTGAGATCAGGAATAACTCCAGCCCGCCGGTCACCCGGTCTGGCGAACGAACCTTTGAGGTTTACCTGCCTGCCGCAGCGAAGATCGATTCGGTGCTCGCTGCCGGCCCTGAAAACATTGGCGCCGCCATTTCCGCCAGTCCCGCAGGCGCCGAGCCTGGGCGATATGCGGTCAATTTCCCTTTGCGCCCTGGAGCCACAAAGTTCGCATTCAACTACAATCTGCCTTACGACGGCCATGCCGTTTTTCGCACCAGGAACATCTATCCTCTTCAGCAGTTGGCGATCATGATTCCGCCGTCGATGACCTTCAAGTCACGCTCCGCCGCGGCCTTTCAGATTCTGCCTCTGGCCGATAATCGATATCGCGTCGAGGCTGCCGAACAGGTGAAGGCGGGCGAGGGACCGGAGTTCGAAATCTCGGGGGTTGGCGCGCTTCCAACAGTGCAGGCCGCGGTTCAGGCTCCGATGAGGCCGCCGGCTGCCTCCGCCGCTTTATCGCCTGCTCAGACGCGCCCCGCGCCACTGGCTCCAAGCGCTGCTGCATCGGGTCTGGCTCGGATCCCAGACCTCACGGCTCCGTCGCCGTGGGCGCGATGGTGGCCACTTGGGGCAACTGTCGCGTTGTTGCTCGGCATCGGGGGATTCCTGGCCTGGAGCCGGCTGCACCGGCTCTCCGGCTTACAAACAGCCGCCGCGCAAACGGCCGGCCAGAATGTGCAGAAGACAGTGCCGCTGGTCGAGGCTTTAAAGGAAGGACTCTTTCAGCTTGAAGCAGACCGGCTGCAAGGCGCGATTACAGTGGAGGCGTACGCCTCCACCCGGCAGGCCCTGGATGACACAATCGAATGGGCATTGGCTCGCATTCAAGCACAGCGGGGCGAAAAATGATTCTGAGACCGGCGCGGCCAAGCGACTGTGCCTTGGACACAGCAGGCCTGTCAGCCCACTGCAGATACCAAGTGTCCCGGATCCGAATTCACGTACCCGGTAAAGTACGGACCTTACCGGAACTGCGAAGAAGGGGCAAACCCCACCGCAGGTGGTTATTCGTTCAAGAAGGCGAGTGACTGCAGCGAGGTAATCTCAAACGGCTTGCGGCAGCGGACATTCGCGCAGGAGAGCTTGTCGTCCCGCCGCACCATGTAGCTCTGCGCCTTGGCAAACTTCGCGCGGTCCCGCTCATCGGCTCCGCGCGGCAACTGTGCCTTCTTGCGCCGCACCACCCACATCACTTTGTACTCGCCCGGCTGGCCGCACTTGGGACAAATCACCGTATGCGTCCGCTGCTCTGTCGTTTCATTGAAAAAATCCCGCTCTTCCATCGCCTAACACTTCCCTTGCCCAGCAATCTATTCCATACTCATCTTAGATGATGAGAAGCGCAAACACTCCGCAAATGGATGCCAGGCTATGCAGATTTCCGGCGGCGGAGTGAGAGAAAGCAAGCAAATGACCAAACGAAAGCCCGCGCCCTTTTCCGCCGCTAAGGCCGTCAAGGCCAACGCCCGTGAGCGCGTCGGCCAGCCCAAACCTGCCAAGGTAATCGACACCGAGCCGCGCACCGGCCGGGCCTCCAAACACAAACCCAAACTCGACCAGCTCATTGCTCAGGAAGAGTAAAACAGCCCGCAGGACGACCGGGAAACCAGGAAGTCAACCGCATTGAGCTGTGGCGCCCCGTGCCTTGATCAAAAATGCAGCTGGAATGCTCCAGCATCGCACTGCGGGATGGTGTAGCCTTGACGGAATGACTGGAGCAATCCATCTTCGGTTTTTGGAGCCGGGGAAGTAAATCCCACCCCCCAAATTGGGAAAAATCAGCCAATCCTACCCACGCTGGCTCCGGAATGGACCATTTCTGCACCAATAGCTGTGCAAATTAACAGAATTGCCCCTGGAGCTATCGCATGGCCCCTGCAAGGCAAACGGGCTATATTTTTTGAGCTTCTTGGCGATCCTTTCCCGCTGCGCATACAGAGAGAGCTGGAGGTTCGTTTGGATGGTTAGGTTCGCTTTGATCCGCATATCCGGGCATGACTGCACAGAAAATTGTGCAATATTGCCATCGGCAGCCCGTCTTACACCCAGCTTGAGTTATGTCTTACGTCTGGATCGTTTCAGGTAAGACAGCGGGACGGCGTAAGAGCGATTCGACGCCAAAGCGGCCTCTTGTCTTGCATCGGTCCTACAACCGTCCTGCGCTGATGCGTGTTGAGTCGTGCAGTTGTAGGGCAAATTGACCCCTTTGCGGTTCGCGGAAGCCTGCCAATAGCAAAATGCTGAATCGGCTTTGCCCTGGTCGGCCCTTTTTTGTGCAGAAAGCGGTGAATCCTGCCGTTCTGCCGCACACTTCTGAACAGAAAAGCATAGTTCCCCGCGCGCTCTTTCGCGGAGACGCAGGCTCAACCGGAAAGTATCTCAAGGAAGTGTTCGGTTACGATTCTGCCTGACGCTCATGGCGGAATTTTTCTTGCGGAAAGATCTCGTGTTCGGTCCGTTGTCCTATTGCCGGCCGCTGCGTACCGGCCAACTCCAGTTCAATCGGCCTCGGGTATGTGCTCACTCGGTACCGTTCGGCTAGATACTCCCTATTCGGTTACCGGCGCCTGCCCATGTCGCTCTCTACCAGCTTGGTGACAGGCCAGCTCGTGGTTTTGTCCTACAGGACCGCCTGCTAGGGGTTCAAGAAAGGCAGACTCTGTAGGATTTTTGTCCGGCAGGTGTCCGGCAAATGCCAGACAGGCGCGTCGAACAGGCCCTTAGCTGTAAGACGGTAAGGCGAATCTGTGGCAATTGTCCTACGGAAAATGCACGATTACGTCGCTGTAAGACAGCCAGAAAGCAATTTACCAGTTCTTTAAGTTGCATTTGTGCCCTTCAACCCTGTAAGTGCTTAGAACCTGTCTCATAAACCAAATTCTTTGACTCGCGAAGTGCATTCAACCCGCTTTGATGCGGGTCTCACAGTCGGCAAATTTGCAGAGTGCTATTTATGAGACAGGTTGTAGCCTGACCGACAGCAGCGTTCGCTAGTTGCGAATACGCCGAGAATCGAACTCGATGTTCTGAAGATTTGAGAGATTCCGTCGATTCTTCCGAAGAATGATGCCCATACGAGAGACAAATAAGGGAAAACTGCGCCGGCATCTTTGTACTGCACTGTCAAAACCGCAACTCGACCCGCTGCAGGGCGCCCCGGCAATCGCCGATTGATTTACCGCAGACTGACGCGGACGCGAGCCGCGGGCGAATTCCTTTCCACGGGCGCAATTGCGCCTGTGGAGTGTCTTACAAATGTAAGACAGAGTGGTCTTCACAGCAATTTGGCGTAAGACAGTAAGGCAGTATACATACAAAACCTGGCCTGTGAAGCGATCCAGCCGCTAGCTCCGCATCGCAAACATGACCGTTGTTCTGTCTATTGTTCTGTTTCGAATGTTCGTCGCAGAAAGGCTATGACGGGAAAAGCAGGTCCTACGACTGCGTTTGGAGCAAAGAATGCGCCAAACTTCGCTTAGGAGGACAGATTGTTTTGGGGCGCATTTATTGAATAAGACACTCGAGTCTCTCTCATAAACCAAACTTTTCAACTGGCGAATCTCATTCAACCCGCTTGAATGTGGGTTTCATTGCGGCCAAATTACCAGATCTCGATTTATGAGATGGGTCGTAGCGCCCTCGGTGCGGTAGCTGCGCCCCGCAGCTGTTGATGCGTTCGGAGGGATGGTACAGGCTCTCCATGACCGCTTTGCTCCTGACAGGACAAACTAGTATGCCAGGCCGCATCTCATTGACCTACGAGTCCTTTTTTCGGCGCGTAGGACCACCACAAACCGGCAATTATTCATCGATTCGCAGCTTTTCCGGCTTCTGGCGGCTTGTGCGCTCAGCAAACTGTCTTTTGGCGGCCACAAAAACCATAAGACAGTTTCTCTCAAAGGCGGATTCCACGTAAGACTGTCTAACAGGGATCTCCTGATAAAAAGCGTTGTCTCACAGCATCCGAGAATCGGTCCCGCAAATGTCTTACGTTTGTCTTGCCTTCCGCCCCTGCGGCAAAGCTGCATGTCTTACATCGCTCTAGCCGGGATTTTCTCTCCGACATGCACAAAAATGCCCTCCGGCGCAGGCCGAAGGGCATTTTCATATTCACTCGCTGAATCGAATGCTATGCGGAGAGCTTCTGCTTGTGGCCCACAAATCCGTAGAAGGCAATGTACAGGTAGCACAGCACAGGCAAAATCGCGGCGATACGGAATCCAAAATTGTCGATCAGCCCACCGATTGCCACCGGAATCACTGCTCCGCCCACGACTGCGGTCATGATCAACCCTGAACCCTTGCTGGTCATCGGGCCGAGGCCGGTAATGCCCAGCGCGAAGATGTTGGGGAACATCACGGAGTTGAAGAATCCGCAAATCAGCAGGCTCCAGACCGCAACCTGTCCGGTGGTCGAAATTGAAATGAGGACGCCAGAGGCCGCTGCCAGCCCAAAGAGGCCGAGCAGAACGCCGGCATTTACTTTGGTCAGAATCGCTGAACCCAGCAGCCTGCCAATGAGCGCTCCGCCCCAATAGTAGGAGGTCAATCCAGCAGCAGTCGCAGCAGCCAGCCCGCCCAGTTCCTTTAGGCCGAAATAGCCAACCATGAATTGCGCCAGGCCCACCTCGACGCCGACATAGAAGAATATGCCTAGCATCGCTAGAACTGTATGCCGGTAACTCCAGATGCTCTGATCCAGAAGCGCAACGCCTTCTTTGGTGGGGCGAAATTCCTGCGTGGCTTGAATGGTGGGTAAGTGTGCGTAGTAAACCGCAACGCCCAGCAACAAGAGAGCACCGGCAATCACCAAATAGGGCAACCGCACTGTGCTGGCGATGCTGATCTTGTACGCCAGTTGCTCTTCGGCAGTCTTTGCCGCCAGCGTTGCCGCATCCAGCACAACCTTGTGCTTGAGAATCAGCGCGCCGGCCACCAGCGGGGCAATGGTGCCGCCGATGGAGTTAAAGGCCTGCGCCAGGTTCTGCCGCACCGGAGCGCTTGACTCCGGACCCAGCACCGAAACATACGGATTTGCCGCCGTCTGCAGAGCCGCTACGCCCGAGCCGACAATAAACACGGCCGTCAGGAAGAGCCAGAAATTGGGCAATGCCGCCGCAGGCAAAAACAGCAGCGCGCCGGCCACCTGGACAAAGAGCGCGACGACCATCGTCCTTTTGTAGCCGATGGCCTCAATCAGCCGCGAGGTCGGCGACGAAACGACAAAATAGGCGGTGAAGAACGCGCCGTTGGCCAGCGCCGCCTGCAGCCAGGGCAGATCGAAGACCGAGCGCAGGTGGGGAACCAGTTGCATATTCAGGTTGGTAATAAACCCAAAGATGAAATAGAGGAAAGTGACTGTGATGAACGGAATCAGATACCCCGGCGATGTAAGAGACGCCGATTGTTTGTTTTGTGTTGCCATAAGTTGTTCCCCGCTTCCTTCAGAAAAATTACCCGGTTAGGGCCTGATGCTGAATCCGGCGGATGCAGATCTCTGGCATTCGGCTTAATCCCAAATCCCCGCTGCACATCGCCTCAAGGCGGCTTGTCGCGCCGTCCATAACACTATACGGAAAACCCTGCATCTGTGAAGGGTGGAACGCACAGTGCGCTGAATCACTCGCCGCCCGGCCCGGCATTCAGCTATTCTCAACTCAAGCCTCAATAGAGGGTCTGGATTCGAAGTCAGGAGAAAAGTGTGGCGAAAGACGAGTTAAGCGGCGCAAAGCGGAAGAAGGTACTAGCGGCTCTGGAGGGCAATTGGCAGGCCGAGATGGAGGGCTACCACACCTATCTCACCCTCGCCGACCGCGACACCGACCCGGTTCGCGCTCAGGTGCTGCGCCACCTTGCCGGGGCTGAGTGGGAGCACGCTGCGTTGTGGCATGGCCGCATCGTCGAGCTGGGTGGGCCGGAGCCGGTCTATACCGGCAACCCCGGCGGCGAGGCCAACTCGCTGGCCAACCGCGCCGGCGGCGTGCGCATGGCGCTGCGCCGGCTGGAGATTGAGGAAAGCCGCCATATCGCCAACTACGGCAGCCAGCTCAAGGAACTGGGCGACGAAGGTTCCATCGCTATTCTTGAACACGTTATTGAGGATGAGAAGGACCACCACCGCGAGCTTGGGTCGCTGCTGCGCGGCCACTATATCGCCCCCGCCGGCGCGCCGAAGGTGGACCCCAAGGCGGTTCTGGAAGAACTGCTGGCCAAGCGCAATAACGGCCGCAAGCAGCCCGGAGCGTGGATTGGCGACGCGATTTATGGAGTCAATGATGGACTTGGCGCGATCTTCGGCATCGTCAGTGGCGTCTCGGGCGCTACGGCTGGGGACAGCAAATATGTGTTGTTGGCCGGACTCTCCGGCATGATCGCCTCGGCGCTCTCCATGGGTTCCGGCGCGTATCTGGCGGCCAAGAGCGAGCGCGAAATCTATCAGGCCGAACTGGCCCGCGAGCGCGACGCCATCCAGATGAACACTCCCGAGGCCCGCGAACTGCTCTCGCTCTACTACCAGGTCAAGGGACTCCCCGAGGCCGACGCCGACCACATGGTCAACCACATCGCCAGCGACCCCGAGCAGCTTCTGCGCGCCCTGGCTTCTGAGCGTCTCGGCTCTTCTGAAGAAGCCTTGTCCAACCCCATTGTCTCGGCCAGCTCCGGCGCGCTCTCCACGGCGATTGGCGCGACGATTCCTATTATTCCGTTCTTCTTCTTGAGCGGAGTGACAGCGGTCATCGCCGCCGCTGTCATCTCGCTGGCCGCGCACTTTGCCGTGGGAGCAGCGAAATCGCTTATTACCGTCCGCTCCTGGTGGTCGTCCGGGTTAGAGATGACTGTCGTCGGCGCGCTCGAAGGCGCAGTCACTTACGGGATTGGAATTTTGCTGGGCAAGGGTGGGATGTAGTTCGTCTCGCGAACAAACCCGGCGCTCCACACAAGAGCCCTCAACCTGAGCGTAATAAAGCACAGACTCCCTGCGAGCGAAAAGCGAGCGCCCGGCCCCACCGCAGGTGGTCATCCTGAGCGTAGCGAAGGATCTGCGTTTTCTTTTCGTCGCGGACCCATATATTTCCACCATAATTTTTATCTATAACCCGCGCATAAACGGTAAAGTAACTCACAAAGACTTAAAGCAGGAAAACGCCGATGTCTCTCCTCGACCAGCAACGCGCCGAAGCACTCATCCAACTCGCCTGCCAGCGCTTCGACCCAGAGATCACCGATGCTGAGCTGCAGGTGCTGCGCGACTCGGCGAGTTCAGTTGATCTAGAAATTCCAGAAGAAGACGCTCCCCGCTCAACAATCCGCCCGGAGTTTCTGCGCTGGCTGGTGACAGAGAAAGACGCCGCGCCACAGATTGATCCCAAAGGCCTGCGGGTCTACGGCTATACCATCCCCGGCAATCTCGACCTTGAAGAGTGCAAGATTCCCGTCACTCTCGATTTCCGGCATTGCACGATCGAGGGTAGGATCATTCTCCTCTCCGCCGAGACCCTCGGAATTTATCTGCTCGACTCCTCCTGCAAGGAAGGCATCTTGGCAAGCTGGGCCAATATCCGCGGTCCGCTCTTTCTCAAAAAGTGCAATTTCTCAGGCGAAATCAAGCTTCTTGGCGCAAAGATCACCGGCCAGTTGAACTGTGGCGGCGCAAAGCTGTCAGTCGTAGAAGGCGCATACGCGCTCTCAGTGGATGGAACCGAGATCGGCGGCGACGTCTTTCTCGATGAGGGGTTCGAGTCCACCGGCACGATCCGCTTCGTCGGCGCAAAGATCGCAGGCCAGTTGAACTGCGGCGGCGCAAAGCTATCAGTCTCAGAAGGCACAGATGCGCTCTCAGCGGATGGAGCCGAGATCGGCGGCGACGTCTTTCTCCACAAGCAATTCGAGTCCACCGGCACAATCCGCTTCCTCGGCGCAAAGATCAGTGGGGTGTTGAACTGCGCCGGTGCAAAGCTATCAGTCGCAGAAGGCACGAACGCGCTCGCAGCAGACAGAGCCGAGATCGGCGGCGACGT
>Ga0181534_10001201_pt1 | contig 17158 bp, 16 predicted proteins | sample PEATcosm2014_Bin_37_FD_119758 | JGI IMG/M metagenome (GOLD analysis project Ga0181534, IMG submission 119758) | Peatland microbial communities from MTU Mesocosm Facility, Houghton, MI, USA - PEATcosm2014_Bin17_10_metaG | ecosystem: Environmental > Terrestrial > Soil > Wetlands > Peat | place... | reverse complement strand
GAACCAGGACCGCAACCCGGACCGGAGCCGGGACCACAACCCGGGCCCGAACCAGGACCGCAACCCGGACCGGAGCCGGGACCACAACCCGGGCCCGAACCAGGACCGCAACCCGGGCCGGAGCCGGGACCAGAACCGGGGCCGGACCCAGGACCAGAGGGACCAGGCCCAGGACCGGGACCAGAGGGACCAGGCCCAGGACCGGGACCAGAAGGTCCAGGCCCAGGACCAGAGGGCCCTGGACCAGATGGGCCGGGTGGTGGAGGGGAAAGGATGAGGCAAATTGATAAAGCTGCTCAAACGCCATCCAAAACTGGTCCCACGTTCGCGCCAGGAGTCAAACCGGTTCTGCCGAAGAGGAAGCAATGAGCTTAGAGAATGCCGAGTGGTGGGAGTATGCGCGGCCGTTTCGCCACTTTCGAGCAAAGAGAGCACTAACTGATGAGGCCTACCAGAGGGTAGCTTCCAAATTCAAAGAGATCTCTACGGCATCTCGGACTGACGGGAAACCGTTATTGGAGAAGCGGTACGAGAACTATGATGCCTTGATGTTGTCGTTCAACGAACATCTTGCTCATAGCTTCTGCGAGATCTTTGGAGAGCAACAACTGCGCTTTCTAGCTGGTTTAATAGGAATGCCATTCGTTCCGCGAATCGTCGGGGCTCTTCATTCTTCTCCGGCAAACAGCAGGACCGGCTGGATCCATACGGACTATTGCGTCGTTTGGTTCGACGAGTGCCGGTCGTCCCTGTCTCCAATTACTTTTCCGGATTCGAGTACATGTGATTACTTCACTGGAAGAGCAAAGTCACCGTCCGCGCGCCCCGTACCCTACGTCCGGGCAGCAGCGATGATTTACTACTTGTGTAATGATGGATGGTCTCAACCCGACGGAGGGCAGACCGCACTTTATTCGACCATCCGCGGCGATGGGAGTTCCGAATTGATCTCACCGCTTAATAACAGCATTCTGTTCTTCGAATGTTGTCCGCATTCATATCATCGATTTATAGCCAATCCGGGCCGTGAGCGGAACAGCCTAATCCTATGGCTGCACCTGCCCGTTTCGGAAGCTGAATCCAGATGGGGACCGCCCAACAGGCAACCACAATGAAAAAGCGTGTTTGCCTTTTGACGGGCGCAAACGGTACGTTGGGAACAGCTTTGCTGCGGGATCTCGCGCAGGACTTTGCCATCGTAGCGACTTATCGCCGCAATGTTCCACGCATTTACTCGCAATTTATGCGGCGAGTCAGCACACATGTGCAAGAGTGTGATCCTGTTTTCTTGATCAAGGCAGATCTACAGAAGCGCGATGATGTCTTGCGGACCGTCGAGGTAGCATTGGCACGCCACGGACAAATAGATGTGATTGTGAATAGTGCCGCTGATGTTAGATTCCATGGCAAACTTGTGGAATCTTGGACAACTTCAGAATTACACGCAGGCCAGCTATACTTGAATTGTATTGCTCCTATGCAACTCGTAGCCCTGATTCACGATTTGTGTTGGAAAGACTCACCGGATGAAAACGCCCAAAGAAATCGAAGCGTGCTGAACGTATCAAGCATGTCAGGTTTACATGCGTACTCGGAAGCCGGTCAAGGGTTCTACAGTGCGTCGAAGGCAGCACTCAACATGTTGTCACTGCATCTGGCGCTTGAACTCGCCCCATACTCAGTGAGGGTGAACGCTATCTGCCCGCCTAATTTAGATGATCATGATCGAATGCAAAAGACACTTCAAGCAGCACGGCGCCTTATTGACGGAGATCAGACTGGCGAGATCATCACATGTTTTTAGTCTGGTCTCGGCATACTAATCGTTCATTCTTCTAAAAAAACCTGCGATTGAGATTCGTGGATTTTGGCCTGCAGACTGGTCCACCCTTGTGATCAGATGATGGGCATTGGGGGCAACGAAAACTATGCGATTTGGCTTCGGGAATATACACAGAGCAGTTCCAGGGTCGAGGGCTGCAAGAGTCTCCTCGTCGTCATAGATCCAATGCTCCCCGGTTGCACGATTTGAACCGAGCGCGGTTTCAGGATCAAGAATTAGCAATAATCCTCCCCAGTGGATGTTCCAATTCTTGTGGAGAAAATATGTGTAAGAACCCGCGAAGTGCGGCATACCATCCAGGTGCAAAGACAAACCGGACCCAGCTGGGTATATCCAAGGCGCAATCGTAACGTCAACCCACGTATCCGGCCCTCCCACAACGTCTGTAACAGTCGGAAGAACTTCATCAAGCCGCCGAATGAAAGGAGCCCAGGGCTCAGTAGGAGCAGCCAGAGCCGATGAGTCTGGACGATGTGTCACCGTCGAACCCTGCAAAGGATGTCCGTCGCGTAGCCTCCACACCTTTCGCCACTGATGAGCATGCACTGGGGTGTATTGTGCATGATTGCAATGCTCCAAAATCTGGAAGTGGTCTTCGGGGCTCAGAAAATTGTCGAAAACAGCGACCTGTTTCGATTTCAGGATGAGGCGCTGTGTTGCCACGTTAGTGTTCATTTCCATGCACCTTTATGACGAAGTTGACTTGAAACAGACTTAGACTTGTCGCCGGACCGGAAGCGAGCATTCCTGTCATCAAAGGCAATACTAGTTTTGAGGGTTTCGCCATTTCGCCCGTAACAACCTCGTCGGAATCTCGGATCCCCAAGCACCAGCCCACCGGCAACCGGATCAATCGATTTGCCATGTGGACTCTAGGGCTTAGCGTCTTTCGCTTTCGGCAGATTTACAGTTCCGCTGACCGTGATGGCAGTTTTATCTGTCTTGTCTCCACTATTCACCACTGCAACCGCGAAGTTCCCTCCGTACACAAAGCCATTCGCCTCACAGCTGTTGTTCAAAGTTTCCAGTGGTCTGACGAGCTTGTGGTCGTGAGTAAAGCCTTTCGTCTCTATAGAAAAATCAAACGTTACCTTCTTTTCCGGTGGAATAGCCGGCCAGCCCCCACCAGATACGCAAGACGGAGTCACGCGCCTCTGTCCACCAGCTACGTTGCCTGATTCCGCTGCACTCTGCACAGTTGCTTGCCCGGTTATCGAGGCTGCCTTAACCGTGCTCCACGCGGTGAGACCTCCGCTTCCCAGAGTGCCCAATGTGGTTAGTACAGAAGAAAGCGTCTCATCATCCCTAGACACGCTACCCTCCCCCAACGTTCCGTCCGCGTTCAATTTGGCATCCACGGAACTCGTTCCGTTTAAGGGGTTCTTCGCGTTTAGGTAATACACTCTCGAATAATCGACGGCCGTACCGATGTCTGCAGTATTCGACACAACGACCAAGTTTCCTGCGTCGATTGCTGATTGAATACCATCTTGGGTTTCTAAAAGTGGCATCACGCGATATAGATTTTCGATTGCCTGCCAGTTAGCAGCAGCAACTGATGGGCAATAGGGTGAATCCGGCCCAGCAATGGGGTGCTCACCCTGAAGCGCCTTCATACTGGCAACCAAATTTGGAGCGCTCAGGTTGGGGTCGAGACCTGGAGTTGGATCATGAAACGCTCGGTTATTCAGAGTCATCGTTTGTGTGGTAGGTTTTCCACCTTCCGGAGTAACGGTCAGAGTCAGAGTCGTCTGTGGCTCAAGCCAAACTGTTTCCTTCGTACAGACACCATAGTGACTATAGAAAGGGATTCCAGGAAGCTGGTTCTCGGCAGCTTGCTTCTTGTCTTCCTTCGTGGCCGTTGGTGCCAGAGCGTTTGGCAAGGCTGAGGGGCCAAAAACTGTCACGGTCTGGTGGCAGCCGCACAGTTCGAAGATTGCAATACATGCTCCTGCCACTGAACACAGTCGCAAGGAAACACTTAACCTTGACGCCATATTTCCTCCCGTTAGATCTCCACACGAAGGCAGGGTCCCGCGTGCCCCCGTTAGATTTTCCGATTTCCGCAAAAAATGGTATCACAGCACGGGTTCCCCGCTGGAGAAAGCGATTATAATGCCGCCATGCCGAACAGCGTCGTTGAAACCGGTGAAGTCGTATACTACCCGCACATTCGTTTCCGGAATCGGGCGTGGCTACGGACGTCCCTGCTATATCACGAGAAGATTTGGCGCATCACCCCCAGAGGTATCGATGATACTGAGCTTGAGTTGGATAATGAGGACCTTCCCGATCCGGCCATCGTTGAAGACATCCGGATTCTGCGACAGGAAGGGATCGTCGATAACGAGTACGTCGATCCCGTTGTCGCGAAAGTTGGACTCGATTTTGCGTCATTTGTGAAAGGCAATCTTACCGAAACCGAACGGCGAGCGAAGTTGCTGCCCGAACTCGACGTTGATTGGAATCATCGATGGTACAAAATCTATCCCGAGAAGATGGACCCTTCGCTCCGCAAGATTCTGGAAGGTTTACAACTAGCCCGAGAGGTGCCAGATGATCGCCATGGTGACTGGGAGCTTGAGAATTTGACCGGTGTGCTGTACATGTACTTTCTGGCGCAGGCTTTGTGCAAGAATCGCCCTATCATCAGCGATAACCCAGCGTACCAAGCCTTAGCGTATGCCTCGCCGGACGTCAATCGCCGAGGGATGCCGGACTTTGACAAGGGATTCGTAATGGCAACGGCCGCATTCGAAACCGTCCGACCCGGTGGCGTTCAGCACGAGCCTTTGGCAAAGCTGCTAAGTATGCGAGAAGCATTCGCCGAAGAGCGTGCTCTGTTTCGCCAAGAAGTAGTAAAGCTCGCAAAGGATTTGAGTTCTGTTGATCATCCAGATCAAGTTGAGGAAATTGTGAATCAGCAGAAGCTGATCATCCAAAAGAATGTTGCACGTCTGGAACGCAAGCTGAAGTCTTTGCAAGTAGAGTCAGTGAAGAGCGTGTTTACCTTCTCTGTGCCGGCATGGGCGGCGGCTGCCGCCGCGACACAACATGTACTGCCAAATAATCCGTACTTGATCGCGGGCTCGGGTGTTGTCTCAGTTGGATTCGCACTGACCAAGTATCTGCTAGACCGCCAAAACGCTCTCGATGAGAGCCCATGGAGCTATCTGCTTTCACTTAAAAGAGAGATCACGCCAGAGTCGGCCAACAAATCTCTGATTAGCCTGAGCCTAACCAGAATGTAAGGACAAGTGAGAGTCCAGCACCTCACACCAATGACGACCTATATCGTGATCGTCAAACTTTGCGAGAAAGGGACAAAAGAACGATGTTTCAGTCTGTCAAAATATTCCCTCCCATCGGTGTCGCAAGATTGGGCAATAGTCAATCCGACTATTTCATTGGCCCCGAACGACTAGCAGATCCCGACGTCCCGTCAGGCAGTTTTCGGGATGTCGACGGCCTAATAAAGCGGCAGGCCGCTCGCTTTCGCATTTTCGGATTGGATGCTAACGGCGTTGCTACTGAAATCAATCTGGACAACGCTGAATCAATTACGTGGACAGTCCACATCGCCAACACCAAAGCTGCAGCCGACAAGTTTTTTGGTAAAGCCGAGGCAAACCCCGGACCACGCAATTCAAATGTAATCGTTGACCGGGGTCAACTCAAGTTGGATCCTGGGCCCATTACTGTTTCAGGAGCTAATCCTGGATTCGTAAATCTTGACCAGTCATCGGCTAATGGGCTCGCGAAGGAAGTTAGCATTGACCAGCAGTTCCTTGGTCAGCGAATCCAGCTTTCGCTCGGGACGCTAACAACAGACGACAAGGGACGGTTACTCGTTCTCGCAGGGCATGGTGAATCGAAGTCCCCGAACGGAACCTCTATTCACAGCGGAAATTTTGCCAACCATGACGGTTGGTACGACGATATCGCTGATGGTTCTGTCACCGCTACCGTCCGTCTCAATGACGGCTCGACTCCTCTCGTGGCTGGCGCATGGGTCTTGTGCGCACCACCCAAATTCGCTCCCGGCATTCGAGTTGTCGTGACCCTCTATGACACCCTGTTTCAGACTGCGGTTGATAAGGATCCGTCACTCGATCCGTTCACTGATCCGGCTTTCCAGCCCTCCATCGCAACCGATGTGCTACCGATTTTGACTCGCGCAGCCGGCATGCATTGGGTCTATTCGAATGGCTTGGAACAGTTCAACCCCGCAACATCCTTTCACCACACATTCAATGTGTTAAGCAACATGCCTTTACCGGCTCGTGGACGCATTCTTAATCGACTTTCCATTCCTGCAGCCACATCCGGCACACCTGGTACCGGTGGAGGCGATATGCCGAAAATGTGGTCTGATCTCTATCCGAATGGTCCGAACGGTTCACTGACCAGGGTTCAATACAAGATGATAGAGAATTGGGCGGCCGGAACTGCGGTGCCTGGCACGACTCCTGCCCCGACAGACCCCATTACGCCGGACGGCCTAACCAGAGCGGCCCTGGAAGCGTGTGTTGGCGCAGCCTTTTACCCAGGCATCGAAGCCAGTTGGAAGATCCGAGATGTCTTTCCGTTCGTGGAGCCATTTCGTCTGGACTCTTCTCGTATCAGCCCTGGGGATGTCACCAGCCAAATGTCTTTGCCCTGGCAGTCGGACTTCCTCGATTGCGCCGCCGAAAGCGGCAATGCCGGAGATGAACTGGTTTGGTGGCCCGCACAACGGCCAATCAATGTCCTGAAATCAGGATCGAACACGTACGTCCGATGGGCTCGTTTCGACGAGACGGATACGGTCGATATGTCGATCGACCAAATCCTGACCGGATGGAGCAAGCTCGGTTTCCTCATACAGTCCAACGGACGGTTCGAGGAAACACAAAGAGGGTAAGGTGGAGGTCTGTCTTGATGTAGTAGTGATAGGAGGTGGTCCGGCGGGCTGCGCTGCGGGGATTCGCTTAGCTCGGGCGGGCTGTCAAGTTGCTATCATTGATAGGGCGCGCTCCGGATCACTCTGCGTCGGTGAAACGCTACCTCCTCAGGCCTCCCAGGTGCTCTCAGAGCTGGGGCTGCGAGATCCTTTTCTCGCTCAGAAGCATCGTCCCTCTCCTGGAGTCGTATCCGCATGGGGCCGAGCTGAGCCAGCCGTAACTGATTTTCTTTTCTCACCGCACGGAAGCGGCTGGCATATCGACCGTGTAGCGTTCAACCAGCTCCTAATAAGAGCTGCAATCGATTCCGGTACAAAGTACTATTCGGAAGCCACAGCTCTCGTGTGCATTCGTTCGCACTCGCGCTGGCACATTCGAACCTCCTCAGGAGCTACTTTCACTTCCGCGATCCTTATCGATGCTGCTGGCCGAGGCACATGCGGGATCTCGGGTTTCCCCGCACGTACAGTGCAAGACCACCTAATCTCCGTCGCTGGCATTGCCGCACCCCGCCAAACAAACGACTTCACCTTGATAGAAGCAACTGAAGCTGGCTGGTTCTATTCTGCGCTCCTCCCTAGTGGTAAGTTCATAATCACCTTCACTACCGATGCTGATCTCTACGCCGTCGGTCGGTCCCGAAACCACACCTACCTGGACGAACAACTCAATAGAGCTCCACTAACGCGAGAGCGCATTGGCGTATTCCCTCAGCACTTCCGGTTGTTGTCCGCTGCCTCCATCTTTAGGACGCATACTGCGTTACCCGGATGGCTGGCTACGGGAGATGCTGCTCAAAGCTTCGATCCACTCTCAGGTCTTGGTCTTGTGCACTCCATGTCGCTGGCCTCAAGTGTCACAACTGCCGCCCTCGATCAACTTGACGGTCGCTTAGATAGTTCGTATGGATACGAGGCCGCCAATCGGGCCACCTTTGCTAAGTATTCTCGCTTTCGCATAGCATACTATTCCCTTGAACGTCGTTGGCCCGAGTCTCCATTTTGGAAAAGGCGCCAGATATCGGCAAAACCGGTTCCCCCAGGCTGACCTCCACGGAAAAGCGTTAATCAACCTCTCTAAGCGTAGGTACATAAGTGAACACTAAGTCCTTTCTCGTAATCCTCTCAATCTGTAATCGATTAAGGGAGCGGCAACCAAATCGCCATTTAGGACCAACACTTCCGCAAGAGCCAACATGAGGAGGCGGAGGGTTATGCCGATGATGTTCGGAGGTTCGGAGCGGGTCAGCCGCAACTCTTATGCGAATATCAGCTTGCATTTTAGGCGGGTTGTGGTTAGAATAGCCCGCGCCTACGCATAACTGCGCCGAATCACTGAGGTTATTATGAGTTTGCGAATTGTGCAATTGATGGCGTCTCCCACTCGCGATGTAGCTTGGCTGCAGGACGCGCTGCAATCTGCGGTCGAATTGGAACTGTCGACACTGCCGCCCTACTTATCCGCCTTTTGGTGCGTGAAAGACAGCAATTCGTATCCGGCGACGCAACTCAACAAGATTTTCATGGAAGAGATGCTGCACCTTGGGTACGCGTGCAATCTATTGCGAGCCACGGGCAAACAACCGGAGATAATGGCGGGTTACGATCGTCTCCGATATCCCGGCCCGCTGCCTGGGGGCGTCGTGCCGGCATGCGACGGGAGTCTCGTGCCGTGCGATCCGCATTTCCAGGTGCAAATAGGATTTACAGATTTCCACGCGTTCGCCTGGATGGCAACGCAGATCGAATATCCGGAAGACCCTGTGCCCCGGCCGCATTTTCTCGCGGCGGCTGAAACGATACCAACCATCGGACAGTTCTACGATGCTGTGATCGCGGCATTCCAGGACAACACCGCCAAGATTCCTTACGACAAGACCTATCAACTCAGTGGCCCGCTGGGACTGAAGGTGATCGATAGCCTCGGCGCGGCGATAGCGGCGATGAAACTGATCCAGCAACAGGGCGAGGGAGGCGACAAGAATCCCTTTTCGGCACCGAATGTACTCTCGCACTTCTACGCTTTCGGAGAACTTTATTTTCTCAAAAAATATCAGTTCGATGAAGCGACCCAGGCGGGCGACTGGACTGGAGGTCAAATTGTCCTCACTGACGACGACGTCTTCCAGATGACTCCTGTACCCGTAGGAGGCTATGCTTCGCCTCCTACGGAAGTGGCGGACTTTGACCGCAGCTTTACACAGATGCTGCAGAATCTGGAAACTGCGTGGGCGGCGGGCGGCAAGACGGCCTTGAGCAGTGCCATTCATTTGATGCCTGGGCTTACCGACATGGCTACCACCTTATTGGGAAAGAAGATCGCGCGGACCGACGCACCAGGCATCTACGGACCGCAGTTCAAAATCGACACATCTGCGGTGCCTGTCGGCGCCTGAGGAGAGAACGATGGCGAGTTTACGCGTTCGTAAAGATGCCTGGAAGTTAGCCACCTGGGATCCGACGATTCTCTGGTATGCCAAGGCAATTAACGAGATGCGCAACCGCAAGGTTGCAAACCCGATGAGTTGGCGCTATCAGGCGGCTATCCACGATTACGCGCTAGGCGCCGATCCTCTCGCCCAACCGGGCGACGTATTGCCCTCCCAAGGGGAGCAGAAGCAGTTCTGGCGCCAGTGCCAGCATTTTTCGTGGTACTTCCTGCCCTGGCATCGTATGTATCTGTTTTGCTTCGAACGGATTGTCTCCGCGACCATTGTCCAGCTGGGAGGACCGGCAGATTGGGCGCTTCCCTACTGGAACTATAGTGACGCGAACAACCCAGATGCGCGACGCCTTCCTCCAGCGTTCCACGCCCAATCCATGCCTGGCGGTAGCCAGAACCCGCTCCTCGTAGCCGACCGGGATGAGGGAAATAGCGGGGAACTGATTGGGGATGCGAACGACGTCGACATCGTGGGGTGCCTGAGCGAACTGATCTACACGGCCAACCTCTCCGGAGGCGACCCGGGCTTCGGCGGACCGAAAACTGCCTTCAATCACTCGAGGGGGTCAACCGGAAGCCTTGAGGCGACGCCCCATGGCAATATGCATATCGCCGTTGGCGGCTGGATGGGCGCGTTCAACACCGCCGGATTAGATCCGATTTTCTGGTTGCATCACTCCAACATCGACCGGCTTTGGAATGTTTGGCGCAAGCGAAGAAGCAAAAATGTCAATCCGCCCGATTCGCAATGGCTAAAGGGAGTAACGTTCGATTTCCATGATGACGCCGGGATCGTCTCGTTCACCGTTGATCAGGTTGTCGACTCCACAGCGGCACCTCTGCAATACTCTTATCAAGATGAGTCGGATCCGCTTCCAGCGCCTTTGGCCGCGCCGACAGCGGAGGCACTCAGGAGCCTTGCCATCAGCAGCCCTTCCATTCCGGAGATGGTTGGCGCAAGCCAGAAGTCAGTGACGCTTACGGGCGCACCGGCACAAGCCCACATACAGGTCCAGTCCCCTGTCGGGCCGGCGCTCGCCTCAGCGCAGCGTACCACTCCCCGCAGAACTTTCCTCAACTTCCAAAACATCACCGGCTCAGGTAAGGCGCGGCGGTACTCCGTGTACGTGAATTTGCCCGCCGGCTCCATGCCGGTCGACCATCCCGAGCTCTATGCCGGCGACCTGCCCATGTTTGGCGTGGCTGAGTCAAGCCGCGCGGATGAGAATCATCCGGGAAGCGGCGTGGAATACACTCTGGAGATCACGAGCATCCTTGCAACGCTGGAGTCGAGCCCGCAATGGAACCCAGCCAATCTCCAAGTATCGTTCATTCCTAAGCCGCCGGCCGCTGGATCTGTTCGCGCATTGAGAGCGATTGCGAGTCCCGCTCCAGATCATGAGATTCAGGTCGGAAGCGTCAGTCTCTATTACGCCTGATCCGGGAGCGTGAACCATGGCCGAAACTACGAGCGCGCAATGGAGACGAGCCATTTGGCGGCATCCGGAATGGTGGGCTCTGGGTCTGAGCGGCGCGGCGTGGGTCGCGATGATCGCGCCAATCGCGGGGCATGGCCATCACCACATGGAAGGACGGTGGAGCACCTGGGTCGGCGAGTTCCAGCACTGGTCGCTCATGAGCATTGCGATGATGTTGCCGTTGGTGGTGGACGCGGTGCGCACAGTCGCGGCGCGGAGCCTGTGGTCTCGACGTGACCACGCCATCTGCGCATTTCTCTTCGGGTATCTTGGCCTGTGGTTGCTGGCCGGCGGGCTACTTACCCTCACGCTCACCCTGGCGTCGGCAGACGCCGGGCTCCGCCCGATATTCGTCGCTGCGGTCTTCGCGCTCGCTGCGGGCTGGCAGTTGACTCCGGCAAAGCGTCTGGCCCTGAGCTGGTGTCATCGCACTCAGCCACTCGCACCGCGTGGCTGGCGAGCGGATTGCGATTGCTTCCGATACGGGTGCACCCTGGGTCTAGGATGTCTGGCAAGTTGCGGGATTGTGATGGCCGGCTGCGCGATTGCAAACCACAGCGCGCTGGTAATGAGTTGCGCCAGTTCCGTCGGGATCGTGGAGCGTTACAGCGCTCGGGTAGATCAGCGCTTGCTAGCCGGGTTGCTTGTGATAGTTGCGGTGGCGTTTGCGGGGAAAGCGGTGTTTTGATCTGATTCTTCGGCCGTACTTCAAGGCTGGTGTTTCCTTCCTTCCGATACGGGCACTAGGCAAGAGGCTTGATCTGAGAGTTATGAGTCCATCAGTTGAGCGTTGAAGATGCAATGATTTACCGGATATAGGCACTTTGATACTGCTCTAATCGAGCCCGACGAGGAGAACGGCATGCCGGATAAGTTCATGAACCTTCGTTACCATGTGGCGGACCCGGTGGAAGAGGGCGTCGCCGGACCGATTCTTAGAGCCGGTCTCCAGGCAACGGGCTTCAAACTCGATTTCTCCAACGACGAATCGGCGGCACGCTCCTACCTGGGGAGACAATTAGGGCAAGACAAGCGTCTGGCCGTTCGCGGTTTGTCCGCACCCTCGCAACCGGAGGTTGTGCCCGCGATGCGAATGGTCAGTGTCCAGGAAGTTCCAAAGACCAACACGCGCCTGGTTAAGTTCGAGCAGACTCAGTCAAAAATCCCGATCTTCGGTTCGCTGGCGGTTGTGGAACTGAGCGCCGACGGCAAACGCGACCTGGTGTCGATCGACGCAGAACTGGCGGAGGTGGGGCAACTCTCTCCTTTGGCTAACGTTAGTCCGCTGGACGCGGTGAAATCCGTCGCCGAATTCACGGGAGTGGATCCAAAGACGATCGAACAAGTGGACGCTCCCCACCTGACCTATTTCTTCGAGGAGGAGGCGGGTATCTGGCATCTGGCTTATTTCCTGCGGAATATGCCCGCCGCGCCCAAGGAACTGCGCGACGAGGCTGCCAGTTCGAATTGGCGCGGACATGGGTTAGGAAAATCCCCTCGTACGCTGCACCCCTTGATCGACTACTTAGTCGATGCGCACAGCGGCAAAGTCATCTTCTATTATCCTGCCGCTCCGATGATCCAAACCAACGGCGAAGGCCAGATGCCGACCAGGTGCATCGGCAAGGACGAAAATGATGTGAACCGAGACTTTTTCGGGCGTGTAATTGGCGCCGAATTTGAATTATTCGACCCGCTGCGCTCGGTTGCCACCTACGATCTTCTCGGCTCAGATATCGCGCGCGCGAAACTTCCCACCCGCCCCGTTACGAGCGCGGCCAAGGATTTCAAGAACAGTGCCGCCGTTGCCGCACACGTCTATGCGACAGCAGTCAATCGGTTCTATAAGGAGGTGCTTTCGCGCGATGGAATCGATGACAAAGGGATGACGCTCGTCTCGGTGGTAAATACGACTTATGCCGAGAACGAAGCTCCGCCGGAATGGCATAACGCGGTCTGGCACAACAACTGCATGTGGTACGGACAGGCTAAAGTGAATGGCGTGATCAGGAGTTATGCCCGGTTTCTCGATGTCATCGCCCATGAACTAACTCACGGCGTCACGCAATACACCTCGAATCTCGTGTACCAGGGTCAATCCGGAGCGCTGAACGAATCATTTTCGGATATCTTTGGCGTCCTCATCAAAAACTGGTTTTTGAAGAAGTGGGACTCGCCGCGCGACTGGGACTGGGAGATCGGATCGGGACTCGGTTCAGGCGGCCTTCCTTTACGCGATCTCAGCAATCCCGCCCGAACCAGCGACCCAGATCACATGAGCAAGTTTGTCAAAACGTTTGAGGACAGCGGCGGTGTTCATACCAACAGCAACATCCATAACAAGGCCGCTTACAATTTGATAACGGCAAAAGATGAAAAGGGCGATTATCTCTTTTCACCCGAAGATTCGACCGTTCTCTTTTATCTTTGTCTGATGCGGCTCAGTTCGCAAGCCAATTTCTCCAAAGTTCCGGAAGTGCTTCTCGATACCGCGAAGACGTTCTATGCTGGAGACGCCGTGGAACTCAAGCACAAGACGAAGGCGATCGAACAGGCCTATCAAGACGTAGGGATTGGATAACACACGATGATCGAAATCGTTCAGGTTCTCGCATTGAAACGATCGCCCGACTCAGAACAACTGGGGCTGGCTCTCTGGTCTGCGTTTGAAGAGATAGAGAACTTCTATAACTTAGGCGAACAGCGCATCCACTGTACGAGGTTCGTCCTCACTTTGGACAGCGGTGGGTCACTCTCAGAGGTTATCGAGCCGCTTGGAACCGGTACTTCCGGCTCGACGCCAGGCGCATCCGATACCGATTTGTGGCTTGGGTTGCAGGGAAAATATCGCCGCACAATTGATCAGGAGATGCTTGGCAGCTTCATCCGCAACCTATTGCCTCCATCCCACAAGAAAGCGTTTTTGACGATCTTCACCGACCAAGAGATCGAGCCACCCTCTGGTTGGCGATATGTCATCTGGGACACCATATCAAATGGATCGGTGGTCTCGGCGGCGCCCACCGATCCGAATTACTGGAGAGAGCGTTCCTCGAACCGCTTCGGCACGATCAAACATCGCATGAGAACTGCCGGCATGAGCGTAACCGGGATTCAACTCGGGCTGCAACGCTGCGAAAATCCAGGCTGCCTACTGTTCGCCGATGTGGGTTCGACGATCGTTCTGGATTCCATGGTGGTCCTCGGCGCGGAACACGGCTGGAGCTCGTTGACTGGATTCGGCTACTCGCCAAGGCCTGCCGATCCGGCGCAGGTGCAGACGCCGGTGCTGATAGGAAGTATTACGGAACCGTCGACAATACCTCTTTCGCTGGAGCAAGAAAGCGAATGGAATACCTATGAGTAACATCACGCTGGGTTGGGCCGCTGGAGCGGGCGCGCAAATCGAAATCTTCAGCCCGAGTACGGTCTCCTCGAACGAGTACCGGGTCAAGTACACGCCGGCGTTTCGCAGCCCCATTCGACCGCCGATGGAACAACTTCAACTGGGTCCTGGCGAACTGGACCCCTTGAATACGCGGCTCAACGAGGTGGTGCAAATAGCAGAGGGAGCCCGCGGTCCGGGGGGAGGCCAGGTCACGCCCGCTGGCGCTGTGAACCAGCAACTGGAACTCGCCGGGAACATGCTTTTCGACCTCATCGTTCCTCGCGACGTTGGGGCCGATCTCCGCAAGACCGGTTTGTTTCTCGACATCGGCGTCGATGATGGCCTCGTCCAATATCCATGGGAACTGATGCACGACGGCGAGGACTATATAGCGTTGAAACATTACGTGGGGCGCTATGTCAACAGCAACGTGCCCACAGCCACGCCATCAAATGCTTTCAGCACGATGAATTCCGAAAAGCTTAAGGTATTGCTAGTCTCTGTCTCGAACCCCCAACCGCGTTCGGACGGTCAGCAAATTCCTCCGTTACCCGGAGCCGAAACGGAAACGGAGAAACTAGTCGAGCTGTTCACCAGCTTGCCTGACGTCGAGGTGACCTTACTGAAGAATCAGGTCGCCACATTCACAAACGTTTTCAGCGCCTTGAGAAACGGCTGTCACATCTTTCACTTTACGGGCCACGCCTATTTCGACGAGAAGACTCCGTACAAGAGCAGCCTCATGGTGTGGGATCAGGATATGTCGACTGGACAACTTGGCAGGTTTCTCGGAAAGAAAGCGCCGGTGCTTTGTTTTATCAACGGATGCGAGTCCGCTCATCAAAAAGCATGGGAAAAGAGCTACAACATGTTTTCGCTGGCGCGGACATTTCTCTCCACCGGCTCGTACCTGTTGGGTAGTCGCTGGAAACTGGATGACGCGGAAGCAGCAGACTTTGCAGTCGAGTTCTACACCGCTTTTTTGCAACTGAGAAAATCCATTGGCGAGGCGACACTAGCTGCACGCCGGAAACTGAAGGACAACGGTTCCCCGAATAGCTTCGCGTGGGCGTCCTACGTCTTATATGCCGATCCGCGCGTCTGCTTTAAAGAATCCTGAGAGGTCGCGAAAGATATTGAGAACGTGTTCGGGTTACGATCATTCGCGCTGAGGCGGCAACGTATGTTGCCGGGCAGATGCTTGTAGGAATCACAGTTAGCGCCTATCTGATGTATTAGGACCAAAGGTCAGGCGCCGAGCTTGCGCCTTGGACAGAAGAAAATCTTTGAGTGCGAGTGTCTTTTCCGTTTCATCGCTCATGACAACCCGCTACTCGTTGCCGTGCCGCGCGAATGCCAGACCGTGCAACGCCATCATTTCGCACAAGAGATCGTAGATTGGCGCAATGACCTCAAGCGTTCGCCAGCTGAACACCGACAGCCACAGTTTTTGGAGCACTCGTTCCAATCGGGCGAATAGTTCCGCAATAGAAGGAATCTCTGAAAGAGACTGTCGGGCACTTGTCGCTTGCTCTACTCCGAGCATCTGTAACCCGTGAATGTGACCGAGCGGGTAACCGGCACAAATGAAGGTATCGCCAAAGGCTTGCTGAATCTCTCTGAAGTTATCGGTCGCACTGCCGCCATCTCGACAATCCTCGATCCATTTCTGGGATGCTATCCGAAGAAATTCTCTCAAGAAGTTTCTCTTCGACTCGTCCTACATTCAGGACACCCCATTAGACTAGTCAACGGCAGCACCACACTTGATTTTCCAGATGGAAAGCTCGTTGGCGTGAACCACGGAGAATGGGGTGGTGAACTCTCCTGGCAGCCGAGGAAGGCAAAGCCGGAGGTGATCGACAAAGAGAACGTCATCGCGATTCTGAAAGACGGCGACAACGCCGTTGCCATTTTCGGGCTCGCGCATATGGGTCTCGATTACGGTCGTGCGATGAGCCTCATAAGAAAATCGGATGGCACTTGGGAAACTGGCAGGCCTATTCAGTTTTTCGCCGAGCCGGAAGCGATCACAGCGGTGGGAAATAGAAGATTTGCTGTGTTGAACGTCGGCCGCGTGGTTGTCTTCTTATCGGACAAAGAATCTTGGGATTGGCGGCATGCAAATAGCTGACCGGGTTGGACTCCAATTTTGAGCGGCTTTTCCCGATTCTCCGGAACAACGATTTGACCGTCTGCTCGTGGCGAATCGGCTCATTGGGCATATCGTCGCGTGCGCGTAAGCGCGTGGGCGTCCACAACCATCCATCTCTTCGGCCAAGTGGGAAGCAGTGCGAAATGGATCCTCGCCCGCGAGTTCCTTCGTAATGAACAGATCGGGGGAAGCAGGAGTTGCATCTGCGCGTTTCTTCGGCATCGGCGAAAAAAACTTTCGTGGGAAATAAGGAATTCACAAGAGGGGAAGCGATTCTAGCTTGCACCATGCAGACAGCGATGGCTTAAGCACGGATGCCGGCACGATCAATTCTGCATTCCAGGGTACATCGCGTCGCCCGCGATAGGATGGTCATTGAAATGAAAACCACTGACCCGAGGCGACGATGAGCGGCGCGGCAAACTCGATCTGCAACGAATTCGCTGGGCGATCCGCGGGAGCGGCAACGAGACTATCTTCTTTTTGCTCGATGACGCCATCTCGCTTCTTCCTCCAGCCAAGCTCCGCCAGTTGCTCGCACAATATATGAAACCGGAGCAGTTCGTCTCCGATGTCGCAGTGAAGCATGACCTCCTCGCCGAGGTTCAGGCCTTTCGGAAGGCATGTCTTGCCGGCGAATACTACGAAGCATTTGACGTCAACTCGAAGAATTGCATACAGAGATCTCTGGGAACGCTGGCCTTGATTGCCGATTTTCGACGGCTGCTTCTCAGTTGCATGGAGCAATCGAAGAAGCGCAATGTGGCCAATGTGCGCCGCGCCTTCGATATTCTGTTCGAACTTCTGGACCGCTTCGACGATGGGGACGACAGGATGGTCTTCTTTGCCGACGAGGGAGGGTCTTGGATGGTTGGCATCGACTGGAAGCAAGTGCTGCCTGCATGGTTT
>Ga0181534_10001200_pt1 | contig 17166 bp, 10 predicted proteins | sample PEATcosm2014_Bin_37_FD_119758 | JGI IMG/M metagenome (GOLD analysis project Ga0181534, IMG submission 119758) | Peatland microbial communities from MTU Mesocosm Facility, Houghton, MI, USA - PEATcosm2014_Bin17_10_metaG | ecosystem: Environmental > Terrestrial > Soil > Wetlands > Peat | place... | reverse complement strand
CTCGACCCTAAGTCGCCCGTCGCATACCGGCGCTACGGCGGCTTGTTGCTGCAATTTGGCGACTTTGACGGCGCCCTGGCATTCACCCGGAAGGGATTGGAACTCGACCCTTACGACTACCCTGGTCAGGCGGCCTATGGCTTTTGTTTGAGGGTAGCGCGGCGTTATGCGGAAGCGGAGACGCAACTGAAATGGACACTCGAGCAGCGGGACTTCATTATGGCGCATAACAACCTGGGAGAGGTTTATTCGCTTCGAGGCCAGCAGGCCACGGGCGATGAGGCCGCCCGGTACTTCGATCTGGCATTAGAGGAAGTGCGCGCCGTTCACAAGTTCGAAGTGAAGGGAACATCCAACCCCGAGACATTTCCAACACCGGTATCGGATGCCATGTTCGCCCTTTTTTATGCCCGGCGCGGGGACCGGCTCGCGTCGCATGGCTACCTGGAGCGATTGAAAGCGCGCCTGGAAGTCGACCGCGTCTCGCCTGCCAGTTTGGCCGCGATTTATGCCGCGCTCGGGGATGACGGAACCGCCTTCGACTACCTTGAGAGAGCGGAGCGGATCAAAGATCGGGGACTTTTGTATCTGAAGGTAGATCCCTCCTGGGATCCCATTCGCCACACAGACGAATATAAGAAGGTTTTATTGACAATGGGGCTTTAAACTGTTACGATTGCGAAAATCGCACTCAAGGAGAAAGTATGGCCAATTCGGTTAGGCTGAAATTAAAGGCAAATACCAAAACCCCGCCGGACGTACACGTCTACCCAAGCCCGCCGGGTATGGGGACCATGCACTACATCGTTCACGTTCACGTGGACTATGAAACGACCGGTGTGCCGGGCATTGGTCAGGTCACTGTTACCAAGAGAGTGGCTACACTGAATGACGGCAACAAGACCATCACTTTTCAGTAACGGGTTTCACGCGCGCCGGCCGTAACTGAGATCGCGCGTTGGCACATGCCTCCAGGAGAACCAGATGCTGACGCCATCCAGCGCACTCTTTCTTTTCTCGCTAATGGTGGCGACCCCGAGCGCGCCATCGGATTACTCGAACAGGCAGTAGCCGCCCGCCCCGGCTGCGCCTCCCAGCGCCACAACCTGGGCGTGGCCTACGGATTGGCGGGGCGCTGGCAGGATGCCATGGGCGCCTTCGCCGCATGCCTCTCTCTAGACGCCAACCATCGGGAGAGCAGGGCAAGCTATGCGGCATCGCTACTTGAGTGCGGGCATCTGGAAGAAGCCCTCGACCAGGCGCACCAGGCTCTCGCCACCTCGGCGAATTCAGCCTTCCTGCATCGGACGCTGGGCAGGATCTACGCGGCCACGGGGCAGCCATCGGAAGCGGCGCAATCATTTCACGAATGTTTGCGGCTGCATCCCGATAATCCGAGAAGCCTGGAAACCGCTGGGGACTTCTTCCGCGAGAACGGCGAGCCAGGCATCGCGGCGCAGTTGTTCGCCCGGCTCAGCGAACTCATGCCGGAGTCGGTGGGCGCGTGGTCCAAAAGCGGCGGAGCTTATATGCGCGCTGGCTTTCTGGAACCGGCTTTGGCCGCGTATCGCAAGGCCTTGTTTCTGGCGCCGGATAACTCGCAGTTGCACTCCGTTCTGCTGTACGCCTCGGTAATGAGCCCTCTCGAAAGCGGCGAGGATCTGCTGACCGCTCATCGGCAATGGCAGACCCGGCTCACGGGCCTTGGCCCGGAGAAGCCCTTTTCGAATTCGCCAGACCCGGAACGCCGCCTGCGAATCGGCATTTTGACCGGCGAGTTTCGCTCAGGCTCGGCAAATTTCTTTCTCCCGCCCGTCGTCGCAAGCCACGATTCCGCGAATTTCGAGTTGTTCGCCTATAGCGCCAATCCGGATCGGGACGCTCAGACCGAGCGCTATATACGGCTCTTCCGGCATTGGAGAGATGTCGCTGCCCTGTCCGACGCCGAAGTGGAGGCCGCGATCCGCGCCGACCAGATAGACATTCTGCTTGACGTCTCCGGACATTTGAAGCACAGGCGACTGAGCGTCTTTGCGAGACGCGCGGCGCCGATCCAGATTGCGTATCCCCGATATCCCTGCACCACGGGCCTGGATGCCATGGACTACCGCATTACCGATGAATGGGCGGACCCGCCCGGTGAGACCGAACACCATTATTGCGAAAAGTTATTACGGCTTCCGAGCGGTTACCTGGCTTATGAGCCTCCGCTGTACGCCCCACCGGTATCCTCACTCCCAGCCCTCGCCAACGGGTATGTGACCTTCGGATTCTTTCAGCCTCCGCTCAAGTTGAACGGGGGAGTGTATGACGCGCTGGCCAAAACCCTTCTCCGGGTGCCCGGGTCGCGGCTCCTTTTCCAGTACGCGATCGGTGACTTCGACTGCCCCGGACGGCCGGCCCGGCAACGCATCGAAGACGAAATGGTCAGCCGCGGAGTGGATGCGGACCGGCTGCTATTTCGCGGCCCCGTCGAACTTCCGGAACGGCTCGCGATTGTGGCCGAGACGGATATCGCCCTCGACAGTTTCCCGTACAGCGGACAGACGAATACATGCGAGTGCTTGTGGATGGGCGTTCCCGTGGTCACGCTCGCCGGCTCCCGGTTCTCCGCGCGCGTGTCGGCCGCCATTCTGTACCGCGCGGGCCTGGGCGATTGGGTCGGCGAAAGCGAAAAGGAGTATTCGGAAATCGCCGTCGCGAAGAGTTCCGATCTCGCCGCCCTGGCTGAACTACGGCGTACGCTCCGCAACCGATTCGCGGCATCCCCGGTGGCGGATGGCGTCCGGGTAACGCGCGAAATAGAAGCAGCGTATCGGACCGCATGGCGCGATTGGTGCGTGCGCCAGGAGGCTCCGGCGTTTCCGGCGTGCGACACGTAACGGCAGCGTAACCGCGGCCCGCGTCGGCTACAATCAAAGTAGTGTCCCCAGAGGTCTCCAACGTTGCCGAAGTTCCACCCGTAGCCCCATCCCCCGACCGCATCGAGCAGTTGTTTCTGGAACTCTGCGACAAGATCCGCGAGTACCGGCCGCGCGACGACCTGGCCTCGGTGGAGAGGGCTTTCCGCATCGCCACCGAGTTGCATAAAGGCCAACTGCGGCAGTCCGGCGAGCCTTACATGGTGCATCCGCTGATGGTGGCCCACCTCCTGGCGGGCATGCGCATGGACCTGGTGACCATCGAAACCGGATTGCTGCACGACCTCGTCGAAGACACCCGCATGACGCCCGACGAAATCCGCAAGGGCTTCGGCGACGAGGTGGCGCGCTGCGTGGACGGGGTCACCAAGCTGAGCAAGCTGGACATCTTCAACGCGGAGGAGCGCCAGGCCGAAAGCTTCCGCAAGATGCTGCTGGCCATGGTGGACGATATCCGCGTCATCATCGTGAAGCTGGCCGACCGCCTGCACAACATGCGCACGCTGGGGTACCTGAGCGCCGAGCGGCGCGCGCACGTGGCCACCGAAACCATCGAAATCTACGCGCCCATCGCGCACCGCCTGGGCATGGGCAAAGTGCGCGGTGAACTCGAAGACCTGGCCTTCCGCCATCTGGATCCGGAAGCCTTTGAAGAAATCGCCCAGACCATCGAATCGAAGCGCCAGTCCAACGAAGAATTCCTGGACGAGATTCGCGCCAAGGTAGAGAGCGAACTGCGCCGCGAGGGCATTCCGGCGCGCGTCGAAGGCCGCCTGAAACGGCCGTATTCCATCTATCAGAAGCTCAAGCGGCAGAAGATCGCCATCGAGCAGGTCTACGACCTGATGGCGCTGCGCATCGTCACCGACTCGGTCAAGAACTGCTACGCCGCGCTGGGCGTGATCCACAACGAGTGGCGGCCCATTCCCGGCCGCATCAAGGACTTCATTGCCATCCCGCGCCCTAATCTCTACCAGTCGCTGCATACTTCCGTGGTGGGTCCGCACGGCCAGCACTTCGAGGTGCAGATCCGCACCGAGGAAATGCACCGCATAGCGGAGGAGGGCATCGCCGCGCATTGGAAATACAAGGAAGGCAAGAAGGGCCCCGCCCCCGACGACCAGCGCATCGCCTGGCTGCGCCATCTGGTGGAGTGGCAGCGGGACATGCAGGATCCGGGCGAGTTCATGTCCACGCTGAAGGTGGACCTTTATCCGGAGGAGGTCTACACCTTCACGCCGCGGGGCAAAGTGATCGTGCTGCCGCGCGACGCCACGCCCATCGACTTCGCCTACGCCATTCACTCCGATGTGGGCCAGACCTGCGTGGGCGCCAAAGCCAACGGCCGCATCGTGCCGTTGCGCTACGCGCTGCGCAACGGCGACATCGTGGAGATCATGACCCAGGCCGGCCACCTCCCCAGCAAGGACTGGCTGACGCTGGTGAAGACCGCGCGCGCCCGTAACAAGATCAAGCACACCATCAACGCCAGCGAGCGGCTGAAGGCCATCGAGATCGGCGAGAAGTACCTGGAGAAGGAAGCCCGGCGGCTGGGCGTGCAACTGGGAAAGATCACAAAGGGCAGCCTGGAGCGCGTGGCGGGCGACTACGGCTACGGAAAGATCGAAGATCTGCACGCCGCGCTGGGCTACGGCAAGTATTCGGCGCGCCAGGTGCTGCAAAAACTGGCGCCCGGCGTGGTGCTGCCGGAGGCTTTGGAAACAACTCAGTCGCTCCCGTTGCAGCCGGAAGCCACGCCGGCGCCCAGCGGGAAGCCGTACGGTCCGGATGGCGATGCCGTCATCCGCGTCAAGGGCATGGACGATCTGATGGTCTACCGCGCCCGGTGCTGCAATCCCATTCGCGGCGAAGCCATCGTGGGCTATGTCACGCGCGGCAAGGGCGTGGCGGTGCATTCCAAGATATGCACCAACGTGCAAAACCTGATGTACGACGTGGAGCGCAAGATCGAAGTGGAATGGGCCCGCAGCGCGTCGGACGCATTCCCGGTGAAAATCGTGGTGCAAACCGACGACCGTCCCGGCATGTTGAACCAGATCACCACCATACTCTCCGACGAGAACACCAACATTCGCAGCCTGGAAGCCAAAACGGAGACCGAAGCGGATGGCGCGCTGGTGGAGATGACCGTGGACGTGCGCGACAAGAAGCACCTGGAGAAGCTGGTGGCCGCTATGCGGCGCCTCTCCGGCGTGCGCGACGTGGAGCGGCTGCAGAACTGACATGACCATCGTCACCGACCCCGAACATATCGCCATTTCGAAATCGAAGGGCATCAAGATCGACTGGAAGGACCGGCACGCGAGCGACTACGGTATCGATTATCTGCGCGACAAGTGCCCATGCGCCACCTGCACGGGCGCGCACGGCACGCCGCCGCGCCAGCCGGAAGCGGCGGCCGATCCCGCCTCGCCGTTCCAAATGTACAAGCCCAGGCTGAAGATGCTGAGCGTGGAGCCGGTGGGCAATTACGCCATCCGCATCCACTGGAGCGACGGGCACTCGACCGGGTTGTACTCTTGGGAGCATTTGCGGAAGATTTGCCCCTGCGCGGAGTGCGGGGGAAGCCGGTAAACGGCTTATGGTCTGCAAGCCCCGCTCGCAAACATAAGGGCACAATGGAGAGCTTGAGCCCTGTATCCCTAAGACGGAAGCGGAGCCACCAGCCCCTCGCCCTGCTGATAGGCACCATGGCCGTCACCCTCGGCGCGCGACTGTACATCTATCTCGACCGTCAATTCACCCTTGCCGTCGTGAGCGGAGACGGGCCGCGCGCTGTGGCCTCGGACCGGTCGGCGTTAGGCCCCTTGCTGGCTGAGGACACGGAAGCCGCTCGGCTAAGGGCCGCAGGAAGAATCTTCAGCGTCTCGCCCAGTACGCGTTGCAGGATACTGAGATCGGATAGCCATTCCCCGTGTCGCGTACCACGGGATTTTCCAGTGCAGGTCAAACTGCTTGAAGGGCCGCGCCGTGGGCAGGCGGTTTGGCTCTGTTTCGGAGACATTCGGTGGCCGCTCCGCGCGATCCCATAGATCCACTGGAGCCACAAGCATTCGACGGGCTTGTACTCGTGGGAGCATTTGCGGAAGATTTGCCCGTGCGCGAAGTGCCGGGGGAGCCGTTGAGCGGTTTATAGCTATCTATGCTATATAGTATCTTCAGAGGGCGCCGGATGACCGCCGGGCAGTGGGTGACAGGACGTCGTACTGCGGGCTTGAACCAGGTTTCAGCCGCCCGGTTGCTGAACGTCTCTCAGCCGTATTTGTCCCAACTTGAAGCCGGATTGCGGCTATCCAGCGCAGAACTCGCGCGCCGGGCCGCGAGCCTGTACCAACTCCCGCTCACGGCTCTCCCGCTCCCGGAGGTATTCAACGTTGCAGAGGTTTCGCCTGACGACCTTCAGCGGAAGCGTGCCGCTCTTAGCTACCCCGGTTTCGGGCATGTTCATTCGGAAGCGGCGAGCAATCCTGCCGAAGTGATTCTGAGCGCCGTCGTGAAGCGGGATCTCGACACACGCCTGGTCGAAGCGCTGCCGTGGGTCCTGGCCGCTTACACCGATCTAAACTGGGAATGGCTGCGCGACCGCGCGAAGCTGCGGAACGCCCAAAACCGGCTGGGTTACCTCGTTCACCTGGCAAAGGAAACAACCAATGTGGTGCCAGACAGCCGGAATCGCGTCCAGGTCCTTTTCAAATGGCAAGCGGAGCTCGAAGAGGCCCGCCTCGCTCGGGAAGGAACTCTCTGCCGCGATTCGATGCCGGGCCCCGAGCGCACTTGGCTAAGGGCCAACCGTCCGGAAGCCGCCGTCCATTGGCGCTTGCTAACCAGCCTCACAGCCGGGCAGCTACCCTATGCCTCGCATTAAGCAACCGCCGGAGCCATGGCGATCTTTCTTTGATGAGGTGGACGCACACCTCGGCGTAGACATTCACCTGCGCTGCTGCGGCGGCTTCGTTGCGACGCAACTTTAGTGCGTCGCCCGCACCACGAGCGACGTGGATTTCCTGAGCATCGTGCCGAATATGCAGATAGACTTGATAAACCTCGCAGGAAAAGGCTCCGGGCTGAACCAAAAGTATAAAGTCTATCTCGATGCCGTCACCGTCGCTACTCCGCCCGAAAACTACGAGCAGCGGATGGTCCGCATGTATCCCGACGCATTCGTCCACCTGCGACTTGGAGGCTCATGACCTGGCTCTAACCAAGCTTGAGAGGAACTGGGATCGGGACCGTGACGACGTGCAGCAGCTTGCCCAAGCGGGAAGCCTCAAACCAGAGATACGAAGGGAGCGCTATTATAACGAGGTTCGTCCCAAATCTCCTGGCGCACGAGTGTCGGCACGATCTGACGCTCCAACTGTGGCTCGAGTCCTATTGGCCGTGGTGGCGACCATCTCCCGCTACTCGGCTTTGAAGCTGTCGTGAGTGGCGACTGTGCCGCCGGGCGTCGAAACGGTGATGGGCCCGACCCCAGTCACTACCCTCGCAAGAAATCCGACCACACACTTCCCCCAAAAGAATCAGCCACCTGCGGCCCTCCCCTGTTTCCACAACCCGGCCGCCCCAATCCGGCGTGCTACCGTGAAATCGGAGGCCCGGCCGGGCCAACCGCGTCGCACCAAATGCCCATCACACCCAAGCTCCGTCCACCGGGTTCCACGCAGCACTATGCAACGTTATGCAACACTCCGGGCGTGTGTGTTTCGCGCGCCATTCCGAAAATTCCGCCCCTCCCCACAAACCCGCCCGCCGGTGCCGCCCAAAATCCCGGCTCCGCCCGGAAACCCACTCTATCCGCCTCAAACCAAATCACATCCGCGAAATTGGGATTGTTTGGCCAACGGACTAACCACCTGCCTTCATGCACCATTACCATCGGCCCTGGTGGCAACCGTCCGCCGCTACTCCACCTTAAAGCTGTCGCGCGTTGCAACCGTGCCGCCGGCTGTCGCGATGGTAATGGGCCCGCTCTTGGCGCCCGCCGGAACTTTGGCCCAAACGTAATTCGGTCCGCTGTTGGATACCCCTGTAGCGGGACCCCCATTGAAGCGCACCGACGCCCCCAACAGATTGCTCCCCCAGATGCGCACCGCCGTCCCCACCGCGCCCGACTGCGGGCTGAAACTCCGCGGCGCCGGCGCGGGCTTGGGCAGCCCGGCTTCCAGAGCAAACACCAGGCCGCCGTTCACCGGACCGCCGGAGACAGCCGTGCCATAAATATTGCCGTCGCTGCCCTGCACCAGCGAACATTGGCAAACCCCATCGGCGCTCAGGTTCTTCATCACGTAAAGCACGGTGAACTGGCCCGATCGGGTGATCCGGAAAAACTCGCTATGGCCGCTGCGGGGGATGTTGCCGAGCGTAGCGCCGTACAGGTTTCCGTCGCTGGCTTCAATCAATGCGGTCGGCCAGGAATCCTGGTTCTTGGGGAAGGTGTAAAGCAAGGTGTACTGGCCCGCCAGGGTGAGCTTGTAAATGGTCCCCGTACCGTTGGCGCCGCCCACGGGAGTGGCCCCGTAAAGGTTGCCGTCGCTGGCCTGAATCAGGGGCGCCGGGTCCAGGCCGGTAACGGTGCTATCCGGGAAATTCAGCAGCTTCGTCAGCGTCCCGGACGGCGTCAGGCGGAAGAGATAACCGGGGCCGTTCTCCGAGATGCCATAGTAGTTGCCATCGTCGGCATAGATGGCGGTTTGCAAGCGCTCGCCCGCCGGGAACTCGTGAAGGGGTGTTACAGCGCCCTTCAGGTCCATGTTTGCCACGGACCAAGGGCCCCCGCTGGCCGCCAGCGCGAGACCCAGGAAGGTTCCGTCCGGCAGGTTCTGCCGGAGCGAGGGCACCAGTGCCGGAGACAAATAAACCTGCTTGCTCCCGGCTGCCGGGCCCAGGGAAAACACGCTGGCCGGATGCACCCCCACCTCTACCGCGGAATAGAATCGGCCGTTGGCCCCGCCGATCAGCATCGAGGCGAGGTTCGTTCCGGGGGGGAAAGTGGTCAGCACGGTCTTGGCCCCCTCGGCGGTAATCGACAAGGCGGCCGCGGTCAATCCCGTTTCGAAGTAGAAGACGCCTGGCGATGCCTCGGAGATTCCCACGGGCTGCCCCAGCCGGTCCATGTAGGCAATGGGGCGAAACGCGACTTGTCCGGGCGCGCACGCCACGGTCGCGGCGATCGCGCAAAAGGCCAGCGATACCGTTTTACGCAAACAATCGATAACCATTTTGGTGTGCCGCCTACGGTCCTGCTAGTTCGCCGCGCCCTGGTATACCAAAGCGCCGACGCACGGGGCCGCGGATGTGCAATTGGGGTTCGTCTTGGAAGCCGTAATGTTGTAGGTGGGGACGAACAGAAGCCCGCGCGCCACCGTCGGCATGGCGAACCGCGAAAGCTCGAAGCTCGCAATCCCGTATGTGGACCAGACCTTCTCCAGGCCCACGGCGTCGTACGCCTCGGCGTAGCCGCTGCCGACACCAGTCTCCTGCGAACTGTTATCCCCGATGAGCGCCCAAACCACCCCTGTGCCGGTCTCGATCCCGTTCGAGGTGACCACCAGCGATCCGCCCGGGTATCCAACCTCGCTGCCCTCCGGATTGGTGTCCCGCACTGGATTCACGAAATAGCCGCTATAGGTGTAGGGGACCGGCTTCGTCTTGGGGATGGCTTGGCTGAAGGGCGGGCTGACCGTCAACTCCGTGTCGCTGGCCACGCCGGTGATGACCGGGCAACTGGATCCGCTGCAGCCATTGGCGATAAGTTGATCCCCTGGAATTACCGTGTGCGTGAAGCAGGAGCCGCCGCTGCAGGGGCAACTGCCAGTGGCGCAACCCGGGCCGGTGACGGTGCCGCCGGTGGTGTCCGTATAGATGGCAGGCGATCCCGCCGGGGTAATCGGGGTCAGGTTAAACTGCAGGGATTTCAAATTCTCTTCATAGGGCCAGAGATAGAGGGTGTTGTTGTAAAACGCGAGGCTGGTTACGCGATGGCAGGTATGCGCCGCGCCCGTGCACAGAGTATCCAGCGCGGCGAAGGGGAAGATATTCCCGGGATCCCCCGCTTTGAAACCCTGCAATTGGTCCTGCTGCAGCAGATAGCCATAGCCGCCCTTGTCCACGGTCACGGCGTAGTGCTCGCTCGAGCCGAAATCGAACAGCGCAATTCCCGAAACGCCCATGTCCCAGTCGTACTCGTTAAAGAACTCCACGGTGCGGTTGCAGGTGCCGTCACCGGGCGTATCGTAGGCGCAGGAACTCAGCAGGAGTGGCGGCTGCAGGACCGGCGCACAGGTATTGGTGATCCAGCAATCTCCCGGTCCCCCGTAGGGCGTGAAATAGTCCGAGGGGGTGGTGGGCATGCCGGCGGCTTGCGAAAGGTGGAAATCCAGAATACTGTCACCCCAATTGGAGGCCGAGCCAACCTGGAACCCGCCGTTAGCGGTGGCTACGAAAGTATGCGCCACGTTGCTCCCATCGGTGCGCGATGCCGGCCCCTTGCCCGACATCCAGATGCCGCCGCCCAGGCCGCCCCAATTCGGGGCATTTTGGAAGCCGCTGGGCTGCAGGCAATCGCAGGCCGGAGTTCCCCCGTTGCCCGACGGGCATTGGGTGGTGCCGCCCCCCACGCCGCAACCGGTGGGTGTGGTGGAAAAGGTCAGCGCCGGAGTGGGCGCCAACGCTCCATTACTCTCCACCGTGTAGCCCAACAGCCAGCCGTGGTAGGGGTAGCTGGTCTCATTGTCCTCGACTCCGGCCACGCCGAAAGCGACATAGATCAGCGGGTTCGGTGTGGCTCCCGGAACCTTGACTTCCAGCAATGCGGGCCGCTGCAACTGGTTCGGCACGTTCATGGTAGCCCCCCCGGCGGAAGGTTTTATCTGGATCGTGGAGATATCCTGCCCCGCCACGTCCGCTCCCGACGCCTGACCCGTCAGGTCGATTTCGTGAAGCCACCACTCCTCTACCAACGGAGCCGCGGTCTGGCAAGCGCTGGTGACGAACATGGTGTAAGTGTAGGGCGACACCGGAGTGGCATCGATTACCGGCGTCGAAACGATCCCGGCGAAGGGCAGGCCGGGGCCGATATAGGGCGCCGCTTTACCCGGCACGCCGCCGATGACTCCGCCGGTCGCGCCGCAGTCATCGGCCCACAGCGAGTTGGTGCCGGGCTTCCCGCCTGTCCCGCTCCGTTTCCAGAGCAGGTTTCCGTTGTCGGCGTTGTAAGCGAAAATGCTACCAAAAGCCGTGGCCAGGATAACCATGTTGCAAGGGCTGCACGTGCCCTTCACCGGATGTTGGACCGTGATGCCGGCCACGTAGAGCGGCTGCGCGTAGATCGGGTTGTTGCCTGCCAAGCCGGTGCTCGTCGGCGGCGTGTCCACCAGCAGCGGAGAATAGGAGGCCTCCGCCAGGGTCACGGCGCCGGTCTTAAGCGCCGTGGCATAGAGGCAGGTTTCGTCGCCGTTGTGCGCGTCCCGATAGTTGTCGTATTGCCCGGTCAGGACGCTCGGGTTGCCCACACCGGTCGTCGGAGCGCAGACCGGGGTCTGCCCCACGGCGGAGCTTCGATTCGATGGTTTTTCTTGCGCGCTCGCCGGCGCCGCAAATGCCGTTATCAGCACCATCGTGGCGAAGGCCAGCATCGATGGGCGCGAATCGGGCATTGTGTTGTCAATCTGAACGTGGATTTCCATTTCGCCTGCTATTCATTTGAAGTATACAACAAGGTGGCTGTTTGGGGCCTGTACCGCGCCCCCTCGATAGTACTAGAAAGGTAGGGGTCCAGGCGGGCTAGGAACGTATAATGAAGGAGATGTGCCATCTCCGCGCCAGTCTGGTGGCGGCTCTACCGGTCCTGGCCGCGCCACTGGTGGCCAGTGCCTCGGCGCCTACTTTCTGCAAGCAGGTGGCGCCGATTCTATTCGGGCATTGCGCCAAGTGCCATCAGCCGGGTGAAATCGCATCGCGGGTGTCCTTCCTGTCGTACGACAAGGCGCGGTCCTGGGCCAAGGCGATCAAAGAAAAGGTCCTGCTGCGGGAGATGCCGCCTTGGCCGGCCGATCCCCGTGCGAGTGTGCCTTTCCGCAACGATGCCCGGCTCAGCCTTGGGGAAATTCGAACCATAGCGGCCTGGGTGGATGCCGGAGCTCCGCAAGGCGACGAATCCGATTTGCCGGCCGCTCCCCGGTTTGCGCAAGGCTGGCTGCATCCGAAGGGTGTTCCGCCGGACGCCGTCATCCTGCTGCCCGAGATTGCCGTGCCGGCCGAGGGCGAAATCCCGTACGTGACGCAAATGGTGAAAGTCCCCTTCGCCGAAGACAAGTGGGTGAGCGCCGTTCAGGTCCGTCCCGGCAATGGAGCGGTAGTGCACCACATGGCGATCACGGAGGTTCGGGCAGGGCAGCGGTTTGGGCCCGATAACAGTCCCCTCGCCGCGCTCGCCCGCGGGGTGGGTGTGCGGAACGATCTGACCCTGCGGGAGCCTGCCGTCAGGGTGCCCGGAGATGCCGATCTGTTCGACATGCTGGGCATCTACACCCCTGGCACTTCTTTCGAGATGTATGGCGACGGGACCGCCAAGCTGCTCAAAGGCGGGACGGATTTCTACCTGAACTTCAACATCCATTACCAGGCCACTGGAAAGCCCGAGAAGGACCGGTCGTCGCTGGGCCTCTGGTTTCAGGAGCGGCCGCCGGAACACCAGTTGTTCCGGGTCAATGGCGCGGGAGCGTCGCTGCTCGCTAACGGCAAGGAGTTGCCAACCGATGTTCCGCAGGAGAAGGCCGAAGGCAACTGCGCCGCGATTCCCCCAATTCCTCCAAACGCGGCGAATTATGAAGTGACTGGCATGACGGCGTACACGCGGCCGGTGATCGTCTACCAGTTTCAGCCGCACGCGCACTTGCGCGGAAAGGATTTCACCTACACGGTAGTCTACGATGACGGTCGCGAGCAGACCGTACTCAGCGTTCCGAAATACGACTTCCACTGGCAACTGGCCTACGATCTCGAGACGCCGCTCGAGTTGCCCGCCGGCAGCAAGCTCGTGGTCACCGCCCACTACGACAATTCGGCGAACAACCCCAACAACCCCGCCCCGGACAAGGAAGTTTATTTCTTAGGGCGCGGGAACCAGAGTTGGGATGAAATGTTCTCCCCGTTTGTCCAGTACGCCGTCAACCCTGGACCGGGAGGGCAAGCGCTGGACATCGTTCAGGTGGACGGCTGTTTGGAGCAGAGTCCGGCTGGAGTGTGGAAATTGGCCGCCGCCGGCGACCGCCGCTACCGGCTCCTCGGAGTGAGATTCTTCGACCCTGGGAGCCGCAAGGCGCAGAAAGTGGCGGTCAAGGGGGTGCTCATCCAGGGCGCCGGCGAGGGTCGCATCAACGTCACCTCGCTGCAGACCCTAGCCCCGTCCTGTGTTACCGAGCCGTGACCGTTAGGGAGCGGTTTCCGTCCCGCTGGTCGCGGCTGCGCCCTGGTATACCAGCGCGCCAACGCACGGGGCCGTGGCTGTGCAATTAGGGTTCGTCTGGGAAGCGGTGATGTTATAAGTGGGGATGAAAACCAGCCCGCGCGTCACCGTCGGCATGGCGTACCACGAAAGATCGAAGCTCGCAATCCCGTAAGTGGACCAGACCTTCGCCAGTCCCACGGCGTCGTAGGCCTCGGCATAGCCGCTGCCAATGTGAGTTTCCTCCGAACTGTTATCCCCTATGAGCGCCCAAACCACGCCGGTGCCGCTCTCGGTCCCGTAGGAGGTGACTACCAGTTGTCCGCCCGGGTATCCGACGCTACTGCCTTGCGGAATGGTATCCCGCACCGGGTTGACGAAATAGCCGTTGTAGGTGTAGGGGACGGGCTTCGCTTGCGGGATGGCCGGGCTAAACGCCGGAGTGACTGTCAACTGGGTATCGCTGGCGACGGCCGTCACAACGGGGCAGGCAGCGCCGACGCAGCCGTTGGCGATGATTTGATCTCCAAGGACGATGGAGCGGGTGAAGCACGAGCCGCCAGTGCATGGGCAACTGCCGGTGGCGCAGCCCGGGCCGGTAACGGTAGCGCCGGTGCTGTCGGTATAAATCGAGGGCGATCCCGCCGGCGTAATCGGGGTCAGGTTAAACTGGAGAGCTTTCAAGGTCTCCTTGTAGGGCCATTCATAAAGGGTGTTGTTGTAAAACGCCAGGCTGGTTATGCGATGGCAGGTATGCGCCGACCCGGTGCACATGGTATCGAGAGCGCCGAAGGGAAAGATATTCCCGGGGTCCCCGGCGGTGAAACCCTGCAATTGGTCCTGGTGCAGCAGGTAGCCGTAGCCGCCCTTGTCGACGGTCACGGCATAGTGCTCGTTCGAGCCAAAATCGAAAAGTGTAATTCCCGACACGCCCATGTCCCAGTCGTATTCGTTGTAGAACTCCACCGTGTGGTTGCAGGTACCGTCACCGGGCGTATCCACGGCGCAAGAACTAAGTTGCAGCGACGGTTGCAGCGCTGGCGCACAGGTCTTGGTTAGCCAGCAATCCCCCGGTCCCCCGTAGGGCGTGAAATAATCCGAGGGGGTGGTGGGCATGCCGCCGGTTTGCGAGAGATGAAAATCCAGAATACTGTCGCCCCAATTCGAAGCCGAGCCATTCTGGAACCCTCCGTTGCCGGTGGCCACGAATGTATGCGCGACGCCGCTCGCATCGGTCCGCGAGGCCGGTCCCCTGCCCGACATCCAGATGCCGCCGCCGAGGCCGCCCCAATTCGGCGCATTTTGGTAGCCGCTGGGCTGCAGGCAATCGCAAGGCGGCGATCCGCCGTTCCCTGTGGGGCACTGGGTGGTCCCACCCCCGACGCCGCAGCCGCTAGGCGAGTCCGCGAAGCTCAGCGCCGGAGTCTGTACGAACGCCCCCGCGCTATCGATGGTGTAGCCCAGCAGCCAGCCGTGGTACGGGTAGCTGGTCTCACTGTCTTCTATGCCCGCGACGCCGAAAGCTACGTAGATGATCGGGTTGGGAGTGGCTCCGGGAGCCTTGACTTCTAGCAACGCCGGCCGCTGCAACTGATTCGGCACATTCATCGGAACTCCCCCGGTGGAAGGTTGAATCTGAACCGTGGAGATATCCTGCCCCGCGACGTCCGCGCCCGAAGCCAGACCCGTCAGGTCGATTTCGTGGAGCCACCACTCCTCTACCGCAGGCGATGGGGTCTTGCACACGCTGGTGACGAACATGGTGTATGTGTAGGGCGCCACCGGAGTGTTGTCGATTACCGGAGTCGAAACGATACCGGCGAAGGGCAGGCCGGGGCCGATATAGGGCACGGCCTTGCCCACGATTCCGCCGACCACGCCGCCGGTCGGCCCGCAATCGTCCGCCCAGAGCCAGTTGGTGCCGGGCTTCCCGCCGGTCCCGCTCCTTTTCCAGAGCAGGCCTCCGGTATCGGCGTTGTAGGCGAAGATGCTGCCGTAGGCGGTGGCCAGTATCACCATATTGCAGGGGCTGCACGTGCCCGTAGCCGGCTTTTGGACTGTGATGCCGGCCACGTAGAGCGGCTGCGCGTAGATCGGGTTATTGCCTTCCAAACCGGTGCTGGACGGCGGGGTATCCACCAGCAGCGGAGAATAGGAGGCCTCCGCCAGGGTCACCGTGCCGGCCTTGAGCGCCGTGGCATACAGGCAGGTTTCGTCGCCGTTGTGCGAGTCGCGATAGTTGTCGTACTGCGCGGTCAGCACGCTCGGATTGCCGACGCCGGTGGTTGGAGCGCAGACCGGCGTTTGCCCGGTTACGGAGCTTCGATTCGCGGCGATTTCTTGCGCGCTCGCCGGCGCCGCGAATCCTGCTGCCAGGACCATCGCCGACAAGGCCAGAATCGATACGCGCGAATCTGCTATTCGATTATGAACGGAGGTTTCCATTTTAAATTAGTGTTCTTTTGAAGTATACAACAGGCCCGTCTCTTTGGCCGGTCCCCTCCACCGCAATGGTACTAGCCAGTACTCCTGTAGTACGATAAACATGACGCACCAGGATTGACCGTGCGCCAGGGCATGCCTTCGTTAACGGTGACCCTTAGGTGTCTGTTTGCGCGCTGCTCCTTCTTGAAGCCCTAGCCAGTCGAACATTCTTACCTCTAGAGCATCGGGACGACCGGTGGATCTGCCTGGTCTGAGGCTATCGATATGCGATACTTGGAATCCCTTAGCGGCGCCGGGTCGGATGATCTGCCCTTTTCTTTGGAATCGAGGGGGCCGATTTGGCATGAAAGGACTCCGCTGACAAAGTTTTTGCACGAAATGTGCATGCCAGCGGGAGCCTCGCTCAGTTTTCCAAAAGTTCGCGTGGTCGAAAGGCATTCAACGCCTGCGCTATCCACGGAGGGCCCATCTTGAGCCGAAAGCTCTACGGTAGGGATGTGAATCACGGACAACTCCTGACTCCCCATCTGAATTCTGCGGTTGGGGATCACCCTACGGGCAGTCGCAGATCCCAATGTCTCGGTGATGATTCTATACCCTACGACGGTTCTTTGGCCCGCCACCCAGCTATTGAACAAAACGCCGCCAAGGCCACCAGTGGCAAGCGTGGCGACAGTTAAAATGACATTTAGAATGTGAGGACGCGGCGCTCTGAACGATGGACTCACACTTCGAGATTATAGCCCGCCCAGAAGATGCTCGCCTAGCTAGAGAGGCTCCCGCGGCGCGAACTCCCAGGACTGGCGCCCGATCTCGTTGTGGCGGAGGAAAATGGACGCCGATCTGCGGTTGGCCAGAGAGTAGCTTCGACAAGCAGATGGTCGACCCGATCGACCGCCGCCATCCGAGCTTCTCATCCGCGGACTGGCCCTGTCGCGGTTCCCCTCGCCTGTGTTAGACTGATTTCCCGTCGTCGTCACACGTGTAACTGTGGCCGGCGCCAGGGTGGGCCGGCGGGATTCTGGCTGGGTGGGGGAACTCTTGCGGGGCGCAGCATGGATTTCCGGGCTCTTGATCGCGAAGGCAATTGCCGCACAGCCGGCTCAACCGATTGCGTATTCGCATAAGCAGCATATCGCCCTTGGGTTGCAGTGCCTGGATTGCCACAGCTCCGCCGATACGAGTGCCGCGGCCACGCTTCCTTCGATTCACAAATGCATGCTCTGCCACGCCAAGGTGGCGGCAGCTAAGCCCGAGATCAAGAAGCTGGCTGGCTTTGCCGAAAATAAGCGTGAAGTCCCATGGCGGCGAGTGTACGGGTTTCCACCGGAATCG
>Ga0181534_10001198_pt1 | contig 17200 bp, 14 predicted proteins | sample PEATcosm2014_Bin_37_FD_119758 | JGI IMG/M metagenome (GOLD analysis project Ga0181534, IMG submission 119758) | Peatland microbial communities from MTU Mesocosm Facility, Houghton, MI, USA - PEATcosm2014_Bin17_10_metaG | ecosystem: Environmental > Terrestrial > Soil > Wetlands > Peat | place... | reverse complement strand
CGATCACGGCTCGGTCATCTCCGACGCACTGGCGCTCCAGGCGCCGCCTGGACTGCTCGGCATCCATATCACCATGCCGGCCACGATTCCCGCGAACCTGGTGGAGGGCATCAACAACGGCGATCCGGCCCCCACTGGGCTGACCGCCCCGGAACTGCAGGCGTACACCGCTCTCAGTACCTTCTTCGGAAGAGGCGCGGCCTACGGCGCAGTGATGGTGACCCGTCCGCAGACCATCGGCTACGCGCTCACTGATTCGCCCAGTGGTCTGGCCGCCTGGACGTACGAAAAGATCGCCGCGTGGACCGACAGCGACGGTCACCCCGAACGCGTGATCGGTCGCGACGAAATACTGAACGACATCACGTTATACTGGCTCACCAATAGCGGCGCTTCTTCGTCCCGCTTCTACTGGGAAAATAACAACAACAACTTCAGTGCCGCAGCACAGAAGACCAATCAGATCAAAGTTCCGGTGGCCATCACGGTGTTCCCGCGGGAGATCTATAGCGCGCCGGAAAGCTGGTCACGGCATGCCTATCCCTCGCTGTACTACTTCCATAAAGCTGCCAAGGGAGGTCACTTCGCGGCCTGGGAACAGCCGGATATCTTCAGTGCCGAGATTCGAGCAGCGTTCAGATCACTGCGTTAGTTCAGATGGCTACTCGCCGGTCTGGCCACGCACGAATGCGGGCCGGCGCTTGATCACGGCAAGGCACAAATTCACGATCCCTTGGGTCAGCATAAACAGGCAGGTACTAACGATGGAGTCTTCCGTTATGAAGCGATTCTTTCTCTCCAGGACTCAGACGCGGAACATACTGGGTACGTTTGCAATCATGGGAGTAGTTGCCATCATCACAGGGTGGGCCGGCAACGCCGAGTCGCACCCTGCACTCGGCGACGAGGGGTCCATGCCTGATCTGGACGGGGCCATCGGCTGGCTCAACTCCGCTCCGTTGAACAGCAAGTCGCTCCACGGAAAAGTCGTACTGGTCGATTTCTGGACCTACACATGCATCAACTCGCTGCGGCCCTTGCCATATGTAAAGAGTTGGGCGGCGAAATATAAAGAGGCCGGCCTCACTGTGATCGGCGTGCATACGCCTGAATTTTCCTTCGAGAAAGAACGGCGCAATGTAGAGAACGCCGTACGCGATTTGAATGTCACCTATCCCGTTGCCATCGACAGCGATTACAGGATTTGGCAGGCGTTCAACAACGAATACTGGCCAGCGCAATATCTCATCGACGGGAAAGGGCGAATTCGTTATCACCACTTCGGTGAGGGCGACTATGGCGACTTCGAGCGCATCATACAGGAACTGCTCAGGGAAAACGGAGCGACTGGCCTGAATGACGGCACGGTTAGCATAGTCGCTGCCGGAGTCGAGGCAGCACCCGGCGGAGATGTGCGATCTCCCGAAACCTATATTGGCTACGGTCAGGCCCATGGATTCGCATCGCCCCAACGTTTGGAGCGGGACTCACCGCGAACGTATAGCCCACCTGCAGCCCCCTCGCTGAATCAATGGGGATTGGGTGGATCATGGAATGTGGACTCTGAAAGCGCTGTGCTTCAGGCGGCGCCGGGTAAGGTTGTGTTCCGGTTCCATGCTCGTGATCTGCACATGGTTATAGGTCCGACAAAAAATGGTAAACCCGTCCGATTCCGGGTCACATTGGACGGCGCCGCGCCTGGATCCGACTGCGGAATTGACTCCGCCCCCGCTGGCGACGGCGAGGTCCGGGAGCCACGTCTCTATCAGCTCATCCGGCAAAAGGGTCAATTAGAAGATCGGACTCTTGAGATCCAATTCCTTGACCCGGGCGTTCAGGCTTTTGCGTTCACGTTTGGTTAGGAAGATCGACGACTGAATTCATAGGCTTCGGAAGCGTGCCTTCACCTTCGCCATCCGAACGCAATACATCAAGGTGACTAACGCAATCGTGGAAAGCACGGATTAACCAATCATGACTGTGGTTACGTTGGAGGGAGCACACTGGTATTTTCAATATTCATTGCCTTCGCAATCGCTCGCCTGAGTCCCTATATCCTGCTTCATGCTGCTTCACGTAGTCACCCTAGAGGCTATCTACCCAGCCTAATGACACCGGATGGCGAAGACGGGATGACGGAACTCACCCGCATAGCGAAGAATGCGCAAGATCAAGAACAGCGCGGGAAGAGTGATGGGTATGATCAGGAGAAAAGTGGTTATGAATGACGAAGGGTTGGAATATCTGCGACACAAGGCAGCCGAACATCAGAACATCGAACATTGGGCGTACCAGAACTGGCAATGGCGAGGCAGCCCCATCGGCTCTCCGGAGGTTGATTGGTTTCTCGCCGAAAAGGAATATCGAGAGAGGATTACGGATGGCCCGCGTACAATGCTTCTCTCTTCGTTTGCTATGGGCCCCGCTGAATTCTAAACTGCATTCAAACTTGGCGCCAACGCTTGGACTCCAAACGGAATGGTTTTAACGCGGGCATGCGTTGGGGTTTTTCAAGCAGGAAGGGGCCGCTCGAAGGCCTGGGTCTCAGGAACGAGACAACATCGCCAACTATTCCCGTCCTCCTGGCCGTCTCGCCCCTCGGGCGTTTATGGGCGCCCCGCGCTCCGGCTTGTTGATTAATCGACCACGAGGTCGATCTGTAAGTCCGAAGGTTCAATAGCACGCAGAAAGTGCGCGCCATGGCACCCGCCAATGCAATGGGGAACCTCGCATGGCGTTCCAGAACAAGACACCTCTCATCGTAACGGCCGACCAGCAACTCCAGGCCAGACTGCTCCCGCGTGCCGGGTGATGCGGACCCTATAAGCCGTGCGGCCCGGGGATATACCCGCTGTGTTCAAGCGGGTGATCGCGATGCTCTCGCGCGATAGAGTTTTCCTTGAGACCATTCCGCTCGCGTTTCACCATGTACAACAGAACGCCGTCCAGCGGGGTGAATGTTTGCCGAGCAACGAAAAACAGAGCATCCTCATACCGCTCATGTAGTGATAGGAACTGTTGCCATCGGCTCTCCAGTTCGGCTGCCGACTTCAAGGGTATTCCTGCCGAACTGAGTCGATTCCGCGCGGCCTCATAGCCTTTCTTCGATGGCCGAAGCTGTCCTCGCTCGGCGGCTGGGCTCGCGGCGCCGAGGGCGGCGGCGATCGCCAATAAGGCACGCGTTCCCGTTCTGACGCAGATCATCGCGGCTTCCAAATCTTCCGTCTCGATGGAGGAAGCCGCGAGGGCGGCAGCGTCAATGACCGCGGCTGCAGCTAAGACCCACGACTGACCACTCTGCACTGAAGGCGACAGGGAGAGCATTGGCAACACCGAATGCGTATCGCCAAGCATACGAAACCAATCTTCCCACTCTCCCCATACCTCTCGCATGTTGCCGGCGACGCCTTTTCGCTGGCACCATTCAAGGACTGTCACGCCGGTTGGCCGATCTCCGACGCGGACGTACAACCACGCTGTCTTGTCCTCGCGTGATCGGATTACCGTCTGGTAGCTCGGGATAAACGTGAAGAGAAACACCACAATGCCAAGTCCCAGCGCGCCTTCAGGAATCGCCAACCATTGACCCATTATGGTTGCCGGGGTTGCAAAACCAAGAGTGTTTAATGCTGACCCCGATGCGAGAAGAGCAGTGGGCCACGTATTGACGGCATGCGTTCCCCAATACAGTAGCGTGAAGGCGATCATTGCTCCAACGAAGTACACCATGATCAGCGAGAGAATGTAAGTCGGAAAAAACCAAAGCAGGACTGAATGTACCGTTCTGGTGTCGCGATTACGTCCGATCCGCAATGACGCGGCCGTGTAAACCGCGCGGCCAGTGAGCCGGGCGACGAAGTCTCGATAGTGACTATTCATCAGCGCGATTCGAATCATCGATCGCAGAATCATAAAAAGCAGGCACAGACCTAAGATAGATATGACAGCGTGTATCACTGTGGAACCTCAGGAATGGCGGGACTTTCCCAGCGGTGACCTCGCGCAAGTGGGCGCACGTCGGCGGGAGAGTGATTGCCTGGCTCCCAGGGTACGGGATGCCGGCGATAGCAGGTCCGGCAACGGTACCACCCATGGATCGGCCACATCGCGGTGTCGTGCATCCATTTGCACCAAAGGCAACGCAGCGCTTCAATCCAGCCGTTACTTGGTATGTCAGTAGTCACCAGAAGTCTCATTTCTCCCTCGATTGCTGTGCTTCTCTGCTTCTGCATCGAGAGCACGTAGTGGACCTCGGGATTGTGTCTGTCTGCCTTGAGCAGAATGAGACCTTGCGAAGCTTCGCCTAATTGTCGATTACAAGAGTTAGTTGCAGTGTATCCGCGACTTTAGACCGTCTACCTGAATTGGCAGCTGTCGACCAGAGGTTGATCGAATCGGTCCTGCAAATTACCGTCGGCTATAGGCCGCGGTCGGCGGGCCGCCTGTGAGGCCGTGACCGTGACGTGTGAAGGGCACGGCCTCGGCTGGGGAATCCGTCGATTCGGATTGAATTCACTGATTCCACAAGTACCGGGCGAGTGGTACCGTTTGCAATTTAGTAGTGGACAAGCTTACGGTCACCATGAAGAGCCCAGCAACTAAACACTACATATTGATTGGACTGCCGGGAATCGTACCTTCGCTTCTCGGCTGCACAGAAAGCGGCGCCACCGTCTAACGCATCCGTCGTTTACACGGCGTTACCCGTACGGCGCGACCTATCGATTTATTCCGCGTGGATCGGCACCATAGTCGCTTTTGTCGATACCGATATGCGGCTGGACGTAAGCAGGAACTTCCTGCTGGATTCCACGCGGAGCTTACGAAGGCGCACTCGCCACGGCTGACAACGGTCGATGCGACTGTCCCGATGTTCCGTTGGAAATTCCGAGCCGCTGAATCCTTGCCAAGAGGCTTGTCCTTGGTAACCCGAGCTGTGCAGCAGCTCCACGCCGGCCGCCAACAAGCCACTTGGTCTCACGCAGCGTCGCCGCGATGTGCGCGAGCTCAGCACCGGCGAGCGTCCTGACGGGCGCGAATCCCTTCGATACTGTTTCTTGTCGGGAGCCCATGGAGTTGCGCCCGAACTTGGTGGATGGCAAACCAGGCCCTGTGGCGCGTGGACCGGCAACAAGCCAAGGGCCTCGACGCGGCGCTCGCTTACGACTGGAGCGGCGCCCGGAGAGTGCGATTCGTCCCGGACAATTAGCCTGCGTCACGAACCCATCAAGAAGGCGACCAATCTCGGGCGTACCTGGCACGGCCAACTCCCGCACAGTCATCAGTCCGCTTGAAACGCACTGCGGCTAGCTCTGACAGCGCCGGAGAAGGCGGCGGCCACCCCTGCTGGAGCAATCGAACGCGAAACGGTTGTGTGCAACAGCAAACCGTCGAAACCCCACTCCATAACCTGACAGGAAGGAAGACCGATGCCTGAATCTACGATCGCAGGTACGTTCGGTGTGCCTCGCGATCGATCAGCTTCATTGATTCGCGCAGGGCTACGAACTCCCTATGGTTCCAAAAGGCAGTTAACACAATCACTCCGCGCGAACAGAGGGCCAGCGCAGAAGCAAAAGTCGCCAGGGCGGCAGACCTTCGCAGACCACGCCGCCGGAAGGGCACGGTTTCAGCCTGACCTTCCGCTGATTCGATCGAAACTCATTGATTCCTCAGGGTCGATTCGAGTGGTCTGCAATATGCAATTTGCACAGTGTCGCAAATCCACACGGGGGCAACCTTTGTGGAGACCTAAACACTTTTATTAAGGAGAATGTCATGAATTTTCAGCGTCGGATATTTCGCATTATCGGCAGCGCCCTTCTTTTAGCGGCCGGCTCCTTCGCGCAGGACGTGAAGACCGACTATGACCGTGCCGCGGACTTCAACCAATACAAAACGTATTCCTGGGAAAACGTTCATACGCAAAACCCACTGTGGGTCGATCGAATCAAAGCGGCCGTCAATTCCGCACTGGCGGCGAAGGGTTGGACACAAGTGGAATCGGGCGGAAATGTTTCCATCATGGCAATGGAGATGACCAGCAGCCACCAGACTCTCAACACGTACTACGACAGTTTCGGCGGAGGGTGGGGTTGGAGAGGCGGGTTCGGAGGCGGATTCGGCGATGCGACGACGACAGAGGAGACGTACAGAGTCGGAACGCTCGTCGTTGACCTGTTCGATTCAAACACGAGGAAGCTGATATGGCGCGGGTCAGCAAGCGACACCTTATCTGACAAGTCCGACAAGAATATCAAGAACCTCGACAAAGGCGTGAACAAGATGTTCGACCACTTTCCACCTGAACAGCCCGGACGCTAATTCTGCGCTGATCCGCTACGGTATACCCACAAACAAGGAGATTCATAAATGAATTCCCATAAACACGCCATCGGCTTTACCCCCGGCGCACCGTTCAGCAACGGCTACGTCTGCGAAAGCACGCTCTACATCGCAGGGCAGCAAGGCCCTGATTCCGACGGCAAGGTGACAGGTGTCGATATCACCAAACAAATTGCAAATGCGATCGCCGGCGTAAAGCATGTCGCCGAAGAAGCAGGCTTTAAGGTGTCTGACATTGTCTCGGTCACAATCTACCTGACGGATCTGAGTGATGTCCCGAAGGTCAATGAGGTCTATACGAACCTCATGCCGGACCCCAAGCCCGCGCGAGTTGCTGTTCTGGTTGCGGGTTTGATCGGGGACGCGAAGATCGAGATTTCCGCGATCGCACAGAAAAGGAGTTCTAAAGCATGAAAAGCGGCGGCCTCGAAACCTTTAGTGAGCAGGAACTGACAACGCACCAAAAGATTCCCCTTCGGGCGCGCACGCTGGCGGCCGAGGCAATCGGGATCGATAGCCATATCGACACGGTTCAACGCGTGTTGGTGATGGGAGAAGACCTAGGCAAGCGCTGGGACGCCGGTCATGTCGATATTCCTCGGTTGCAGGAAGGCGGGACGCACGCCCCCTTCTTCGCGCTTTGGGTTCCGGTATATTTTCCGGGCGCGGAAGCGGTGCGCAGGACCCTGGATCTGCGCGATGCGATGCAGTCGGTGCTGGACACGCACAAAGACCAAATGGAACTGGCAACGACCGCCGCCGACATCAGACGGATCGTAAAGGCGGGCAAGATCTCCGTATTTCTGACGGTCGAGGGAGGACATACGATCGACGACGATCTGCGCGTGCTCCGGATGTACTACCAGTTGGGGGTGCGGTCGATGACACTCACACATTCCCGCAACAATAACTGGGCGGATTCGGCAACGGACAAGCCGGTGCACAACGGGCTGACCGACTTCGGCCGGGAAGTAGTGCGCGAGATGAACCGGCTCGGCATGCTGGTGGATGTTTCGCACGTTGCAGATAAGACTTTCTACGATACGCTTTCGGTCACCAGTAAGCCAGTGATCGTTTCACACTCTTCCATGCGAGCAATTTCGCCTGTTCCGCGCAACGTGACGGACGAAATGCTATGGGCGCTCGCCAAAAACGGGGGCGTGATCGGGATCAGCTTCGGCGAGGGGTTTGTCAATCCGAAGGACGCAGAGGCGCTGGAATCGGCGATCAAAACGGAGACGGCGGGCCCGGCGCTAACCGGCAGGGCACTGGACGACTACGCGGCGGAGGATGTTCGGAACCTGTTCGGGACGCGGTTGAAAGTGGCGGCGACGGTGGCGGACGTAGCCGATCACATCGACCACGCCGTTAGGATTGCGGGTATCGATCACGTCGGAATTGGGAGCGATTTCGATGGGGTCTCGGGGCCGCCTAACGGGCTGGACGACGTTTCAAAGATGCCCGCGCTGATTGAGGTGCTGCTGGAGCGCGGATACGCCGAACGCGACGTGAAGAAAATTCTGGGCGAGAATTATCTGCGCGTGATTCGCGAGGTCACGGGCAAGTGAAAGACGATATCGGGATGCCCATTACAAGCGAGCGCGTTTTCAAAAGCTTCAACGGGCTTGAGACCGGCAATGGCGCCGCCTTTTTCGAGTATGTAGCAGACGACGTTGACTGGACAGTTATGGGCACGCACCCCATGGCCGAGCACCACCTGAGCAAGAAGACCTTCATGGAAGGCACATTTGCCAAGCTAAGTCAGGTCCTGCCGGGTGGCGCGCAACTTCACGTTGAGCATCTGATCGTCAAAGGCGATCAGGCAACGGTCGAACTTCATTCGTTAGCGACCGCCAAAAATGGCATGCGGTTTGATAGTCGCCATTGCTGGGTAGTGTGTTTCCATGATGGGTCGATCGTAAAGGTTCGCGCTTACCTCGATTCGGCAATGGTGGTCCAGCTTTTCGAAGAGAATCCGATTCAATCCAAAGAAGGAGCAATATTATGAAGACAGTCGCAGATCAATTCGCGGAGACGCTCGCGGCGGCGGGCGTCAAGCGGGTCTACGGTATTGTGGGCGACAGCCTGAACGGCCTCACCGATTCAATCCGCAGGCAAAACAAGATCGAATGGATTCAGGTCCGCCATGAGGAGGTTGCCGCGTTCGCAGCCTGCGCCGAAGCGCACCTTACCGGGTCCCTTGCGGTGTGCGCCGGGAGCTGTGGTCCGGGCAACCTTCACCTCATCAATGGCTTGTTTGACTGTCATCGATCGCGTGTCCCGGTTTTAGGGATCGCCGCTCACATTCCCTCGGCCGAGATTGGCTCAGGCTACTTTCAGGAAACGCATCCCGCCAGCCTGTTCAAAGAGTGCAGCCATTACTGCGAACTCGTGTCGAATCCGGGTCAAATGCCACGGGTCCTTGAGATCGCGATTCGTGAGGCGGTGGGCAAGCGCGGCGTCTCCGTTATCGTCATCCCAGGCGATGTGGCGCTCCAGCCGGCAATCGACTCACCGGCGCCGGCAGCTCTCGATCTGCTTCCTGTCCAGCCCCGTGTAGTTCCGCAGCCGAAGAGTCTTGAGGCCCTCGCAGAACTGTTGAACAGCGCTTCTCGCGTCACTCTGCTGTGCGGCTCGGGCTGCGCCGGCGCTCACGATCAGCTCCTTGCACTTGGGGAAAAGCTCAAGAGCCCGATGGTCTACGCTCTCAAAGGGAAAGAGCACGTGGAATGGGGCAACCCTTACAACGTCGGCATAACCGGACTCATAGGCTTCACGTCCGGCTATCACGCGATCAATGATTGCGACGCACTGCTGATGCTTGGCACGGATTTCCCTTATCGTCAGTTTTACCCCCAGGGCACGGCTCAAATCGCCCAGGTCGACCTGAGACCGGAGCAGCTTGGCCGGCGCGTGCCGATCAATCTGGGGCTGGTTGGCGATGTTGGCGCCACGCTTGATGCCTTGCTGCCGCTGCTTAATGAGAAGCAGGAACGTCACCATCTGGATCGGGCCGTCGAGCATTATCGCAAGGCGCGAAAGGATCTCGACGAACTGGCGGCATGGAAGCCGGGCGATCAGCTCATCCACCCGCAGCAGGTTGCCAAAGCATTAAGCGATCAGGCTGCTGAGGACACGGTGTTCACTTGCGACGTGGGGCTGCCTACGGTTTGGGCCGCGCGATATGTTGCGATGAATGGCAAACGGCGCCTGATCGGCTCGTTCTGGCACGGCTCAATGGCCAATGCGATGGCACATGCGATTGGCGCGCAAACGACTTTCAGAAAGCGGCAGGTAATCTCGCTGTCGGGTGATGGGGGCTTCACGATGCTGATGGGCGATTTTCTGTCCCTTGCACAACTTGGACTGCCCGTCAAAGTGGTAGTGTTCAACAACGGTACGCTGGGCTTCATTGAGCTCGAACAACGAGCGACCGGATTCCTGGACTTCGGTACTCCGCTCAAGAACCCGAACTTTGCCGCCATGGCTGAAGCGGTTGGCATTCGCGGCATTCGACTTGAAAAGCCGGCCGATGTTGAGGCAGGCATCGCGGCTGCCCTTGCGCACGATGGACCGGTGCTTGTCGATGCCGTAGTCAACCGCGAGGAGCTCTCGATCCCACCCAAGATCACCCTTGAGATGGCTAAGGGATTCACGCTCTTCATGGTCAAAGCTGTAATGAACGGCCGGGCGGACGAAGTGCTCGACATGGCCACTACAAATCTTTGGCGTTAGGAAGGGCGTTGAAATGCCAGCCTGTAAGTGCCTGTCAGCTCGATTCACGGTTCTGCTTCTGCTTTTCGCAGCGCACAGGCAGACGGGCCTGGCCCAAATCGCTCCGATGTCACCCGAGCATCCCTGGCGCTATTCCGCCACCCAGGAGCCTCGGGGCGGTGGTTTGGTTTCGCAACCCAAATTCTCTCTGGATTCCGAAAAGACCTGGTCACTGGCTGAATTGATCGATCTGGCTGAAGCGCACAACCCCGAAACTCGCGCTGCCTGGGAGCTGGCACGCACCCAGGCAGCGGCTCTGGGAGTGGCGCGGAGCGAATTGTTTCCCGTGCTGGCAGTGATCGCCAGTTCGCAGACTGTTCGCAGAGAGGCGTTCTTCGGAAGCCAGTTCACCACACAGACGATTCAGGCCCTTGACGCGACATTCGCGCTCAGTTATACGGTATTCGATTTCGGCGGACGCGCCGGGCGAATCGATGCTGCAAGGGCGCAGGCTTTGGGAAGCAACTTCACCTTCAATGACGCACATCGCCGGGTGATTTTCTCTGTGGAACAGGCCTATTACCGCCTTCTGAATGCGCAGGGACAACGGGACGCGGCGCGCTCCAGCCTCGCCAATTCCGAGGCCGTTCAGCAGGCCGCGGAGGAACGGCTGAAGCAGGGCCTGGCGACTTTGCCGGACGTACTCGAAGCGCGAAGCGCAACGGCGCAGGCCCGGTTCGACCTGCAGGTGACTTTGGGTTCGGAACGCGTCGCGGGTGGCGATCTGGCTACGGCTATCGGGGTTTCGCCAACCACCGCGATTCACGTGGAGGCGATCTCGACGCTGCCGATACCCGAATCGATCGGTCAAACGGTCGAGGACGCGATCGAACGCGGGTTCCGGCAGCGGCCGGACCTTATGGAGAATCTAACCGGCATACAAGCAGCCGCGGGGAAGGTCAAGGACGCGAGATCGCGCTTCTATCCAACGCTCACGTTCAGCGCCACGCCAACTCCTCAGTCCCTGTTCGGTTTTCAGGGGGCGTTTCCAGCGGGACACACATCCAATGTCGCAGGCCAGTTAAATCTGACGTTAAGCTGGACCGTATTTGACGGCGGCGCGAGCAAAAACAACTTCGAAGAGGCGAAGGCCGGCGTGCGCGCGACGCAGGCTAAAGCTCAGGTTATCCGTAACCGGATTGCCAATGAGATCTGGGCGGCTTACGCAGATTTCGAGACGGCGATCGGGCAACGGCAAGCCGCCACGGCACTGCTGGAAGCCGCCGGCCAATCGTACTCTGCCGCCGTCGAATCGTACAACTACGGCGTCCGAAACTTACTGGACGTGACCAATGCGCAGAGGATTCTGGCCCAGGCTCGCCTCGCCGATGTCATAGCCCGCACGCAGGTTTTGACCACATTGTCCGACCTTGCTTATGCGGCCGGCGATTCCGTCGAGCCCCGCGCCCGGAGGTCGGGCCCGTGATCGCGAAATACGGACTTGCTGTGGCGGTCGTCTTTCTGGCGGGATGTTCGCGGGCTCCTTCGTTCGATGTGGAGGGATCGCTTTTTCCGGCGTGGCTGCTTTGCCTGGCAGTCGGTATTGCAGCGGCGGCTCTGGCGCGATGGCCGATCACGCGTCTGGACATTCCGATCGTTTTTCCGGTCCTGGTTTATCCGAGCCTGGCCCTGGCTTGTACATTCGGCCTGTGGCTGACCTTCTTCCAATGATGCCAACTTCGATGACAAAAGATCCCCGATATCGCTCGCTGACCGGTCGCGTAACAAGCGCAGTCATTCTGGTTGCAGCGGCGATTCTCGGTCTGATGGTGGTTCACACCGAGAGCGAGCATCCGCGAACGGACGATGTCGAGGTTTTGGCTAACTTCATCGGCATTGCACCGCAGGTGGAGGGACCGATCGCGCGTCTCGATGTGCACGACAACGAGGCTGTGAAAAAGGGTGAACTGCTGTTTGAAATCGACGAGCGTCCTTATGAGTACGCTCTTGAAAGAGCGATCTCGGAACAGGCTGCGCTGGAAGGACAGATTGGAGACGAAAAGCGCAGGATTGCAGCGCTCGTCAGTGGAGTTTCCGCAGCCCGGGCGAACATCGATAGTTCGTCTGCCGACGTAGCCCGCCTGGCAGCCGCCGTCGAACAAGCAAAGGCTGACGTGGCCAAGGCCGAACAGGGCGTTAATCGCGCGAAAGCGGAATGGACCTATGCCAACAGCAATTTGCAACGACTCGAACCGCTACTCGAGAAACAGTTCGTCACCTTCGATCAGGTAGATCGTGCAAGGTCTACCGAAATCGCCCAGTCCGAGGCTCTGAAACAATCTAATTCGCAGTTGCGCCTTTCTCAGGCAGGGCTGGTCGCGGCGCAGGCGCAATACCAGCACGGCGAGGCTGTGGTGTCGCAGAGTAAGGCGCAACATGAGCAAGCCGCCAACGCGGTCACGACATTGGACCCGTTGACCACCCAGCGCGGCGAACGGTCAGCTGCGATAAAAAAGGCCCGCTACGATCTTGCAAATTGCCGCGTCTATGCGCCGTTCGACGCCCGGATAACGAATCTGACGATATCAGAAGGCGCTTATGCTCACGTCGGAGTCCAGGTATTCACTCTCATCGACGCGCGCACGTGGTGGGCCGTAGCAAATTTCCGCGAGGGCCAGCTCCTCCACATCACTCCCGGCATGAACGCGGACGTATTCGTGGCGTCGCGGCCCAATGTGCCGTTCTCCGGAGTTGTGGAGAGCATCGGTTTCGGAGTGACGCCGGACGCCGATCTCGTCGGCCGGCTGGCGCCGGGTCTTCCCGATGTTCAGCGAACGCTCAACTGGGTCCATCTGGATTCGCGTTATCCGGTTCGCGTTCGGGTCAAGGATCCGTCGGCGGAATTGTTTCGCGTTAGTGAGTCGGCGGTGGTGATCATTCGCGGGAAATGAATTCTGTGTCAAAGCATGAAGCGAATCCGGCTTCCCACTTCGCCTGGCTGCGGGGACTGCTAAAGGAAGAACTGTCCCCATATCCCGGAAGGTCTGCCCGAGTAGTGCGGATGGTGATCGCCGCGACCCTGGTCATGATCGTGGACCAGACCTTCCACATCCCTTACGCTGCGATCGGGGCGATCTACGCCCTGACAATCTCGCGCGAGAGCCCGCAGGCAACGACAAGGTTCGTAAGGTCTGTCATCGCCGGTTTCGCGACGGCCGCCGCATACGTGCTTGTCGGAGCGATGTTTTTCGAAAACTATCCTTTGATCCGGTTCCTCTGGGTCATCGGCACGCTGTTCCTCATGTTCTTCGCATTAAGTGCGCTTACCGATTTCGTCGCGGCTACCGGATTCGGATATCTGATGGTTATCACCATTCCACTTTGGGATCAGCAGATTCCGGCGGAGCCCAAACTCGAAGGCACACTGTGGGCAGTGGGCGGCCTCGCGGTCGCGGGCGTCATCACGATTGCGCTCGAAATCGTATTCGCGGAGTTCAGGCCCGGAGATCCCGTGATTCGCGCCGTATCGCGGCGACTGACCACCGTCCAGGCGTTGCTCTCAGCCTATGCCCAGGGCGCCGAGCCTGATCGATTGACAGAGACTGAGATTGTAAGGCTCGCTACAGTGGGCACATCCAGGTTGCGCAGTACGATTAAGCGATCGGGTTCTGCGGCGCCCTATCGCGACAGAATCGGCGCACTCGTCGCGCTGACCGGTAGACTTACAGACATTGCGCTGACTCTCACCTATCTCGATACCTCATTTTCCGAAGCTGATCGGCAGCACGCGCTCGCTCTCGCTGGAAATCTCGACGTCATTCGTGCAGACCTGGCAGCGGGGAAGATTCCGAGGCCGATTCGATCGGATCTTCACAACGATTTGGCCGGCGTACCGCTTCTGCGTGAACTTGGGGACACCATGAGGCTGATCCCGGAAGTATTCGTCGGTTCCGAGCCGCAGACTAACTGGTTGTTGTCCCCACCTGCCGCGGAATCCTCTCAGGAAATGTTTGTTGCCGACGCATGGTCGAACCCCGAACACGTCCGATTCGCCTTCAAGGGCTGTTTGGCAGCAAGCCTTTGCTATGTCGCTTACAACTTTCTGTTCTGGCCGGACATCAGCACCGCGGTGACTACCTGTCTGCTTACAGCTCTGACGACTGTGGGCGCCTCACACCAGAAACAGGCGTTACGTCTCGGGGGAGCTCTCATCGGCGGCATTGTTGCGATAAGCGCACAGATATTCGTCTTGCCGTCTCTCGATTCCATCGCCGGATTCACACTTCTCTTTATCGCCGTCACAATTGCTGCCGCCTGGATCGCGACATCAAGTCCGCGAATCTCATATTTCGGCCTCCAGATCGCGGGGGCGTTCTATCTGATCAACCTGGAGCAGTTCAAAATCCAGACATCGCTCACGTTCGCCAGAGACCGTGTTGTCGGCATCGGACTTGGCCTGGTGATGATGTGGTTGGTGTACGACCGGCTCTGGGGCACATCCGCGGCCGTCGAGATGAAGAGAACCTTTGTCGGAAATCTGCGTCTACTCGCCCAGTTTGCGAGAGAGCCGATTTCAACAGACATGCGGGTAGCAGTTGCACGGAGCTATTCGCTGCGGGAAACGATCAGCACGAACCTGGACAAGGTGAGAGCCCTCGCCGACGGAGTTCTTTTCGAGTTTGGGAACTCCCGAAGGCAAGACCTGGCTTTACGTGACCGCATCCGGAGCTGGCAGCCGGAACTCCGATCGTTGTTCGCCTTGCGAATCTCGTTGCTGAAGTATCGTCTGCAACTCCCGGGCTTCACGTTGCCCGGACCAGTGAGATCCGCTCAACGAGAGTTTGACAGCAGATTGGCCGACGCGCTCGACGGCATGGCAAACCGGCTGGAAGGCAAGCCCTGGAACGATATTGCCCTTTTGAGGCATTCCCACGAAGAGTTGGAACGGAGCGCGCAAGAGTCTGACGTCGATGGTCGCAATGAGGATTCCATCGGGCATGTGCTGAGCTTTCTCGCTCTGTCCGGAACGATCGCAGGCCTGGCTGAATCGCTGTCCGATGAACTGGTCTGACATGTCGCGCCGCCGTCGTTCCCGTCTGAACCTGCCCGCCGAACGACGCCGATGGAAGGCTCTTTCGTACCCGGAACCTTTTCCTTCAAAGGGTTTGCAAATGGGAGACCACATGCACAGTCAGCGGCGATATGAATTCCGCTGTTGGCCTCGATCGGTTGCAGTTCGCGTTTACTGTGACATTTCACTACATCTTCCCTCAACTTACGATGGGGCTCGCCCTGCTGATTGTGGTCTTGAAAGTCCTCGCGGTGGCTAAACGCAACGAAATGTATAGCGACGCGGCCAGGTTCTGGATGCGTATATTCGCAATCAACTTCGCACTGGGAGTCGTAACCGGCATTCCTATGGAATTCCAGTTCGGCACGAACTGGGCCGCGTTTTCGAAAACCGCGGGAGGAGTGATCGGCCAGACACTGGCTATGGAAGGAGTTATTTCATTCTTTCTCGAATCATCGTTCGTGGGGTTATTTCTGTATTCAGAAAAGCGGCTCGGCCCGAGGCTGCACTTAGCCTCTGCCATCCTGGTCCTACTCGGATCGTGGCTGTCGGGATTCTTCATCATCGCCACGGATGCATGGATGCAACACCCCGTAGGATATTTGGTTGGCCCCGTCGGCGATATCGAGCTGGGAAGCGTCACCCGAGTCCTGCTGAACCCATGGATCTTCTGGCAATACCTGCACAATATGACCGCATCCGTCGTCACTGCCAGTTTTGTTATGGCAGGACTCGGGGCCTATTATCTGCTCGCAAAGCAATTCCAGGATTACGGTGCCATCTTTGTCCGGGTCGGTGTTACTTCCGGTTTGGCAGCGATCGCACTCATGATCTTTCCGACAGGCGACGGACAAGGCAAGATGGTCGCGGAACACCAGCCAGTAACACTTGCCGCAATGGAGGGGCTGTTTGAAAACGCGAACGGCGCTCCAATCGCTCTCGTCGGGCAGCCCGATATGAACAGCCTGAAACTCGATAATCCGATCGAGGTTCCCGATATGCTCAGCTTCCTTACTTACCGGCGTTGGAAGGCAGAAGTAAAGGGCCTGAAGGCGTTTTCGCGGAATATCTGGCCGGACAACATACCGTTGCTCTATTACAGCTATCACATCATGGTCGGGCTGGGCACAATCATGGCTGGTGTGATGGGCATTGCAACGCTCTTCCTCTGGCGCGGCCTCCTCTGGCGCACCAGACCGCTCCTGTGGGCGCTCATGCTTGCAATTCCGTTTCCGTACATCGCAACCACGGCGGGATGGATGACCGCTGAACTGGGGCGACAACCATGGCTGATCTATGGGCTGATGCGAACCATAGAGGGCGCCTCTCCCCGCGTCTCAGCCGGGAATGCACTTTTCAGTTTGCTCGGATTTATGGGCATGTACATGGTGTTGGGAATTCTCTTTCTATTCGTCGTCGCTCGCGAAATCGCGCAGGGCCCTGATGCGATTCGACGATATGCGGCAATCAACGCTCAGCCAGCGGCCGTCGAAGGGGGACTTCGATAATGCCGGCACTTTGGTTCTGTTTGGCGGCGGCTGCCATTATTGGCTATGTCGTCCTGGATGGCTTCGATCTCGGTGCGGGGATCGTTCAGCTCTTTATTGCACGCGATGAGCGCGATACGGCCGATGTGATCAAATCCGTGGGTCCGGTGTGGGACGGTAACGAGGTCTGGCTGGTGGCTGCCGGCGGCGCGCTGTTCCTCGCGTTTCCGCGCTTATATGCGTCCGCCTTCAGCGGCTTTTATCTTTCGCTGATGATCGTTCTCTGGCTGCTGATCCTCCGCGGCATATCCATCGAACTCCGCGATCATGTCGATAACCCGCTTTGGCGCTCCCTGTGGGGTACTGTATTCGGCATCGCCAGTGGAACTCTGGCGATGCTCTTCGGTGTCGCGCTGGGGAATGTGGTGCGCGGCGTTCCTTTGGACCAAAGCGGTTACTTCTTCCTGCCACTGTGGACAGATTTCTCCGCTACCGGTCAGGCCGGAATCATCGACTGGTACACGCTACTTATCGGCGTCGCATCGTTCGCGGCGTTGGCGATGCACGGCAGCTTGTGGATTGT
>Ga0181534_10001196_pt1 | contig 17238 bp, 7 predicted proteins | sample PEATcosm2014_Bin_37_FD_119758 | JGI IMG/M metagenome (GOLD analysis project Ga0181534, IMG submission 119758) | Peatland microbial communities from MTU Mesocosm Facility, Houghton, MI, USA - PEATcosm2014_Bin17_10_metaG | ecosystem: Environmental > Terrestrial > Soil > Wetlands > Peat | place... | reverse complement strand
CCAGCATTGGAATCTCTGAATTCGATTCCTGTGCCAGCCTGACCAACGTGACGATTCCCAACAGCGTCACCAATATTGGAAGCTCCGCGTTTCAAAACTGCGCGAGTTTGGGCGGCGTCATGATCCCCGCCAGCGTCATCGGTATCGGAAACTATGCGTTCGATTCTTGCACAAACCTGACCTCGATTGTGGTGGATCCGCTTAATACGAACTACAGCAGTGTGGATGGCATATTGTTCAATCTGAACCAATCTACTCTCATCCAGTGTCCGGGCGGCAAGGCCGGTAGCTACATCATTCCCAATACCGTCACCAATATCGGCAATCTGGCCTTCGATTCCTGCGCAGGCCTGACGAACATTGTGATTCCCTTCAGCGTCAGAAACATTGGGGAATCGGCGTTTGATTCCTGCACCGGCCTGACGATCTTGAATATTCCCAACAGCGTCACCAACATTGGGAGCTGGGCGTTCGATTCCTGCTCCAGCCTGACAAGCGTTTCAATCGAACCATTCCCTGAAGTTGAAAACAATTATAGAGGTGCCGCTGTAATCCAAGAACATACATTTGAAGATTGCACCAGCCTGACGGGCGTGACGATTGGACCCTGGGTCACCAAGATAATGAACTTTGCATTCGATGACTGCACCGATGTCACGGGATTTTATTTTCAATACAACGCTCCTTTGACCAACAATTTGTCCCTGTTCGGCAATGACAACAATGCGACCGTCTATTACCACCCGGGAACCACGGGTTGGGGTTCGACATTCGGCGGTCTTCCGACTGCGCCGTGGCTGTTTTCATACGGATTTACATTCACAACCAACAACGGCACGATCACCATCACGGGATACAACGGCAATGGTAACGATGGTTACATCGGCGATATAATTGTCCCCGATACGACCAACGGTCTGCCGGTAACCTCCATCGGAGTGCAGGCGTTCTATGGCTGCAATGGTATGACCAGCATCACCATTCCCAACAGCGTCACCACGTTCGGCACTGCGGCCTTTTATTCCTGCACTAGGCTGGCCAGCGTCCATTGCCTGGGCAACTCTCCCACCCCCACTGATGATTCCTCTGCGTTTTTATATGACAACAATCCGACGGTTTATTATTTGCCGGGAACCACGGGCTGGGGCGCGACCTTTGACGGTGTTCCGACAGCACCATGGATGCTTCCGAACCCGATGATTCTGAATTTCGAACCCAATTTTGGTGTCCAGACCAACCAGTTCGGCTTCACCATCTCTTGGGCAACGAACACCTCCGTTGTGGTGGAAGCCAGCACGGATTTAAGCAATCCGGTTTGGACTCCGGTGGCAACCAACACTCTCACCGATGGCGCGTCCTATTTCGGTGATTCGCAATGGACGAATTATCCCGGTCGCTTCTACCGCCTCCGCTCGCCGTAAGCCATTTACCAACTCACTCCGCCGTGGAGATGGCGGGCTGTGTTGCTTGTCTTGCCGGGGGGGCGGCGGGTATAGTTGGAACCATGAACCGCCACCGCAAGCCAGCAGTGTTCGCACTGGTTTGGGCGGGTCTGTTGCGGTTTGCCGTGCTGGTGTTCGTGGCGGGCATGGGATTGCGGGCATGGGGTTCGGGAATCGCCGTCGAGTATCTTACCGATGTCTGGACCGCCGACGATGGCCTGCCCGACACTTCCGTGACGGACATCGGCCAGACACCGGACGGTTATCTGTGGATCGGCACTTACAACGGGCTGGCGCGGTTTGACGGGCTTCATTTTTCGACCTTTGATCCTGCAAACACTCCGGCGCTCGCCCACGCGCGCGTGCGGACGCTTTCCATTGATAATCTCGGCACGCTCTGGATCAACACCTTTGACGGCTCGATGACTTCCCTGCGGCAGGAAACATTTGCGCGGGAATGGACCGGCGCGGAAGGGCTGGACCCGGATGTCACGCTGGTTTCGTCGTTGTCGAACGAAGTGACCTTTTTGCTGCACCGCGGGTTTGTCCGCCGCAAGCCGCAGTCCGCCCCGGCGGGAAGCGGCTGGGAAGATCTGACTCCGCCCAGCCGGAGCGTCGGCACGCTCTGCCTGGCGGATGGCGATGGGACAATCTGGTATCGCGGCGCGGACAAACTTTTATGGCAGGTGACGGCCAGGGGCTTCGGGGCGCAGCCGCAAACCAACGGGTTTGCGGGGAGCCAGGTCAATTGCATGACAACGGACCCGCAAGGCCGGTTGTGGATTGGCACGGACGAAGGCATTGAGATGTGGGATGGAACCCGGTTTCAAGACCTCACGCCCACAAATGCCGGATCGTCGAATGTGGAATTGCCGGTGGACGTGGAGTTTCTTTCCGTGGCAAAGGATGGCCGCTTGTGGGCGGGCGTAAACGGCCACGTGCGCGAGGCGATTGGCCGTCAATGGATTGTCGAGGCGGAATCGCTCAACAATGTTTTCACCGGCAACTTGAGCCGGATGGGAACGCACGAAGATCATCACGGAGGCGTGTGGCTTTACGACTACGGACGGGGTTTGTGGCATATCTCCGCTGATGGCACCGTGCGGCAGTTCGGCCCGCAGGAGGGTTTTCCCGGGGAGCGGGTCAATTGTTTTTTTGAAGATCACGAAGGCAACTGGTGGGCGGGTCTGGACGCCGGTGGATTGGTGCGGATTCGCGAGCGGCGGTTTCAAACGATTGACACGGGCGGACAGGTTTCGACAAAACCAGCCCGGTCGGTTTGCGAAGACAGCAACGGCACGGTCTGGATCGGCACGCTTGGCGACGGCTTGGCTCGCTGGCAGGCGGGAGTCCTGACAGATCTGACCATGCCCGGAGGAACAGACAAGGGATTTGTCTTTTGCGTTTATCCGGATGCCGCGGGCCGGCTGTGGGCGAGCGCGGGCGATGAAGACTTGTATGTCCGCGAAAATGACCGGTTCAAACGCGTGTCGCCGGTGGTTCATGGCGTGAAGGCGATTTTGGCGGACAAGTCGGGCCGCATCTGGGTCGGCACCAAGAGCGGGCTTTACTCGGCAGACAGCGGAACGTCAAACAGCTTCAAACCATACGAGGGGATTGGCCGGCACGACATGCGGGCTTTGTCGGAGGATGGACACGGCAACCTCTGGGCGGGCGCTGAAGACGGCGCGCTCTTCCGCATCAAGGGCGATAAATTCGAGACATTTCAAACCGGCGACACCAATGCGTCACATGCCATCTGGTCGCTGCTGGCCGAGGATGATGGCACGGTCTGGATCGGCACTTTCCGGGGCGGATTGCTGCGCTTCCGGGACGGAAAATTCACAAGCTTCAGCATTAATGAAGGATTGCCGGACAATATCATCTGCCAGATTCTTCGTGATGACGCGGGTAATCTCTGGTTCGGTTCGCATCAGGGCATTTTCAGCGTGGCAGAATCGGCGCTAAATGATTTTGCGCGCGGCGGGACCAATTCCGTCGCCTGCACCGCCTATGGCCGTTCGGATGGACTGCCGTCTCTGGAATGTTCGGGTGGCTACCAGCCCGCGGCATGGCGCGGACAGGATGGCCGGCTGTGGTTCACCACCGTCAAGGGTGCGGTCTGTGTTCAACCGGAAGAAATCCGCCCGGACGTTTTGCCGCCGCCAGTCGTGATTGAGGAAATACTGGTTGACGGGAAAAGCCTGGACGCCACCATCAAGGCGCGGGATCAGCCTGTTCCGCAAGGATTGGTTTATGACGGCGCCAAGAAATTTCTGGAGGTGCCGCCGGGCAAACATCAAATTGAATTTCGTTACACCGGGTTGAGTTTGGTTTCATCCGACCGGGTGCAATTCCGTTATCGGCTGGAAGGAGCCGACGCCGGATGGGTGGATGCGGGAACGCGGCGCTCGGTGCAATATCCTTTGCTTCCCGCCGGCACTTATCAGTTTCAGGTGATTGCCTGCAACAGCGACCGCGTCTGGAACGAGACTGGCGATTCCCTGACGTTGAAAATTCTGCCGCATTTCTACGAAACTTTGTGGTTCCAAATTCTGGCTGGGCTGGTTGCGATTGGCTTGGTTGCCGGGGCAGTCCGTTATTCGGTCACGCGGCGCTTGCAACGGAAGATGGAGAAGCTTGCGCGGCAACAGGCCGTGGAGCGGGAACGCACCCGGATTGCCAAGGACATTCATGATGATTTGGGCGCAAACCTGACGCTGATCGCCGTCCTCGGCGACCTCGCCAAGCACGAAAAGGCCGCGGAGCGCATTGAAAAAATGGCCGGCACGGCGCGGCAGGCGGTCAAATCGCTGGATGAGATTGTTTGGGCCGTCAATCCCCGCAACGACACGCTTGCGCACCTGATTGATTATACGGGTCAGTTCACGGTGGATTATCTTCGCGCCGCCGGGGTGCGCTGTCTGTTGGACCTTCCAGAAAATGCGCCGCAGCGCGAAATTTCCAGCGCCGTTCGCCACAATATTTTTCTCGTGGTGAAGGAAGCTTTGCAAAACATCGTCAAGCACGCCCGCGCGACCGAAGTGTGGCTGCGCGTCAATGCCACGGGCCAGGGCCTGCGGATTGTGATCGAGGACAACGGCGGCGGCTTTGAACGGGGGCCGGAAAATGCCTTGGCGGACGGGTTGCGCAATATGCAGCAGCGCATGAGTGAGCTTGGCGGCGAGTGCCGGATTCAAAGCCGGGTCGGCGCCGGCACGGAAATCATCGTGGAACTGCCATGGCCAACCGGTTGAGCGGCTTCATATCTTCATCCGATGGCGGGCAATTTTTTTTGAGGCAGAATTGATAAGCAACAACGCAAATCTTAATTTAATGATCACCCTTTCCATCATCGAAGACCAGCGCGACATGCGTGAAAGCCTCGTCGAATGTCTGGGCAGCGTGCCGGGTTTTCGGTGCGTCGGCGCGCACGCCTCCGGCGAAGAGGGATTGCGGGACATCCCGAAGGAAAATCCGGACGTCGTGCTGATGGACATCAACCTGCCCGGCATGAATGGCATCCAATGCGTGAGCCGGTTGAAGAAGCACCTGCCGGACACCCAGGTCTTGATGCTCACAACCTACGACGATGGGGACTTGATTTTTGATTCCTTGCGGGCCGGCGCGAATGGTTACCTCCTCAAAAACATGCCGCAGAAGGAGCTGGTCCAGGCTGTCCAGCAGGTCCATGCCGGCGGGGCGCCGATGTCGCTCCAGATTGCCCGCAAGGTCATCAATCACTTTCACAAGGCGAAGCCCGCCTCGAAAATGGAACAACTCACCGCCCGTGAACTGGAGATTCTGCGGCTGCTCGCCAAAGGCCACCTGTATAAAGAGATTGCCGATCATTTGGCAATCAGCATGAGCACGGTGCGCACCCACGTCAGCGCCGTCTATGAAAAGCTCCACGTCCACTCGCGCACCGAGGCGGCGATGAAACTGGCAGGACGGGAATAAGCCCGCAAAACCCCGGTTTCCATGCTCTGATATGACTGGCGCCAACCTTCGGAGCTTTGTGAATCAACCGGCTGCGCCTCGGACAAACATCCGATGGCTTATTTGAGGGAAATGTGTTAACTTTAACAAAATCCGAGCCATATCAATTCAACTGGAAAGAACCCATATTATCATTATGCAAATGACGAAAATTTTCAAAACCGCGTGGCTTTGCGCCGCGCTCTCAATCGCAGGTTGGACGACAGCGGAGGCCCAAACGGTCTACAACGCCAATTGGCGGGCCCGACCAGCGGCGGCGACTGGAATACGGCATCCAGTTGGAGCACCGGTGTGATTCCGGGGTCTGATATAAACGGAATAACCAACGCGGTCATCCCCTACATCAGCACATCAAGTTCAAATGTTGTCACCTACGGTTCCGCGATGACGGCGACAGGCTTTGGCGGACTGACCAACTTCGGAGTTTTGGTCGTGAGCGCGGCGGGGTTTAACAACAATGGCATTTTCCTGGATGCCCCAAGGGCCTACCCCGGCTGGCTTTTTGAGACCAACCCGGCTGCGGTGATAAACGTGAACGGCAATCTCGCAGTTACCTCCAACAACATCGTTAATTTGGGCGGCGGAGCCACCATGACAATCCAGGGATCGCTGCTGCTTGGAACCGGTATCACCGCCGGCACGGGCAGCGGCAACTCGGGCAGTATTGGAATTATGACCAACAGCGGTGGGTTTCTTAGTGCTTCAGCCACCCAGATAAATCCCGTCAATTCCGCAGGACCCTCTTCCACCGGCCAATCCTCTCTGTTGGTAATCAGCGGTGGCACCAACAATCTGGGTATCACCTCGGTCAAACGAAGCAATGCTGGCAGCGGCGGATACCAAACCCTCGGCACGGAAGGCCTGATCATCTACGGTGGTTTGGTGACCATGACAAATCTGAATGTAGGCGGTTCAGGCGGAAATTCATGGTTAACGACGGAGATCGCCGGAGGGACGGTCACAAACTTCGGTGTCGGCATGTCCATCAATTGCGGCACCACCACAGGGCGACCGGCTCGGCTACTTCAGACGGGCGGTTTGTTTGTGGTGCCGGATCCCGAAGTCGTCAACCCGAATCCCTCGACAGCGGGAGCATTAAGCGCCGTTTACTCGATTCAGGGAGGGACAAATATCGTGGGTGGATTCTACTTTGGACTTTCAAACAGCGCTGTTGCCGCCACCACGGCCTTTACGAATGCAGCCACTATTTATGTGGGCAGTCAGGGCATTGCCACGAACGGAGCTGTTCTCTTTATCAATGATCTCAAAGCCGGGGGAATGTTTGGCGCTACCGCGCCTTGGACGGGTTCAGCTCCTATGAGTTTCATCGGCACTGGTTCCTTTACGTTCAAAACGGCAGACATGGCTGGTAATCCTAACAGCATCACCTTGGCCCCGAACGCCGTGTTGAGCGGGCCCGGCACCTGCGCATTGAACGTAACGGGTGGCGGCACATTGACGCTGGGCGCAACCAACACTTATACAGGCGCCACGTTGATCAACGGCGGCACTCTGGCGCTCGGTGCAAACAGCGCCTTGGCCAGCACTCCCATCATCGTCGGGCCGGGCACGAGGTTTGATGTATCGGCGGTCAGCGCTGGCTTTGGTATTAACAATTTGCAAACGCTCGAGGGTTTTGGAGTAGTCACGGGCGCGGTCTCTCTTGCTTCCGGCGCGACCATTGACCCCGGTAGCAATGCGTTGACAGGCCCTTTGAGCTTCTCGAATTCCGTCACGGAAACCGGCGGGGCTATCAACCAATTCGACCTTGTCGGTGCGCCGAATCCAAACAATGATCTGGTCATCATCGCTGGCGATTTGGATGTGAGCGGCACAAACAATGTGTTCATTAATGGCGCGTCACTGGTGGCTGGAACCAACTATATACTCATCCAATATGGCGGCAATTTCAACGGCGGCCTCACCAACTTCCAGGTCGTCAACGCCGTCGGCACCCTGAGCAACAACGCCACGGCCAAAACCATTTCATTCATTCCACAAACGACCCTGCGCGGGCCGACAAACACCGTCTGGATCGGCAATCCGGTGAACACCAATTGGGACAACGAAGTAAGCTCCAACTGGCTGAATGCTGGCGTGCTGGACTACTTTGTGCCGGGTGATAGCGTCCAATTTACGGATGCGGGTGCCAGCAACTCGCCGGTCAACATTGTCGGCACCGTCTCGCCCACATCTGTCCTGGTGAACAGCCATTCCAATTATGTCTTCGCCAGCACGAGTGGAGGCTGGATTGGCGGCACGACAGGCCTGACGGTGACAAACACCGGGACGCTGACTGTTTTGACGACCAACACTTATACCGGCACCACGACTGTTGATGGCGGTAGTTCGCTCGCCGTGTCGCAACTGGCCGTTATTGGCTCTCCCGGTGCGGTCGGTGAGTCCGACAGCTTGGTGGTCAATAACGGAACCTTCATTTATAATGGTCCGTCGGTGAGCATAGACCGTGGCGTGACCCTCGGGAATGCGTCCTCGGCCATCAATATCAGCGCAAATGGCAATTTGACCTTGGGTGGCACCTTAGGGGGCAACGGTGGTTTGACCACGGTTGGCCCGGGCACTTTGATAGTTAGCGGCTCCAGTTCGTATGCGGGAACAACCACGTTAAGCAATGGGACGCTGCAAGTGAACAGCACCGCAGCTCTGGGCGCTAACAATGTCAATTTTGACGGCGGCACCCTGAAAATTTCAGGCGAACCGGGCCAGGAGTTCTACGCCAATGTTTTCAACGTGGCTACAACGGGCACGATGATCTTTAATGACGCCAACTCCGACGGTATCATTGGAACGTCCGGCGGCGACGGTGGTTTTTCCGGAAGCGGCACCTTGAATATTGACGTTGTTTCGAACGGTTACTGCTCGCTCAATGCGCACATGGAAGGTTTTACCGGAAGCATTCACTTGACCGACGCCAGTCTCGGGAATCTCCGTTTCAACAGTGGCGGTGGCAATAACACCGCGCAAATATGCACCGGAAGCACCAATGTGACGTTCGATTTGGGGAACGGCGCGCCGGTGCTATTCAATCGCAACGGCGGCGGGTCCAGTGGCGGCACCAACTACGACGTTTACGATCTAGGCGGTTTGGCCGGAGGCACCTATACAAAAGTGAGCGGCGGGACCACTGCCAGCATTTATTCCATCGGTGCCAATAATTTGAACACGGTTTATTCCGGCACGATTCAAAACGGCACGGGCGCGGTGGGAATCACCAAAGTCGGCACCGGCACATTGACACTGGCGGGCCAAAACACTTACACCGGCACGACCACCGTCAGCAACGGGGTGTTGGCTCTGGCTTACAACCCCACCAACAGCAGCGACGGCTCGATTGGCAGCAGCGCCACCATCAATATCCTTCCCGGCACAGTCTTGGATGTTTCCGCTCGCAGTGACGACACGTTGCAACTGGGAGCCTCTGCCACCCAACAGCTCAACGGCCGTGGGACAATCAATGGCAATCTGAACGTGGGTGGCTCCGGCACGGTGGCACCCGGCGGCGGCGTCGGCGGCAACACCGGCACGCTCACGGTGACAAACACCATCACGCTTGGCGGCACGGCCTGGATGAAGGTCAATCGCGCCAACAGCCCGAACAGCGACCAGTTGGTATCCTCGCTCGCCCAGACCGTTAATTTGGGCGGCAACCTTGTCGTGACCAACATTGGCGCGACCTTGCAGATTGGCGATACGTTCACACTGTTCGGCGGCACCACATTCAACGGCGACATAACCTCATTTAGTTCCGTTGTGCTTCCGCCTGCTTACGTTTGGGATACAAGCCAGTTGAGTGTTAATGGCTCCATCAGGGTCTCCGGCATTGCGACTCCGCCTGTAATCACCAAGGCTGACTTCAGTCAGCTTGCGAGTGGCGCCATCACCATCTATGCCACCTATCCCAATGCCACCAACTTTGAAGATTACGCGGTCACGGTAAATGTCCTTTCCTCCACAAATATCGCGCTGCCCGTGAGCAGTTGGACAGTGGTCACAAATTCAGCCTATTTAAACAACGGCAGCTTGGCGGATGGAAATGGCAACGTGCCCTTCACCTTTTATGTGAGTCCGACCAACCCGGCGAGTTTCTACATATTGCAGACGATCGTGCCTTGAACGAAATCAACCGGCTTTTGAATTAAAGACAAAGAACGCCCTGCCGAATGCAGGGCGTTTTCTTTGATGTAAATGACTTCCACCGGCAGGATCTCCGTTCGGCAGTGGCTGCAGGCAGGCACACGCAAGAACACGTCGTCGTCAAAACAGCTTCCTTAATTGAGTTGGAGCCAATTTTATATCCCGGATTAACCGGGCGTTAAATCACGATTTTACATCTGTCCAAAGGGCGCTCACTTTTCCTGCCTGCGATTTTTGGAACTTGGAACTGTTTCAATCCGGTCATGATCATTATGGCTCTTGAGGCTTAAGAGAACCGGACGTCCGCGTATTTGATTTACTTTTCAGTTCCAATGCCTTCGCGAGTTTGCTTCGCGCATATACATCATCCGGTTTTAGGCGGATGGCCTCCTGAAATTGGCTGATCGCCCCGTCGGCCTGGCCTTGGTTCAGGAGGGCGACACCGAGGTTGTAGTGGGCTTCAGCGTAATCCGGTTTCAGACGGATGGCCTCCTGGTATTGGCCGATTGCCCCGTTGGTTTGACCCTGGTTGAGGAGGGCAACGCCGAGGTTGATATGAGCCTCTGCGTAATCCGGTTTGATGCGGATGGCTTCCCGAAATTGGCTGACCGCATTATCGGTTCGGCCTTGGTTGAAGAGGGCGACGCCTAGGTTGTAATGGGCCTCTGCGTAATCCGGTTTGATGCGAATGGCTTCCTGAAACTGGCTGACCGCGTCGTCGGTTTGGACTTTGTTGAGGAGGGCAGTGCCGAGGTTGTTGTGGGCTTCGGGGTAATCCGGTTTGATGCGAATGGCTTGCTGAAACTGGCTGATGGCCTCGCCGATTTGGCTTTCTTTGAAGAAGGCGACGCCGAGATTGTAATGCGCCTCGGCATCATTCGGATTGATGCGGATGGCTTCCTGAAATTGGCTCATCGCCTCCCCGGTTCGACCTTGATTGAGGAGGGCGTCGCCGACGTTGTTATACGCGATGTAATTGTTCTTCGTAACTTTGATCGTGCGCCGGAAAAGGGTTTCACTGTCTTTCCAATACCCGAGTTGTTGCCGCGTCAACGCCAGACACAGAACGATTGCCGCCGAGCTTGCCACCGCCAGTGCAATCTGTTGGAATCGCCGGCCTCCAGCCATTTCATACGCGCCCCAGATTGTGAGAATGAACACTCCGAGTGACGGCATGTAAGTGAAACGATCGGCCATCGCCTGTCCGCCCACTTGCACCAAACCGATGACCGGCACCAGCGTTCCCACAAACCACAGCCACCCCATCAGCAAATAAGGATGTCGCCGCCGATTGACAAGCAGAAGCGCCGAAACGCCAGTTAAAAACACACCCGCCAGCAGCACATTTGCCAGCGGCCAATATCCGGGGTGCGGATAGAAGACAGCCAGATCCGTTGGCCAGAACGTCCTCCCAAGATAGCGGCAGTAGGAAATCAGGGCATTCCCGACACGCGCTCCAAGTGGGAGATATTCAATCGCCTTCACAGCGCCACCCTGCTTTTGCGCCACGAAGGTCACGACGCTCATCACCGCAGCCAGCGCAAAGAACGGGATTTTCTCCTTCACCAATCGCCACACACCGCCGGGTTTGAACCGTCCCAACGGCCAGTAATCCAGCAGCAGCAAAACACACGGCATCGTCACCAGCATCGCCTTGCTCATCAAGCCAAACACAAACATTCCCAAGGCTGCCCCATACCAGACTTTTGATTTTGAATCCTGGATTTGGCTGGCTTCAACATACTTTGTATAAGCCAGCAGGGCCAGCAGCCAGAAGAATGCGCTCAATACATCCTCGCGCTCCGTCACCCAGGCCACCGATTCCACCCGGAGCGGATGCCACCCGAAAAACGCGGCCAAAACCAAGCTCCGCCACGTCGCTTGGGTCATTCGCCGAAACACCAGAAAAACCAAGGCGGTATTGACGGCATGAAGCAGCACATTCATCAAGTGATGCCCCCAAGGATTCAGCCCGAACAACTGGCAAGCCACCATGTGCGACAACCACGTGAACGGCACCCAATAGGCGTGTTGTTGCGTGTTGCTAAATGCCCATTTCACCCCCTCCCAAGTCAAACCTCCCTGGACGTGGAGATTTTCAGTGACACAGTCGGGATCATCCAGATTGATGAAATCACACCGCGTTGCAGGCCAGTAAATGGCGACTGTCAGGAGCACCAGTAATGCGGCCAGCCACCACGTTGGAAAGCGCGACCGGCCCACGATATGAGCGGCAGCCTTGGTCGGCTCGGGCCTGGAATTCTTCACTGGTCTGCGCATGGAACCGCCCTCAAATTATCAGGAGGTCAGGAACTTTAGCACGCCCATTTTGTGGCTGAAGCAATGGCATTGTTCCGCCATTCAGCCCACGCTGTTCACCGCACCTTCATGAAGACAATGGCGTCATCGCCGGTGTCAGGCGCGGGCGGAAAAGCTTTTCCACATTTTCGTGGGCAGCAGGCCGAGAAGGATGAGGACGACCTGGCTGCTGACAAAGAGCATCAGCCATTTGAACGCCGCGTCGGTGAACCCGTAGCTGTGCAGGCCGATGCCGAGCATGTTGACGCCGAACCATGACCAGCTTGTGACGATGTTGCCGATGATCGCGAGGTTCATCAGCCCGCGTTCGCGCACGAGGCCGCCCCAGCGTGCGTGCAAAATGGTGGCGTTCCAGAGCACGATGAGCAGCGCGCCGTTTTCCTTCGGATCCCAGCCCCAGAACCGGCCCCACGATTGGTCGGCCCAGATGCCGCCCAGCACGGTGCCGACAAAGCTGAAGAGAGTGGCAAAACAAACGATGCCATAAACCATCCGCGCCAGCGACTTGGCGGTCTCCGGCGTGAGCGTGGGCGTGAACACGCCACGCAAAATGTAAATGATGGCAAGCAATCCAGCCACGAAGGTCGAGGCATAACCGAGTGTGACGGTGACGACATGGGTTGCGAGCCAGAAGTTGGTGTCGAGCACGGCGCGCATCATCTCCATGGTGTCGCCGCTCAAGGCGAGGTTGTGCGCGATGATTTGAGTGACGAAGCCAACGAACGCCGCCACAACACAGCCTATGCCGTCGCGGTAGATTTTCTCCAGCACCATCCCCAAAATCACCGCCGCCCAGCCGATGAAAATGGCGGAGGAATACAGATTGGTCACCGGCGGCCGGCCCTCGAGCACCATGCGGAACACGAGGCCGAATGTATGGATGACCCACGCGAGGATGACGAGGTAAAACGCCGAACGCCGCAGCAATTCGCCGCTGCGGGCGCCGAACCACGAGAGCAGCCCCAGAATGAGCGCCAGCACATAAATGACCATCGCCTTGTAGAACGGCTGGACGGTGCTGAAGAAAAATTCATAACCGGCTTTGTTCAACTGCGGCGCAAACCCGTCAGCCAGCCAAACACGGTAGCTGGCGACGGCCTGATTGAAATCTGCCGGCTGGTTGGCGCGGTAGGCGGTGACCATTTCAGCATAATACTTCGTGGCCGGATGGATTTCGCCGGTGCGCGCGGTCTGCATGAGGTTGGTGCCGATGTTCTGCCAATCATCGCGTGGCAGGCTGGGATCCGCCGGCGGAATCGTCAGTGGTAGTGCGTAATTGGCGACAGTGTTGTATCCGCCCATGAAGCCGACGAGGGTGTCGAAGGCGTTCTGGTCAAATTTCTGCCCGGCATCGCGGGCGTTCACGGCTGCAACGCCCGGCGCGATGCTCTTCTGGTAGGCGTCCAGTTCCGCCGCGAAATCGTCTGTGGCCGGCGGCTTGAGGCTCACCTGGAGCCGCTGATAAAGGTTCAGCGCGTCGTAAAGCTTCATCAATTGCGACTCGAAGACCGTGCGTTTGGAGTCATCAATCGGCTCGATGCGTTCGGCCTGCTTTTCAATTTCATCCCCCTGCGGCCGGATTTGGCTGAACGAATAATATTTCTGGTTGTCGGGCAGCTTGAGCAGTTCGGTGACTTCGTTGTTGTCTATCCGGAAAATTTTCAAGTCATCGGCCTGCTCCGGTTTCATCATCACTTCGAGCAGCCACTCCATCGCGGTCATGGTTTGAGAGCCACTTTTGTCGTCAACCGCGACAGTCTGCCTCGCGCGGATTTGGAGCAGGGAATTGCGGGCGACGGAATCGAACGGCTGGAAGCGACCGTCCATCAGCACCGGCAGCTTGCCGAATTCGCGCGTGTGAAATGAAGTTTCCGGCGGCTGGAACAGGCTGGACAAGGCCCAGCCCGCCATGGCGGCGACCAAAATGATGGGAATCCACTTTTTCATGATCACTTTTTCTCCTTTCCGGGAGCGGTGACGTTTCCCGGACCTGCCATCCGGCGTTTCAAAAATGGAATCAGGTGCGAGAGGAATTGCCAAACCAAACCGGTGGCCACCAGCACACACGAGAAATATGGCGTGAGCCAGCTTGGGTTGTGGACGGCCTGGAGAATGCTGCCGTGGTCGTCGGCGTCAAAGCTCGCCTGGTAAAACGTTTCGCCGCGGTAGCGCAGCGGATTGTTCATGAAAATCCGCACCTCGCGGTCCTCGCCGGTGTCCAGGTTTTGCAGCCGGACGCGGCTGGAGAAATTTTTCGGGATGTCCGTGCCGGGATATTTGTCATGGCGGAACTCAATCAAGTGCAGGCTGAACGGCAGATAAAACCGCTCCGGTCGCAACACCAAGTCGTAGTCGCGATTATCGAAGGTGAATTGCTGCGGCTGTGACAGCGCGGCCGACACGAGAAATGTCCCGAGGCTGCCCTGCGGCGTGGTGATTTCGACGATGGCCGACGGGAGGTCCACGCGGTCCGTCTCGGTTTCGCGCGGCACTTCGCGCCACCAGAGGTTCGGGCCGGTTCCGGTAGTGGCCTTGACCGGCTCAAAATCGGGCGCGGCTTTATCCGACAATTCCGAATTGGCGTAAAAGGTTTTCACGCCCACGCGGAACGGCATTTCCGGGTCGCCCACTTCGCTGTGCCGGACAAGAAGGTTGCATGGAATGGCGACGACCTTGTCGGAATCCTTGCCGGTGGTGTCCGTGACCGCCAGTTCGTAGGCGCGGTCGGCCTCGGTGTAATTTCTGGTTTCGCCGATGCGCAGGTGCAGGTTGCTCTCGATGGACAGAAAATCCGTCAGCATCTGCCCGAGCAGCAGCAGCACGATGCCGAGGTGGATGAGCGCGATGCCGATTTTCCGCTTGCCTGGTTGATAATACCGGGCGTGGGCGCAGAGCAGGTTGATGAGCAGCACGGTGCCGAGCAGGTAGCCGCCGGGGAAAATGGGGATTTGAAACCCGGAGCCGGTCGGCTGCCAATAAATGAAAAAGCTGCGGAAGAATTCGTTCTGCGCCTTGTAAAGTCCGAGGTGCACCTGGGCGACCGTGCCCCAAAACACGATGATGCAGCCGATCACCAGGCAGGCAACGGTGAGCCGGACGGATGAAAAAAACCGCAGGAATGGATTTCGCATTTCAGTATTTCACGCCTTGAACGAACTGGGTGAAAGCGTCCTTCTGGCTTTCGACCACCTTCGCGTCGCCCATCAGTTTATAAAACCAGGTCCGGTCGGTTTGCGACACAATCACGCCGACCAATCGCGCCGGTTGGCCGGTGCGCGCGTCCGTGCCGCTCATGTCCACGAGCGACGCCACGCCGCTGGTCGCGGCGACCGTCGTCACGGATTTGCTCAAATCGTCGGCGGACAACGGCGCTAGGCCAAGCTGGCCGCGCCAGCGGTTGAAATTCGCAGCCAGACCACCGCCGTCGCCGGCGGATGAACTGACATTGACCGCCGCTGTCGCGCCGCCGTAACCGGTGAGCATGAATTTTGCGATTAGAAATTGTCCGCCGGAAACTTCCTGCCAGCCAGCGGGAATCTGCCAGTTCGGCTGGCCGTCGTGCGAAATTGGTCCCGAAGTGGCGGCGGGCGTGTTCATGTCGCCGATGGCCGGATGTCCTGAAGGCAGGGTGGAGGGCATTTCTCCCGCAGTGCCGGTTGTCTGCGCTACAGAGAACTTCAGGGATTTGAGAAATTCGACGAACGCCGGTTTCTGTTGCTCGACCAAATCGGCGTCGCCGGTCATTTTGTAAAACCAGGCTGTGTCGTCCCGGTGCTGGATGACACCGAGAATCCGCGTGGCGTCGCCGCTGGCCGGATTTTGCCCGGCAAGATCGTAAAGCTGCGCGGGCTGACCACCGGCCTCGACATTTTCCGCCGCCTTTTGCAATTCGCCGTCCGTCATTTCCGGCAGGCCGACCTGGCCGCGCCAGCGGTTGACGTTGGCCGAGTCGGTGCCGGCCATGCCCGGCAGCGGAACGATGCTCACGTCGGCCTGCTTGCCGTTTGCGCCCGCCACCTTGAACGAGGCTACGCGCATTTCGGTGGGCGCGACTTCCGTCCATCCCGCCGGCGTCGTCCAAGTCAGTGGTGCTTGGACGGAATCGGAGGCCAGAGGTGCCGCATTTGTCGGCGCGGATGAAATGTCCGGATGTCCCGGCGGCAGGGTCGGGTTTGGGGAATCCGTCGGCAGCGCGGGAGCAGCCGGTTGCTGTGGCTGTCCCTGATCCTTGGCGATTCGGTAAACCTTGATTTCGTCGCGATGACATCCGGTGGTGAGGAACAGCACCGCCGGCAGAATCAAAAACCATCGGGCGGATTTCGCGCAATTTTTCAAACGGACAATTCTATCGGTCATAGCATTAAACATTAGTTGGTTGATTGGCAGTTATTCAAGTTCATTCTGGTCATTTCAATATGGCGTGGCCGGGTGGTCCTTGCCGTGGCACGTCAGGGAGCAATTGCCATGAAGCATTCCCGTGCTTACGTATTCGAGCCGCCCGTTGGAGGACGGTGTGACGTAGGTGGTGTTGAAATTGATGAGGTGCGGCGCGTCAGCCACGCCGTGGGAATCATGGCAGGTCGTGCAGGCGGTGTGGTCGTTCACGACATGCGTGCTGTGGAACTTGAAGCTCTGGTTGGCCAGGATGCTGTCCCGGCTGTGGCATTTGTAACACAGCGCAAACGCCTGCGGGCCTTCCGGCTGGAAATCCAGCGTGTTGAGATTCCGTTCCAGCAGGGGCGCATAGATCGAGCCGTGCGGACCGTTTGCGCCAGAACCGCCGGCATTCGGACTTTGGTCGCTGTTGTGGCAATCGGTGCAGCCCACCTGGCTCTTTGTCAGCCACGGCGCAATGAGGCTGGGCACGTTGTTGTTCAGCCCTGGCGCTTCCAGCGGATGAAAACTCTGGTTGGCTATGGAAAATTGCAGCCGTGTGTTGGTCTGGATGAACTGCCGGGTGACGGTTGCCGGCCCGCGCGCGATGCTGTCCGCGTGGCAGCGGAAGCAAAGCTCATATTCATGCTGCACGGGCTGGATGATGCCGCCCGCCGCGCTGACGCCCTTGACGCCGGCGAGCATCCCGGAAACGGTCGTGGGCGTCGCGGGCAGCGAGTTCATCAAGTGCGGGTTATGGCAATCCGTGCAGGTGACATGGCGGACGGGAGGATTCACCGGGTCTTCCGTCGGATTGTATTCCGGGTTGTTTATGGTAATGGGATGGATGCTGGCCTTTTGAAAATCCGCCGCCACGTTTTTGGCGGCCACATTGCCGTTGTGGCAGACAAGACAATTCTGCTCCGGCGCTTGAAATTTCATCAGGAAT
>Ga0181534_10001195_pt1 | contig 17272 bp, 22 predicted proteins | sample PEATcosm2014_Bin_37_FD_119758 | JGI IMG/M metagenome (GOLD analysis project Ga0181534, IMG submission 119758) | Peatland microbial communities from MTU Mesocosm Facility, Houghton, MI, USA - PEATcosm2014_Bin17_10_metaG | ecosystem: Environmental > Terrestrial > Soil > Wetlands > Peat | place... | reverse complement strand
TGGCCAACGCCGCGGCGGTCCTGGAGTGGGTGGCTGCCCAAAAAGTAACTTTGCCGCCGATCTCGCAAGTCCACGATTTGACCAACGCCGCGACCGCGCTTTCAGCGGTTGGAAGCAGCTCTTGCGCGGGGCGAGTCCTGCTCGCAGTCGGTGCGGAGGCCTGATGTCCCCTGCTCCAAAGAAATTGCAGCGACGCACCACCCCGCTCCCGGTCAAACAACCAACGACCGGCAGCGCCCGCTCCCGCTCGCGCAATGCGACCGTAACCCGCGCACGCCTGCTCGAAGCGGCCGCCGATTTGTTCTCGACGCGAGGCTACGACGGCACGTCGATTCATGACATAGCCCGCGCCGCAGGTTACACAATCGGCGCGATCTATCGCCACTTCGACAGTAAGTCTTCGATCCTGTTGGAAGTCGTCAAATATTCGATAGCACATGTTCCGTCCGTCGAGCCCACAGACCCCACTGCTGCCCCGAATGCAGCGACGTTGCTTGGCGACCTGGTAGTCGAATTCGCGCTCCCGAAGATGGCGCGAGTCCGGCGCTTATCCAAAGAGCTGCATTCCGCGGCACGCAACGATGCAGGGGCGGCGAAGTTGCTCATCGCCTTCTATGCGCGCCGCGCTCACGAAATTGCCGACCTGATCGGCCGGGCGTCCACCGGCCGCGCGCAATCGCCGCACGGCGGCGAAGCAAAGGCGTGGATCCTCCTGATGTTGATGGTAGGAGTGACTCATATCGAGACCATCGACCCGGACCTGGTGTTCGAGAACGCCTGGCACGACGAATTGCGTGCGCTGGTCACTACTTTCCTCGACCCGAAAGCGAACATTGCGGCTGCAGCGACCCCTACGGGGAAAAAGCCATGACACCCACGGAAAAAGCCAACTCAGCGCGACACCAAACTGTGCAGGGCACCTATGCCGAAGCTTTGCAGCTCATCGCAGTACGCTCCTCGGTCAGTCATGGGCCGCTGCCCGTGTCACGAGACCGAATCGCAGCCTTCTGCGGTTTGATCGAAGACGGCAATACGAGCTATTGGGATGAGAATTTCTGTCGCGAGCACTGGGGACGTCCCATTGCGCCACCCGCCACCTTGCAGAGCTGGATACAGCCATTGCCCTGGTCGCCCGAAGGAGCCTCCACGCTCGAGCTGATGATGATGAAAGTGCCGCTGCCCGGCAGCACCTTCATCAATGTCTCCACCGAAATTGAATATCACCGACCGATCTATGTTGGCGAGATCCTGAGCTACTGGGACGAAGTGACCGGGATTTCGCCCGAGAAGCAGACCCGCCTCGGGATCGGTCACTTTATTACCGCCGTCGGTCACTACCAGGCAGCCGGCGGCGAATGCGTCGCGACGAGTGTCAATGTGCTTTTCCGGTACGAGCCCGGGGAACCGACATGATAGAGAAAGGTTGCGATCTCAGTTGGGAGGACATTCAGGCCGGAGCGCAGATTCCGCCCGTCGTACTCCTGGTCACTTACGAAAAGGTGGCAATGACGCCCATGGCAACCTGGGATTTATTTCCCGGGCACAACAACCCCATGTATGCCGCTGCCCAGGGACAGAAGGCGATCTACCTGAACACCATTGCGCTGCAAGGTTTCTGCGACCGTGTCCTGACGGACTGGACGGGACCCGCCACTCGTATAACACGCCGTAAAATGCAGATGCGGGATTCCGTTTTTGCCGGCGACACCCTGACCGGTCGCGGACGGGTGGCGAATGTGTATCGCGATGAGCGCGGCAACGTCGTGATCGATGCGCAAATCGACCTGAGCACACAAAACGGTCTCGTCTGCACAGCCAGCACATCGGCAATTATTCGCAGTCGGCTGACCTGACTGCAGTTGAGGACGGATACCGGATGAGGACATCGAATGAGCGCTGAAAGTCTCCAGGCCGTGCGCGACATCTGCGCCAGCATCACCAGAAAAGTTGACCGTGAGTACATCGCCCGATGCAGCAAGACCGGCGAATTCCCTGCAAAGCTGTGGCAGGCCTGGGTCGAGACAGGGCTCATCGGGCTGGGGTTGCCGGAGGAATATGGCGGGACGGGCGGATCCACCGAAGACATGATTCTAGCCCTGGACCTGCAGTATCAGGCGGGAATGATGTGTACCGCCATCATCACAAACTACATGTCGCGCGCCCCCTTGTTGCGTTACGGCACCGAGGCACAGAAACAACGTTACCTGCCGCCGACGGCGACCGGTGCAGAGTATTTCAGCTTCGGCATTACCGAGCCCGATTCCGGAACCAACACCTTCAAGATAAAAACGAACGCCCGGCGCCGGCCGGACGGCTCGTACGTGATAAACGGTCAGAAAACCTATCAGACTGGATTTAAGGAAGCGGCACACGTACTGCTGGTCGCCCGCACCTCGCCCCACGAGCCCGAGAATCGCACTTCTGGCATCTCCCTCTTCATTGTCGACACCCGATCCGCCGGCATTACCGCTAATGAAATGGACATCGTCGGGATTCTGCCGGAAAAACAATACACGGTATTCTACGACAGCGTGGTCGTTCCGGCGGATAACATCCTGGCTGAAGAGGGCAAGGGACTGGAGGCGCTGTTTGAGTCCCTGAACACCGAGCGGCTGTTGTGCTCGGCGTTGAATGTGGCACAGGCGGATTTTGTGCTGAATCGGGCCGTGCAATATGCCAAGACGCGGGCTCCGTTTGACAAGCCCATCGGCGCGTATCAAGCCATTCAACATCCCATGGCGCACGCCAAGATGTTGATCGAGGCGTCGCGTACGATGCTATACGTCGCGGCGCAAAAGCACGACAATGGCGAAAAGATCAGCCTGGAGAGCAACATGCTCAAGGTGTTGTCGTCCGAAGCATTCAAAGAGGCGGCGACCATCGCCATGACTACGTTCGGTGGGTCCTCCGTAGTCGAATCTCAGGACATTCTGCCTTTTTTCATCCTGTCACAACTCAACACTGTCGCACCGATCAACAACAACAGCGTCTTGAGCTTCATTGCCGAGAAGGCACTCGGCCTGCCCAAATCCTACTGAGCCATGTCGGTCGGGACTGTCGCGGAGGACACGAGAACATCCCGGCCTCACCTGTCTAACCACCGCATCAAGATTCTCGGCCGTGGACGGTTTTGTTGGTCATCGAATCGCCCACGGTGGCAGCGGATTGAACGCGGCAACGAGGAAGTCGATCATGACTCGAACCTTTGCCGGCGGTGAGCGGTCGCGGGCGTAAACAAGATGGATACCCCCGACGTCCGCTGCCGGGGCGTCCAGGGCAACGGCCTCCAGTTCGCCTCGCCGGATCGCATCGGCCACGATGAATTCCGGCTCATACAGAACACCGCACCCTGCGACTGCCGCCGCGACGAGGGCGTCGCCGTTGTTGGCCCGAATCGTTCCGTTGATGGCGACGCGCTTTTCACGGTCCTTACCGTACTGCCACTCATCGGGCCGCGCGACGGCCGAGATGGTCGAACCAAGGCAATTGTGGTTTCGTAACTCGCTCCACAGCCCGGGCCGGCCATGCGTCGTCCAGTAGAGGGGCGCCGCGCAAACGATCATGTCACTTTCGGCCAATTTGCGAGATACGAGGCGGCTATCCTTCAGGCGACCAACCCGGATCGTGAGATCCCAACCTTCATCCATCAGATCGACAACGCGATCGTTTAAGCCGAGGTCGACGCTGACGTTGGGATGCATCCTGCCAAATGCCGGGATGAGCGGCGCGACGTAACGAACTCCGAACGACAAAGGAGTATTGAGTCGGAGCAGGCCGGAGGCATCCACACGCTGGGAGGCGATCATTGCCTCCACTTCCTCCAGTTCAGGCAGAAGCCGGGTGCAGAGCTCCAGATATTGCTGCCCGGCCTCCGTGAGGCTGAGCTTGCGGGTGCTTCGATGAAACAGACGCAGCCCGAGCCGTGCCTCCAGGGCATCCAGATGCTTGGTTGCCATCCCGGGGGACAACGCGAGCAGCCGAGCGGCGGCTGAAAGGCTCCCAGCGTGTGCTGCGCGGGAGAACACCTGCATGCCTGTGATCCGATCAAGCATAGTTATTACGCACCCCTGGTGATAACTGATTAGTCGACGGGTGGGATTATCACCCAACAGGAGGAGATGTAAGGTCCCCGGCCTGTTGGTCATTGAAGGACTGAGCTACAAAATGAGGGCATATCAAGTTCAGGCCGGCGCCGGCCTTGGCGGGCTGCAGCGCGTCGAACGCGCCAGCCGCGCGCCGGAAGCCGACGAAATTTGTGTGAGCATCGCGGGTGCCGCGCTGAACTACCGCGATCTCAGTTTCTTGCGCGGGCAATTCCACAATACGCCTCACCATCCACTCATCCCGCTCGTCGACGGCTGCGGCGACGTCGTTGCCGTCGGTTCGTCCGTCACTCGCTTCAAGCCGGGTGATCGCGTGCTCACGAGCTACTATCCACGCTGGATCGATGGGAGGGTGTCTCCTGCCAAGACGGCCGTCTCCTTCGGGGCACAATGCGACGGCACGCTCGCGCAGGAACTGATCGCGAGCGAGGAGGCTTTTGTTCACGCGCCGCAGTGTCTCGATTCGATCGCGGCCGCGTCGCTTTCCTGCGCCGGCGTCACCGCGTGGAACGCGCTGTTCGTTGCGGGCGGGATCGCGCCGGGTGCGAGTGTTCTTCTGCTTGGAACGGGCGGCGTCTCTCTTTGGGCACTGCAACTGGCCAAAGCCGCGGGTCTCTTCACGATCGTGACCTCATCCGAGGATGAAAAGCTCAAACGGGCGCGCCTGCTCGGTGCCGACGCCACGATCAACTATCGAACAACCCCGGAATGGCAGAACGAAGTCTTGCAGATCACCGCCGGCGTCGGTGTCGATTTGGTGGTGGAAGTCGGGGGCGAAGGCACTCTGGCAAGGTCGCTCATGGCGACCGGGTTCGGCGGAGCCGTCGTCGTCATCGGTCGTGTCAGCGGCAGCGGCGCTGTCTTGATCGAGCCGGGGACACTCATCCGCGGCGCTAAGCGGCTAGTCGGCATCACCGCCGGAAGCCGCGCAATGCTCGAACAACTCGTTCGTTTCGTCGAAGTGAATGAAATCACCCCGACGATCGATAGGGTCTTCCGGTTCGAAGAGGCGCCGGCAGCCTATCAATATCTCGAGGCCGGGCGGCATTTTGGCAAGGTGGCGGTCGACGTCCGCTCCTAGGATATTCCAGGGCTCGGATGGCGCCCCTCGAGCGACGGGGAAACGGCCCGGGTCAACAGGTAGTACCTGAGCATTGACCGCAACTGGCGAGATCAGCAACGGTCGTCCCGAAGGCGACGCCCCAAATCAATCCTCTCGAACGAGCCGCGCCGGTGTCGTTGTCGCGCTCTTGCCGCTCATCCGTCCACATGATAGTCAACAACTGCGAAGCAGTGCTGAACGTGTATCGAGCGATGGTCCGTGCCGACCAACAGAGGCGATACCGTTGGAGATTTTAACTTGCGTTATGTGCGCTTCGCATCAACCGCGCGAGCACGATATCTGTGAGCAACAACCCTGCGGTCTCCTTTGTCACGCACCCGGTGTACCCCTATTCCGGTCAACTCGTGATCGATGGAAAGCTCGATGCAGAATCCCTGGTCAGCTACCACGGGAAAAGCTGCGCCGCATCGGTGTTTGACCCAGATGCAATAACTCGGTTGCTGGACATGCGCTGCATTGAATTGGCTGCTCTCTTCGGGGCACTATTTGTTCCTTTCTCCAAGATCGCCCCGCCGCACGAATTCATGCGCAATGTGGGTTTTGACTGGTTGCGTACCTACACCATCGGCGCCCGGGTTGAGTTTGAGGTTCCGCTCAATATTCGAACCTGGAGCAAAGCTTGGAGCATTACCGACTTCATGGACGGCTTGCAGGAAGTGCGCCAGGCGAGCCAGAGCGAGGCCTCGATCATCGATCCAACCACCCAAGCACATGGTGCGGTCGCATCGTCCTGTGTCATGAGCTTCCCGATTCCAGATCAAAACGCGCGCGCGATCGATGTTTTGCGGGAGCGTATACCGGGAGCCGTCGGGCTCGTGAATGGCGCCGCGAATCGGCTCGATGCTCGGGCCCTACAGCAGGGTGTACTGAGAGTTTATCGGTTCCCGCCCCGGATCCAGGCAGCAGCCTGTCGATACCTGGACTATTTCGCGCAATTTCTCAGTGACCTCGGGTTCGATGCACACTCGACGCGCGAACACCGAGCCGGGATGGTGATATTCACGGTCACCCCCTCATCGCAAGCACAGGCGCTCCACCGGATCGCGGAGGCATTGACAATCTACTCGAATCTGCCTGCCTTTCCCGATTTTGAAGCCGTCAGCGCGGGGTTGCCGGATCCTGCGGTGGTGGAGCTGCGTCGCGTGGTTGGAGAGATGAAATCGGAGCTGGCCCAGGCGCGAGCCAACATCAGTTCCCTGATGTTGGCAGACGATATTCCACGGCTCGATTGGGACGCGGCGGCTCTCGCTTCGGTTCCGGCAATCGACCATCCTGTAGCGAACAATCCGCCCTGCTCGGATCGCGAACCGCTCCTAGGGGGGTTGATCAGTCTCGGAGCGTACGAGAGTTTTGGTGTTCGATTCGATCTCGCGGCGTTTCTGCGCCTTCTCAAAAGAACAGTGCGCCGCCTCGGAGGTACGACGCCCCATTGATAACGCAACCGATGCTGGGAAGAACCTTCCCCTGTTCCACTACGAACTTTCACTTGTAGCTGGACGAGCTCGTGCCGCGAGGAGGTTGCGACCTCAATCAGATGGTCGCGAAACCTCTCGATCATCTCGCCAGTCACGGTAGAAGGTCCATTGGTCGGCAAGACTGGTCAGCATGGGTTTGAATCGTGATCCTCGGAAGACCCGGCGTGAAATCCTCCTGTGACACCCATTGCTCGTGCGCCAACTTCTTCGTATGGAGCAAGTCAACGGGATACGCGGAGGGGTCTGAGCAACGATGGGCGCTGCGCAAAGACAAAACTCGCTTCGTTGCTGCAGAAACGAATTTGAGTGTTGGGTGGCAGCGCACAAGTGGCTGTAAATACTGACGAATTGGTGGCCGTTCAGCAGTCGAACCTACGACCAAGAGATTAAGAGCGATGAACTGCGCGGGAGTCCGCTCCGGTATGCATAGCTCAGACCCGTCGCTCTCAGAGTCGCCTTTGCATGCTGTACTTTTATGCGGAGTTTCGGCATTGGAACGCCACCATCCGCAGAATTCCTTCGCGTTTTCGCACGAATAGCATCTTTGACTACCGGCAGTCGTTCGAATATTCTAGTCAGCATGACTAGATCATCTAAATCATCAAAAAGCCCGACATCAAAGCGCCCCAAGGCTCGTGCTGGGGGGCCTCGCGCCGGCTATTGGCTGCTTCAAGATGCGAAGGCGCGCTTCAGCGAACTCGTTCGCAAGGCACGTAGTGAGGGACCGCAGCATGTCACCGTCCATGGTCGGGACGAAGTCGTCGTGGTGACGGCCGAGTCATACCGTCGTCTGAAGGGCAGCGCCACCGGTCAGGCACTGATTGATGCCATGCAGGCATCACCCCATCGTGACATTGAGCTGCAGCCCACCCGGTCGTCCATGCCCGTGCGCGACGTAACGCTGTGACCGGTTGGCTACTCGACACCAACATTCTATCTGAGCTGCGTCGCAAGAAGCCCGAACCAAAGGTTATCGACTTCATCGCGGCTCAACCGCTCGAATCCCTGCATATCAGTTCTGTGACACTCGCTGAAATCCGCCTCGGTATCGAACTTCTCGCTGACGCGAGCCGTCGATCGGAGCTCAACACGTGGCTGACACACAAGGTGCGCCCAATGTTTGAGCAGCGTGTACTTCAAATTACCGAGGATGTCATGTTCAAGTGGCGACTCCTCGTCGAAGAGGGACGGAAGGTCGGACACACGTTTTCACAGCCCGACCTTATCATCGCCGCGACCGCACATCATCATGGACTCACCGTTGTCTCGCGCGACACGGAGCAGTTCCTCAGGGCGGGATGCTCGATTGTGAATCCATGAGACTGAACTGCCGGCATTCCAAGGACCACTTCGAACTTCGGAGACGGCTCGCGTGGGACTCGTCTCAAGTGCGTGAAACCTCAGTTCGCCGCGGAAGAACGTCGGGGCAGGACGCACCGCGCAAGAAAAGCGCGGCTTTAGGATTGAAGGTCCTTCATTATTTGCAGTAACTCAACCGGAATTAGTCGCACCCGCTGCAGCATTCTGCGAAGCTCGGGAGGGGTGATCACATTCCCGGGTCTGCCTAATGTTGATTGATACACTGAAAGAAGGTCATGCCCGCGCCGGTCGATCATCCATCCGGGATACTTCAACTTCTTTCCATTCGTGAATTCGACGATTTTCTCCGTTCGATCATCGGGCATAACATTCGATAACGAAGACTCGATTTTTGCGCCGATGACATCTCGGACCCAAACTGATTGGCGCCATGCCAGTCGGCAGCGTCTCGCTTTTTCGGATAGGCATGTGCAAGTGTGCATCTCCAATCTTGCGCGATGCATTTTCGAGGTGATGCATAGCCTCCTTAAACGATTTGCCCCCACCGGCATAGTTGTTCGCAACTTCGTTGAATGTTTTGAACCCGAACACGGGAGGGACATGGTCAAGCAACCCGCGAATGAGCATGGTGGTCGCGTAGTAGCATTGTTGGCCGTAAGCAAGCTGCATCTCTTCACACAGGCGCACATGTTTCCTGAAATCAAAATCCACAGATGTGAGCGTGCGCAACTCGACTATGCGGCTGTCAGCGACTATGGCCATTCCATCCGGCGAGAGTGGCAATTTGCCGTCGTCCTCCAGGCGCTCCAGAGCGGCTTCGATTTCCGGCAGAAGTGCGTCGATCTCCGCCTTAGCGTCGTAGGCGGAATAGAGGTTGTCGATCTCAACTTCTATGGCATTCAGCCGGGACGCGGACGGTGAAGTCAGGACGGGACCGGCTAGTCTTTTGAATTGCGTCACCAGGTAGCGGTATCCGCTCGTAACCGCCGTCTGTTCGTCAGGGTCGTCGGATGGACCACAGAAGCGGAAACGCCGTGCATCCTCAATCAGCTCGGCGACCACTTCCTTCCTCTTTTTATTATCTACCATGTTCTTTTTACGCTGGCTCGAGCCGCTTGACCTTAATCCGCTCGGCGTCCACCTGCGCCAGGTCGTACTGCGCCTGCTGAACGAGCCAACTCTCGGCGCTTCCACCGAAGGCTTTGGACAGCCGGACGGCCATCTCGGCTGAGATACCGCGTCGACCGTTCACGAGCTCCGAGAGAGTGACGCGCGTGACGCCGAGAGCTTGCGCTGCCTGAGTAATCGTCAGGCCCAGAGGCTCGATGCAGTCATGAAAGACCATGTCGCCGGGATGCGGGGGGTTTTTGATCATGGTATGCATTCGTAATGTGTAACGTTACGCATGTCAAACCACGGAAATCAATGCTGACGAAGAACCATAAGGACACCTATCTTATTGAATCTCATATGTCTTTGTTTTTTCATTGAAATTCTCTCGGAAATGTCGTACTTTGACAGCATGAGAGAGACCCTAGAAAGCCAGGTATCCGACCGGGTTGAGCGCAAGCGGCGCGATGTCTTCCTGCGCGCGGATTTCGACGACCTCGGCGGCTATGACCAGGTCGGCCGCGCCCTGCGGCAATTGGTCCGCGAGGGCCGGTTGCTCAGGATCGGTTCCGGCCTCTATGCCCGTGCACGTGCATCAACCATCGACGGGACACCGACGCCGGTCAAGGGTCTGCGCGATCTTGCCGATGAAGCTTTGCGACGTCTTGGCGTGAAGACATCCCCAACCCGGCTTGAGCAGGCCTATAGTCAGGGTAAAACGACACAGGTGCCATCCGGGCGGCGCGTAATGGTCAATAAACGGGTTCGCCGCAGGATCGGCTACAACGGCGCCACAATGAGCTTCGAGCGTGCTGGACCGGCGCCTCGTTGAAGATGTCGCCAACAGGCTGCGGCCAGGTGGTGAGGGGCTGATCGAAAAGGATTGGCATGTCGTCCGGGCTCTCGGCGTCTTAGCTGCGCTCGACCATGGCGAGGCGCGTCCGGTGTTCTCCGGCGGAACCTCGCTCTCCATCGCCTGGGGCCTCATCAAGCGGTTCTCCGAAGATGTGGATTTCAAAGTTGGTATGCCGGAGGCGTCAAGCCCTTCGCAAGCCCGCGCGCGCCGCCGTGCATACAAGGCAAAAGTCCTCGAAGCGCTCGGCTCTGCCGGTTTTGAGTTGATCGGGACACCTTTCAGCGGAAAAGAGAGCGGCTTCTTCTCCGCCGATTTCGCCTACGAGAGCGAGTTTGATACGGCTCCCGGACTTCGCCCGCATCTGCAAATCGAGATGACATTTCAGACGCCGGCCCTGCCCTCGGTCGAGCGTCCAATCCGGTCGCTCATTGCGCAAGCGCAAGGCAAAGACCCGGAGGTACGCGCCTTCGCCTGCGTCGATCCTGTCGAGACGGCGGCGGACAAACTGAGCGCGCTTGCCTGGCGCGTCTGCGTCCGCGAGCGCGGCTCCGACCGGGACGATCCGACGATCATCCGCCATCTCCACGATCTTGCCGCGTTGGAAGCAAGAGTAGCCAATTCAACCGAGTTTGCATCTCTGCTTAAGAAGTCTGCCGAAGCTGATACCGGTCGTGGCGGCAACCGCACGCCAAAGGAACCGGTTGAACGGTTCGCGCTCATGCTTGAGCGGCTCACCGCCGATCGCTTGTGGGCGAATGACTATGAGGAATTCGTGCATAGCGTATCGTTCGCAAAACCAGATGAAGTAATCTCATTCCGTGACGCCGTTGCCTCGGCAAAGCGGCTGGTCGAACGTTGCAAACGCCGGTAGGAAAGCGCATGAAAAAAACCAAAAAAAAACCGACAGGGCGCGGCTTAGGAAAAAACTGAATACCGCCAGCCCTACGAAAATCAACCTGACCAAGAAACAGTACGATGCATTTGTTACCGCGTTAGATGCGCCGGTTAAGCCACGTCCGCGCCTTGAAAAGCTGCTCGCGACGCCGAGCGTCCTCGATCAATGAGTAAAGACCTCGGCCACCAGCCGCCGCTCGTTCCAGCGCTTGGTATCACTTTTGATACCAACACTCTTGACCGGGTATCGAGGCCTGCACGCTTTCCCAAGGACTCCCGCCAAACTGAATATCTCAAAATCCATGAGGCCATCAAAACGGGACGGGTGGAGGGCTTCTTTTGCGAAACGCTCGTAACGCTTGAGGGCGTTCAGAACAAAGACCGCATCGCTGTTTTCGGCGGCACACGCATTCGCTCGGAGATAAGGCAAGCCGCCCCGAACGCGCATCAGATCACACTGAGCCCTGAGCAGCCGGACCGGCAGGACTTGCATCCGGAGCAAGTATCACGAATTCAAGCTGCACTCGCACTCGGTATCCGTGTGTTGAAGGCACCGCCGCGTGTCGGTGGAATTCGGCTCGAGCATTCTGATGCGAATGTCTTCCTGCAGGACCGCGATGACGCAAATTTAGCGGCACGCCTAGATAGAAGTACGGCCGCTGCGGAAGCTATGGAAGCTCGAGGGTTAGGGCAAGCCCGAGCGGCGAGTCTGAGCCAACAGTTCGCAAACCGGGCGAAGACCCCCAACATGAGTTGGTTACAGGGTCTTTCTTTGGCCCGTGATATTCATGAGGAAAATGCAGTCAAGCGAGCCATAGCAGAATGGGCAGACGGTGATAGTATTGCCGCGCATATTGGTTATGGCATTGACTTCTTTTGCAGCGAAGATAAAGGAAACGGCGCTGGCGCAGCATCAGTCTTCGACGATACAAACCGCCAATGGCTCAGCACTGCCTACGGCGTAAAATTCCTGACCCTGACCGAGCTTGCCACGATGATCTAGAAAGGAACCCGCAATGGCGGCAAAAAAGGAATCCGCGCAAAAAGCCCAATCGCCTGAACTTGGGGCGGGTGCAGGATTTACTTTCGAGGATGCTGTTGGCGCGTATTTTCTCTCGGCGCTCCTCGACGAGAGTTACGCCGCCGGATGCGATAATCGCGTTGTCTCTCGCGTTGCGTTTCAGCAGCGCGGTTTCAAACAGCCGCTCGATGACATCATCGTCGACTTCCGCGATCAACATGGCGGGCAGACTCGCTTAAGCCTTCAGGTAAAACGCGATCTAACAGTAAGTGCTGCGACCACCAACGAGGATTTTCGTGATGTCGTTCGGGATTGCTGGCGGACATTTAAGCAGGCGGAGTTCCGAAAAAGCGTTGATCGCTATGGAGTTGCGGTAGGGGAAATAGCGAAGGAGAAAGCTCGCGACCTGATTTCACTGTGCGAAATAGCCCGCGCAAGTGTCACAACAAGTCATTTCGTGGAGCGATTTGCGGACGGCGGCAATGCGAGCGCAGCCGTAAAGACTATAACTCCACGACAAGCTGAAAAGCGAAGCGTGGCGGCTCCAGCAACTGGGCGAGAGACCGAAGCGTATCTGGGAAGATGCGGTTATCCGGTGGCTGAAGGAGACAAGCCACAAAGCGAGCCACGAAGGCGACAAGGGCAAACTGCGTTGGCTCCATAAGCTTCTAACCGGAATGGAACTCACCAAAATCAACAGGGCTGTTATCGACGGGATCACCGACGCGAAGCTCGCGGAAGGCGCGAGCCCCGCAACGGTGAACAGGCACCTGGCGCTCGTAAGATCGATCTTGCGCCGGGCCCACAGGGAGTGGGAATGGGTTGACCGTGCGCCCGCTGTGAGGCTTCTAAAGGAGCCAACACGGCGGATACGGTTCCTGACAAGAGATCAGGCGGCGAAGCTTCTCAAGGAATTACCGGAGCATCTGCGGGACATGGCGACGTTCGCTTTGGCAACCGGACTCAGGGCTGCAAACGTAACCGGGCTGACCTGGGAACAGGTCGATCTGGAGCGGAAGCAGGCTTGGGTTCACCCGGATCAAGCGAAGGCGAAACGGGCGATCCCCGTACCGCTCAACGAGGCGGCCATGGACGTGGTGCAGCGGCAGACGGGCAAGCACTTCGTCAAAGTGTTCACGTTCGAGGGCGAGCCGGTGAAAGCGGTCAGCACGAAAGCCTGGAAGAAGGCGCTCAAGCGCGCCGGTATCGAGGATTTCCGCTGGCACGATCTTCGGCACACCTGGGCATCTTGGCATGTGCAGAACGGAACGCCGCTGCATGTCCTTCAGGAGCTGGGCGGCTGGCAGACGGCAACGATGGTGCGCAGGTACGCGCATTTCGGCGTCGAGCATCTGGCCGCTTATGCCGACCGCACCAACATCCATGGCACAAACGTGGCACAGCAGACCGAAAGCCGTGCCCACTAGAAGTTAGCGACGTTGCTCTAAGTCTTGGAATTTACAGGGAAGAAATTGGTGGGCCGTGTAGGAGCCCAGGTTTGCCGGTAAGTATCGGGAATTAAAGGATTTCTCGGTCATTACGGCCTGACGATACCTCGAAGACTACCCCGGTGGCAATTGGGCTGATCCGGAGCGCCGCCCGCCATGGCTGTCACCACGGCGGACGGCTACCACAGCCAACGTACTACAGAGGTACGCGACCATGGGTTCTTCACTGCCGTTTCATTCTACCTGCCTTCCCTCTGTTTCCAGGGAGGGCCAGCTATGACCACCGCTCAACGCAACCAGTCCGCTCGCGCCTTCGGCCGAGCACTCAAAGCCGCCCGCTTGGAAAGAGGACTCAGCCAGGAGGATCTCGCCGAACGCGGCGATTTCGACCGCACTTACCCGTCCATGCTGGAGCACGGACGTCGGTCCCCGAGCTTCTTTGTGATTCTTCAGCTTGCCCGCGCGCTCCGCATGGAGGCTGTCGTCCTCTTCGCTGAAGCCGTCGCGCAGTTGCGCAAGGAGGGCCGACCATGAGCAACTCACGCGATGTTTCGCCGCGTGCCACCGGGAATCGCAAGCCGAGCATCGAAATTTGCTATCGCTTGGCGGACAACCTGCGGCGATATCGGCACTACCGTGGCTACACCCAGCATGAGTTAGCTCGGCAATGCGGCTTTTCGAACAGCTATGTTGGGGAAGTCGAGCAAGGGACGGTGAACATCACCCTCGCAAACCTCGAGGCGCTCGCAACCGGCCTCCGATGTGGAGAAGATGAACTGCTGCGGCGACAGCTTCTGCTACCGCCGTTCCGTTGATCCCCTCTAGACCTTGCTGTACCTGTCTGTGCGGGCGATTGTGCTCACCCGCACAGACTCTACGGTTGCTCACCTTGGCCTCTCTTCCACCCAACGCTGAACCTCCGCCTCATACCAACCAACAGCCCTTGCGCTAATCTTCACGCTCCGCGGCAAACGCTTCTCAGCCTGCAGTTGATATATAGCCGACCGGCAAAGTCCAGTGCGGTCCTGAACCTGTTTGAGTCTCAAAATTCGGCCAGCCCCTGGCGACGCGGACGATTCCTGGGATTCCAAGGCCAACTCTTGTTGCTTACCATCTTTGGTTGACATCGACATATACCTCAGGAGTCAGTTTTTGCTCCTGTCTGGCAATATGTCTCTGCCGGACGTCCCTGTGTACCCTCGAATTGCGAGGTCTTTCAACACATCTTTCCGTCGAAGTACCGGAACGCTGCGTCCAAGGAACTCCATTCGTCCGCTGATGTCCATGGACGTCTCGACGCTGGCCGCCGAAGGAGTCGCCCTCAGCGAGTCAGTGGCTCCCTCTGTTTGGCCGTCTGCTCAATGCTCCCCCTGACGGTATCCCGGGCCAGCCACTCTTTATCCGTCCGAGGCGGCGACATCCGAGATTCAAAGGCGCGCGCAGAATTCGCAAGCTCGTAGTCTCCGCTGCTCTTAAGAATTGCAGCGATCTGACGCCATCCCGCTCGAACATCCTCTCGCGTTCTCTCAAGCGCCACCCGCCCCTTTTCCCCTTGCAGCTTCCCTGCGGCCAGGTCCCGCATGACTTCAGTCCGCCTGCCGTCAACAAACCTGGAGTCGCCACGCCGCTCCGCCCGATAAATCGGATCCTTCTTATAAGTGCGAGACTGCCCCCGCACCGCCCTTTCGGTCGCATTCGCAGTAACGCCGAGCTCCCTAAGATTCTCGGCAAACTGTGCCCGCCACGCCCGAAGAGTCGCCTTCCGGATATTCAATCGCTCCCCTTGCTCGCTCATCGCCTTCAGAACCACATGCACATGGGGATGCTTCTCGTCCGTATGCAACGCCAGCGCATAGCGATGCCTCAGCGCCCACTCATTCACCGCCAGCTTCTTCACCGCCTTCAATACCGCATTCGGTGACGTCCCCGGCGGCATTGAGAAAATGAGGTTATGAACGAGCTTCACCGGTTTGCGCCGCGGGTCCGGCGCGGCGGATCGCCAATCCAGCTCCTCAATATCCAGATCCCAATCGCTAATAACCTGCTGCTCGAAACCCTTACCGTCGACGCGGGTTCCGTTGTCCATTTCCACCCCCAATTCACCCTCACGCCCAACGTACGCAATATGGGTTCCGACACCGGCCAACGTCTTCGCGCCTCCAGAAACCTTGACCATCACTTCGGGCGCACGATGAACAGTCAACGCGATCTGCAAGCGCCTGGCCCGCGTGACGACTCGCATCCCTCGGCTATAGGCCCCGATGTCGAGCAGCGGTTCCTCCCCAAAACTTAAATCAACGATCCGCTTTCTCATGGCCAAGGTTCCAAGTTTTGAGATTGGCGGCAATGACTGCCTTGAAATGATCCCGCAGACCTGCCAGGGCTCGCAGCACCGCTTTCAGATCGTCGATAGTCGGTTCGCCCGGACGATCGCCGCGATTCCATGCGTGAGCGATCTGATTGATGTTCCGTCCGATCGCTCCCACCTCCGCAAGGCTTGCCTTCAGCGCCCTCAGCTCATCCGGAAGCAACGGGGCAAGCGATCGAAGATGCGACCGGACCAGAAAGGACACATAGGTAGCGGTCGGCACGGACCGCGCCTGCGCCCTCTCTCGCAACAGCAATAAGTCTTCAGGATTCAACCGAACAGAAATTTTTCCGGTCGCGGCCACCCGCTCAACCGGCTCGATCACATCCGAGTGGACGACCTCGGACGCTAACAATGCAGAGTTAACCAGCCTCTTCAACAAAGCTGACTCGGTGAGCCCCTGTTGATGAGCGAGCGCCGCGAACTGCGCCTTCCTTGCGGCGGTCACCCGAGCCGAGATGAGAGAGCCGGCGACCATGGTGTTAGTGTCATACAATAGACGCCCGTCGGCTATCCTGCAATTGCGAGGTCTTACCTCTCAATTCAAACTCGTTGTCAGGTAACACTCACCTACTTAGAACCTAGACGGCCGCGTCACACTTCAAAGCCATGCCCGATCAGTTGCCTGAACGAGTCGTCCAATCGATGGCAAATCAAAATGACGTCCCAGCCAATGCGCACCCCGGACTTCAGACGCCATGCCACGACATCGAGAATGCCCACTTCCGCTTATCAGGACTTGAGCTTCGAGTAGCCCCCCTCGGGTTCACACGGATCAATCTCACTTAGGAATCCGTAATATGTGCCGCCCACCTTTCTGTCGGACGAGTGGATGTGGCCGAATCCGAGCAGCCGTCCATGGCCGGTCCGCGCCAGGAAGATCCGCACGCCGGCATTGGTAACGGACTCGATCTGCCACTCAGCGTCGATCTGTGACAACGGCTGTCCTCGCCTGTCAAACCGATGTGCGATGGAGAGCAGACGAACCCGATGGCCTACATTCTCGGCGAATTTGATCCTTCTTCATGCAATAAGTGTACTGTAATCGCGTGTTCGACAGGCGGTACCCGGGAGCCCGGACGATTTGTGATGGGGGGCAAGCTACTCGAATACTGTCAGTCCGATCGGTTAAAGTAAGAGTCATCTCCGGGCAGTCGACAATCGTATGTCAGCTCTGATCTTCTATACGGATGATTCGCAAGCACTGGTAGTCACTGACACACTTGCGACCGATCTCGATGGATCCCCGGCGCTGTTCTGTAGCAAAGCATTTTACCTCCCTCACTTGCGTCTCATAATTGCAGGGACGGGAGTGGGAGGCTTGTCCGCGCTGTGGCTCGCGCAAATAAACGATCACATGCTCGTTCGCGGTATCGAGAACCTCAACACGCATACTCCTATGGCTCTACAGACTCTTTGGATTGAATTCAGCGCCCGACAAGCTCTGTCGCCAGATGTCACAACCACGATCTATCACATCGGTTTCTCCGAAGAGTCACGAGTCATGACCGCTTACGCATATCGGTCGACCGCGAACTTTGCATCTGAAAAGCT
>Ga0181534_10001194_pt1 | contig 17274 bp, 10 predicted proteins | sample PEATcosm2014_Bin_37_FD_119758 | JGI IMG/M metagenome (GOLD analysis project Ga0181534, IMG submission 119758) | Peatland microbial communities from MTU Mesocosm Facility, Houghton, MI, USA - PEATcosm2014_Bin17_10_metaG | ecosystem: Environmental > Terrestrial > Soil > Wetlands > Peat | place... | reverse complement strand
TTGTTCCAGCAATTGTGCGGTTGATTGTGCTGATATGTTTGTGTTTATTACCATACTGCTGACTCCTTCCATGAGTCACCCCTTGCGGGGAGTTTTTTATTACACGACATCCTTGCCGTGAGGTGGACCTTTTTTGGTAGGCGTCCGCCAGTTTTTCCTTCCAGCCGTTTGCGGCCGCTGGGCGCCGTTTTCCGACAACTCATTATCGGCGGCTTGCACCGCGACTTGAGCGCCGAAATTGTCGAAGTCCATTTGCCTTTCAACCTGAGCAGGATCGAAGAAATTTCTTTCCTGCCCCGGACGCACGGCAGCCGCCTGACCATCTGGCCGGTTGCCGGTTTGTTTGTGAGGTGATTGTTCACCGTTTTGCCTTCGTCAAGCCGTGATTTTTTGATTTGTTCGGGTTTGCCCTGCTATTGGTATCGAACGCGGAACTCATTTGCCGGCTCTTCCCTTTTAGGCTGGCTGGCTACCCGGACGGCCACTGCGGACCGTCCGGGTATGCCCACCCGCCGCAACCAAAATTGTCTGAATCAGCTCAACAGCTTCAGTGCAATTTGTGGAAGCGAATTTGCCTGGGCCAGCATCGCAGTGCCGGTCTGGACAAGGATGTTTTCCCTGGCATATGTGGTGCTCTCCTGCGCAACGTCCACATCCATGATCTGGCTGTTGGCCGCCGAGAGGTTGTTGTTGAGCGTGGAAAGCTCGTTGCTGTAGTCAGTCAACGTCTCCTCATTGGCGCCAATGTTGGCACGATCCGATGCCAATTGACCGATGGCCGCAGTCACCGCAGCCAATGCACTCACGGCACCGGTCGTGGTGGTAAGCGAATCACTCGCCAAACCAGAATAGACCGAGGCTGTGAGATCAACGCCTTTGTTGGTATATGTGTTCGCGTTGTTGTCAATCGTCACGCTGAGGTTCGCGCCATCGAACAGGCTGACCCCGTTGAAGTTCTGCGTTGACACATTATTCACATAATTTGCCAACGTATTGAACTCGTTATTATACAAGGTGCGGTCACTGCTCGACTTGGTCACGTCCTGGGCTTCCACCGCCAGTTCGCTCATGCGATCCAAGGCGGTGCTTACCTGTTGCAGATAGCCATCCTGTGTTTGGTTGAACGAGATGGCGTCGCCAACGTTGTTCGAGGCGGCGGTGTTGTCACCCATCTCGGCCACCAAGTTCATCGAGACGGCTAGTCCCGCACTGTCGTCCGCCGGTGAATTGATTTTTGAGCCGGAGGATAAACGTGCGAGCGATGCGCTCAGCGCTGAACTGGATTGTTCCAGCAAAGACGCAGTCGTTTGTGCTGATATGTTTGTATTGATTACCATATAACTCTTTCCGTGAGTCGCCCCGTAAGGGGCATTGATTTTGCGCGGCGTCCGTGCCGCGGGTGAACCATTTGCAGGGCGGTTCACCATGGGTTAAACCCTGTCAGCTCTTTTTGGCTGCTGACCGCCGGTGTCTTGCGACACCTTCTTATCGGAGGAATGCCCCGGAACTTTAGGAAGGCGCCTTCAAAAATTTGCGGTTCCCCTGAACGACTGCCGTCAAAGTTTCACTGAAGCATTTCCTGGGAATGCCGATGATATGCTGATACAGTCATCAAATGTCGTGTGGACCGCGTCCTCACTTCAATTGTCCGGAATGCGGGCTTGAAAATGCCATTGTGAAAAACCCGGGTCGCGCAAACCAGCTTCTCCTTGCCCTCGGCGCGGAAGTCCGTTCGGCCCGCGCCGGGTCGGACCAGGGCCAGTTTCCCATTCTCGATCTCATCGGCAACCTGCGCGACGAAATCATCAGCGAGCCAGAATGGGCCGCCGCGCATCGCGCGTGCGCCGAAGCCTGGGAAAAAGTGGTTCGCATCGTCGAGTCCGGCCAGCCGTTCAACCTGGAAAACATCGAATGGCTGAACACGCTGCTGGCAAATCTTCAGAAGCAATTTTCCGCTCCCGGCCAAATGCCCGAACTCCCGCCGGCCGTTTCCCTGCCGCCGGCCGCCGCGCCCGCCGTTTCTCCCGCACCCGCGAAATCCGCCGCCGCCGAAGAAACGGGGCTGAATTTGAACATCGCCAGCGACGGCGATTTGCTGCGCGAATTCATCACCGAGTCGCGCGAGCATCTCGACAACATCGAACAGGGCGTGCTGGTGCTGGAAAAAGAGCCGGCCAACGCGGAGATGCTGAGCACCGTTTTCCGCGCCTTCCACACATTCAAGGGCGGCGCCGGTTTTCTTAATCTCATTCCCATCAACCGGCTGGCGCACATCCTCGAATCATTGCTGGACCTGGCGCGGCAGGGCAAATTCACCATTGCATCGCCAACGATTGAAATTATTTTGCGCGGCCGCGACGTGCTCAAACAATTTCTCGATGCAATTAACGGCCAGGTCAGCGGCAACAAACCGGCGACTCCAATTCTCATTCCGACGGAAGGACTGAAAGCGGAAGTCGCGAAAATGATTGAACTGGTTTCGTCCGGCAAAATGCCCGAAGCCGCCGCAACGTCGGAAATTTCTCCTGCTGCACCGGCAACCTCGACTCAGGAAACGGCGGCGTCAATTGCGTCTTCCGCCAATGGCAGCGCGAACGCGATGGTGCGCGTGGACACCAGCAAGCTCGATGGTCTTCTGGATTTGGTCGGCGAAATGGTTATTGCGCAATCGCTCGTTGCGCCGAACCTGGCGCGGCTGTCGGATGGCGACGCGCAATTTTCGCGGAACGTGGCGCAGTTGAACCGCATCACCCGCGATTTGCAGCGCGTGAGCATGTCGCTCCGCATGGTGCCGGTTCGCGGACTGTTCCAGAAAATGGCGCGGGTCGCCCGCGACATCAGTGCCAAGCAGAATAAAAAGGTCAATTTCATCACCAGCGGCGAGGACACGGAACTGGATCGCGGCGTGGTTGAGGAATTGAATGATCCGTTGCTCCACATGATCCGCAATTCGATGGACCACGGCATCGAGCCGGCGGAAAAGCGCGCCGCAGCCGGCAAAACGCCGGTCGGTTCGCTGCACCTCCGGGCGTATCACCAAGGCGGGAACATCGTCGTCGAAATCGAGGACGACGGCGCCGGTTTGAACCGCGACCGCATTCTGGCCAAGGCAATCGAACGCGGCCTAGTAGGGCCGGGCGCAAATCTGACGGACGAGGAAATTTACCATTTCATCTTTGCCGCCGGTTTTTCCACGGCGGAAAAGGTCACCGACCTTTCCGGTCGCGGCGTCGGTCTCGACGTGGTGCGCCGCAACATCGAAAAACTGCGCGGGCGCGTGGACATTTCCTCCACGCCGGGCAAAGGCTCGCAGTTCAAGCTTTCGCTGCCGCTGACGCTGGCCATCATTGACGGGCTGGTGATTGGCGTCGGCGAAGAACGTTACATTCTGCCGACGCTTTCCGTGCGCGAATCCTTCCGCCCAACGGCGGAGATGATTTCGCGGATTCAAAACCGCGCTGAGGTGGTCAATGTTCGCGGCCGGCTCATCCCGCTGCTGCGGCTTTACGAATATTTTGGCATCAAGGCGCGCGCGACCGACCCGGCGCAGGGCATCGTGGTGGTGGTGCAATCCGGCGCGAACGTCCGCGGCCTGCTCGTGGACGCGCTGTTGCACAAGCAGGAAGTCGTCATCAAGAACCTCAACGAGATGATGGTTCACAAAAACCCTGCCTTCGCCGGAGCCACGATTTTGGGAGACGGCCGCGTCGGCCTCATCCTCGACGTGAACGCGCTTGCGCATCAGGAGAAACAGCCATTCTCGAAGGCGGCCTAACTGGAAAAGCTTCTCCGGCTTAACGCCGGGCTGGTGCTTCGGGCTTTTGATAAATGGCGGGTTGCAACTGGTGCAGCGAATGCCGGATGCCGCTCAAGCTTTCCGAATGGCCCACGAGCAGATTCCCGCCCGGCTCCAATTGCTCCGTCAATTTCGCAATCAAAGTTTCCTGCGTGGGCCGGTCGAAGTAAATCATCACGTTGCGGCAAAGGATCAAATCAAAGCGCTGGCTAAATGGATAGTCCGGCTGAAGCAGGTTCAAATGCCGGAAGCTGACCCGCTGGCGCAATTGCTCCTTCACCCGGAACTGTCCCTCAAACTGTCCATTGCCGCGCTGGAAATAGCGCCGGAGCAATTCGGGGCGGACCGGTGCCAGCTTTTCTGAGTCGTAAATGGCCTGCCCCGCCCGGTCAAGGATGCGTGTCGAAATGTCCGTGGCGTCAATCGTCCACTTTCCCGCCAATCCAAAAAATTCTGCCAGCACGATGGCCAGCGTGTAGGGTTCCTCGCCTGAGGAGGACGCCGCGCTCCAGACGCGAAAACCATCGCGTTCGTCATGGCACAACCGCCAGGCAGGCAACAACACCGACCGCATCCAGTCGAAATGTTTTTCCTCGCGAAAAAAATGGGTGTGGTTCGTGGAAATCACATCAACGAGATTGCCCAGCTCCTCCGCGCTTTCCGCCGTTTTAAGCCACTGGCAATACTCGTGATAGCCGCCGATTTTGAGTGCTCGCAGGCGCTTGGCCACGCGGGCGCTCACCAGCGCACGCTTGTCGTGGCCGAGATTGATGCGGCTGTGTTCGTAAATCAGCCGGCGCAAAAATTCGTAATCGGCATCCGTGAGCGTGTCGGCAGCAGTCGTTGATTGAATTGCTGGCACGGTGGTTCAATTATTTTTGCGTGCGATGGACGTTCAAAAATCCCGAAAACCATCGCCATTCGCCCGCACGAAACTTTTGCGGGACTGGCAAGCGTTTCCGGTGCAGTTGCGCAATTTGGTATCGGTCCCGCAAATATGATTCTTGAGCCAGTTGCCCAGCAGTTCCTTGACCTGGATGACCGCCGTGGTGGTGGCTCCGTCGCGTTTGACAGTTTCCACCAGGCTGCCGTAGTCGCCAAGGAACTGCGCGTGTGCGGTTTTGTTCTGGCCGCGGGCGGGGCATTGATGTTCCTGCATCACTCCTTCCTCGTGGCGGAAATGGGACTGGGCATATTCACCGAGAAAGCCGAGGAGCTGGAGCAATTCCTCGCGGGCGGTGCCTGCCAGACAGGCGGCGTGCAATTCATTGATGCGCCGGATCAATTCCTGATGCTGGGAATCAACGGAGTCGACGCCCGTGGACATCTGCTCCTCGTCCCAGGCAATCACGCCGTTTCTTGAACGAACGTGCCGGTCTTCCGGCATGGGAATGCTCAAAGCCGGACGGCGCGTTTCAACCGGCTCCGTGTTGCGAAACGATTTCTGTCCATGTGAATTTCCGTTCCGCGAAGGCTTTGAGTCATTTTCGTCCGACGAATTTTGCCGGCCAGCCTCACCATTCGAGCCGCCGACGAGATGCAGGAGTTCGGTGACAGATTCCTTCATGACAGCCGCTTGGGCGTTGAGTTCCTGCGCGGCTGCGGCGCTTTCCTCTGCACTGGCCGCGTTGGATTGAGTCACCTTGTCCATCTGGCCGACGGCACTGTTGATTTGCGTGATGCCCTGTGTCTGTTCGCACGAGGCGCTGGCTACTTCGGCGGCCAGTTCATCCACCTGCCGCACCTTGGTCACAATTTCATTCAATGTCTCTGCGACTTTCTGGCTGATCCCAACGCCTTGGGCGGTCTTGCCGATGGCGCCTTCAATCTTGGCGGCGGTTTCCTTGGCGGCCTGGGCGCTGCGCTGGGCGAGATTGCGCACTTCATCGGCGACCACGGCAAAACCCAGTCCGGCTTCGCCGGCACGCGCGGCTTCCACGGCGGCGTTGAGCGCGAGGATGTTGGTCTGGAAGGCGATTTCATCAATCGTCTTGATGATTTTGGCGATGTCGTCGCTGGAAGTTTTGATGGCTTCCATCGCGCCGCTCATCGCCTGCATATCACCAACACCCTTGTCGGCGGCAGCGCGGGCCTGCTTGGCGAGGTCGTTGGCTTTCTGCGCGTTCTCGGCATTGCGCTTGGTCATGCTGGACATTTCCTCCAATGACGCGCTGGTTTCTTCCAGCGAGGCGGCCTGTTCGCTGGCTCCTTCGGCCAGGGTCTGGCTGGCGGACGAAACCTGGCTGGCGGCGCTGGCCACTTGTTCCGAGCCTGAATCAAGACTTCCGGCGATGGCGTGGACCAAGAAGTTCAAGCGGCGCACGGTGAACCAGACGACCACCACGACCAGGGCAAAAGTTGCCCCGATGCCGGAAAAACTCAACAGCCGGTTGTGGCGGAATGCCGACAATCGGATGGCCAGCAATGTATCCAGTTCGTTGACGCTGGTGTCCCAGAGACGAAAACTTTCGGCGCGGGCGTTCCAGCCGGCGGTTTCAAATTCGGACGCCGGCACATTTTCCCCGGCGATAATGCGGTTCAACAATCCGAGGAACGCCTGGTTGGCGGCGGTGTATTTTTCAATCGCCGGCGGCAGGTTTTTTTGCAGTGATTCGCTTACGCCGTAAAAGTTCTTGTCCTCACTCAACGAAGTCTGGGCGTCGCCGGTGATGCGGTCCTGGTCGTCCTGCTGCAACATCGCCGCCATGACGGCGATTTGGGAAACGTTGGTGGCCACCGTCCCGGCGCGCAACCAGCCGCCGACTTGCAGGGTGATGTCGCTCAAGCGCTGCTGGGTTTGAGGCAGGGTGGACAGCGTGATGTCCACCAGATAATAACTGTCGAGGTCGGTGTCGAGGATGAGATTGGAGAGGTCGCCCGAGTGGGCGATCATCGAGCGGACGGAGGCGACGAGATTGCCGGTGGCATCATCGCCGGCAGCTGCCGCGAGCGGGGCGCTGTTGAGGCTCTCCCAGCCGGCCTGCACCACCGAGAGCCGGGCATTATCGCGCTTTCGCAAAGCCAGTTCCGCGTCGTTGAATTTAAGCGTCCGGCCCAAGTCGCCGTTGTAGTCGGCGGCCAGCGCCTGAAGCTGTGAATCAATCTGCTGCTGGAGGTCGGCCATGCCGGCCTTCGCCGAATCGTCCCCGGCTTGCACCTTGCGCGCTACCGCCTGGTAACGCGGGAACAAGTCCAGCAGTTGTTCCAGCGGTCGCTGGAAAGCGTCGCCCCGCATTTCCTGCGTGCCAAAGGCGATGTCCTTGTTGACCGAGGTGCCGATGACAAACAACAGGATGCAGGTCATCGGGATGACGCCGACCACCGCTGCAAGCACTATGTAATGCCAGAGTTTAAGCGAACGTGTTTTTCTCATAAATGGTCGGTTCGGATGATGATTAAAAATTCCAATCAGTTGGCGGCGGCCTTGCTGATGTGTTCCAGTTCGCCGGTGGCGATTACGCGGTCAATGTTCAGGAGGGTTTTGACCGTGCCTTTCACCTTGGCCATGCCAATGATGTAGTCGGTGGAAATTTTCCCGCCGAAGTCCGGCGTTTCCTCAATGTCGCCGGTGGTCAGATTGACGACCTCCTCCACGCCGTCCACTATCAGCCCCATCTGCGCGTTTTTGCCGTCGTGCATCTTCACCTGCACCACGATGATGCAGGTCAGTTCGGTGTCCTTCACGCCGGCAAACCCGAATCGCACGCGCAGATCAATCACGGGAATGATCCTGCCGCGCAGATTGATGACCCCGCGCACATGTTTTGGCATCTGCGGAACGGTCGTGATGCTGGTTTGCCGGATGATTTCCCGCACCTTCAACACGTCAATCCCGTAGGATTCGTTTTGCAGGTTGAACGTGAGATGCTTGCCTGCGTATTTCTGCCGGTCGCCTTTTGCAGTTGATAAGGTTTCGGATGGCATAAAATAATTGTTGAAGATTGCATCGCCGATCAAATGGCATCCTTGCTTGAACAAGGGATGGCAGGCTTGCCTGACAACACAACTGTATCTTCGAGAATTAATCGGCTGGATCCGGGGAAACTTTAGGACGTGTTTTCAAAATCGGAATCTGGCTTTTCATCCTCATGCTCATCCTCATGCTCATCCTCATCGTCATGCTCATCCTCATCGTCATGCTCATCCTCATCGTCATGCTCATCCTCATCGTCATGCTCATCCTCATCGTCATGCTCATCCTCATCGTCAGTTTTGGCAGGTTTTTTGAGGATGAGGATGATTCGCCCGGCGGCGACTAGGGCGTCGCCGCCATGAGTTTGAAGAAAAAACAAAATGCAGGCGGCAGGCTTTGTAGAATCCAGTTTTAACATCGCCCGCCGCCTGTTCACCCGGAGACATTCCGGGCAAATGGTAATGGTTGAGGATTGAAAGTTGAGGGTTGAGGGGAAACAACGGTTGATGGCCGGGGTTTTTAACCCTCAGCCATCAACCATGAACCCTCAACCTTTCATATGGACATGATGGAGCCGTTGCCGGTCCAGTTGCTCGCACCGGTGCTGCCGCCGATGGCGCGCGCACGCACGAGATATGTCGTGCCCGGCACAAGGTTGCCGACACGATGCGGCGCGCCTGCGACGAGAGGCAATACTCAAACGGATTCGTTTCAAAGCCAAGGTCTGACTGCTTTATGTCGGCTCGTCACCCCATAACTTGAGCATTTATTTATCTGGAAGCCTGTCTGAATAATTACCAGCATCGAATCGTCGTCGCCATCATCCTCATCCTCAAATATATCCTGCCAAAACTGACGATGACGATGAGAAAGAATATTCGGTTCTTTGGTTGTTAATGCCTTCAAGTGCGTGTTTTCAACCGTGACTTTGTTGAAGCAAATGTGTTTTCAACAATGATGCGTATTCCAAGGCTCCTTCATTTGACTTAAATACATTCCGTTACGAGCTATTCAAAGACACCGGAGAAATTCCTGAAAAGATCAAACCGCACATCACGACGATTCTTCGCGGAGCTTTCGTCGGTTCCTGAAAACAACGGTCAGGCGGAACGGCGGTTGCCGTTGGATGACATCCGGGCGGTGATCATCGCGGCGCGCACTTCGTTCACCGATGGATTTGCAGGCGCAGGAACTGGTTGGTGGCAATGGCCGCCACGTTGGTGGAGCCAGTGACGGTGACGTTGACATACTGGCCGGGCGGGACGCCGTTGGTGGGTGATTCTGAAACGCTGGTGCCGGGCATGTTGGTGACCCAGCCGCTTGCGAAGGTGTATGTCAGCAGGTTGCTCCAGATGGACAAATTTTCCGATGCCTGCACAAGGTAGGTGATGTCGGTGGCCGATGTGTTGCGAGGGAAATTGAGAAGAAATTTCTCTCCCGCGACGTTGCCGACAAACGGATTGGCGTTGGTGACCGTGGGATTGAAGGCATACGCGTAGGCCAGCAGGTTGGCGATGCCATCATGCGTTGGATTCGCCGAATCGCCGGCAATGGCCGGGTTGCCGGCATTGGTCCCAAAATACGCGAGCTTCCAAGTAACATTCGGCGGTTGGATGATGGTAATCGTGGTGCTGTTGTCCGTCGCCGAAGCGAGGCCGTTCCCGGCATTACCGGCGTAGCCGTAGGTGATGGCATACGGCGAACCTGCGGCGTTATTGGTCGCGAGGGATGGATCGTTGTAGTTGATCCAGAAGGCACCCGTGCTGTTCGTCACCGTTCCGCTGACGGCAATGCCGTTGATGGTGGCGGTGACCACCTCGCCGCTGGCCGGATAAACCGGGCCGGACCCGCTCAATTCACCGCTTAAAATAATGCTCGTCACGCCATAGGTGTTGGTCAAGGAACTCAACCCGGTGAACTGCAACGCCACCAGATTCACCGTCACGCTCACCATGTTGGTAACGATGTTGTAATCCGCCGCATCCGACGGCGTGAAGAGCACCGGCACATTTGTAATTCCAGCCTTTGGCGCAATTGACGGATTTACAAAAGTCAACGCGCCTGGAACCGTTGCCCCTGCCCCGTTCGTGAATGTTCCGCCCGGAGTCGAATTCGCAAGCGTCTGGCCATAAGTTATCGCAGTGGCCGCCAGCGTCCCGTTCAACAATGGCGTCGCCTTGTTCACCGTCACGCTCACTGTATTCGTCTCGTTGCCATAATCCGCCACATCCACTGGAACAAAATACACCTGCACGTTTGTCATTCCCGCCAATGGCAATATCGTCGGCGTCACAAAATTTGTGCTCGCCATCAACACCGCCGTTCCAGCGACATTCGTAAATGTAACTCCGGTCACCGTCGAGCTTGCCAGCGTCTGACCATAAGTGATCGCACTTGCACTCCACGCACCGCTCAATATCGGCGTCCCCTTGCTTACCGTCACGCTCGCCGTGTTGGTCACATTGTTGTAATCCGCCGTGTCCGTCGGCGTGAAAAACACCGACACGTTCGTGATGCCCGCTTTCGGCGCAATCGATGTATTCACAAATGCCGACGTGCCAAGAACTGTTGCCCCCGCCACATTCGTGAATGAAGCGCTGAGCGTCGAACTCGCAAGCGTCTGCCCATATGTGATCGCACTTGCACTCAACACAGCGCTCGACACCGGCATTCCCTTGTTGACTGTCACACTCACCGTGTTCGTCTCATTGTTGTAATCCATCGTGTCCGTCGGGGTGAAGCTCACCTGCACATTTGTAATCCCTGCCAGGGGAGCAACTCCAGAATTCACAAAGGCAAGCGTCCCGACAATCGCCCCGCCCGACGCATTCGTAAATGTCCCTCCAAGTATCGAACTTGCCAGCGTCTGACCATAAGTGATCGCTGTCGCACTCAGCGGCGTTGCAACAATCGGTGTTGCAAGATTGATCGTCAGCACCGCCGCGGGTTGCGTCCCCAAGGAGGACGCGGTGTTTGTTGGATTGCTCAAGGCGAGGTTCACCGTCAGGTTCGACTGCTCCAGTGAGTTGCCTAGAACAGGCACGGTAAAGCTTTTTGAAACCGTTTCTCCATTCGTCCAGTTTAACAAGCCGGAAACAGCAGTGTAATCTACACCGCTCACAGCCGTGCCGCCAACGACCGTGGCATAGGAAACTTGGACCGCGCCGTTGGTGCCGCCAAGCCGGTTCACAGTGATGGTCAAGTTTGTGACAGTCTCCTTGACGCTGTAAGCCGTTGAACTGAATGAAAACGTTCCAGAGAGCAGTCCGAAGACGGAAACGGAATTCGACGTGCCGACAATCACCTTGCCGTCGGCAACCGTCGGCACGTTGAATTTGATACCTGCGCCAAGGAGGTCGCGGTTGCCCGATGCCTGGCCGCTGTTGTAAAGCTCGGTCGTAAAATTTGTGGCATTGCACGCGACGAGCGTGGCCGCCGCCCCAAGCGTCGCCGGCATTTGAATCGTCCAGACAATTCCATTGTTTGTCCAGTTTGCGGAGATGCTGGGGGTGGAACCCTTGTTTGGGTAGGTGCGTGTGGTATCAGACAAAATGGCGCTGCGGTTCAGCGCGCCATTGGTCACCGATATGGCCTTCAGATTGTCGTTTTGAGCCGCATAATAAATCCGCCCGTTAAAATAGGCTGGCGTGTCAAACGAAGCCCCGATCTGACCAAGATTGGTCTGCACGATGAAGTCAAAGACGTTGTTCTGGTCATAATGATTGTTCCCGGTCGTGAACTGGTCGCGGTTGACAACAAAAATTTGTCCCTGTTTGCCGGCTCCGAGCATCTCATGCGGATAAGTCCCCGTCTGGTCGGGAAGCAACATCAATCCGCCGGAACCAAGGTCGGAGTCTTGGGATTGCAAGTTGGTCTGGTTCCATGGAGTGAAATAATCAGCCACCACCAGTCCATTGGTCGTCGTCAATTTGATGAAGCTGTCGCCGTAATCCACCTTGCCGGAATTGTTCGTAGCGCTGAAACTTCCATTGCCGACCATAAAATAAAGGTTGCTGTTATTGTCCACGCATAGTCCGTCGCCACCCATCCAGAGGCCGCCCTCGGCTGCGTTTGCGCCGAAGGTGGAAGTCGTTGCGTTGGGTGTCGTGTTGAAAACGTAATTGGTCAGTTGCGCCAGGTTGGTGGTGCTGAATCCGATGATCCAGCCATGATACGGGTCGGTGTCCGCGTAACCGGCATAAGATATGTAAACGATCCCGCCGGACAACGTCAGGGCGCAGCGCTGGTTTTCCTGCTTGGCATTGAACGTCACACGGCCGCCGACGCTGTCCACGCCGGTTCCGGCGACTGATGCGGTCACGAGAACCGGACTGTTGGCCGTCTCCGTGCCGTTGGTGATGTTCAGCGCGTGAAGGTAATGATAATAATTTGTGACGCCGCCGCCGGCGATGCCCGTGAACACATCCACGTAAAGCGTCCCGGAATTGGTGTCAATTACCGGCGTGCCCGTGCTGCCGACCTGGGGAATGATGTCTGTGTAGGCACCGCCGTTGTAACGCGTGCCGAAACTCTTGTTTGTATATGTCGCCGTCGTCGTTACCGCCGCAGCGCCAAGGTTCGTTTTCCAAAGCTGCCCGCCCGAGGCGCCCCCACTGTCCGAGTCGAACGCATAGACCGTCGCGTTTTCCGTGGCGATGAAAATCACGTTGTGCGTCCCCTGCCCGGGAATATTCACGTCGGGCATATACAGCGGCTGCGCATAAACACAGCCGTCCACCGGATAAGTCATCAGCTTGCCGAACCGCGTGGAGTTCACGTTGGTCAGGTTCAGGATCGTCTCGTTGGTGTCCAGCCCTGTGCGCAGGTTGTTGTTGTGATACGTCCAGACGCCCACCTGCGCTTCGGTGCGCAAAGCTGCAAACGCCAGGAAATTCGCGAACAAAATTAAAATCAACATCCTCACGATTAACAGGAAGCATAACCATTTTTTGTCCGGGTTCAATCAAAATAGAGCCGGTGCCAAACGCCAAGATTAACACTGCCCCGCCATCGGGTGGTGCGGCCATCAAATCAGCAGGGTGTTTTTGAAAGCACTATCTCGCTGCGCATGTCCCAATTTCGAAACTCGCAAATAAAAACGGCGGGCTGTTTCCAGCCCGCCGTTTAGAATTTTAATTCCGCTTACAGTCCTTTGCCGATCATGAATTTCAGCAAGTCGGCCACGCGGCAACTGTAACCCCATTCGTTGTCATACCAGCTCACGAGCTTGAAGAAACGCTTGTTCAATTCGATGCCGGAGCCGGAATCGAAGATGGACGACGATTTGCTGTGGATGAAATCGCTGCTCACGACTTCGTCGTCCGTCCATTCCAAAATTCCCTTGAGATAGGTCTCGCTCGCCTTTTTCATCGCGGCGGAAATCTCCGCATAGCTCGTTTCCTTCACCGTGCGGACGGTCAGATCCACGACGGAAACCGTCGGCGTCGGCACACGAATGGACATGCCGGTCAGCTTGCCTTTGACTTCGGGGCAAACGAGGCCGACGGCCTTGGCCGCGCCGGTCGTGGACGGAATCAAATTGATCGCCGCGCTGCGTCCGCCTTTCCAATCTTTTTTGCTCGGGCCGTCCACGGTTTTCTGCGTGGCGGTGTAGCTGTGAATCGTGGTCATCAGACCTTCCTCGATGCCGAAACCTTCCTTGAGCAAAACATGGACGAGCGGCGCAAGGCAGTTTGTTGTGCAGCTCGCGTTGGAAATGACGTGATGCTTCGCCGCGTCATATTTCTCGTGATTGACGCCGACGACGACGGTGATGTCCTCGTTTTTACCCGGAGCGGAAATGATGACTTTCTTTGCACCGGCGGTGATGTGGCCATAGCAGGATTTAGGATTCGCCTTGTCGGCGTCGGTGAAGAGGCCGGTGGATTCGATGACCACGTCCACGCCGAATTTTTTCCACGGCAGTTCCGCCGGCGTCTTGGCGCTGACGACGTGAATTTCCTTGCCGTTGACGATGAGAATATCGTCATCGGTCTTGTCGGGCGCGGATTTCTTCGATCCGACTGTGCCGGTGAAGCGGCCCTGGATGGAATCGTATTTGAGGAGGTAGGCGAGATTGTCGGCGGGAACAATGTCCCCGACCGCGACGACTTCGACTTCTTTGCCGAGAAGGCCTTGTTCGGCGATGGCGCGGAATACCAGGCGCCCGATACGACCGAACCCGTTGATTGCGACTTTGATTGCCATAATTTTTTGTGCTTGAGTTAAAGTTGTTAAACCAAGCGACGGATTTTAACAGCACGCGTCCAAGCGTCAATCAAGAATTAAACGGGCTTTGGATGGATGAGCAAAAAGCCAGCGAATTATCAACAAAATTCACCTCTTGCCGTTGTCCGACGGCGTTTGTATATTCACGACGCGACTTTGCCAGCCGGCAATTTTTCACGCATGAACGTGTTGCATCTCATGCCGTAAAATGTCGGCTCAATGTCTGGCACAGATTGATCCAAGATGTTTGCAATTGCATAAAAATGAATGGAATCAATGCCAACGGAGAGATGGCCGAGTGGCTGAAGGCGATGGTTTGCTAAACCGTTATACGGCCAAAAGCCGTATCGGGGGTTCGAATCCCCCTCTCTCCGCCATTTCGATTTAGACGAAATTTCGTCGCAGGCGACGAGTTTTGTCACGGGTGCAGAATTAAATTCGGCCAATAGATTCCACGGTTTTTTGAACTCCACCACCAACGATTTCTCCGCCACTTGAAGGTTCGAACCGATTTTTTTGAGAAAATCGCGGTTCTTCTCCGAATTTTTTTCGGCGAGCAAAAAAGTGGCTTGTTTGGCCTCTAAAACGAACTGGATGGCCGGTTCGAACCGTTTTTGGCGGTTGTCTTCAAACGCCTCCATTGTGCCTCTTAATTCCGCCTTCCGATTGATCAAAGCATGTTTCTTGGAAACATACTCTGGCTCGCTGATTTGCTCGTTTAGGCGCATATCGAGCAAAAGGTCGATCTGCCCCTCGCAGGTCGCCAAATCCGCTTTGCAACGCGCAATGGCGGCTTGCTGGCGCTTGGCTGATACTTCGCGCTCCTTTTCAAGCTGCCGAATCATTTTGTCAGCAAGCGCGGATTCAATCGCGACCCGCTCAATCGTCCTGTCAACCTGCAACGCAATGGCTTCCTCCCGAACATATTTTTGTGTGCAAGCGGAAACGCGTTTGGTGCAACGCAAATAATTGTGGCCTTTCTGTGTTTCAGTCGTGACGAAGCATCCGCATTCGCCGCAACGGAAAAATGACAAACGACAAGACGCTCGCCTTGGTCGTCGCCGTGCCGATTGGCCGCAAGCCGGGAATTGTCGCGAGCGCAGATTGCGCGTATTCAAGCAGCGCGTGTTCGTAGGCGGCGATTCCGGGAATGCCGACTTTGAAAAGATAATCAATCGCCGCGCCAAGACCGACGACGCCTGCGATGTCCGGCGTGCCGGCCTCGAATTTTTCCGGCGCGTTTTGATAAACGGTTTTCTCAAAACGAACGTCCTTGATCATGTGACCGCCGCCCTGCCACGGCGGCATCGCTTCGAGCAACGCAGCTTTGCCGTAAAGCGCGCCGATGCCGGTTGGCGCAAAAATTTTGTGGCCAGAAAAAACGTAAAAATCCGCGTCGAGCGCAGAAACATTCACCGGCAAATGCGGCGTGGATTGCGCGCCGTCAATCAGAACGGGAATGCCGCGCGCATGAGCGAGTGCGATGATTTGCTCGACCGAATTGATTGTGCCGAGCGAATTGGAAACGTGCGCGACGGAAACGAACTTCGTCTTGCCGGTGAGCAGCTTCACATATTCTTCCAAAATCAGTTCGCCGCGATCATTGATCGGAATGACTTTGACCACCGCGCCGGTTTGCTCCGCGAGCAACTGCCACGGGACGATATTCGCGTGATGTTCGAGTTCGCTGACGATGATTTCGTCGCCCGCGCCGATGTTTTTGCGGCCATAACTTTGCGCGACGAGATTGATGGCTTCGGTCGTGCCGCGAACGAAAACAATTTCTTTCGCGTCGGCTGCGCCGAGAAATTTGCGGACTTTCTCGCGTCCGGCCTCGAACAATTCCGTCGAGCGCGCGGCGAGCGCGTGCGCGGCGCGGTGGATGTTGGAATTGTCACGGCTGTAAAATTTTGAGGTCGCGTCAATTACCGTCTGCGGTTTGTGCGTCGTCGCGGCGTTGTCGAGCCAGATGAGCGGCTTCCCGTTCACAAGCTGGTGCAGCGCGGGAAAATCACGACGCACACCTTCGATGTCAAATTTCGGAATCGGCGTGGAGTTTTTTGGATATGACTGGCAGGTGAGCGGCGACTTGCCGGAAGGATTTCCACCGCGCAAAAAATAATATTCCGGCGCGGCAACTGATTCGGCTTCGGGCAAACCGATCAACGAGTTGTTGTTCGCCGTTTTCGTGTCCGACTTTTTACCTTTCGGGCGATAGTCCCCGTTGCAGCGCGGTTCGCCGAACGCGTAGCTGTCGCCGGAGTCCGGCGCGTGCGCGCCCGACGGAGTTTTTTCCGGCTCGGATAATTTTGGCGCGGCGGGTTGCGCGCTCGGATGCACGGGAGGCACAGCGGAACTCGCGTCTGTTCCAGAAAGGTCGGGTAATTTTGAAACACTCGGAATTTCCGACGGAGTAGTGGACTTTGTAGTCGGCTTCGCGCCGCGACTGAAACCCGAAAATGCCTCGGCTACCAGCTTGGCGACAAGATCGCTGTGCGCCGCTTCGCCCGCTGCCGGTTCAGGGACGGCGGAAGCCGGTTCGCTATTTGGAACCGTAGTCATAGTAATTGTTCACAACGACATTATCCAAACGCGCGATGGCATCGGTAGTCAGCACGCTCGCCGAGAAATAGCGCGTGACGAGATGCGACGCGATGGAGTTTTCGTTGGTGCCCATGTAACGGACAGACAGGCCGGGTTCGACTTCGCCGGTGACGCCGGTTTTTTGCAAGCCAACGACGCCTTGTTCCGCTTCGCCGACACGCAACAGCAAAATGCTCGTGGTGCTTTTGGAATTCACTTCAAGTTTGTTACTCGGAATCAGCGGCACGCCGCGCCAAGTAATAAATGGCGTTCCAAAAAGATGAACTGTCGGCGGCGGCACGCCGCGACGCGTAGCTTCGCGACCAAACGCGATGATCGCTTTTGGATGCGAGAGAAAAAATGCGGGTTTTTTCCAGACGAGGCCAAGAAGTTCATCCAAATCATCCGGCGTCGGTGAACCTTTGCGCGTCTTGATTATTTGCGTTGAATCAACTTCCTTCAGCAAACCGAAATCAGGATGGTTAATGAGTTCCCATTCTTCGCGTTCCTTCACGGCTTCGACCGTAAGACGGATTTGTTCGCGCAACTGGTCAATCTTGTTGCTGTAAAGATCGGTCACGCGTGTGTGTGTGCGCAGCACAGTTTGAATTGTGCTCAAGTGATACTCGCGCGGGTCTTCGTCGTAATCCACAAATGTCGTCGGCAATTTCGGTTCACCGCCGTCCACGGTGAGCAAATCCACTTTGCCCTCGCCGAATTCGTTCGCAGGTTTTCCTTTCGCGGCCTTGGCGAC